>Ga0213872_10001582_pt1 | contig 14487 bp, 7 predicted proteins | sample VelepicomBERX_R2_FD_160071 | JGI IMG/M metagenome (GOLD analysis project Ga0213872, IMG submission 160071) | Rhizosphere microbial communities from Vellozia epidendroides in rupestrian grasslands, the National Park of Serra do Cipo, Brazil - RX_R2 | ecosystem: Host-associated > Plants > Roots >...
GCCGGCTCGGCTCCGACCAGCGTTGCATTTAAACTGAGCCCAGTAGCAGCGGGCTGCGCCGTACTGCTGTCCGCATTGGCAGGTTCTTCGTACGCGCAACAAAACGCGGCGCCAGCCGACAGCGCCCAGCCACTGCAGACCGTGACCGTGTCCGGTATCCGCCGTGGTATTGAAGACGCGATCTCCGTCAAGAAAGACGCCTCTGCCATCGTTGAAGCGATCTCCGCTGAAGACATCGGCAAGCTGCCAGACACCACCATCGCTGAATCGCTGGCCCGCCTGCCAGGCCTGACCACCCAGCGTACCAAGGACGGCACCGCCTCCACCATTTCGATTCGCGGCCTGGGCCCTGACTTTGCAGGCTACCTGCTGAACGGCCGTGAACAGACCTCCACCGGCGACAGCCGCGCGGTCGACCTGAGCGTGTACCCGGCTGAACTGATCGCCGGCGCCACCGTCTACAAAACCAATGATGCGACCGTCGTCGGCCAAGGCCTGGCCGGTACCATCGACCAGCAGCTGATCGACCCGCTGGCCTTCGGCAAGCGCACCATCTCGGTCAAGTACCAGAAGACCAAGAGCGGCTTGGGCCTGCCAGTCCACGGCGACGGCCACCGCGAAAGCCTGACCTATATCGACCAGTTCGCTGACCGCAAGATCGGCGTGGCGATCGGCTACGTACATCAGGTGGGCGATTCGTCGCAGTATGAATTCGGCACCTGGGGCGATGCCACCAGCAATACCGCCGATCCGAAAAACGGCACCACGATCCGCGATACCTCGGGCAATCTGGTGAACGCCAAGGTACCGGGCGGTAACGGCTTCAACATCGACACCCGCCGCGTCTCCGACGAGCGCAAGGGCGTGGCTGCGATCCTGGCCTTCAAGCCTAACCGCGAATTCAACAGCCAGATCGATGTGTTCTGGTCGAAGATCGACGACTACACCAAACTGGACGAGATCCAGATCCCTGGTACCAATACCTTCACCAATGCCACCGTCAACAACGGCATCGTGACCGCAGCCACCATGAAGAACGTGGGCCTGATCGACCGTAATGAAGGCATCTTCGACAAGGACAAGATCAAGTCGATCGGCTGGAAGAACAACCTGAAGATCAACAACGATCTGAGCGCCATGCTGGACTTCAGCCACAACTCGGCTGTCCGCGTGGAACGCGACGACGAATACTATGGCGGCACCGCTGCCAACGCCGACCTGACCCTGACCGGTCTGGATGGCAAAACCCCGCAAATGTCGTACGGTAACAGCCTGACCGACCCGAACACCATGGCTGTGCGTAACCAGTGCGGCTGGTCCGGCATTGCCAACAACTCGGCTTGCGGCTCGGTAGCCCAGGCTGGCTACGCCAAGGGCCCGACCGTGACCGACCAGGTCAACGCCATCCGTGCAGAAGGCAAGTATGACCTGCCAGACGGCGGCATGTTCACCACCATCAAGTTCGGCGCCAACGTCACCAACCGCACCAAGGACCGTGTGACCGACGAAGGCCTGATCGTATCGGCTTCCGGCGGCGGCTACGACCGTATTCCATTCCCTGCTGGTTCCAGCACCGCCACCAACGTGGGCGGCGTGGGCATCAACATGCTGGTGTTCGATCCACAGGTTGAGCTGATTCCTGGCGCCGCTCTGCAGCGCAAGTACAACAACGACATCCTGTCGAAGTCCTACGGCGTGCAAGAGAAGGTCACCACTGGCTACGCCAAGGCGGACATCGATTCGAAAGTGGGCGACTTCCCGGTACGCGGCAACATCGGCGTGCAGATGGTGCACACCAAGCAGTCGTCGACCGGTTTCCGTGCCAACGTCGGCTCGACCCCGACCCTGGTCAACCCGGCTCCGGGCGAGGTGGAAGATGGCGAGAGCTACAACGACTTCCTGCCGTCGATGAACCTGAACTTCGACCTGGGTAACAGCTATGTCGGCCGCTTCGGTCTGTCGAAACAGATCGCACGTCCTGACATGACCGACCTGCGCAACTCGTTCAGCTTCGCCGTCAACACCAACCCGACCGCCATCAACGGCGTGGTGCCGCCACCGCGCTATGAAGGTTCGGCCGGTAACCCGCACCTGAAGCCGTTCCGCGCCGACGCGCTGGACCTGTCGCTGGAGAAGTACTTCGCCAAGAAGGGCTACCTGAGCGCGGCAGTGTTCTACAAGAAGCTGAACAGCTACGTTGTGCCTGAGGTGTACAGCGACTACGACTTCACCCCGTTCCTGCAGACCTTCGGCCTGCCGAATCTGGCGACTGGCAACCACGGTATCTATACCACCCCAGTCAACGGCACCGGCGGCAACCTGAAGGGCCTGGAACTGACCGCTTCGGCGCCGTTCGAAATGATCCACCCAATGCTGAACGGCTTCGGCGCGACCGGTAGCTACTCCTCGACCTTCAGCTCGGTGCAACTGCCTAACATCATTGGCAAGAATCCGGACCAGACGCCTGACGCCGGCAGCATCCCACTGCCAGGTCTGTCGAAGACCAATGCCAAGGCTCTGATCTACTTCGAGAAGAAAGGCTTCAGCGCCTTCATCGCGCAGAACTACCGTTCGCGCTATGTGGGTAAAGTGGCCAACGACACCGTCGGCGGCTTCCCAGCGCTGGTGTTCATCGAGTCGCAGAAGTGGATGTCGGCCCAGATCGGCTACGAAGTGCAGGAAGGTCCAATGAAAGGTCTGTCGTTCCGCGTGGAAGGCAACAACCTGAACAGCCCTTACTACGTCGAGTCGAATGCTGACGGTTCCACCAAGACCCGCACCCAGACCGGCCGCACCATCTTCTTCACGGTCGGCTACAAGATGTAATCAGGCCGTGGCCTGAGACCCCAAAAAGCCCCTGGCCGACCTATCGGCGAGGGGCTTTTTTATTTATACTCCTGACAACACCAGGCAAGAGCGAACAAGGTTTGGCAATGGAACAAAGCAAGCTGAAAAAGATCGTGGTCGTGGGCGGCGGCACTGCCGGCTGGATGGCCGCGTCCGCGCTGTCCAAGACCCTCAAGGGCCAGTACGATATTTCCCTGGTCGAGTCGGACCAGATCGGCACCATCGGCGTGGGCGAAGCCACCATCCCGATGATCGAACTGTTCAACCGCATGCTGGAGCTGGACGAAGATGAGTTCATGCGCCAGACCCAGGCGACTTTCAAGCTGGGGATCGAGTTCCTCAACTGGGGCCGCATCGGCGACCGCTATATCCACGGTTTCGGCCCGATCGGCCAGGACACCTGGACGGTGGACTTTTACCACTACTGGCTCAAGCAGTACCTGGACGGCAAGGCGCCCGAGCTGGATCACTTCCTGATCAATAACGTCGCCGCGATGGGCAACAAGTTCATGCGCGCCCAGCGCGACATGCCCAATTCGCCGCTGGGCCAGATCGTGCACGCCTACCAGTTCGACGCCTCGCTATACGCCAAGTTCCTGCGCAACTTCAGCGAGACGCGCGGCGTCAAGCGCGTCGAAGGCAAGATCGCCCAGGTGCAGCAGCGCGAAGATGGTCACATCAGCGCCGTGGTGCTGGAAGACGGCCGCAGGGTGGAAGGGGAGCTGTTCATCGATTGCTCCGGCTTCCGCGGCCTGCTGATTGAAGAGACTTTAAAGACCGGCTACGAAGACTGGTCGCACTGGCTGCCCTGCGATACGGCGATCGCCGTGCCTTGCGCCAGCGCGCCCGCACTGACGCCGTTCACGCGCGCCACCGCGCACGGAGCGGGCTGGCAGTGGCGCATCCCGCTGCAGCACCGCATCGGCAACGGCCATGTGTTCTCCTCCAAATTCATGAGCGAGGACGAAGCGACGTCTATCCTGATGAGCAACCTGGACGGCGAAGCGCTGGCCGAGCCGCGCACCGTGCGCTTCCGCACCGGCAAGCGCAATAAGGCGTGGAACAAGAACGTGGTGTCGATCGGCCTGTCCTGCGGCTTTATCGAGCCGCTGGAATCGACCAGCATCCACCTGATCCAGATGGGTATCGCGCATCTGCTGGAATACTTCCCGGCGGCTGGTTTCCAGGAAGCCGACATCCACCAGTACAACCGCATCATGTCGAACGAGTACCAGTGGGCGCGCGACTTCGTGATCCTGCACTACAAGGCCACCGAGCGCAACGACACGCCGTTCTGGAACTACTGCCGCACCATGGAAGTGCCGGAACTGCTGCAGCATAAGATCGATCTGTTCCGCAGCAATGGCCGCACCTTCCGCGAAGGGATGGAGCTGTTCACCAAGAATAACTGGGTGCAGGTCATGCATGGCCAGCGCATCCGCCCGCAATCCTACAACCCCCTGGTGGATTTGATCAGCGAGCAGGAGATCAAAGGCTACCTGGACGAAGTGAGCACCGTGATCCGCAACTGCGCGGCGCACATGCCACTGCATGCCGACTTCATTGCCGCCACCTGTGCTGCGAAGAAGATGTAAATCCTGAATTGACCACATTGACCGTAGAGGAGATCTCGATGAAAAAACTAGTCCGTCTGGCACTGCTGGCCACCGTGGCTGCCGCCTTCGCCGGTTGCGCGAGCGGTCCACGTACCGCCATGCTGACCTTTGACAGCAACCCTGCCGGCGCCACCATCTACGAAGGCGGCAAGTCGCTGGGCATCGCTCCCGTGACCCGCACTTACGAATTCGCGCCCAACGTGAACAGCATCGCCACGCCGGAAGTGACGGCAGTCTGGAGCAGCGGCGCCAAGGCGACCTACTGGACCAACCTGACCGTGAACGCTGACCTGGCCGCGACCATCGAGCGTCCGACCAGCACCCCGGGCCTGGACAAGGACATCGCCGCCGCCAAGCCGCTGCTGGAAGAGCGTGCCCGCGAAGCGGAACGTGTCAAGGAAGACAATATGCGCACCACCGCGCGCATGTCGGCCCGCTGCCGCGACCAGCAAGCCAAGGGCAGCGTCGCCACGTCGGACTGCTAATATAAACCGGGGTCATAAACCGGGGTCAGTGTCGGCAATCGGACACGGGCTCTGCCGTAGGCACGCTTACGGCAGAGCCCGTGTCCGATTGCCGGCACTGACCCCGGTTTTACGGCTGAAACCTTTTTGAAAGGTTTGAGTTGTAGTATGAGGGTGGCTGCATCGTACAGCCGCCCTTTTTTTATTCCAGGAGACTACTATGTCGGCATCTTCCAGCAAGTTCGCCACCGTGCTGCGGGTCACCAGCGGCAATTTCATGGAGATGTTTGACTTCTTCCTGTTCGGCTTTTACGCCACCTACATTTCCAAGACCTTCTTCCCGGCGGGCGACGAATTCGCCTCGCTGATGCTGACCTTTATGACCTTTGGCGCGGGCTTCCTGATGCGTCCACTGGGCGCCATCTTCCTCGGCGCCTATGTCGACCGCGTGGGCCGCCGCCAGGGCCTGATCGTCACCCTGGCCCTGATGGCGCTGGGTACCATGCTGATCGCCTTCGTGCCCGGCTTTGCCTCGATCAGCTACGCCGCGCCGCTGCTGGTGCTGGTGGGCCGCCTGCTGCAGGGTTTCTCGGCCGGCGTGGAGCTGGGCGGCGTGTCGGTTTATCTGTCCGAGATGGCGACGCCTGGTAACAAAGGCTTCTACGTCAGCTGGCAGTCGGCCAGCCAGCAGGTGGCGATCATCGTCGCGGCGGCCATCGGCTATGCGCTGAATGTGATGCTGACTCCCGCCGAAGTGGGCGAGTGGGGCTGGCGCGTGCCGTTCTTCATTGGCTGCATGATCGTGCCGGTGCTGTTCATGATCCGCCGTTCGCTGCAGGAGACAGAAGAATTCAAGCGCCGCAGCCATCACCGTCCGAGCATCGGCCAGATCTACCGCTCGATCCTGAACAATATGGGCCTGGTGCTGACCGGGATGATGATGGTGGCGATGACCACCGTGTCCTTCTACCTGATTACCGTGTACACCCCGACCTTCGGCAAGTCCGTGCTCAAGCTGAGCACCACTGATTCGCTGATCGTGACCCTGTGCGTGGGCGTCTCCAACTTCATCTGGTTGCCGGTGATGGGTGCGTTGTCCGACCGCATCGGCCGCAAGCCGCTGCTGATCTGCTTTACTTTGCTGACCGTGCTGACTGCGTATCCCGTGATGCGCTGGCTGGTGGGCGCGCCGAGCTTCGGCACCATGCTGGTTGTGGAGCTGTGGCTGTCCTTCCTCTACGCCAGCTACAACGGCGCGATGGTGGTGGCGCTGACCGAAGTGATGCCGGTGGAAGTACGTACGGTGGGCTTCTCGCTGGCCTACAGCCTGGCCACCGCGATCTTCGGCGGCTTTACGCCCGCCATTGCAACGGGCCTGATCGAAGCTACCCACGACAAGGCTGCTCCCGGCATGTGGATGACCTTCGCCGCCATCTGCGGCCTGAGCGCCACGCTGCTGCTGTATCGCCGCCAGCGCGTCGCTGCGTACTCGTAGTCATTTCGCTCTGCACGAAAGCGTCGAAGTTAAGCATCCGCTAGAATGGATGCTTAACTTTTTCTCAACTTTGAGGAGGACGCTGTGTCACGTACGATCGCACAAAAGCGCGCCGATTTTCGGGCGCTTCATCAATCTGGCTGCTTCGTGCTGCCTAATCCCTGGGATGCCGGCAGCGCACGTTATCTGGCCAGCCTCGGTTTCAAGGCGCTGGCTACCACCAGCGCGGGCTTTGCCTGGTCGTTGGGCGTCGCGGACAACCATGTCCGTCGCGATGAGATGCTGGCGCATCTGTCGCAGATGGTCGCGGCGACCGATCTCCCCATTAACGCAGACTTTGAAAACGGCTTCGGCGCCACGGCGGAAGAAGTGGGTGAAAGCGTCACCCTGGCCGTCGCCACCGGCGTGGCCGGCCTGTCGATTGAGGACGCCAGCAACGATCCCGCACAGCCGATCTTCCCGCAGGACGTCGCCGTGGCCCGCATCGCCGCTGCGCGCCGCGCCATCGACAAAAACGGCGGCGATACGCTGCTGGTCGGCCGCGCGGAGAACTTCCTTAACGGGATCAGCGACATTGACGATACTGTCAAGCGCCTGAAGGCGTATGCGGACGCTGGCGCGGATTGCCTGTTTGCGCCCGGCCTCAAAACACGCGAGCAAATCAAGGTGGTGGTGGAGGCGGTTGCGCCCAAGTCGGTGAATGTGGTGATTGCGTCGGTGGCGGACATGACGCTGGAGGAGGCGGCAGCACTGGGTGTGCGGCGCATTAGTACCGGCGGTGCGGCTGCACGCGCGGCATGGACGGGATTCATGACGGCCGCGCAGGGACTGGCGGCCGGTCATCTGGATGCATTTGCCAGCGCCGTTTCCGGCGCCAGCATGAATGCATTGTTTAGTTCACGCGACGTTCAACGGTGATCTGTTCCACTTCGACGCGACGGTTAGGTTCCAGGCACTGGATCAGGGCTTTGCCTTTCTCCTTGGTGCAGGTGGCGACTGGATTGGCAGGGCCTTTGCCCACGGTGTTCACGCGCTCAGCCTGAACGCCCTGGCCGACCAGGTAAGCCTTGACCGCGTCAGCGCGCTGCAGCGACAGTTTCTGGTTGTACTTGGCGCTGCCGATACGGTCGGTGTAGCCGGTCACGGTCACGTTGCTGATCTGCGCGTTAGCCTTCAGTACCGAAGCGATTTCGTCCAGCTTAGGTTGTGGCGATTTCAGCTTGGCGCTGTTGAAGGCGAACAGTTCGGTCGAGGACAGGGTGATCTTCTCGAAGCGTGGCGCTGGTGCTGGCGCTGGGGCCGGAGCTGGTGCTGGCTCAGGTGCTGGAGCCGGTGCTACCACTGGAGCAGGTGCCGGAGCTGGAGCTGGCGCCGGGGTTGGCTTGCCGAAGGCGTAGTTCAGGCCCAGGGTGATGTAGCGGTTGGTGTTGTTGCTCACGCCGGTGAACTGGTCGTTGCGCAGGAAACCGTGCACTTTGCGCACGTCGGCTTGCAGCGACAGCTGTTCAGTCAGAGCTGCCTGAACGCCCAGGCCATAAGCGATGAACGGCGAGTTTTCTTGCTGGGTGATGTTACCGGCCAGGTTCACTTTGTCACGCTGGATGCCTGCGCCGCCCAGCAGGAAAGGACGGATGGTGTCGCGCGAGAAGAAGTACAGCGCGTTCGCGCCCAGCAGTTGCTGCTGGTAGCGCTGGCCGGCTTCGCGGGCACGTGCGTAGCTGGCGCCCAGCTGGATGTCCCAGTTCTGGTCGATTGCCTTGCCCAGACCCAGGCCTGCGCCTTCGCCGCGGTGGTCAACGCCAAAGCCCGAATCCGGCTTCAGGGACGAAACGCTAGGCTGGATGTACCACGATGGATTGACTTCCTGTGCCTGGGCGGCGGTAGCGGCTGCCATGGCGAAAGCGATGGCGATGTGGGTCAGTTTGGTCAAGGCAAACTCCTGTCGAAAGGTTGAAAAAAGGCGATATTCTACAGAAAGTTTGCTTAATTTGCTTTTAAATTCTTTAATCGTGCGAACCAGAAAGATAAGAAAAAGGCCAGCAAAGCTGGCCTTTTATGTGGAATAGCAGCGGATTACTTCTTTTCGGCGGCGGCGAACTTGGCGTTTTGTTCGTCGAGCCAGGACTTCAGTGGGGCGAAGTATTCCAGCAGGGCGTTACCGTCGATTTTGTCTTCGCCGGAGATGGCTTTCAGCGCTTCAGGCCAGGGCTTGCTGGCGCCCATCGCCAGCATTTGCTGGAACTTGGCGCCGGCTTTCTTGTTGTCGTAGATCGAGCAGCGGTGCAGCGGGCCGGTGTAGCCGGCTTCGCGGCACAGCGCGCGGTGGAACTGGAACTGCAGCATATCGGCCAGGAAGTAGCGCGCGTACGGCACGTCGGCCGCCACGTGGTACTTGGCGCCGGCGTCGAAGCCGTTGCTGTCGACCGGACCCGGACGCTTCACACCCATGTACTGCTCACGCAGCGCCCACCAGGCTTTGTCGTAGTCCGCAGGCTTGGTTTTGCCCGAGTAGACATCCCAGCGCCATTTGTCGACCGAGTAGGCGAACGGCAGGATCGCGACCTTGCTCAGCGCGCGCTCCAGCAGCTCGCCGATGTCGGCGCCGGCTTCCGGTTCCTGCTCCATCAGGCCGATCTTCTTCAGATAGTCCGGCGTGATCGACAGTGCCACGGTGTCGCCGATCGCTTCGTGGAAGCCATCGTTGGCGCCGCCGTGGAACAGGAAGGCGGGCTGCTTGCTGTAGGCCAGATCATAGTAGATGTGGCCCAGCTCATGGTGGATCACACTGAATTCTTCGGCGGTCGGGCGGATGCACATCTTGATGCGCACATCCTTCTTCTCGTCGATGGTCCATGCGGAAGCGTGGCACACCACTTCGCGGTCACGCGGCTTGGTCAGCAGCGAACGTTCCCAGAACGAGGCAGGCAGCTGCTCCATGCCCAGCGAGGTGTAGAAACGCTCGGCGTACTGGGTCATCTGCTTGGCGTCGGTATGGCGGTCTTCCAGCACCTTGGTCAGATCGAAGCTGCTCGCACCGGTGGTGGGCTTGAGGATCGGGTACAGGTTGTTCCAGTTCTGCGCCCAGACATTGCCGAACAGGTGGGACGGGATCGGACCGGTGGCAGGCACTACGTCCGGGCCGTAGGTTTCGCGCAGCTTGTAGCGGGTGTAGGTGTGCAGCGAATCGTACAGCGGTTTTACTTGCTGCCACAGGCGTTCCATCTCGGCAGCGAAGGCTTCCGGCGGCATGTCGTAGCCCGAACGCCACAGCGCGCCGGTATCAGCAAAGCCCATCTGCTTGGCGCCCTTGTTGGACAGCTCGACGTACTCGGCGTACTTCTGTTTGTACGATGGCGACTGGGCGTGCCAGCCAAGCCAGACTTCCTTCAGCTTGGCCTCGTCGTGCGAGCTGGCCAGGATTTTTTCGATATCGCTGATGGCCAGGCAATCGCCTTCGCTGCCGTCAGCTTTCTTGGGGCAGTACTTGGCCTTGCCGTAGGCGCCTTGCATGGCAGCTTGCAGCGTGGCGTATTGTTCGCGTTCCTTCGGATCGGCAAACACCAGCGACAGCTGCAGCAGCTTGAGCTTGCGCGCATCGTCGGCCGACAGCTTCAGGCCGTTGTAGCGGCGCGCCTTGATCGCCAGCTCGCCCGAGGCTTCGAGATAGCGCTCGGCGAAGTAGGAAGCGATGGCTTCGGTATCGTCGGTGATGAAGTTGGAACCGACCCAGCCCGCGCGGGCGCTCTCGGTATTCAGTTTGTACAGGCGGGCGTCGGCGTCGGCCAGGAATTTTTCCGCTTCGGCGACGGTGGGCTTGGCGGCCGGCGTTGCGGCCAGGGTGGCGCCGGATACGGCGCTCAATACGCCTGCTGCGAGCAGGGCGTTGATCATTTTTGCTGACACTGTGGTCTCCCCAATAAAGTTCTGGCCCCGGAATCGAATGATTCAGGGGCCAGCCATCATACACGGGGATTGCCCTGCAATAGTTCTGTTTTTATAAGCTTTTGCGGTGGCTTATTTGGTGCCTTATTCGACCCAGCTGAAGCCATCGCGCGCCAGCAGGGCGAAGGACTCGGATGGGCCCCAGGTGCCGGCCGCATATGGGTAGGGCTTCTCGGCCAGCGCGTCCCAGCCGTTGATGATCGGCTCGGCCCATTCCCATGCCGCTTCCAGTTCGTCGCGGCGCATGAAGTGGGTCAGGCGTCCGCGCACCACGTCGATCAGCAGGCGCTCGTAGGCTTCCGCGCGGCGCTGCGAGAAGGCCGAGTGCAGATCCAGGTTCAGCGCCACCTGCTGCATCTGCATGCCGCTGCCCGGCTGCTTGGCCATGATCTGCAGCTTGATGGCTTCTTCTGGCTGCAGCTCGATCACCAGGCGGTTGGCGATACCGGCCGGATTATCCGGGAACAGCGGGAACGGCGGGTTGGCGAATTCGATCACGATCTTGGACGAGCGGCGCTGCATGCGCTTGCCGGTGCGCAGATAGAACGGCACCTTGGACCAGCGCCAGGTATCGATATAGGTGCGCAGCGCGACAAAGGTCTCGGTGCTGCTGTCGGCGGGTACGTTGCGCTCTTCCAGATAGCCCGGCGCTTCCTGATTGCCGGACACGCCGTGCGTATATTGGCCGCGCACCGTGTCGCGCGCGATATTGGCAAGGCTGAAGCGGCGCAACGAGCGCAGCACCTTGAGCTTTTCATCGCGCACGGCGTCCGGCGCCAGCGAAGCCGGAGGCTCCATGGCGACGATGCAGAGCAATTGCAGCAAGTGGTTCTGCACCATGTCGCGCATGGCGCCGGTGTTGTCGTAGAAGCCCGCGCGGCTGCCGACGCCTACTTCCTCGGCCACCGTGATCTGCACGCTGGTGATGTTTGGCGCGCGCCACAGCGGTTCCAGGATCGAGTTACCGAAGCGCAGAACCATGAGGTTTTGCACGGTCTCTTTGCCCAGGTAGTGGTCGATACGGTAGATCTGCGATTCCGCGAAGTGCTTGCCGACCGCTTCGTTGATCTCCACTGCGGAGGCCAGGTCGCGGCCCAGCGGTTTCTCCAGCACGACGCGCGCGTTGCCGTCGACCAGGCCCGCTTCGGCCAGCTTGTCGCAGATGGTGGTGAACAGCGATGGCGCGGTGGCCAGGTAGAACACACGCTCAGCGCCGGGGCGCGAAACTTTGGCCAGCGCTGCCAGTCCGTCTTTCTCCACGTCGACGCGCACAAACTCCAGCAACTGCAGGAAGCTGCGCCATGCATCATCGGTGAAGTTGGCGTCGTTGATGAATGAGCGCGAATGCTCTTCGACGAAAGCCAGGTAGGCCGCTCGGTCGAAGTCCTGGCGTCCGGTGGAGATGATGCGGGTGCCGGCGGGCAGGTTGCAGTGCAGGTGCGCCATGTACAGCGCGGGCAGCAGCTTGCGCATGGCGAGGTCGCCCATGCCGCCGAAGATGATCATGTCGAGCGGCAGGCTGGTATCGGCGTTGGTAGTGGTAGCAGTGGTAGTGGTCATATTGGGCTATACAACGTTCACGGTGGCGGAATTAAAGGCTGATCCTTAAAGGTTCATCATATACAAAGTCCCGCCGGTTCGCATTTCAGACGCCAGAATCAGCGGGCGCTGAGCATGATGCTGACCTTGCGCTCGACCGCTCCGCTGGCGGGCAGCTGCACCGTCAGCAGGCGTTTGGCGGCGTCCCAGCTGCCGCTCGCGCTGGCGCCGTCCACCTTGATGGCGGAAGGCTGGGCGGCCACGTTATGCGCCACCAGCTCGATACTGCGCGCGGCTGCTGCGGTATGCGCGCCGGTCTCGGTCTTCACGCTCAGGTTCAGCGTGCGGCCCTTGCTCTGGAACTGGCTGGCAAAGTGCAGCAGCTGGTACTTGCCCTGTTCGTAGGCTTGCGCGGTTTCGCCATCGTCGTCATACAGCTGGCCGCTGCCTGCCTTGACCGAAGCGTCGTGGTAGTAGTGCAGCTCCAGCGACCTGGTGGAGTATTCGCCGGTGTTATGCATTGGCTTGGCCATCGGGATGAAGGCGCCGGCGCGCACATAAACGGGAATGTGATCCTCGGCCAGCGGCACGGAGGCGCTTACGCCACCGGCATGCGGCGCATCGCTGTAGAAGTCGAACCACATGCTATGCGCCGGGAAGTACACCTCCTGCGTGGCCGCGCCCTTGCTCAGCACAGGCGTGACCAGGAAGTCCCTGCCCCACAGGTAGGTGGACGACATCGCGCTGACCTTGGCGTTGCGCGGCTCTTCGTACAGCATGGGGCGCATCAGCGGCAGGCCGCGCTGATTGTTCTCGAAAGCCAGGGTGTAGTTATAAGGCAGCAGACGATAGCGCAGGCGGATCGCCTCGCGCGCCAGCTCCTTGGTGTGCGCTTCACGGTAGACCGGCTCCGGCGGCACCTCATCCTGCGCGTGCGGGCGGAAGATCGGCTGGAACACGCCGTACTGCAGCCAGCGCGTGTACAGCTCATTGTCCAGCACCGGGTTGGCAAAGCCGCCCAGGTCCGAGTGCATATAGCCCACGCCCTGCATACCCATCTGCAGCGAGATCTCCGGCTGCGACTTCAATCCACCCCAGCCCCGCTCGACGTCGCCCGACCATGGGATGATGCCATAGCGCTGCGAGCCCGAATAACCGGCGCGCATCAGGATGAACGGGCGCTCGTTGGGGAAGTCCTTCTTGTAGCCGTCCGCCACCAGGCCGGCCCACTGATGGCCGTAGATGTTGTGCACTTGATCTGCGCTGCCGGTGGCGTGGCGCATTTCGGTCGGATGCACTTCCGGCTCGCCCAGGTCGCCCCAGACGCCAGCCACGCCTCGGTCATGCAGGCCCTTGTAGATATTCCAGAACCAGTCGCGGCCCGGCTGGCCGAAAATGTCGATCAAGCCCGTGTGGCCGAAGTAGAAGTCGTAAGCCAGCGGCGCGCCGTTAACGTCAGTGCCGAGGATCTTCTTGTCCACCGCCTCCTGCCAGCGCGAGGACGTATCGAGGATGAAGGGTTCGCTGATCAGCACCGTCTTCACGCCCTTGGCCTTGAAGTCGGCGATCATACCGTCCGGGTTGGTGAAGTTGTCCTTGTCGAAGGCCAGGTTGCCCATGGTGCCCTTGACCTCTTTGCCGAACCAGAACAGGTCGAACACGATGGCATCGACCGGGATGTCCTGCTTGATGAATTCGTCGATGGTCTCGCGCGCCTGCGCCTCCGTGCGGTAGCCAAAGCGCATGGCGAAGTTACCGAAGGCCCAGCGCGGCGGCATTGGCTGCTTGCCGGTCAGGGTGGTGTAGTTGCCGACGACGTCTTCCCACGAGTCGCCCGCGATTACCTGATAGGTCTTGCGGCCACCGATGGTTTCGTAGGTCAGGCTGTTATTGTGCGCGCTGTCGAAATCCAGGTAGCCGGTCTGCGGATTGTCGAAGTGGATGGCGTACATCTTCGACGACAGCGCGATCGGCATGGTGTAGTTCATCAGCTCCGAATGGTCGCCGTAGCCGTAGTGCGCCTTGTTATATAAGGTGAAGCGGTGGCCGCGGCGGTTCATGCCGACCGAGCGGGTGCCGGCGCCGTACAGGGCTTCGTCCTTGTCCAGTGCGAATTCAATCGCTTCCAGCTCGCGCGCTTCGCCCTTGTTGATGTCCTTGCTGCCGTGTTCCACGTCGTCGCGGATCTTTTCGTAGCCGTTTTTCTCCGCCACCAGCGGCTTGCCCTTGTAGCGGTAGGCGATACGGAACGGCGACTTGGTGATCACCACCGTGATGCCGGGCGTGCTGTATTCAATGGTGTTCCCGTTGTTCTTCAGCTTTGCCTGCACTGCGCCGGGCGCCATCACCACTGCATGGGACGCCGGATCGAACTGCTCGCCGTTCGGAATGAAGGACGTCTCGATAATCGAGGGCGAGTAGGGCTTGATCAGGTAGCGGCCATCGTCGGTGCGCACTTCCAGTTGCGGACCATGCTGCTCGATGCTTTGGAAGGTGCGTGCCTGTGCGGCGGCAGAAGTCAGGGCCAGCACGGCCAGTGCAATTTTGCTCAGGGTAGGGGAGGTCATGAACTTGGGTATAGTTA
>Ga0213872_10001583_pt1 | contig 14480 bp, 14 predicted proteins | sample VelepicomBERX_R2_FD_160071 | JGI IMG/M metagenome (GOLD analysis project Ga0213872, IMG submission 160071) | Rhizosphere microbial communities from Vellozia epidendroides in rupestrian grasslands, the National Park of Serra do Cipo, Brazil - RX_R2 | ecosystem: Host-associated > Plants > Roots >...
CTGCTGCTCATCGATATATGCGCCGGCGCAGGAGAAGGTCGATCACGCAATTTTTTTACTTTGATTCGGGCATTTCCAAAGACAGGCCAGAGGCTGACCATCCTTCAATGCCATCGATGAGAATGCCGATATTGCCAGCGTTCTCACGAAGCAGAATGCTGGCGGCGGTTGTAGCCCGATAGCCTTCGTGGCAGTACACGAGACTGGGTCTCGATAGATCGATGAACCGCGCTTTCGAATCAAGGTCGAGGAGCGGGATCGAAATAGCGCCGGGCAGGTGTCCTTTCAACCATTCAGCTCGGCTGCGAACGTCCAGAAGCTGAATGGGCGAATCACCTTGCAACATCGGGCCGAGGGCCGCGCACCGTTGCGTAGAAATGCTGGCAACTTCGATGCCTTCTTCACGCCATCGCTTCTTGTCTGCCAGCGCATACCCGACCACACGCTCGACGCCAACCCTAGCCAATCGGTTCTGTGCTTCCTGCGCGGATTTTGCATTCTCGGCAATCAGGACCAGCTTCTGCTTCGGAACGATCAGAATCGCGGCCCAAGCTGCGAAATACCCCAGCAAACTGATTTGAATAGATCTCCGAATATGAAGGGCAGCGAACTGTTCGGCAGGCCGTGTGTCCAGGACAAGAGTCCCGCTGCGGTTTTCCGCAGCCAACTCTGCCGCCGTTAGCAGTCGAAGCTTGGGTAAGCCTTCCAAAATAAATGTCTCTTACTTCTTATAGCGCTGCCGGCGATGCATTTCTATCATGGTTGTTACAAGTTAATTTCCAAGAAGGCGTTCTACTTTGCGGCGTTCGGATTCGCTCTCAGGTGTAGTAGCTTGACGTCTTTCCCACTCATTCCAAACACCGGCACTCTTCAGATACCATTGACGTGCTTCTGCGCGGGCAGTTTGCCGCTCTGATGAGGAAGCGATGTGGCTCACCGCTGTCCGCCGTTGCAGGTTTCCCAAGGCCTCATAGCAAGCGCCGAGATCGCGCAGCACCAGCAGACTGGGAGATGTAGTTGAGAACTCATTGAGAAGCGGCAAGGAGGAATCTGCATACTGCCGGGCTTTTGCCACGTCATTTACTGCCAGCGCTGCATCACTGAGCCTGCAGTACGATCTCATCAAGTGCAAACGCGGTTCCGGCGAATTGGGGCCGGTGCTCGCCAGCTTCTGCCTCAAGGCATTCGCTTCCTGAAGAAGCTGCAGCCGTTCTGCAGCTTGTTCCTTGTTTACGAGTACTGCCGCGAGCGATTCCTCACGAGATGCGACGAAGTGCTCTGCCTCAGAGCGAGGGGCCAGCTCCCGCGTGAGATGGATGGATTTCCGGTACCATGCGGTAGCTGTTGCCGGCTGCGTCAGGCGGAACGCATTCCCCATTCCCCAATACGCGTAAGCCAAATCGGCGCGTGCCTGCGCGTCCTTGCTGTCACTCGCTGCCAGTTCTTCCGCAAGCGTGAGAGCCTTATGGGCGTACAGCCGGGCTTGACTGAAGTCACCGGCGTTTAGCATCTCCTCACCCGCTAAAGGCCCGATGGCCGTGTGATAGACGACGAACACGCTTCGTTTGGCCTGTTTTGAGGAAGGAGATCTTCGCGCCAGATCCTCGACAATAGCTATCGACCTACGAAAATGCATCAGAGATTCTGCCTGATCTCCAAGCTCACTTAGGGTGCTCCCAATGCGAACATGGATTCTGGCCAGCATCAGGTCATGATTCTCTCTGCCGCTTAGGTCGTCTTTCAGAACCTCGAGTGCGATGCGAAGATTCTTCAGGGCTTTGTCCGGTTCGAGGTTGTCGAACTGCACCTCCCCAAGACCGAAGTAGTTCATCGCTAGCAAGCTTCTGCGAACGGGGTCCGAGGGATTTTGCTGCCAGAAGGAACGCGTCAAAGAAAGGCATTGCTGGTAATGGCTGGCGGCCTCCCGAAGCCTTCCCAAGAAAAACTCCATCCTGCCGAACCGCTGATATGCTTCGATCAATGCTCTGGTGCTGTCGTTCCCCGGCAGCCGGGAGTGAGCTTCGGTGGCGGCGCGCAATGCCTCCTGATAACTATGGATGGCATTTCCGGAGTTGCCGAGATTCGCTACAAACGGTGAACCTTCAAGATCGCCAACCCTTTCATAAGCTCTTGCAAGCTCAAGCAGCACGTGCGGATCATTCCCGGAGCTTTGCCTTAATTGGTCCAAGTACTGCAGGGCGCTGTGAAACAGCGCTGCCTGCGTCTCGACCGAAGTAGAAGACTGTTGCAGATCCTCCGCCATACGCGAGATTGTTGAATTGGCCAAGGTTTCAATTTGATTCACCTGGCGCGCCGCCCGCCGAGACTGCCAGGAGCCAAAGGAGATGGCACAAATGACCACAGCAGCCATAGCGCAAGTGGTTATCGCAGCCGCTTTGTGGCGCTGGAAAAACTTCCTTAACCTATAGGCGGCAGTTGCTTTTCTGGCAGCAACCGGTTTTCCCTGCAGATAACGAAGGAGGTCCTCTTCGAAATGCTGAGCTGATTGATATCGCCTGGATGGCTCCGGATCCATTGCCATCAAAACGATTCTGTCCAGGTCTCCAGTAAGTTCCTTTCTTATAGCCTTGGGAAGATCGCGAATGGAGCTCGGTTTGCGGTGCTCCTCATGACAAAGCAGGTTTTCGGCCGCGCCGGGTGAAAGATCGTGAATGGTGTAAGGACGCGAGCCGGTCACCAGTTCGAAGAGCAGGACACCCAACGAGTAGATATCGGTCGCCGTCGTAAGCTCCAGTCCCAGAAACTGCTCGGGACTGGCGTAGTCGGGTGTCATCAATCTTTGGACAGTCTCGGTCTTCGCAAGCTCTTCGGGAAGCAGTTCCGGCGCGAGAGGCTTGGAGACCCCGAAGTCAATGAGCTTGACAATGCCTTGCGGCGTCACAAGAACATTGCTTGGTTTGATATCACGGTGAATGACTAATTTCTGATGCGCGTAATGAACAGCCGAACAGACGGATCGGAATAACTCCACACGCTGCCTGATCGACATGCATTGGCTCTCACATGCCATTGTGATGGGCTGACCTTCCACATACTCCATGACGATGAACGGCCGCCCATCCCTGGTTTCGCCGCCATCCAGAATGGCGCCAATATTCGGATGGCTTAAAGTAGCTAAGATCTGGCGTTCGGCCCGAAAACGTTGGATGAGCGCGGGCGACTCCACGCTCCGGCGTATCATCTTCACGGCCACAATCTGAAAGTACTGATCATCGGATCGGGCGCCCAGATAGACGCTTCCCATCCCGCCGCTGTCTATCTCGCGTATTAAGTGATAGGGACCGAGCTGCAGACCAACTTCCGAGGAGTTCGAGGCCCGTTCCATCTCTCGAACCTCGTCCGCAATTAAAGAGCGCAGTGCAGTGTCGGCATCGCCATCGTTGGCGAGTAAGGACTCCACCTCATGGCGCAGGTCTTCATCGTCTCCACAGGCAAGCCACAGGAATTGCTTTCGGTCAGACGATGGGCGTTCGAGCGCACCCTGAAAAATCTCCTGAATCAGGTTCCAGCGATCGCTGTTCGTTTTGGATTTCATGCAGGGGAACGCAACATTTCGCGGCGTAGCCAGGCTTGGCCAATACGCAGTTCGCGCCCCACGGTCGCCACTGAAATACCGAGAACCAGGCCGATCTCCTCACAAGTCAAGCCGCCGAAAAACTTCAGCTCGATTGCCCGACTTTTTCTTTCATCGATTTCTGCCAGTTTGCAAAGCGCTTCATCCAGCATCAGGGAGTCCTGGTCGCGTCCGTGAGCGAAATCCATGCCGGTCTTTAAAGTGATTCGCAGGCCCGCGCCTCGCTTCTGCGCCTTCCGTTTTTTGGCATGATCGATGAGCACGCGTCGCATGACGTTTGCGGCCACAGCGTAGAAGTGTGCCCGATTTTCGCAATCGAGCCTGGTCTGATCTGCCAGCCGCAAGTACGACTCGTGAACCAGCGCCGTGGGTTGGAGAGTGCACTGACCATATTCGCGACTGAGCCGTGTCTTAGCAAGCCGCAGCAAATCATCGTAAATGATGGGAGTGAGGCGTTCTAGCGCGGAATGATCTCCCGCCCGCCAGTCGCGGAGGAGATTTGTGACATTGCCCGCATCTTTGGGCAATTCCTTGACGGGTGCAGGTGTATCGGACACCTTATACCTCTCTTTTCCCGCCTTGAACAAACATTGTACCGGAATTTCAGGCGTAATACCGGAAATGCGGCCTTTTCAGTGCAGCGGCACAAGATCCCGGAACGTATTGTATTTCTACCAGTTCTCCCCAAAGGACTGACCGGTAAAGTGCAGCGTCGGGCATTGAAGGACCTGGCTGGGGCATCCCAGGAAATGGGGCTGCCTGCAGGCGCGTCATCGCGCTGAGTCTTGCTTTCTTTTCGCAGGGAAATCTGCTCACGCGGCTTTTGCTTTCGCCTACCTGGGAATTAGTCACCGTCGATGCACTTCGAACCTTAGGTGACACTCAATCAGTGCCCGAATCCACGGGGCTAGTTATCCCTATTCGTGTCATGGATCGCGTTGGCAAATAAGAATAAGCTAGTCGGAGGCCGACGTAGACCACCAAAACGGCGCTCCAGATGGAGATCCTTATATGCCACGCCTCATCTTTGCCACATTTGTGATTGCCCTGCCGCTTCTGGCTCAGCAAAAGAAAATCCTGGTTGCATACAACGATCCCGACCTGGTTGAACAGTTGCGAGGTGTGACGCCTGCGGCTAGGATTGTACCGGTCACGTCAAGCAATGTGATGCAAGAAATCGGCGACGCCGACGCCTTTATAGGTGACATCACGTCTGAAGAAGTCCGGGCAGGTAAGGGTCTCAAATGGGTTGGTGTCATGAGCGCGGGCGTCGAGAGAGTGCTCTTTCCGAGGGATGGAACCAGCGACCTACGTCAGAGCAGCATTATCCTGACGAACAACAAAATTGTTCAGGGTCCGGAGATCGCTGATCATGCGCTTGCCATGCTCCTGATGCTGTCGCGTAATCTGTACATCCTGTACAAGAATGATCAACAGCAAATCTGGAACCGAGACTCGTTTAAGGGTATCGAGCTGAACGGCAAGACTGCAGTAGTGGTCGGGGTGGGCGGAATCGGCACACAAATCGCAGTGCGCGCGAATGCGTTCGGCATGACTGTAATTGGCGTCGACCCTGAAGATAAGCCGTTTGTTCCCTTCTTGCAACGCGTTGTTAAACCGGACGCGTTTGACGATGTGATCCCGGAGGCGGACGTGATCTTCCTTTCAGTTCCGGATACTCCCAAGAGCCATAAGATGATGGGCACGCATGAGTTCCAGTTGATGAAGAAGAACTCATACTTCATCGCGGTCAGCCGCGGCGGCATCTATGATATGGACGGACTGGTGAAAGCGCTGGATGAAAAACGACTAGCGGGCGCTGGCGTCGATGTTACCGATCCGGAGCCATTGCCGAAGGGGCATGCTCTCTGGAAGTTTGAAAACGTCATCATCACGCCGCACATCGCGGGACGTTCTGATCAGGACACCGTTCGGATGATCGGAACGATCAGGGAAAATGTCAGCCGGTTTGTTGCGGGAAAGCCTCTGATCAACGTAGTTGATAAGCAGAAAGGATACTAGTGTAGTGCGGCGTAAATAGTAACGATTATCATTGGCGCACCGTCTTTTACCTTGCGAGGATCGGGAAGGATGCGTGTAGCGAGAGCGGTGGTGCTGAACCCTGAACAACGAGAGGCGCTGCAGTCGCGTGCACGTGCTCGGCGCGCTCCGGCGCGGAGCGTAGAGCGAGCGCGGATTGTCTTAATGGCGGCGGCAGGGATGCAGGATAAGGAGATCGCGGCCAAATTGAGGATCACCCCTGAGAAGGCAGCGCGTTGGCGGAACCGGTTTCTGGACGGCGGATTGGCAGTCCTGGGTAAGGATGCGCCGCGTCCGGGGAGAAAGCGCACGATAACGGCGGCCCAAATCCAGGAAGTAGTGCGTAGGACGACTCAGGAAGAGCCTGCCAATGCGACGCATTGGAGCACGCGCAGCATGGCCAAAGCCACCGGCCTCAGCGAGAAAAGCGTTCGCCGGATTTGGCATCTGAACGGTCTGAAGCCGCATTTGGCGCGCACGTTCAAGGTAAGCAATGATCCCCGGTTCACCGAGAAACTGGAGGCCATTGTTGGGCTGTATCTGAACCCTCCGGAGCACGCGATCGTGTTGTGCGCCGACGAAAAGAGTCAGATACAGGCGCTGGACCGCACCCAGCCTGGACTGCCCTTGAAGAAGGGTCGTTGTGGCACTATGACCCACGATTACAAGCGCAACGGAACCGCCACTCTCTTCGCCGCCATGAATACTCTGGATGGCACGGTAATCAGCATGTGTGATGACCGACACCGCCATCAAGAATGGTTGAAGTTCCTCCGCGTGATCGACGAAGTCACACCCAGTGGCAAGGAAATCCATCTAATTGCCGACAACTACGCGACTCATAAGCACCCCAAAGTACAAAGGTGGCTGGCCCGTCACCCGCGCCTCCACATGCATTTCACTCCGACCAGCGCTTCTTGGTTGAATATGGTCGAGCGGTTCTTCCGTGATCTGACTGCACGCCAACTTCGCCGTGGTGTTTTCCGCGACGTCGAAGAACTAATCACTGCTATCGGCGACTACATCGATAAACACAACGACAACCCCAAGCCCTTCGTATGGACAGCCAAGGCATCCGACATTCTCGAAAAAGTCAAACGCGCCCGCGCCGCTCTCGGATAATCGTTGATCTGCTTGCCGCACTACACTAGGTAACTTAAAGGCGCCCGGATGCCATAGCCGTGCCTTTCACGCGCGCCGCTATTTTTGAGAACGCCAAGTCTCGTGCGGTGGACGTGTCATCCATAAAGGGGGCAAATCCGCAATCGTCCGTGGTTCCGAGCTGCGAAACAGGGATGTACTTAGCTGCCTGCAGCAAGCGGGCACAGACTTCATCCGGAGTCTCCAGTCTCGGATCAATCGGATCGATCACGCCGACGAACACTCGGTGCTGAGGCTGAATAACGTTTCGGACTGCCTGCAAAACCTGATCGCGATTCCGCTCACTTGCCATTTGGAGATAGAAGTTCGTAACATTCAGCTTGAAAAGCCTCGGCAACAGCCCAGCATAATCGACGTCCGCGCTATGCGTTGAATCCCGATCGCCGCCAGGACATGAATGCACCCCCAATCTCAATCTCTCCTCCGCCGAAAACCGCTCGAATACCCGATTGTTCATGGCTACGAAACGATTGAGGAGTGTGCCCGAAGGATCCAGCTTCAGCGCCAGACGTCCTTCCGTGAAATCAATCTGCACAGTGGCAGCACCTGCCTGTAAACAATCGCGAATATCTTTCTCCGCCTCGTTTATCAGATCCTCAACAAATTGCTCCCTCGGATAGTCTGGAATCCCATCCTGCGGGTAGAGCAAGCTGAGGGCGGACGCTGAGATGACTGCCTGTTTCAAGGGAAGCTTCGTGAATCCTCTCGCCAGGTTCAAATAGCGGACGGCATACATGGTGTAGCGAAACGGTCCAGCCGTTAATCGAGGCAGTTGTCGCGTGTGTCCATCCGCAAATGGAATTGAAATACCATCCGGAGCTAGATTTCGCGCTCCGTCGATTGCATATGTCGCGAAACTCGGCTTGCTTTGCTCTCCATCGGTGATAACCGGAGACCCGGTGGCCTCAAAGCGCTGGATGGCATCCCGCACGGCTTCTTCTGAAATCAACGCGAGCGCATCCGTACCAAGCTGTCCTTGTTCCCATTTGCGCGTTGCCTCGATGAGTTGCTTGGGCCGCGGTATGCTTCCAATCGGTTCGGTAGGAATGGTCATGTACTGCCGCTGAAAGTATATATCCAAGAGGACACAGTGGCACGCCGAATTCGCTGGCTCTGCCAGTGGAACAGCTTATGCGATCTTGCTTTCCGGCCAAGGCGCAGATTAACTTGATATGCTACTCAGCAATTTCGTACAAGGAGTTCACATGTCTGTTGCTCGTATTACTGAGATCAGCGCCACTTCAGAGAAGAGTTTTGAAGATGCTGTGCAACAAGGGATTCAGCGTGCAACTGCCACTTTGAGGAACGTCAAGGGCGCCTGGATCAAAGAACAGGAAGTACATGTAGAGGGAAACCGGATTTCGCTCTACAAAGTCATTATGAAGGTTACATTCATTCTGGAGTGAACCAGAATGAGCCGCTTCAGGAAATAGCAAAAGCGGAATTCGTCAGTCAGCGCCTCCGACGTGTTCGGGCGCAGTGGAAGGTGCTCACTCGCACGGAATTTTAACGCATATTACCGACCCGGAGAGGCGCGGAGCCCGCTCGCCGCAATCCGAGCCTGTGGCGCATCCCGCCAGGACGCGCAAGGGCAACTATACTTTGCGCTTAAACCGCCATTCGTCGACGTACGCCCACGAGCCGTCCTCAGCTCGTTCCTCGTTAATGAAGCTAAACTCATCGTCACCGGTCTTTGTCCACGTCATCCGCCAGTCGCAGTTAATTCCGAGCATCGTCATGAACCCGGTGAAGGAGATTTTTTCACCCACCCAGCCCCGGGGCGAGCGCAGAATGCCGTAAGATCCCTGGGTCAAGACATAAATCCATTGGCGGCTAAAGGGATCGAAGGTTATATGGGGATTCTCGTGCCCGTCGGCGCCGATGAAATAGATCCAGCCGGCCTTCTCACGAAATGAAAATCGCGAAGAACCAATGTCGGTGTACGCCGGATTTGCCGGAGTGGCTGGGACATCGTTCTCATAATTCCATTCGCCTGCGAGCCAGCGGAATTTTTCCATTTCAGATGTCCGTAATGCTTGCAGGCTGGAAAGCACGTCCGAATTGAAGATGCCCGTTTGCCTGCTTGGGTCAACTTGCGACGGCCCCATCTTCATGACGCCCCGTGAAAACAATTGTTCAATCACCATCGTCTTTTCCTTGATCAGGCGGCCTGCTTCAGAACGGTCAAGACGCGTGGCTAAGCCCCGCATCAAGCCCTGTTAGATATGATGTCAACTCGTCATCGGCTCTCCCTTCGGGATTCACTTCGTGCCGCCCGCCCGCGCCAGATCGGCGAAGCGTCCCAGCAATACGCTGCAGAGGAACAGCGGCGAAGTACGATGCAGTGACGATCTGGATATGACGAAGCGAACAATCCTGGGCGGAGCGACACTCTTCCGAAGAAGCCGGAGGCGATGGTGGATCGTCTGGATGCTCCTCTGCTCTACGGCGATCAATTACATTAATCGACAAGCCCTGTCGGTCCTCGCGCCCGTGATTGCGAAGGAGTTCCACCTGAGCCATACGGGACTTTCAGATATTTTTGGTGCTTTCCAATTGGCATACGCCGGCACCTGGCTCATTGGAGGTATTCTCCTTGATGTTGTTGGAGCGCGCCTGGGTCTTTCTTTCGCTGTTGTCTGGTGGTCGATCGCCAGCTTGCTGACAGGCTTCGTGCATTCAGCCTCCTCGCTGGGCATATTGCGTTTTCTACTCGGCATCGGGGAGGGTTTCAACTGGCCCGGCGCGAGCAAGGCTGTGGCGGAGTTCTTCCCGGCGGAAGAACGTAGCGTAGGAGTCGCTATCTTTGACAGCGGGTCGAGTATAGGGGGAGCTGTGGCAGCGTTGTGCATTCCCTGGATCGCTCTCCAGTTCGGCTGGCGAATGGCGTTTGTGTTTGCGGGTTTGCTCGGTTTCTTCTGGCTCGCCTGGTGGCTGTCGGTTTATCCCGCAGACAGCAGAACGCGGCACGGGCGAGGTCCGCGCGACCTGAAAAGCTGGCTGCCGGCATTAACCCGGCGCGAGACCTGGGCCGTTGTGATTGGCCGCTCGCTGACGGATCCGATCTGGTGGTTTTATGTTTTCTGGCTGCCGCAGTATCTGAGCGATACGCGCGGGTTCAGCCTCAAGCAGATTGCAGCATTTGCCTGGATACCATTTGTCGCGGCAGACCTCGGCAACTTTGCAGGCGGGCTTATTTCCGGCCAACTCGTAAAGCGAGGCATGCCCGTTCTGCGCGCACGTAAGTGCGTGTGTATTGTGAGTTGCATACCGATGCTGGCTGGAATTCCAGCAGCCCTCACGGCGAACCCGTTTTATTGTTTGGGGCTAATTTGCATTTCGCTGTTCGGATACGCAAGTTGGTCGACAATGGGTTTAACGCTGCCTTCTGACTTGTTCCCAACCGAAATCGTTGGATCGGTCACCGGGTTGAGTGGCTTCGCGGCCGGTCTGGCTGGAACCGGTTTCACTCTGCTGGTGGGAACGCTAGTGGATCACTTCTCCTATTTCCCGGCGTTTGTGCTTGCGGCAACAGCTCCCATTCTCGCGACCCTGACCGTTGTTTTTCTTATCACCCGGACAGCCGATCAGCATTGGAATTTCTTGCCGCCTGCATCTGTCCAAGAGCCTGTTTGAAGCATTTTGAGGTACTGCGTGAAGGCGATTTCCGAGAGAACTGTTTCCGCCTCAGCAATCTAATCGGCAGTGCTCGTCGAGCCAGGATTGCCAATTTCTGTTCGATCAGAATGTGGCGTCACTTTGATCTTGTTACCTTGCCGAAAGTAACTGCTCCGCAAAGCCGCGCGCTCCGTCCAGAAACCTTGGTCTCCCGATGCACGCATAAACACCGGGAGAGAAATGAACGAGTGGTTGATCAGTGGACGGTGGAAGTTTGGAATTTTCGATCACGCTCTCGTCGAGTTGAAGCGCCAACGCCGATTCCAAAGGCCAAGGCTCGTGCTCGACTTGGCGAAAGCCAAGCGGCCGGCGAGCGTCGTGTAGAGTCGAAAACGTGCTGTGAGGAAACGCTCCTGCTCGCTCGCCTGGACCGGCGATCCACTGCGAATCAGAACATGAGCTTGCCCCGGACCGAGATGACGACGGCTCGTATGTTCGACCTGTCCCGAATCATTTCTTCCCTTCATGCTCGCCCACCGGTAAGGCAATCCATACAACAGCCGAGCTCCCGCAACAGCAGCGAGGCGGTCCGCTTCGAGTGAAAAGAACCAGATACCGCGCTCTCCATCAGGCCCGCATACGTAAGTTCGGACATTCATCTCAGGAAATCGCGATAGCCATGGAAGTGTGGGAAGGCCCGGCGGCTGCAGCCCCGTCAGAAGAAAAGGAGTCAGCCCGATCCAGGCTGCGTTATCGAATGTGTCCACTTCGAGATCACGAGGCAAAAGCGGGCGAATGAGCTCGGGTTGATAACGCCAATGAAGAAATGTGAGCTGGTTCCAACCTTGAAACATGACAGGCCATTTGACTCGGTGAGGCGGCCGTTCACTTATTTCGTTTAGCACGACAGTAAGTCCATTCGATTCGCCTGCTACTTTTACCGGCCTGGGTGTAAGTGTAAACGGAAGAAGCTCAGAAGCTGCGCGTGTTCATTCTAGGAGGACAGAGGAGCTCTCCTTTGAACACGGTTCCATTGAACCAGAAATCGGCCGTTCAGGATCGACGGCACCGCCTTTACGATTTGCAGACGATCGTGATGACGGATAAAGGGCACATTTGTGCAGCGAACAAGTTTGGTCGCCAACTGCGCGTGGACACCGGAAGAAAAATGCACGAGCGCCCTCCTTCTGTTCCGCACCTATATTCAGATTTTCAATTACGCTTTCGCTGCTGGTATTCAGGAGATTTGCGGATGCGCGCGCTTTTTCGGATACTCGTCTCACGAACAGCAGACGCATGTGCGTCAGACCTGCAATATCGATGCTCAGGGAAACTTACCGGAGATGGACCGATCACCAGGCACCCAGGCTCGGTGCTTCCGTCGTTTTCTACACCCTGCTCTCCTTCGCCCCACTTCTTGTGTTGACTGCTGCTGTGGTCGCTTTGGTGTTCAATCAACACGACGCCAAGAGTGGTTTGATCAGCCAAGCCAGGCAGATAATCGGGGATCGGGGAGCTGAGGCAGTCAACTCATTGCTGGCGAACGCAAAACGACCGGCCTCGGACCCTTTCGCAAGCTTAATCGCATTTGTGACTCTGCTATTCGGAGCTTCAGGAGTATTCACTGAACTACGCGATGCCCTCAACATGATGTGGGATGCGGCTTTTGTCCTGCATACAGCAAATGTTCTACTTTCGTTCACAGTGATTGCTCTTCTTTTTGCGTTGATGTTCAAATTTCTGCCCGCTATTCAGATTGCGTGGCGTGATGTTCGCGTGGGCGCGATTGGGACGCCCTCCTATTTGCGTTAGGAAAACTGCAGCTGGCTCTCTACGTGGGGGAAAGCCGCGGCGGGATCGGGTTACGGTGCCGCCGGATCGCTTAGCTGTGGTCGTTTGGGTTTATCATTCGGCGCAGATCTTTTTCTTCGGCGCCCAATTTAAACGAGTGTGTGCCGACGCCCATGCGAAGAGCGAGGGTGCGCCGCACGGGAGAGTAGCGGTCCGCATGTTTCCGTCGGTCACCCACATTGCGCCCGGTACACCAAAGTAGGTCCCCACGATGAGCATTTTGCGCCGTACTTCCGCTGAATCACGCGAGAACCCTTCGGCGGCGAAGACCAACGCTTGGTTTGCACGGCGTCGGGTTGTTGTCCGTGCACTTGGATTGGGTCTAATCACTGGCGCGGCTGATGACGACCCATCTGCGATCGGGACGTACGCCACTGCAGGAGCCAAAATCGGTCCATCCTTCCTATGGACGGCCCCGGTCACCTTCCCATTAATGGTCGCTGTTGTTTATCTATCTTCCAAACTCGGTTTGGTGTCAGGGCAAGCCTTGTTCACCGTTATTCGCAAAAATTACTCTCGGCGGTTTCTTTTGATCATTCTTGCCGCCGTGGTCGTCGGGAACACCATTGAAGCAGGTGCTGATATCGGCGGTATGGCTGCGGCTCTAAATCTGGTGATTCCTATACCAATCGGCTGGATGGTGATGGTGCTCGGGCTCGTGATCTTGGTCTTGCAAGTCTGGGGTTCTTACAAGCTCATTCGGAATATATTCCGATTCCTTTCGCTGTTGCTGTTGGCCTACCTAGGTTCGGCCATTCTTGCCCATCCGGAGCTCGGCCCCGTTTTGCGAGGGTCGTTTATACCGACAATTCACTTTAATAGGGGTTTTCTGGAAATGATTGTCGCGGTGATCGGGACAACACTGTCTGCTTATCTCTATACGTGGCAATCGAACGAGGAAGTAGAAGAGAAGATCGCCGCGGGGCGAAGGCGTCTCACCGAGCGACAAGGAGCAAGCCGAGCGGAATTGAAATACTCCATGTGGGACATTGTGGCCGGCATGTTCTTCTCAAACACCATCATGTACTTCATCATCCTCTCGACTGCGAGCACTCTGTTCAAGGCGGGGAAGACAGACATCAGTTCGGCAGCCGATGCGGCGCAAGCCTTGCTGCCATTGGCGGGAAATGCCGCTGGCCTATTGTTTGCGTTGGGAGTAATCGGTGTGGGGTTTCTCGCTGTACCGGTGATGACGACCGGGGCAGCTTACGACATCTGTCAGAGCTTTGGCTGGAAGCACGGCCTCTATCGGAAGCCCGCAGAAGCCAAGAAATTCTACGCGATCATCTCGATTTTTGTCTTGATCGCGATTGGGTTGAATTTCTTCGGGATCAATCCCATGAAGGCGCTCGTTTTGGCTGGCGTGGTTCAGGGGTTTTCGACACCGCCTCTGATGCTCCTGATCATGCGGATGACAAACAATCCCGCCATTATGGGGAAGCGGGTTAACGGCCCAGCGATCAATGTGCTCGGGTGGATTACGACCATTACGACGTTTGCCGGGGCTGCTGGACTGGTTGTCAGTTGGTTTGTCTAGGGCGTGTTAACACTATCTAAGAGCCTCGACAATCAGGGCAAAGCAGAGGAAGGCGAGGAAGACGCAATCCAGTTTCTCGAAGCGGGAGAAGATACGGCGGTAGCCCTTGAGCCTGCGAAAGAGCCGTTCGATTTCGTTCCGCTTTCGATAGAGTGCCCGGTCATAGCGCCAGGGATCGATCCGATTGGACTTGGGTGGCACCACAGGGACCATGCCTAATTCCAACACCAGTTGCCGAGTTTCATTGCCTTCGTAAGCGCGATCCATCAGCAAGGGCAGACCTTCGGGCATCGGTCCCAGGTCTTTGAGCAATTCCCGGCCTTCGGGTGCATCGTGCGCATTGCCCGGCGAAAGCGCGAAGGTTATGGCCGTTCGAGCATCCGCGGCAACCAGATGAATCTTGGTAGTCCATCCGCCGCGTGATTTGCCGATGGCCTGCGGTCCGTTTTTTTTTAAAGCCCCAGTGCCGTCCGGATGCACCTTCACGGAGGTCGAGTCTAAGCTGAAGGCCTCGATCCGGATCCGCACAATCTGCTCCAATTGCAGCTTTTCAAATACCCGGTCCAGAACGCCGCTCTTCGACCAACGGTTCATACGCGTGTAAATCGTGTGCCAGTTGCCGAACCGCTTCGGCAAGCCCCGCCACTTGCATCCGTGCTCAGCTACGTAGAGCAGCGC
>Ga0213872_10001584_pt1 | contig 14475 bp, 12 predicted proteins | sample VelepicomBERX_R2_FD_160071 | JGI IMG/M metagenome (GOLD analysis project Ga0213872, IMG submission 160071) | Rhizosphere microbial communities from Vellozia epidendroides in rupestrian grasslands, the National Park of Serra do Cipo, Brazil - RX_R2 | ecosystem: Host-associated > Plants > Roots >...
GTAGTAGTTCCTTCATTTAATCAGGGGGCTTACATTAGTGATGCCTTAGCATCAATTACCGCGCAGCATCAAGCGCTTGAGCTATTTGTGATGGATGGCGGTTCAACTGACCAAACTTTGAGCGAGCTGCGTCGATATGAGCAGAGCATCACATACTGGCGCTCTTGTCGCGATGATGGACAGGCAGCGGCGATCAATGAAGGCATTGCGATGGGATGCGCTCCATATGTCTATTGGCTGAATAGTGATGATTATCTCTTGCCTGGTGCATTGGATGTACTGATAGAGCACCTTGAATTGAACCCAAACGTTCCTGCCGTGTATGGCAAAGTCTGGAATATTCATCAGGCCTCTGGCCGACGATCTCCAATCTGGGTCGAGCCTTTTTCTGCACGACGGCTGGCGATACGTTGCATCATTTCTCAACCTGGGGTGCTTATGCGCCGCTCGGCGTGGGAGGCAGTGAATGGACTAGATACAAGGCTGCATTTGGCACTAGACTATGACATGTGGTGGCGGTTATATAGATTTTCCGGCCCACTTAAATTTGTCGACACTTTTGTCGCAGTCAATCGGGAACATGATCAAACCAAGACTCAAACAATGCGGCGTAAGCATTATCAAGAAGCCATTCAGGTTGTGCGTAAACATGCCGGCTATGTGCCTCTAAAATGGTGGCTTGCACAACCCTATGCGGTCTGGTTTCGTTCTTTCTTGGGTTGAAAGGGATTGCCGTGCGCATTTTGCATTTTTACAAGACATACTACCCCGATTCTGTAGGCGGTGTTGAACAAGTTATTAACCAGCTTGCTCGTGGAACCATTCGTGCTGGAAGTTCGGTTGAAGTGTTATCATTAACACCGAAAAAAAAAGTAAAAACCATTGAAATTGATGGCTACTTTTCCCACCAAGCTAGACAAAATTTTCAAATAGCCTCTACTCCTTTTTCGTGGTCTGTATTGCGTTATTTTCGTGCGCTCGCAAATCAGGCAGATATTGTGCACTATCATTTCCCCTGGCCATTTATGGATATTGTTCATTTTGCGACGATGCTAAATAGGCCATGTGTTGCGACGTATCATTCCGATATTGTTCGACAAAAGAATTTGCTTAAAATGTACCGCCCACTTCAGCATTGTTTTTTACGAAGTGTAGATAAGATTATCGCTACTTCTCCGAACTATTTTGCGACTAGCGGTGTTTTAGAAAAATTTAAAAATAAGGTATCAGTTATTCCTATTGGACTTGATCGATCAACGTATCCTGCTGTTAATGAAAATCGTAAAATATATTGGAAGAATATACTGGGGAATCGTTTTTTCCTTTTTGTTGGGGCACTTCGCTATTATAAAGGGTTGCATATTCTTTTAGACGCAGTTGTAGGCACAAATTTCCCTGTTATCATAGTAGGGGCAGGCCCAATTGAACGCGAGCTTAAACAACAAGTAATGAGATTGGGACTAAACAATGTTAAATTTCTGGGAAGTCTGCCGGACGAGGACAAATGTGCTCTGCTTGAATTATGCTATTCGGTCGTGTTTCCATCACATTTGCGGTCGGAGGCTTTTGGGATCTCTTTGCTTGAAGGGGCTATGTTTGGGAAGCCGCTGATTTCGAGTGAAATTGGAACGGGAACAAGCTATATCAATGCTTCCGGAGAAACTGGATTAGTTGTACCTCCGGAGAATCCTATTGAGCTACGGCAGGCGATGCAATTTTTATGGGACAATGAAGAGATTGCATCTGCAATGGGGCACGCCGCTTTACAGAGATATTGGAGTAACTTTACAGCTGATCAGATGGTTAGGTCATATATGAATTTATATGAGGATGTGCTGGCCTCGAAAAATATACACACTATAACATCTGATAATTGAAAATTATATGATGATGGCTTACTGATATATAATTGGCTTTGGCTTTGGCTTTGGCTTTGGCTTTGGCTTTGGCTTTGGCTTTGGCTTTGGTTTGATATTACATTTATTATTGTAATAAACAGCATGTTGCAATTATTTTACCGCAGGATGATATCATGGACGATGCAAAGAAAATTGCGCTCATTACGGGAATCACGGGTCAAGATGGTTCATATCTTGCTGAGTTTCTATTAGGAAAGGGATATGAAGTTCATGGCATCAAGCGGCGAACCTCTTTATTTAACACAGATAGAATAGATCATTTATATCAAGATCCTCATGTGTCTGGAAGAAGTTTCTTCTTGCATTATGGCGATTTGACTGACTCGACCAGCTTGATTCGGATCATTCAGCAGGTTAAACCAGACGAGATCTACAATCTAGCAGCACAGAGTCACGTAGCTGTTTCTTTTGAGGAACCTGAGTATACAGCTAACGCTGATGGCATTGGGGCCCTACGCATTCTTGAAGCGATTCGCATTTTAGGGCTTGAGGGAAAAACTCGCTTTTATCAGGCATCTACATCCGAGCTATATGGCTTGGTTCAAGAAGTTCCACAGAAGGAAAGCACGCCATTTTATCCACGGAGCCCGTATGCTGTTGCGAAACTTTATGCGTATTGGATTACGGTTAATTATCGCGAAGCTTATGGAATTTATGCTTGCAATGGAATTCTTTTCAATCATGAGTCACCTGTGCGCGGAGAAACATTTGTAACTCGTAAGATTACGCGGGCTATAGCGCGCATTAAGCTTGGTCTGCAGGATTGTCTATACCTTGGAAATCTTGACTCTTTGCGAGACTGGGGGCATGCAAAGGACTATGTTGAAATGCAATGGTTAATGCTCCAACAGGATGAGCCTGAGGATTTCGTCATTGCTACCGGAATTCAATATAGTGTGCGTCAGTTCGTCGAAGCAGCTGCTAATGAATTGGGCCTAGAACTGCGGTGGGAGGGGGCTGGCGTAGATGAGCGAGGGATCATTGTATCGGATAGGGATAAACAACATGCTGCAGGAAAGGTTGTGATTCGTGTCGACCCTAGGTATTTCCGACCAACGGAAGTTGATACTCTGCTGGGCGATCCTACTAAGGCACACGACAAACTAAAGTGGAAACCTCGTATCATGTTTGCTGAGTTGGTTTCAGAAATGGTTCGCAGTGATTTTAATATTGCACGTCGCGACAGTCTGATCATGCAGCATGGCTTCAAAACGATGGATTATAATGAGTGATCGTCATGGAGAACTATATTAAACTGGATTCTCGCATTTATATTGCTGGACATGGCGGAATGGTGGGTTCTGCCATTGTGCGTGAGCTCAAGAAGCTTGGATACTGCAATCTGATTGTACGTAGCCACTCTGAGTTGGATCTGACTGATCAGCTAGCTGTGAATGAGTTTTTTGAAGAAACTCGTCCAGAGCATGTATTTATAGCAGCGGCAAAGGTTGGTGGTATCCATGCAAATAATGTATTTCGTGGGGATTTTATTTATCAAAACTTAATGATTCAAAATAATGTAATCCACGCAGCTTATCTCCACGGTGTGGATCGTTTGCTTTTTCTTGGATCTAGCTGTATCTATCCACGTAGTTGCCCCCAGCCGATTCGTGAAGAATATCTTTTGACTGGACCTCTTGAACCGACAAATCAACCCTATGCGCTAGCAAAAATCGCTGGCATTGAACTGTGCTGGAGCTATAACAGGCAATATGGAACTCGTTCGCTGGCAGTAATGCCGACTAATCTTTATGGCCCTGGCGACAATTATCACCCGGAGAATAGCCATGTCATTCCTGCATTGATTCGCAAAGCGCACGAAGCGAAACAGCGCGGCGATCGCGAAATGATCATTTGGGGATCTGGGACCCCGAGGCGAGAGTTTCTCTATAGTGATGACATGGCTGAAGCATGTGTGCACTTGATGAACTTACCTGATGAGAAATTTTCACAGTTTCTTTGTGATATGGCCCCCCCTCTTGTTAACATCGGTGTTGGTGACGATATCACTATACGCGAGGTCGCAGAACAAGTCTGTTCCACTGTTGCGTTTGAGGGAAAACTCGTTTTAGATCCATCCAAACCTGATGGGACACTGCGTAAGTTGTTAGATGTAGGTAAGTTACATAGTATGGGCTGGGTGGCGAAAACCTCTCTTCCAGATGGTTTAAAGTTAGCTTATCAGGACTTTTTGAAAATGCAATAAATGGGATTTCTCTTCCTCCGGGGAAAACCTGCAGGCTCAAAGATAGCTATGTCGAGAGGTCGGGTTTGGAACGTTATTTTTCAGCGGATATAGGCATATGACGACTTCATTTGGCATTCTTCCCGTTATTTTAGCTGGTGGGCAAGGATCGCGGCTCTGGCCGATGTCCCGTGCGCTCTTTCCAAAGCAATTTTTGTCTTTGGGCAGCCCGCGCAGCATGCTTCAGGAGACAATTGCTCGCATTTGCGATTTCCCCCAGTCCTCTTCTCCGTTGGTCATCTGCAACGAAGAGCACCGCTTTATTGTTGCAGAGCAGCTTCGTGCGGAAAGGATTGAAGGTGCAGAAATCCTATTAGAGCCTGTTGGACGGAATACTGCTCCAGCAATTGCTTTGGCTGCTTTGCATGCAACCCGTTCTGGAGATGACCCCTATCTATTAGTTCTCGCAGCGGATCATACCATTGAAGACAAGGCGGCTTTTCATGCCGCACTAGCGGAGGCGGTGACAGCTGCTTCGGCAGGGGCTCTTGTCACCTTTGGCGTTCCCCCGCGAGTGCCTGAGATAGGTTACGGCTACATCAAAGTGCTTGCACCTATCGACGGGAACGCTCGTCCTGTCGCTGAGTTTGTTGAAAAGCCAGATCATGAAACTGCCTTGGGCTATCTCAAATCTGGCCTTTATTACTGGAATAGCGGCATGTTCCTCTTTAAGGCGTCCAGCTATTTGCAAGAGTTGGGGAAATTTTCTCCAACCATATTGCATGCATGTCAAAATTCTTTGGAAGTGGCGCAGAAGGATCTAGATTTTATTCGTTTGGATGTCGAGCGTTTTGCAATATGCCCGGAAGATTCCATCGACTACGCGATAATGGAGAAAACTGATCGCGCTGTGATGGTTAGTTTAGATGCGGGTTGGAATGATATTGGTTCTTGGTCGGCACTTTGGGATGTTGGGGAGAAAGATGAGCATGGTAATGTATCTATAGGCGATATCTTCTCCGTCGACAGCGCCAATTGCTATTTTAATAGTTCTGATGGTCGGTTGGTTGCGGCCGTCGGCGTAGATGGTTTAGCCATTGTAGCTACTGCCGATGCTGTTCTTGTGGCAGATAAAGGGAAGGTTCAGCAGGTAAAGTCAATAGTAGATCACCTTAAGGCCGCTGGCCGAAAAGAAGCACTGCAGCACTGCACGGTATACAGACCATGGGGAAGCTATAGTGGTGTTGATCTAGGTGATCGCTATCAGGTGAAGCGGATCATGGTACAACCAGGTGCAAAATTATCATTGCAAATGCATCATCACCGTGCAGAACACTGGATTATTGTTTCAGGGACTGCAAAGGTTCGGCAGGGGAATAATGAAATGCTGCTGACTGAAAATCAGTCTGTCTATATTCCCTTAGGGTGCCTGCATTCTCTTGAAAACCCTGGGAAAATCCCATTGGAATTGATTGAGGTGCAAACGGGGTCCTATCTTGGGGAGGATGATATTGTGCGCATGCATGATATCTATGGAAGGTCTTGACTATGTAGGAGGGCGTGCTGCTTTAGTGCTTTATTTGTACCATACAGGATACATATCAGAATGTCGCATGGAGTTATTTGTTTTGTAAATGGATAAAAGTACTTTTTTGCCGCTCTCTGGTAAAGTAAGGTAACAGTGTGGTCCTTGGCATACAAACTATCATTTTTGCTAATTCGAAAATCGCAGCAGATTTGCTTGCGTTTCAAGCGAGGATGTGCGAATTAAGCCTGGCAATCTGTTTGAGCGAAATTTTCTAATATAAACAAGCGTGATTGATGAATATTTTACCCGGCTAATTATGATCTATTCCGTTTTATTAATTTGAAGAGACTACTGAATTGAATCTGCTTAAGAGGGCGCTGAAATTTCTTGCCGAGCTAACAACTCCTTGTTCTTCAGACTATTCGGCCTGGAGATTGAAAAATTTCTTCTTAAGATTGGCTGGAATTAATATAGCTCATGATGGAGTGGCTATCAGTTCAGGATTTAAATGTCTTGAGGGGTTGGAACATAATGTATATTTGAACAGTTATGTTTCTATCGGAAATGATGTAAAAATATACGCTTTTAATAAGATTGAGCTTGGCGAATTTTGTATGATTGCTGCAGGCGTGACTCTTACAAATGGATGGCATGAGAAAAGTTCATTATTTCCACAGTCCGCCCCAATGAAAATAGGTGCTGGAACCTGGATTGGAATGAACGCAACAATCATTGGCGGTGTGGTTGTTGGCAAAAATGTAATCATTGGTGCTGGGGCCCTTGTTAATAGAGATATTCCTGATAACTCCGTGGCTGTGGGCGTGCCAGCTCGGGTTGTCGAGACGAGAGAGTTGAGTATGCGTATGTGGCATTTAAATGATACGTATTTTTGTCCTGCGACATTTGAAATTCTAAAAAATTGATGGTTGGAATATAATGAAGGCAAGCCTCGATCTGCTACTGGATGCAGCGTTTCCCAATAAAACGGATGGTGTCGCAATTGATATTGGTGCACACTTCGGGAAATTTACAAAACACTTGGCCGAGATCGGAAAATTTAGCGTAATTTATGCATTTGAGCCAAATCACAATAATGTGATATATATTAAAAATGAGATCGAATCAATTGTAAATAGTGAAGTTATTCTCATCAATAAAGCACTTGGATCCAGCCGCGGAATGGCTGAGCTTTTTTTCGATGATGATAGCTCCACGGGCTCTTTGCTTGCGTACGGTGCACAGTATAAAAATATAGGTGATATAAAAAAAAGCGTTGTAGATATTGACACGCTTGATGCCTTTATTGATGAAGAGGTTAAGAAAAGAAAAATTGATGTGACATTTATAAAAATTGATACTCAGGGTAATGACTTAGAAGTTATTCGTGGAGCTGAAAAATTAATTCACATGCACCGTCCTATTATTCAATGTGAGTTAATTTTTGTTGATTTGTATGTAGGGCAGTGCACTCCTGATGATATTCATGATTTTCTTGGCTCGTATGGCTATCGGTTATACACCATGTGCAATATTCATGTTAATCGAGAAGGGCAGTTGTCTTTCTGTGATGCAATATTTGTTCCATGCGAAATTAATATCCCTGAGACACAAGAGTTTTCATGTATTGATGATGCCCAGTCATTTCAAGACCAGATAAATGCATTAAGTAAAGTATGCGAAGAGCGACTTGAGTTAATACATCGACTTGATGCGGAAATAACACGGTTAACAAAATTTAATAGACTGGGAATAAAAATATCGACATATTTTGATAGAAAATTAAAGGCCATTAAAACTTTTTTGTAATGTGTTCGAAATAGTGGCTAACGCTCATGAATAACTACAATACTTGTTGCGCGTTGTCCGCAGTCTTTCTAATAGAGGAGATAAGTGCCCTCATTATCAGGTCGAGAAGCTCAGTATACATGCCGTTATATTAATGGCATGTTTTGTATGCAAGAGATAATGGCTATATTTAGGATGATACAGTGTCAGTTACCAATGGATCTGTAAAAAACATCAAGAGCGTCTCCGAGGCAGAAGGCAGTTATCAGGTTGCGTAAGATAAAGTTTACTTGTTGTGCCAGACTCGTGGGCCAGATGTGTTTGACATGCGGCCCATGATTAGTCTGTCAATGCAAGCCCCGATTGTGTTAAATTCGTCGGAACCCTGGGAGCAATTTGAAAATTTATGCGGCAGTGAGCTTTATATTATTGCCATGTTTTTGTTAATTCTAAAACAGGCTGTGGATGTAGAAACATATATTTAACCCTCTGTTTATGAGGCTAAGATGCTGTGCAAAATATATTTTCCAGATATGCGAAAATTAAAAAATTTAATCATTGATGAGCAATCTGCTTGTTTGTTATTATATTAATAGTGTTGACAGAGAAATATAGAATAAACGGTTGTTTGTATTACATTAACTTCAGGCGAAGAACTGTGCTGGCACTATATCATGTCTCGCGTTGCCGTTAATACCTTTTGGCTTTTCCTTTCCCAATTAGGGGGTATTGTTATCCCCCTCGTGGAGTTGCCTGTCTTGGCAAGGGCGTTAGGGCCATATCACTATGGGTTGGTACTCTATACGGTTGGCGTATCTCTTACTGCATCGGTTTTTGTAGAGTTCGGCTTCAATTTCAGTGGTGCGCGTGCTGTTGTGCGCGCATCTAGAGATCGCCAACAGATGGCCCAGCTTGTCACCGATGTACTGTCGGCCAAGCTTATTTTGGCTCTGCTGGTTCTTCTCTTCTCCCTTGCCATTTTTAGTTACGGTTCTGGTGGTACGAAAGTTCCGCTGGAATGGCTTCCCTGGACGGTATGCTTCATCTGCGCATTTGGTTTTAGCCCTGTGTGGTATTTCATTGGTATTGAAAGAATGATGACCACGGCGTTGTTGGACTTGGGGTTACGTACCGCAGGACTCTTGGTAACCATACTCACAGTATCTTCCCCGCGGCACGCCGAGCGAGTGCTCATGATCCAAGCCTGTGTCGGTGTACTGAACACGCTTATTCCTTCAATAATAATGATTCGTCGGACGGGCATGGGGCCTATGCGCATCGGCCGTGCCCTGCACGCGATTAGAGAAAGCTGGGAGCTTTTCCTGTACAAAGGCGCGCAGAACATCATGGGGTCAATCGCGTCGACGCTGATTGGCTACTTTGGAGGACCCAGTGCTGTGGGAGCATTCGTACCTGCAGAGAAGGTTGTGCGTGCAGCAACGGGCTTCATAAGCACAGCCTTGAATGCCGCGTTTCCCCATTTGGTTAGGCAACAGTTCGCTGGTCGCGCAAAGGCACGCCAATTGGTAACTGTAGGCCTGTTTATTATGCTTACTATTTCAGTATTATTTGCTGCGAGTGTAACAGTGTTGGCACCTATGTTGGTCCATTTGGTTTTCGGGCATGGATACGACGATGCAATTTATTTACTCAAACTTTTAGTATGGATTGTTCCATTGCGGGCCTGCAGCATGACTATTTCGGTCTTATGGATGATTCCGAGTGGCCATGAGCTGCTGGCTAGTCGTGCAATGGTATTTAATGTCCTTCTTATTGGCTTGGTCGCTGCTATTTTGGTGCCTCGCATGCAGGGGGCGGGAATGGCCGTGGCATTTTCTTTGGCAGAAATAACCATGTTTTCTGTTCTGGTAGGGTTTTTCCTGAAGGTGAAAAGTTGAAGCACTACAATTTTAGCGTCGTCATTACGACATTTAATCGTCCGAAGCTGCTTCTACGGGCAATAAATTCTGTGCGGATGCAACGTAGACTCGGCACAGAGATTGAAATTGTTGTCATTGATGACGCATCAACTCTGCCGCTGCCTGAGCTTGAGAAAGATGATCTTCTGCTCTTTAGGATGCCGGTAAATGGCGGGCCTGGTCCTGGCAGAATGCGAGGTATCGAGCTTGCCAACGCTCCGTGGGTGCTAGTCTTGGATGACGATGATGAACTGCTTCCTGAGTCAATCACTGACTTGCAGGATGCATTAGCTTCCAATGATTTTAGCAACCGTGCTGTGATTCAGTTTGCACGAAGTAACGGCGGGCTTGATTGGAATTTTAGAGATGTCACTTTTGATGACTATATTAATAAGAGAATACGGGGTGATTTTACTCCAGTATTTAATAAATTAATATTTCAGAACTCTGGCTTAAGTTTTCCAAAGACTAAGGTTGGCGGTGAGCATCTTCTCTGGTGGCGACTTGCCTTACAAGACGGCATCCCATCTTATGCTAAGCCACTAGTGCGCCTTGGCGTAGATGCAGATAATCGTCTCACTGATGTTAATACACAGATTAGAAGAGCGAGGGAGCATCAGCTACTCGCTGAGATGACTCTTTCTGAGTTTGGGGAAGTCCTGCTTAGCCGCTATCCAGATGAGTACCGTCAACGGTGTATCGCTAGAATTGTTTATGCATTACTTTCTGGCGAGCGACAACAGGCGTGGCTTTATCTCAAAAATCTGCAGGCATCGCTAAAAATAAAAATGTGTCTATACGCAATTTGCTTACTACCCTCATATCTGGTGCGGGATTTGTTCAAAACATATAGAAATTTGCAAAGATAATTTGTATGAGAATCATGTTTGTTATTACAGGCCTTGATATTGGTGGGGCCGAGTTGCAAGTGGCATCTCTTGCTGAATGCCTTCGTAAGCGCCAATATGATATTGACGTCGTCTCGTTGACTACTCCGTTAGCACTTACTGAGCGTTTTACTAATGCTGGGATTACTGTACATTCGCTGCAAATGCGAAGTGCTCTAGATTTTCCATTTGCGCTGCTTCATCTTCTGCGTTTAATTAGAGCGCTTCGCCCCGATGTTGTTCATGGACATATGGTTCATGCAAATATTTTGGTGCGTGTAGCAAAAATATTTATGCCGAAAATCAAAATAATTTCTACTGCTCATAATGTGCATGAGGGAGGGTGGCTCCGTGATTTAGCCTATCGATTGACAAATAAATTCAGTGAAATAAACACGACGATTAGTTTTGCTGCTACACAGCGTTTTGTCAGTGATCATGTATTCCCAGAAAGCAAGACGGTGACAGTTTTCAATGGTATCGATATTGAAAAATTTCATCTTCCACCCCATCCTCGGAAGTTGGAGGGTGATTTCACTTGGCTTGCGGTGGGGAGGCTAGAGCCGCAGAAGGATTATCCGACCTTATTGAATGCATTTGCTCAATTACCAAAAAGTCGCCTCCTCATTGCCGGTAAAGGTTCCTTGTGTGACCATTTACAGCAGCTGACAGAGACACTAGGGATAGCAGATCGTGTGCAATTTTTAGGAGTTCGAAATGATGTAGAGCAGCTTTATCATCAAGCAGATGCTTTTGTGCTAGCTTCGGAGTACGAGGGATATGGACTGGTTATTGCTGAAGCCATGGCCTCGGGTTTGCCTGTTGTTGTGACAGACAGTGGTGGCCCTTCAGAACTTGTTGGGACTGATGGGGTGGCTGGGTACGTTGTTCCCATAAAAAATCACAAAAATTTAGCCTCGGCAATGCAAAATATGATGTCGCTCTCTGATTATGAAAGAGAATTAATGGGGCGGAAAGGTCGCACCAGAATTGTGGAGCTTTTCTCGTTGCCGAAAATTGTTTCCAAATGGGAGGAATTGTATTTGTCGTTGACATGATAATGCGAAACATATGGTTTCTAAATCAATATTTTATTTTCATTTAGTATGTCAATATATTGCTTTACGATATATTTTTCATCAAAGGTTTTTGCAACGAATTTCCTGCCCTCTTGGCCCATTTTCTTCCGCATGTCCTCTGTTGTATGTGCCATACGTTCGCATATTTCGGCTAGGTTCTCTGCATTTCGAGCCTTGCATAACAATCCAGTTGTTTCATCAATGACAGCATCACGACAGCCGGGCACGTCAGTCGCAATCACTGGACGTTCCATTGCTGAAGCTTCAATGAGTGCTCGGGGGATGCCTTCTCTATATGAGGGTAATACAACACAGTCAGCGTATGCAATATATGGGCGAACATCATCTGTCGTGCCGAGATATTCAATGATCCCCGCATGTTGCCACTCGGATATTTGCTCTTTGCTTATGGCATTCGGACTATTTGTATCGTAATTTCCAAGTAGCTGGAAGGTTATATTAGAGAATCTGTTTTTCAAACGACGAGCCGCCTCAACGTACTCCTCAACCCCTTTGTCTTTGATGATGCGAGCTATCATCAAAAAATGAAATGTTCCATCAATGAATTCGTTGGTGCGCGGAGAGAAATGTTCAAGATCAATGCCTTCTCCAGGCAGCAGATGGGCACGCTCTGGCGCGACGAGTCTATATTTGGTAAAGGCCAGCAGGTCTTGGTAGTTGAGGAACCAAACCTGCAAAGGGTGGCGTAGGGCAATTTTGAAGAGCGAATGGGCTAGGCGAGAGATCCAATTTTGATTGATAAAGGTATATCCAAGTCCTGTGGTGACGACTAAGCACGGAATTCCAGCCCAGGCTGCAGCAATAGAGCCATATATATTGGGTTTTATGGTATAAAAAATGATAAATTTTGGACGAAGCTGGCGTAATTTATGATAAAGCGTGAGCAATAAAAACAGATCTGCGAATGGATTAACCCCATGTTGTTGCAATGGCAGATCATATACGCGGCACCCCATGTCGCTTAACTTTGTGCTGCACGCATCCATTGGGGCTAAAATGGTCACCTCTTGATTTTTCTCAAGCAGAGCACGAACCAAATTTTGTCGGAAATTGTAAATGGACCAAGCCGTATTGGAGACAAGCAAAATCATTATAGAGTCTTTTCCTCATTCAAAGGGCGTTTGCAAAAAGGATGTAAGTTCAGAGAAATTAAGTCCTTTTTTATCTTTTTCAGATAGAATCAACGCCCCGTGTTTTGGCCAAGCGATTGCAAGAGTTGGGTCATCCCAACGGAGGCATCCTTCGGATGCGGGATACCAATTAGCCGTAGTTTTGTATAAAACATCTGCTATATTGGATAGCGTCAAAAAGCCATGTGCAAAGCCTTCTGGAATCAAAAATTGCCGCTTATTTTCTGCAGATAAAAACTCACCGTGCCAGCAACCAAATGTTGGAGATCCGATCCTGATATCTACAGCGACGTCAAAAATTTCTCCCATAACAACGCGGACGAGCTTACATTGCGCATGCATTCCTCTTTGAAAGTGCAGCCCACGAAGTACTCCTTGGCAAGATCTAGAGTGATTATCTTGGATAAATTCCAGGGGTCTATCTAAATTTTTTTCGAGTTTTTGCTTATTATAGCTTTCGAAAAAAAAGCCGCGCTCATCTCCAAATATTTTAGGATCAATTGTTTTTAGGCCATCAATTGGTGTATTGTTTATTTTCATGCATTGCTGCCATTGTGCGAAGATTTAATCTGCCAAAAGCCTTAAAAGATATTTCCCATAGCTATTGTTTTTCATCGGATGGGCCAGGGCGCATAGTTGATCTGCAGTGATATAACCCATACGGAAGGCAATTTCTTCCAGGCAGGAAATTTTGAGGCCCTGTCGCTTTTCGATGGTTGCGATGAATTGGCTAGCTTCTAGCATAGAATCGTGTGTTCCAGTATCTAGCCAAGCAAAGCCACGGCCCATCGTTTGGACAGAGAGCGTGCCCGCGTGTAGATAGGTCAAATTGACGTCGGTAATTTCCAGCTCGCCGCGTCTTGATGGTTTAATCGATTTTGCGATATCAACGACTTGTGCGTCATAAAAATAGAGGCCTGTGACTGCAAAACTGGACTTTGGAGAAGCAGGCTTTTCTTCGATTGAGATAGCGCTACCATTAACATCAAATTCGATAACCCCATAACGTTCAGGATCTTGCACTCGGTACGCAAAAACCGTCGCGCCGCTTTGTTGTCGATTGGTCTGCTGAAGCAGGTTGGCAAAATCATCCCCATAGAAGATGTTGTCCCCCAAGATCAGTACTGATTGTGCTCCACCGAGGTAGCGCTCAGCTAGAATGAATGCCTGTGCGATGCCGTCAGGGCTGGACTGGACTTGATATTGAATATTGAGCCCCCACTGCGAGCCATTTCCCAAGAGGGCTTCGAAGCGGGGGATATCCTGCGGGGTGGAAATGAGAAGGATGTCATGGATGCCGGCTAACATTAGCGCACTGAGCGAGTAGTACACCATTGGTTTGTCATAGATGGGTAGCAATTGCTTGCTAACAGCCAACGTGGCAGGGTAAAGCCTGGTCCCTGCGCCCCCTGCGAGAAGGATGCCTTTGCGTGCCTGTACCATGGTGACTGATGATCCTATGTTATTGGCCATCGTGATCGCGTGATGAGTCGTTGTAATTTCTGTTCGCAATTATAGCGTTGGGATGGGGGGTGTGCTGCATGTCGTTCGATAAGCTTCGGTGCTACCATCTCCTTTTCGCGCTCGGTGGCTTGGCTGCGCGAGTCGTTTGAGCAACTTTCCGAAGCTTGTCGGTAAAATTTAATGGTACTCATTTTCTTTGTTGCATTATTGACGTCCTTTGTTTCGGCGGTGTTCCTTCTCCGCTATCAACATCTGCACGCGCAATTTTCTGCCGATGATGATCTGAAGGGGGTGCAGAAGTTCCACGCCGTTCCTGTGCCGCGTATCGGTGGTGTACCTATTTTTGTAGGGGTGATGCTTGGCTTTGTCCTGATGTATGCAATGCAGCAAAGTGTCCTGGGTGTTAGCCTTCTCCTCGTTTCAGTGCCTGCTTATGGGGCTGGGCTGATTGAGGATTTGACCAAAAGGGTTGGTGTGAAAACGAGGCTATTCGCCACATTTATTTCAGCCCTGTTAGGGGTTTGGTTGCTGCATGCGAGCCTATCACATGTGGGTATT
>Ga0213872_10001585_pt1 | contig 14468 bp, 11 predicted proteins | sample VelepicomBERX_R2_FD_160071 | JGI IMG/M metagenome (GOLD analysis project Ga0213872, IMG submission 160071) | Rhizosphere microbial communities from Vellozia epidendroides in rupestrian grasslands, the National Park of Serra do Cipo, Brazil - RX_R2 | ecosystem: Host-associated > Plants > Roots >...
GTCTCGCCCTTGAGGTAGTTGCCCACCACATAGTTCCAGACCAGGTCGTTGGGCCGCAGGAAGCTGAAGGTGGAGGCCAGTTCCTGGCCCTTGAGCAGACCGCCCTGCCCCATCTGCATCTCGCGGAAGCGCACAAAGGCGTCGTCGATGAACAGATCGAGCACCCCGGTGTCGGAGAAATCGAGGAAGGTCGTCAGGAAGGTGGCCGATGCCACGGGCTCTTCACCACGGGCCGCCAGCACGGCGAGCGCAGTGCCCAGGATGGTGCCGCCGACACAGAAGCCGAGCGCATTGATGGTCTCGGCGCCGGTGATGGCCTGCACGGTGTGGATGGCCAGGATGGCGGCATCCTCGATGTAGTCGTCCCAGGTCTTGTGCGAGAGCGACTCGTCGGGGTTGCGCCAGCTCACCACGAAGGTATGGTGCCCCTGCTCGACGGCATAGCGGATCAGCGAGTTGTCGGGCTGCAGATCCAGGATGTAGTACTTGTTGATGCAGGGCGGGATCAGCAGGAAGGGCCGTTCATAGACCTTGGCCGTCAGGGGCTTGTATTCGATCAGTTGGAACAGTTCGTTCTCGAACACCACCGCGCCTTCGGTGGTGGCCACATTGCGGCCGACCTCGAACAGGCTTTCGTCGGTCTGGCTCATGTGACCCTGGCGCAGGTCGCCCAGCAGGTTCTGCAGGCCCTTGGCGATGCTCTCGCCTTTCGAGTCGATGGCCTTCTTCTGGGCATCGACATTGAGGGCCATGTAATTGCTCGGCGAGGCGGCCGCCGCCCATTGCTCGACGGCGAAACGGATCCGCGCCCGGGTCTTGTCGTCTGCCTGCACGGCTTCGGCCAGGCCCATCAGGGTCTTGCTGTTGAGCAGATAGATGGCCGCCGTGAAGCTTGCCAGAGGATTGTGGTTCCACGCTTCGGCTGCGAATCGCTTGTCGCGGACCGGCGCCTGCCCCTGCAGGCCGGCGTTCCAGAGTTCGGAGGCTTCCTGCAGGTAGCGCTGCTGCACTTCCTTGATCCGGTCCTGGTCGAAGGCCAGGGGCTGCGGGCTGGCGCCGACAGAGCCGGCCTGCCCCAGATCCAGTTGCTGGAAGGACTGCAGGGCCTTGGTCCAGCCCTCACCAAAGATCTGTTGGAATGCCTGGGACGCGGGGCCCCAAGGTGCTTCAGAATTCATGTTGTCTCCTCATGGACGGTCCGGTTCATCAATCTAGGGTTATCCCTTATTCTCGTGGGATCCCCCCGGCAAAGCAACGAAGCTGCTTCTTCAAAAAAACAACATGGTTCTTGTCTTTATCGCATGGATGTATGTCGCCCTCATGATGGCGGTTGCGGAAGCCACCAACAGCAATGGCACGTTGTTGGGAGCGCTCGTCACCTTTGTACTCTATGGATTGCTGCCCATGTCAGTAGTGCTTTACCTGATGGGGGCCCCGGCGCGACGAAGATCACGCAAGGCCCGAGAAGCGGAGGAATGGCGCTGCATCCAGCAGCAGACGCAAGACTCAGGCCAGCCAGATGCTGGCCGCCATGCGTCCGGTGCTGCCGAGCCGGGCGGCGTCGCGCCGATGGGAAAAGAATAGGTCGGGATTGCCATGGGTGCACCACGGCTTTGTGCCATCGTTGCCATACAGCCCGCTGACACCCAGCCGCGCCAACCGATGCCGCGCCAGACCCGACAGATGGGCCAGCCATTTGCCGCCGGCCAAGGGACTGAAGTGCGTTGCAGCCTGCGTATCGCCGTCCACAAAGGCCAGCCGCACCTCCTCGCCGACCTCGAAGGCCTCGGGTCCGATGCAGGGCCCCAGCCAGGCCAGCACCTGCGAGGCGGGGATTCCGGCCTGCACAAAGCCTGACAGCGCCGATTCGAGCACGCCCCGGCCGCCCCGGCCCGCCAGGCCCCGCCAGCCTGCGTGGGCAGCAGCCACCCGCCGGCCGCCGGTGTCGCAGAACAACACCGGCAGGCAATCGGCCACCATCATGACCAGCGCCAGCCGGCGCAGCGTGGTGCTGGCGCCGTCCGCCTCGGCCCCCTGGGGCAGGCTGTCGGCCCGGTCGACGGCCAGGATGTCGGTGCCATGGACCTGGTTCAGGAACAGCAGATCACCGCCGCCCCGACGCCGCACCTCGGCCTGCAGGGTGGCCCGGTTGCAGGCCACATCGGCCGGCTGGTCGCCCACATGGGCTCCGAGGTTCAGCGAATCCCAGGGGGGCTGACTGACGCCGCCCAGGCGCCGGGTGAACAGGGCGCCGACGCCCTTGGGCGCCGGCCAGTCGGGCTCCAGCCATGCCGAACCCTTGCGTGGATCAGGCATCGCAGTCCGGGCATGCAGAGGGTTGGGCCTGCTGGAAGGCTGGCAGGGCCATGCAGGACTCGAACACCGCCATGGTCCGGTCCAGTCCCGCCAGATCGACCTTGAAACGCTGGGCATTGAAGATCTGGGGCACCAGGCAGCAATCGGCCAGGGTGGGCTGCTCGCCATGGCAGAAGCGGCTCGGCGTCTGCGCCTGTGCCTGCAGTTGCAGCTCGAAGCTTTCCAGGCCTTGACGGACCCAGTGGGCATACCAGGCATTCTTGGCCTCGTCGCTGACCTTGAGCTCGCGGCTGAGGTACTGCAGCACCCGCAGGTTGTTGATCGGGTGGATCTCGCAGGCGATCGACTGCGCCAGCGCCCGCACCCGGGCGCGCCCCAGCGCATCGGCCGGCAGCAGGGGCGGTTGCGGATGGCATTCGTCCAGGTACTCGATGATCGCCATCGACTGCGTCAGATGGGCCCCGTCGACCTCCAGCATCGGCACCAGCCCATCGGGCACCAGACGGGTGTAGTCGGGCGCGCGCTGCTCACCCTTGACCAGATGGACCGGCTGGTAGTCGTAAGACAGCCCCTTGAGGTTCAGGGCGATGCGCACCCGGAAGGAAGCCGACGATCGGAAGTAGTTGAAAAGTTTCATGGCTGCAGAGGATATGGGCTGACGGTAGACTGTCGCCGCAACATTTTGCAACCAGCACAGCCGACCTCCCACGAAAGAACCCCATGATTCTTGAGCTTGCCGACATCCGCATCCAGCCCGGCCAACAGGCCGCCTTCGACGAAGCCATCGAGCGCGGTGTGCGCACGGTCGTCTCGCAGGCCAAGGGCTTTCTCGGCTACAGCGTGAACCGGGGCATCGAGTCGCCAGAACGCTATGTGCTGCAGATCTCCTGGGCGACGCTGGAAGACCACACGGTCGGCTTTCGCGAGTCGCCGCTGTTTGCCCAATGGCGCGCCATCGTCGGCCCGTTCTTCGCCGGGCCGCCGAACGTCGAACACTTCAATCTGGTGAGCGCCTCCGCACTCGCCTGAGCCTGCCCGACCACCCCCACACCATCGAAAGGTCTCCATGAGCTACGTCATTCCCGCCGTCCCGGCGGTCAGCGTCCCGGTGCTGGGCACCAGCGACCGCTTTCCGGTGCGCCGCATCTACTGTGTCGGCCGCAACTATGAAGAGCACGCCAAGGAAATGGGCTTCACCGGTCGCGAGCCGCCCTTCTTCTTCCTCAAGCCTGCAGACGCGATCGTGGTGGTGGAGGCCGGCAGCACCGGCCGCCTGCCCTACCCCAGTCTGACCGAGAACTTCCACCATGAGATCGAGCTGGTGGTGGCCATCGGCCAGGGCGGACGCGACATCGCAGCGGCCGATGCCGCCCGGCACATCTACGGCTACGCCGTCGGCCTCGACATGACCCGGCGCGACCTGCAAAACGAGATGAAGAAGCAGGGCCGCCCCTGGTGCATCGGCAAGGGCTTCGACCACGCGGCCCCGATCGGCCCCATCGTCCCGGCGGCGCAGGCCGGCGAGGTGGCCCAGGCCGACATCTGGTTGAAGGTCAATGGCCAGACCCGCCAGTCCAGCAATGTGTCCAAGCTGATCTGGAACATCGGCGAGACCATTGAACACCTGTCTCGCGCCTGGGAGCTCGCACCCGGCGACCTCATCTACACCGGCACCCCCGAAGGTGTGGCGGCTGTGGTGCGCGGCGACCTGCTCGAAGGCGGGGTCGGCGGCCTGCCGGCGCTGAGCATCCGCGTCGAATGAGGTCCGGCGCAGGGCGGCCGGCATCCCCGACCGCCCGTGCCGGGGCCTTGGCAACGGCTTCCTGACCTGAACTTGACTTGGCTTAAATCCGGCTGCAGGCAGGCCTTCTAGGATGAAGTCTCCACCCACCCTTGCGGAGAACTTCATGACCAGCGCGACAATCCCCGTCGATTTCGAGGCTCTGGATGCCTGTCACCAGCAGATCGCCAGTCAGCTCAATGCCCTGGCACGGCTGATCCGGCACATCGAAGCGGCGGGGGTCGATGAGGAGGCCCGGCAACAGGCAGGCGCCATCGAGGCATTCTTCTCAAGCACCTCGAGGGAACACCATGCCGAAGAAGAGCGCAGCGTCTTCCCCCCGCTGCTGGCCAGCCCCAACGCCGAGCTGGTCGACACCGTCAGGACCCTGCAGCAGGACCACGGCTGGATCGAGGAGAACTGGCTCGAACTGGCCCCCCAGTTGCGCGCCATCGCCTCGGGCAACCTCTGGCAGGACCAGGCCGAATTCCAGCACTATGCCGATGTGTTCCTGCAGTTGTGCAAGGACCACATCGCGCTCGAAGAATCCCTGATCTACCCCGAGTCGAAGGCCCGCTGGGCCGCCGCGCTGCAGGCACGGCGCCAGCGACGGGGCGAACCGCAGCAAGCCTGAGAAGCCTGATCCAGGCAAGGCCCGCCCCCTGCAGCGGGCCCCCGCTTGCCCGTACACTGAGGCCATGACGTTTCGCAGCCCCATCCGACATTGCCGCAACTGCGGCAGCGCCGTCGTCTACCGCATCCCCGACGATGGCGACACCAAGCAGCGTGCAGTCTGTCCGAGCTGCCACACCATCCACTACGAGAACCCCTTGAACGTGGTGGGCACGGTGCCCTATCTTGGTGATCGGGTCCTGCTGTGCAAGCGCAACATCGAACCCCGCTGGGGCAAATGGACCCTGCCCGCCGGCTTCATGGAACTCGAGGAATCCCTGGCCGAGGGCGCAGCGCGCGAGACCACCGAAGAGGCCGGCGCCCTGTTCGAACTCGAAGGCCTGTTCAGCCTGCTCAACGTGGTGCGGGTCGGGCAGGTGCATGTGTTCTACCGCGCCCGACTGCTGAGCGACAGCTTCGCGCCCGGGCACGAGACGCTCGAGGCCCGGCTGTTCTCGGAGGACGAGGTGCCCTGGGACGAGATCGCCTTCCGCACCGTCAAGGAAACCCTGGAGTGCTATTTCGCCGACCGCCGCCGGGGTCGCTTCGACATCCACCAGATCGACATCCGCTGACCCCCTCGGGGCGCCCGCCGTGGGGTCGGCGGCTGGTTGGGCCGCCATATGACTGCGGCCCATATGCATCTGAAAAATCAATGGTTGGGCTGAAGGTCGGGCAGGCCCACAATCGCGGCCTGCTTCCCTCCCTGCGATCCCCTGCCTCTGCCATGAATGCCCTGTGGTCCCTGCTCGCCCTGATGGCCGGCCTGTTGTGCGCTGCGCCGGCATCGGCCCAGGCCTACCCCCATCGCCCGGTCCACCTGATCGTGCACAACAATCCCGGCAGCGCCCCGGACCTGCTGGCCCGCTACCTGGCCGGCCACGTCGGCGACGCCTGGAAGGCCGGCGCGGTGGTGGACAACCGCAGCGCGGCAGCCGGCATCGTGGCGGCCGAGACCGTGGCCCAGGCGCCAGCCGACGGCTACAACCTGCTGGTCGGCGGTGACGGCCCGATCACCATCCTGCCCCAGTTGCAGAAGCTGCCCTACGACGCCCAGCACAGCCTGATCCCGGTGGCAGCCCTGGGGCAGATCGATTTCGTGCTGGTCACCCACCCCGGCACCGGCTGGCGCAGCATCGGCGACTTCGTCCATGCCGCGCAGGCCCAACCCGGCCGCTTCAACTATGCGTCGGCCGGCAACGGCAGCCCGCTGCAGTTCGCCATGGAGCTGCTGAAACAGCGTGCCGGCTTCTTCGCCACCCACATTCCCTACCGCGGAGGGCCGTTGGCCCTGCAGGACGTGGCCGGTGGTCAGGTCGACGCCATGTTCATCGCCATCGGGCCGGCCCTGCCCCTGATCCGCAGCGGCCGTCTGGTGGCGCTGGCCACCTCCGGCGAGCAACGCAGCGCCCTGCTGCCCGGGGTCCCGACGGTGGCTGAAACCTTCAAGGGTTTCCGGGCCGGCGCCTGGTTCGGGCTGTTCGCGCCGGCAGGCACGCCGCCGGCGGTGCTCGACCGCATTGCCGGTGATGTGCGCCGGACGCTCCAGACGCCTGCGGCACAGCGGGAGCTGGCCAGTCAGGGCATCGAGGTGAGCCGCCAGAGCCCGACCGACTTCCAGCGCCAGGTCAGCAGCGAGTTCGTCCGCTATGCCCAATTGGTGAAGACCGCCGGCATCCATACCGACTGATGCGCCCTCGAGGTTCGCCAGGAATGGCACGGGCGTCGGCGCTGCGCCCGACGGCTGCTCAGTCGTCAGCGTCCGGCTGGGCGGCCAACTCGGGAAACAGCACCTCGGTGAAGCCGAACTGGCTGAAATCCCGCACCCGCATCGGGTAGAGCTTGCCGATGAGGTGATCACATTCGTGCTGCACCACGCGGGCGTGAAAACCTTCCACGCTGCGATCGATCGGATCGCCATAGGGATCGAAACCGGTGTAGCGCAGACGCCTCCAACGCGGCACCAGCCCGCGCAGGCCGGGCACCGAGAGACAGCCCTCCCAACCCGACTCATCCTCGTCCGACAGCGGCGTGAGCACCGGGTTGCAGAGCACGGTGCGCGGCACCGGCGGGGCCTCGGGGTAGCGCGGATTGGCCTGCCCGGTGCCGAAGACCACCAGTTGCAGGTCCACGCCGATCTGGGGTGCGGCCAGCCCCGCGCCATTCACCGCCAGCATGGTCTCGAAAAGGTCCCGCACCAGGAGGTGCAAGTCATCGGTGTCGAATCGGGCCACAGGTTGGGCGACGCGCAGCAGGCGCGGGTCGCCCATCTTGAGGATGGTGTGCACGGTCATGGGCTCTCTTCCTTCGTCGGGGCCGTGGCGGCCAGCAACGCCAGCATGGCCGCCTCGTCGAGCACGGCCACGCCCAGGGTCCTGGCCTTGTCCAGCTTGCTGCCGGCATCGGCGCCGGCCACCACATAGTCGGTCTTCTTGCTGACCGACCCGGTCACCTTGGCACCGGCGGCTTCGAGCAGTTCCTTGGCCTCATCGCGGCCGAGGCTGGGCAGGCTGCCCGTCAACACCACCGTCTTGCCGGCCAGGGCCGACTGCGGCCCCTGGACCGGCGCCGGCAGGGCCGCCAGCAACTCGGCACGGATTGCCTCCAGCGAGCGCAACACCTCCTGGTTCGGCGCTTCGGCCAGAAAGGCCAGCAGCGCGGCCAGCGTGTCGGCCGGCCATTCGAGGCCCTCGCGCCAGGGCATCGCCGGATCGAGCAGGCCTTCCAGCCCCTGCAGACGGGCAGCCAGTTGCTCGGCGCGCAGCGGGGTGAGCCTGGGCACGCGCAAGGCCTGCAGCAGCGCTGCCAGGCTCAATCGATCGGCCAGGGCCGGGTTGGGACGGCCCTCGTCGGGCGGCGCGACCCCGTCGCGGATCAAGGTGTCGATGACCTTGCGGTTGTGCTCTTCCTGGAGGAATTCGTAGATCGAACTGGCCACCACCTCGCCGACATCGGGCAGCACCCGCAGCAGCGGCAAGGGCGCCCGGCGCACCCAGTCCAGCCGCCCCAGCCAGTCGGCCAGGGTCTTGCCGGTGGTCTCGCCGACATGGCGGATGCCCAGGGCAAAGAGAAAGCGGCCCAGCGGGCGCTGCTTGCTGGCGGCAATGCCATCGAGGATGTTCTGCGCCCACTTCGTGGGCACCTCGTCGCGCCCCTGCAATTCCGCCGCCACCCCGTCACGCTCATCGACCCGGCGCTTGACCTCGATGAACTGGGGCAAGGTGAGCTGGTAGAGATCGGCCACGCTGGCGATCAGGTCGTATTCGACCAGGTTGTCGATGTGGCGTTCGCCCAGGCCCTCGATGTCCATGGCGCGGCGACTCGCAAAATGCCGGATCGACTCCTTGCGCTGCGCCTTGCAGAACAGGCCGCCGGTGCAGCGCGCCACCACCTCGCCCTCGTCACGCACCACATGCGAGCCGCAAACAGGGCACAGGATGGGCATCACAAAGCGCTTGTAAGGCTCAGGCAGCGGCTCCACACCCAGGTCAAGATCGGCCGGCCGCCGATCGGCCACCACCGCCACCACCTGCGGAATCACATCACCGGCCCGGCGAACGATCACCGTGTCGCCCACCAGCAGGCCCAGCCGGGCGATTTCGTCCTGGTTGTGCAGGGTCACGTTGGACACCATCACACCGCCCACAAACACCGGCTCCAATCGGGCCACCGGGGTGATCGCGCCGGTGCGGCCCACCTGCACATCCACGCCCAGCACGGTGGTCAACTGCTCCTGGGCCGGGTACTTGTGCGCCACCGCCCAGCGCGGCTCCCGCGTCACGAAGCCCAGGCGCCGTTGCAGGGCCAGGCTGTTGACCTTGTAGACCACGCCGTCGATGTCGTAGGGCAGTTGGTCGCGCAGCGCACCGATCCTGGCGTGGAAGGCCACCAATTCGTCCGCGCCACGGGCGATCTGGTCCAGCGCTTCGACCGGGAAGCCCCAGCCGCGCAGGGCCTGCAGGATCTCGAAATGGGTCTGCCAGGCCGGCCCGCCGGCCGCAGCCGGGGTGACCTCGCCCAGGCCGTAGGCGAAAAAGCTCAGCGGTCGTTGCGCCGCAATGCCCGAATCCAGCTGCCGCACCGCGCCGGCCGCCGCATTGCGCGGGTTGACGAAGGTCTTGTCGCCACGCTCGCGCTGCGCCTGGTTGAGGCGTTCGAAATCGTCGCGCCGCATATAGACCTCGCCGCGCACCTCGAGCACCGGTGGCGCGCCGGCCGGCAGGCGCAAGGGGATCTGGCCGATGGTGCGGATGTTCTGCGTCACCTCTTCGCCGCTTTCGCCGTCGCCGCGCGTGGCCGCCTGGACCAGCACACCGTCTTCGTAGCGCAGGTTCATGGCCAGGCCGTCGAACTTCAGTTCGGCCACGTAGTCGATGGCCTCGGCGTCGTCGCCCAGCCCCAGTTCGCGGCGGACCCGGGCGTCGAAGGCCAGGGCGCCGCTGGCCTCGGTGTCGGTCTCGGTGCGGATGCTCAGCATCGGCACCGCATGGCGCACGCTGGCAAAGGCCTCGAGCACCCGGCCGCCGACACGCTGGGTCGGCGAATCCGGCGTCAGCAGTTCGGGATGCGCCTCTTCAAGCGCCTGCAGTTCCCGGAACAGGCGGTCGTATTCGGCATCCGGGATCTCCGGCGCGTCGAGCACGTAGTAGCGATGGGCATGGTGGTGCAAGGTGGCCCGAAGGGCCTCGATGCGCTGCGCTGCGGCGCCCTCGGTGCCTCCCTGCGGGGCGCCGAACAGATCGGTCTGGTCCATGGCCGGTGCGCTCAGCTGAACAGGCGCCGGGCCTGGGGCGAGCCGGCGGCGAGGTCGCGGCTCTCGAGGGCGTCATAGAGCTGCTCGAGGTCGCTGCCGATGGCGTCCATGGCCTCGTCGCGGATCAGATGGCCGTTCTGGTCGGTGACCACGCCATCCATCGCCTCCGCCAGGGCCTGCGACACCAGGCGCAGGCGCGCAAAGGGCTGCTCGCTGCGCAGCACCTGGGGCACGTCGAGGTGCAGGGCGATGTCGCGCAGGGCCGACTGTTCGGGGTCTTCGGCCATGGCCGCCTGGGCGTCGTAGGTCAGGCCCAGCAGGGGCGGCAGCCCGGCGACCGGCGCCGGCAGCACCATGCGCCCCGGAATCACCCCCGGCACGAAACCAAGCCGCGCCGCGTTCTGCTGCACATAGCCAGGGCTCCAGGCCGCATGCCGCGCCCGCAGGCTGAAGCTGAGCTGGGCGTCGTGGTCGCTGGCGAACTGGTCGAGTTCGCGCCCCCGCGCCACCTCGTGCAGCATGTCTGGGAATTCCGGCGCGGCATTGACCGCATCGGCGAAAGCCTGCGTCTTCATGACGAATTCCGAGAACTCGATCTCATTGAGCGCCCCGGTGCGGTTGGCCAGCTGCACGCCGGCCTGGAAGGCGGTGTAGCGCTGACCACCCAGCGGCGTCTCCCAATGGCGGCTGCGCTCGTTCATGCCTTCGACGGCAAAGGGCTTGCTGCCGGCCCGCCGGGTGTGCGGCAGGGCCGCCAGGGCCGCATCGCCCGACACCACGCCGTCCAGGCCCAGCGAGGCGATCACATCGATCAGCGGATCGAGGCCCGGCTTGCGCTCGGGTGTCGGCAGCGCGGCATCGAGTTCAGCGCTCAGCGGATCGTTGCCGACAGACGCCACCAGGCCTTCATCGCCGTCCAGGGCCGGCTCGCGCCGCTCCTGGGCGGTGATGTCCACACCGCCGGACGGGGCGTCGGGTTCCGGCTCCGGCTTGCGGGGTTCGTTCTTGCGCGAGGTCCAGGTGTTGTAGGCCACCACCGTCGCCAACACGGCGCCGCCAGCGATGGCCAGACTGATTTGCAGGGTGCTCATGGTCGATATTGTTCCAAAGACGCTCGGTCGGCCTTTCAGCTCGATTCGGTCAGGGTCAGCGCGGACTCCATGTCCACCGCCACGATGCGCGACACGCCTTGTTCCTGCATGGTCACGCCGATCAGTTGCTCGGCCATCTCCATCGCGATCTTGTTGTGGCTGATGAACAGGAACTGGGTCCCCTTGCTCATGCTCGACACCAGCTTGGCATAGCGCTCGGTGTTGGCATCGTCCAGCGGTGCGTCGACCTCGTCGAGCAGGCAGAACGGCGCCGGGTTGAGCTGGAAGATCGCGAACACCAGGGCGATCGCGGTCAGCGCCTTCTCGCCGCCGGACAGCAGGTGGATGGTCTGGTTCTTCTTGCCCGGGGGTTGCGCCAGCACCTGCACGCCCGAGTCGAGGATCTCCTCGCCGGTGATGATGAGCTTGGCGGTGCCGCCACCGAACAGCTCGGGAAACATGCGCCCGAAATGCTCGTTCACGGTGTTGAAGGTGCCCGACAGCAGTTCGCGGGTCTCGCCGTCGATCTTGCGGATCGCATCCTCCAGGGTGTTCATCGCCTCGGTCAGGTCGGCCGACTGGGCGTCGAGGAAGGTCTTGCGTTCGCGCGCGCTGCTCAGCTCCTCGAGGGCGGCGAGGTTCACCGCGCCCAGGGCCGCGATCTCGCGGTTCAGGCGGTCGATCTCGGACTGCAGCCCGCCGAGCCGCACCGCCCCGCCCACCACCGAGGCGGCCAGTGCATCGAGGTCGGCGCCGGCGTCGATGAGCAGGTTGGCGTACTGCTCGAAGCCGAGCCGGGCGGCCTGCTCCTTGAGCTGGAACTCGGTGATGCGTTGGCGCAGCGGCTCGAGTTCACGTTCGAACTGCAGCCGGCGTTCATCGCTGGCGCGCAGCTTGGCCGTCAGGTCGTCGTATTCGCTGCGCCGCGCCCCGAGGCTCTTTTCGCGCTCGAGCTTCAAGGCCAGGGCATCCTGCAGCCCGCCCTGGGCGGCCGCATCCGAGAGTCGCCCGAGTTCGGCCTGGGCGCGCAACTCTTCGTCGGCCAGCGATTCGCCCTGCTGGGCGGCAGTGGCGATGGCGCGCGACAGCTCGCCACGGCGCGCTTCCAGCGAACGCCGGGCGAAGGTGGCCTCTTGGGCCTGGCGCTCCAGGCTGCGCAATTGCTCGCGGCTTTCGGCCAGCCGCCGTTCGCCCTCGATCACCTTCTCATCGAGCTGGGCATGGCGCTCCTGGGTGTCGGCCAGTTGCAGGTCGAGTTCCTCGAAACGGGCCTCGGCCGTGACGCGGCGCTCCTGCAGGTCTTCCAGCCCGGCATCGACCTCGCCAAGGTCGGCCTGCAACTGCGCACTGCGCTGCCGGGCCTGCTCGGCGAGCTGTCCCAGGCGCAGCACCTCGACCTCCAGTTCGTGGCGCCGGCCCTGGGCCTCCTGGGCCTCGCGGCGCACGCCGACCAGGCGCTGCGAGGCGTCTGCATAGGCGGCCTCGGCGCGCACCAGGGCGCTGCGGGCCTCCTCGGTCAGCAGTTGCTGGGCACGCCATTGGCGCTCGAGGCTCTCGATTTCCTGGGCCCGGGCCAGCAGGCCGGCCTGCTCGGAATCCGGCGCATAGAAACTCACGCCATGGGCCGACACAGCATGGCCGCCCGCCACATAGATGACCTCGCCCGCCTGCAGCCGTCCGCGCGCGGCCAGCGCCTCTTCGAGGCTCGGGGCGGTCAGGCAGCCGTGCAGCCAATCGCCCAGCAGGGCCTGCAGGCCGGCGTCGTGCAGCCGGAGCAGGTCGGCCAGTCGGGGCAAGGGGCCGGACGGCGCAGCGCCGGCCGCCGCCGGCGGGGTGTAGAAGGCCAGGCGCGCCGGCGGGGCTTCGGCCGGTCCCTGGCCCAGAAAGCCCCGGACCATCTCGAGGCGGGAGACCTCGAGGGCCCCCATGCGCTCACGCAGTGCCGCCTCCAGGGCGTTCTCCCAGCCAGGCTCGATGTGCAGCCGGCTCCAGAGCCCCTGCAGGCCGTCCAGCCCATGGCGGGCCAGCCAGGGCTTGAGCTTGCCGTCGGTCTTGACCTTTTCCTGCAGCGCCTTGAGGGCCTCCAGCCGCGCCGCCAGCTCGGCCTGACGCGCACCGTCTTCGTTGACCGCCTGCTGGCTGCGGCGCCGGGCCTCATCGAGCTGGGGCACGCTGTCCTGCAGTTCATGCAGCCGCGCCTCGGCCAGCTCAGCGGACTCGGTGGCGCTGTCCAGTTGCTCACGCAACTGCGCCAGCCGGGCCTCGTCGGGGGCGGCGACGCTGCCGCGCTCGGCCGTCAGGCGGTCGCGGCGCTGATTCAGGCTGCGACTCTGCTCGTCCAGGCTGCGCTGCTCGGCGGCCAGCACCTGGATCTGCTGCTGCACCTGCGCGACGCTGGCGCGCTGCGCATTGGCATGCTGCTGCGCCTGGCGCAGCGCGTCCTCCAGCTCCGGCAGCCGCATGGCCTGTTCCTCGACCTGGGCGGCCAGCATCTCGGCCTTCTCCTCGGCATCGACATCGTCCTCGGCCAGCTGTTCGAGCTGGACCTCGGCGTCCTCGCGGCGTGTGGCCCACTGGCCCATCTGCTCCTTCAGCGTGAGCAGGCGCTGCTGCACCCGCTGACGCCCTTCGATCACGAAACGGATCTCGGCCTCGAGCCGTCCGACCTCGGCACTGGCCTCATAGAGCTGGCCCTGCGCCTGGTTGACCTGGTCGCCTGCGGCGTAATGGGCCTGGCGGATGGTTTCGAGGTCGGCCTCGACATGGCGCAGATCGGCCAGTCGCGACTCCAGGTCGTTGACCGCCTTGCCGGCCTCGGCCTGCACCCGGGCCTGGTCGGCCTCGCTCTCGCCCCGCTTGAGAAACCACAGCTGGTGCTGCTTGAGCGTCACCTCGCCTTGCAGCTGCTGGTACTTGCGCGCCACCTCGGCCTGTTTTTCGAGCTTTTCGAGGTTGCTGTTGAGTTCGCGCAGGATGTCCTCGACCCGGGTCAGGTTCTCACGTGTGTCGGACAGGCGGTTCTCGGTCTCGCGGCGGCGCTCCTTGTACTTGGACACGCCAGCCGCCTCTTCGAGGAACAGCCGCAGCTCCTCGGGGCGCGACTCGATGATGCGGCTGATGGTGCCCTGGCCGATGATGGCGTAGGCCCGTGGCCCCAGGCCGGTGCCGAGGAACACGTCCTGCACGTCCTTGCGCCGCACCGCCTGGTTGTTGATGAAATAGCTGCTGGTGCCGTCGCGGGTCAGCACCCGCTTGACCGCGATCTCTTCATACTGGTTCCACTGGCCGCCGGCGCGGTGGTCCGAATTCTCGAACACCAGCTCGACGCTGGAGCGGCTGGCCGGCTTGCGGCTGGTGGTGCCGTTGAAGATCACATCCTGCATGGACTCGCCACGCAGCTCGCTGGCCTTGCTTTCGCCCAGCACCCAGCGCACGGCATCCATGATGTTGGACTTGCCGCAACCGTTCGGGCCGACGACCCCCACCAGCTGCCCCGGCAGCATGAAGTTGGTCGGTTCGGCGAAGGACTTGAACCCTGATAACTTGATTGAATTGAGACGCACGTCAAACCCTGGTCGGCCTGCGCCGGAAGAAGTCCGCGCGCAGGAGGAAGGCGTCGGACCGGCGGCAGCGCCGGGCGGCGATCCGGACGCTACGCGGGGCCTGATGTTACCCGAGCCAAACTGCCCCACACGCCGCCCCCGATGCGGGGCCCGCCTGCAGCGTCGGCCCCGCCGTATATCCAAATGCGTTTTTATTATTTAAATTCTGGATGATGAATGCCTCATGATCCGATTTAAGAATGACAAATTCCATCGATCCGAAACAGCTCGAAGCCTTTGCGGCCGTCATGTCC
>Ga0213872_10001586_pt1 | contig 14459 bp, 13 predicted proteins | sample VelepicomBERX_R2_FD_160071 | JGI IMG/M metagenome (GOLD analysis project Ga0213872, IMG submission 160071) | Rhizosphere microbial communities from Vellozia epidendroides in rupestrian grasslands, the National Park of Serra do Cipo, Brazil - RX_R2 | ecosystem: Host-associated > Plants > Roots >...
CGTTCGGTTATGTTCCGCCCCCTGACCGGTCCCGGAGAGGTGACAGAGTGGTCGATTGTGACGGTCTCGAAAACCGTTGTACCCGCGAGGGTACCGTGAGTTCGAATCTCACCCTCTCCGCCAGTCTCTTCTGCAAAGTCGTTGAAAAATCGACGATCTTTGCAGAAGAGACTCTTCCAACCCACAATCTGACCCACAACTAGATACCGGCTTGTCGTGTATCTCGGCGAACAGACTCGGTCGCATCCGACTTACTTCGCGCCCTAAAGCGGCGTGCCGCTCTCAAATTTTTTTCTAACCTCCCCATCCATCGCAATCGCCTCGCCCACGGCAAATTCTAGGGCTCGTCGTTTGCTACGACCGATCCAGGCGCGTTCGGTGCGGGCGTGAACGACCCAATTCCGCTTTCCCTGCGCGCCAGTCACAACTGCGCGCGGAATTTTTCCGGCACCCGGAATAATCTCGGGCGTGCAAACGGCGACCTCGATCAAGCCGCTATCGTATCGGCACTGCCGGACCTCAACACCGCAGCGCTCTACGGTGGTCGAATGGGTCGCACGGCTCCTCATGATCGCGGCGGCAAGCGCGGAAGCTAGTTCGCGTGGATCGATCTGCGGTGCGACTCCGGTCATTTCCTGCCCCTCGCCTTCCCAACTGGCCGTATTGCGGCCATCAGATCATCTCTCAGCATGCCCCCGTTCCAGTAGCGGGCCAGCACTTCCAAATTTAATAAGATCCAGCCTCGAACCAGCCGAAGTTCCTGTTTCGACAGCCCACCCCCTGAGACGACCCTCGGCTCGTCAGATACCGACACGTTGACCATCTTATTCAAACCCAACCTGGGCACGCGCTCACACACCCCGATCTGCGGCCCATGCAGATAAACGCTCCGTACGGCCAGAATCACCATCATGGGTAAACCAGTGTCCTCGGGGGCCAAGGGAGTTATCAAAAGGCGCTCGGCCCCCGCCCACCCATGCACGGCCGCAAAAATTTCGCTCAGCAATATCCGCGGCATCTCACCTCCGGCACTCCACCAGCCCATAATATTTAGGATATTATAGAATCGGGTCGAATATAATTTCCGGTCACGCCGCCCTATCGGCTCACGTGGTAAACGGAAAATATCCAATCTTCAGTTTCCGCTATGTCCCGCGGCTGCATTTTCTGCCCATCACGGAAAATGTACTGAAGATTTGACTGAGACTTAATCTGTCGCATGGAATCCCAATTGGCGACGCCGCAATACACAGGCCATTTCTTCTTCGCCGGAGCGTGAACGAACAATCCTGAGGAGATCGCTTCAGCCTTCCGCCTGAGCAAGTGGAGCCTGCTCATCCTTGTATGCTGCGGATTGACGACAACATCGAGTGAAGCCACCGCTTCGTAGAAGCGCCTCTGCAGCGCCTCATATCGAACCAAAACCGATTTCGTCGAATGATGCTGCGGACAACGCAGCACGTTCATCTCACCGCATTCGAGCCAGCCCACCTGCTTTTCCTGAACCGAAAAGCGTCGTCCACCATCCAGACCAAGACCCTCAATGACCTTTTCCGCCGCCGCCTCGCTAATGTTTCCGGTCGATGTGAACTGCTGTCTCGGCCCAAGCTCCAAACATCTGCCATTCCCAACAACGTAGAATTGCCCACGCCCCTTGAATGAGCGGGATCCAATCAACGGATGATCGGCAGGATCGAGCATCTCGACCGCAAGCGAGATCGGCTTGTGGCTGAATTCACGCTCCAGCGCCTTCAGGCTCGCAGGGTCGGCACAGGTGAAGCCCGCCGACACCATGAGGTCGGGCAATGCCCCTTCCTGTCTTTCGTATTTGCGCGCGCCCTCGATGAGCCAATCAGGGAAATTACGAGTGATGTATGGATTGCCTGAATCATACCTAAATGAAAACAGGCCGATTCTCATTTTCGCCGCCACATGGGCGCTGAAATGGCGCTTAACTCAAACACAACACACCTAATAATTTATCAATTTATTACAAATATTATATGAGTTTTTGAGATTAATTTCAACAAATTTCTCAAATATTCGGAATTAAGGGCAAGATAACGTCTTAAATATAATTTAATTCTGCCCCCCAATCTTCGTCGCCGCGTTTTGGGGCGGCGACGAAGTTATCGGCCAACTCACAACATGATATCGTTCCCGCCGTTGCCCAGACCACCGGCTATTCCGCTAGGAGCTTGGCTTTCTGCGGACTTGTCGATAGCGGCAGCCTCGACGGATGCCGCCATGGAGCCTGTTGACCCGCTATGCGCTAGAGACGATGCAGAAAGCGCCACGATCGGGAGTGGGGGCGGAGGAGGCAGCCGTTTGGGCTGAGGCGGAGGTGGATGCATCAGGGACAACGGATTAGCCATGCATAGCCCTGGGGGCGCGTCGCGACCTTCTCCACCATCAAGCGGAATAGCGTCCACTCCCGGCGCGTCAGCCGGAAGATAGCGCGCGAAGGCCTCGTCAAATTGCGCCCGCGTGAAGCCTTTCTTCACGCAATGGCGACCGAACCATTGATTGCTTGAGGCGATACCATACTCACCGAGCAGCTTCGCAAGATTCCGTGCCGTCAACGGCTTGCCCCTGCTGTAGGTCGGCCATGGCCTCTCCTCGTCGGAGACCAATGCGGCCAGCAGGTCCTCCGTCGCAATTCGATCCACCCTTCGTTGCACAAGGATGTCGCGAATATCTGAGAGAAGTTCCGCCGAGATGGAAAGCACCTCGCGCGAGATACCAGACAATTGCAACGCAATCATCCGCGCGGTAGCGGGCCAGTGCCCGGCCGCGTAATCGGCGATAGCCAACAGCGGCTCCCAATTGTCTTGGGCGCGGTCATTCAATTCCGCTGGCAAATTGGGGCGCGCCTCCCCGATGATCTCGCCGGCATCTTGAGCAAAGCGAGCAAGTTTGCTCCCGAGCTGCTCAAAAAGCCCGTCCTCCGCGTAGCGCAGCCTCTCCACCTGCTCATGAGGGAGCTTGCGGCGGAGTTCTATAACTACAGCACGATCAGTAACAGTCTCGGGCAAATGTCCGATCCCCGCTATGGCTTTAGCGCCCCAGGTGGAAAATCGCGTGGGTTCGTGGTCGTCGCCCACATTGCGAAGGACATATGCCAGTTCCCGCGTATGACCCGAGTTGACGATGCCTTGCAATTCCGCCTGCCTGAAAAACGTGTCGGCCTCGTCAATGAGCAGCGTCGGCGCCCAGGCCTCGATAACTCGGTACACAGACGCCGGGGAAATATTCGAGGCAGCCAGTGGCCGATATGAGAGCCGCCCGATTAGGGAGAGAAGCTGCGACTTGCCGCACCTCTTCTCCGGCGCTGAAATGATCAGGAGGGGGGCCACCTGAACCCTGTCGATCAGCCAAGTAAATGTCACCCAAAGCGCGACCGCCGCCGCTCCCGACTCGCTACAAACCACAAACCGATTGATGGCGCCTTTGATCGCGTCGAGAAGCTCTGCAGCAGCCACCGGCGCGGGCCAAGGCTCTACATCAGGAAACATAGCCCCCTCATCTGCTACCGATCGCCGATGCCGGGCATTTTTCACCACGCTATCAAGCCCCGCAGGCCGGATTCCGATACGCTTCGCAGCATCAATCCGCTCCAACTCGTAATCGAGCGTCGTAAGCTTCGCCAATCTGGCGATCTCGGCCCTATGATCGAAAGGGATGGAACCGTCACCTAGCTCCACGGAACCCGGAGGCTCTGCCGCTGCCACCATCGCCCGCACGGCATCGGCACCTTGCTCCCGCAAGAGGTCGTTCGTATCCTTCACCCCAAGCGGCGGTCGGGTGAGCTTTATCTGGAAGCCGGACTCGACCAAATTGCCGATTGCCTTCACGACCGCCTTTGATGCCGCACTGCCGGGCGCGTCGTTATCAGCGACCAGCACTACGGAAGCGCCGTTGGGTATAGGAAGCCCGCTCCAGGACATTCCGAATGCGCATAGGGCAGGTGCGCCCGTCGCCTGCCAAAGGGATAGAGCGTCCTCTGGACCATCACACACCAAAATGTCGGCGCCATCACCAAGAAGGGTGAAGGCCGAACCTTTAAGAGCGCCGTTAGTTCTCTTGACCTTCCTCCCGCCCGCGTCGAGCTTGGGCGTCCCGTCTGTGTTGAGGAAGACCCGTTGAACAGCCACCACATCACTAGCAGCATTCCGGCTCGCAAATAGAATAGCACGGCTCTCAGGATGCCAACCGATCTGACCATCAGGCAACCTGCTTGGATCAATCGCGCGGCTGGCTAGGTATGCGGCCGCGGGGGTTCCAGCTATTGCGATACATCCAAATGCCAAGGTCTGAGCCTTGGCAATCCGAGCCATCAAATCGACCTCAGCACCTGAGTCTGAAAGCGGAGTAGCTGGACGGCTGTCTTCCTCGGTTATAGGCGCAGAAGTGAGATTGGCCGAGACGCGCGGGTCCGTGCTCATAGCCCCGCCTCCTCAAGACGCTGCAGGTACTCCCTTCGCTGGCTGATAGGAACCAGGGTTTTCCGCCCCGCCTTTAAAATTTTTATGCGACCACTTTTAACCTCCCGATAGAACAATGTTCTCCCAATTCCCACAGCCGAGCAGAATTCATTTATAGTTTCTGCGACCTTCTCAAAACACACCAGATTTTCCATAGAATTTCTCTCCAAATTGATGCACTGACGCCGCATCAATTTGGAGAAGTACGCCACCGATCGCATTGGATGATGTTGACTAGGTACGGATTAATGTTGACTAGATAAGACGGCCGACGGCCTGCATCTTCATCAACGAGGTTTGTTTTTGTCCGCCTCGTACCAGCTCGCAGCAGTCTCTACATATCCCAGCGCCTCGTCCTTCCAGTTTGGCTGTGAAGGAACCCCGCGACTTGTCTTATAAATGGCTGCCAAGATTCGAGTGACTCTCCGGTACAAGGCATTCCGCGTTTTGACCTGAGAAGAACCCCATTCGCATGTGCGAATTATGGCGGTCAGGGCAATGATGACTGGCCAATCATCCCGCAGGTCGGAACGCCGCTTTCTCTGAGGGGGAGGAAGGGATATCGCGGCGACCGGCAACAAACTTCCCTTCTTTATCTTGTAAATTTCGTCCCAGCGGACGCGAAGATTCACCCAATATGGCGCAGAATCTAAGCCGTCCTCTAAGAAGAAACTACCAAGCGTACTTTGCGCCCAATTAATTGAATAGAGACCCGCCTTGGTGATTACGTCAGGCGGAATAGAACGCATACCCGCAGACTCATCACAGTCTTCCTCATACGGGCGATAGGGTGCCAAGTAGGGTGCGTTGGAGTTCGCCGTGTTGAAGCCGTAGAGCTTAAGCTCACCCTCGGCCCAGTAGTTGAAAAGGACCTCGCGCGACTTGTCGCCGTCTAAAAACAGGGGAAGTCCCCCGACATTCTCTGGACTCGGCTCCTCATCATCAACAAACCAGCGGAGCGCTTGCGGCAACGTGATCCACTTTTGCCGCTGAACCTCTGGAAAATCAGGCATTTACACACGACCTCGACATGGTATTGGGATCATCGACTGCCAGTGCAGGCTCCTGGCTGGCGAGCCGCAATTTGAGCATCATTTAGTCAAAATCGTCCACCATGCCGCACTCGCTTAACCAGCGGCCTGCCTGCTATCGAACAAGATTTCAATCGCAGATGGCCCGCCTACGACCGAAACCCGCAGCATCCGACATATGACGACGTAGGCGAGAAGACAAAGACGACTTAGCCGTTTGTGCGCGTAGCGCACGGATCTGGACCAACCTGGACCTTGTAATAGCTGTTCTCTGTGCCGCCGAGTCGTTTGTACTCCGCCATTTCGCTATTGAGCGCTGCATAGGTTTGCTTGAAATACGCACTTTGATCGGTGTGAGTGTTGGCCGCTACATTCTCAACCTGCTTCAACAGACCTAGAGCGTACTGGATTTTTTGCTCAGCATCGTACAACAGGCGCGCGTCGGATTTCAGACACTCCTGGTAAATCTGATTCCGCTTATTGTCTTTAGCGGCCCTTTCTTCGTCCTCGCGACGCCTTTCTTCGGCGAGAAGCCTACGCTGCTCTGCCCTCTCCGCTTCCATTTGAGCTGTTTTCCTTGCGTCGTCCGCTGTTCTTTCCCGAGCGGCTTGCTGCTGCGCCGCGCGCTCAACCGCTTCTTGCTGAGCCCTCTCGCCGGCTAGTCGCTTGAGGTCTGCCGCCGCCTGGGCTTGGTCGGCCTGGATCTGATGAATCCGAGAAGCTTTAGTATCGACGACCGCGGAGAAGTCGGCGAGAAAACGGTCAAATGCTGCCATAAACTGCGCGCCGACGGCTCCTTCCCGATCACAATACTGCTTCTGCTGCCCATAGAGGTTGGTGACCATTTTCTGCTCTGATGGCGAACTAAGCATCTTGGCCTTGTAGGTATGAATCACCACCCCAGGATCATCACCGTTCTCGCACATAGTGGACTTCCCAGCCGAAGCCTTCGGCAGGCCGTAGTCGGCCTCGAGGATCTGTTTCACCGAAGCCCAGAGCATCTGATCATGATGCTGTTCGGTGGTCAGATAGTTCTCGATGTCGCCGGACTGGACCGCCGCAAACAATTCCGCCTTGCTGCTGTAGACAGGCGGTGGCGGCCAGGCTGCTTCGCCGGCCGGGACGATGCCTACGACAAGAATAGCGGCACCTGCGAACTTACAAATCAAAGCTGCGTCAGGCATTTCCTTGCTCCCTCAATTGGCTTTTCTAGATAAGAACCAGCCAATGCTGAGCGGAAGCTGGCATAGTCGCGGAGACCTGCACATCATTGAGGAACTCGGCCGACTGGCTGAAATCCGTAATTACGGCGGCATGAGCATATGCCAGAGCCGACGTGTAGGCGGCCGTACCAGGCGTCACGCCCTGAGTGAGTGGTACAATGACATTCGCCTCATACCAGGCCGCGTCGCCAGTAGCAGGCGCGCGGTGCAGTAGGTTGCTGTAGAGATCGGTAACGAACTGCGCGTCGCCGATTGCCGTTTGCGCGTAATCATGCGCCGAATTGTTCTGATATTCGGGCGAAGCGAGGAACTGCTGTGCGAACTGGGTGAGCGGCGTATTCGGGTTGGCTGTAAGCTGATTTTGATAGTATGCAAGACCGGGCACGTCGGGCAATCGACCGAATACTGCCGCGTACAGTTCCGTGATGTTACCGGTCGTCGGAGCGGCGCCAGTACCGGGTGCCTGCGCGATCATCACCGTAATATCGCTGAACTTTACAGCCTGCACGTCGGTCGCAACGTCGGTGATGCCGTCGCCGCTGATAGTGAAACCGGTGTGAGACGCGTTCGCTGTGATCGCGTATTGCGAAGCAGCGCCGGAGAGGTCGAGTGTGTTGCCCAAAGCGGCGGCCGAGCCGGTTATGGCGGCACTGGTCCCAGGCGCAGTGATCGCCAGCGAGTAGTTGCCTGAATTCGCCGTAATGTGGGCGGTCGCCACTAGGTCTGCCGGCAGAGTCAGGGTCGGGATGCCGCTATCAGTCAGCGTAATGGCCACCGACTTGCCCGAACTAGCCAGGGCATCCAGCGACGAAATGACGCTCGATACGTTCGCCGCGCTATCCAGGATATCGACGCCGCCAGCACCATTGAACGTGGTGAACTGACTGTATTCGGCTGCCGTCATGGTTCCGACCTGACCATTGAGGTCGAGAATCGGCACACTGGTCACCGAATCCTGAACGATGCTGCTGTACTGAGAGGTGAGCTTCAGCGCCGAGTTGGCATTGCCACCGATGATCACCATGCCGCTATTGCCGGCCAAAGTGACCTCATTGATGCCCGGCCCAGAAGCGGTCTCCATGTAGTCGCCACCAATTTCTCGGGTGACCTGCGATCCCACCGGATTGCCTACCGCATTGGCATCCTGCTCGCTCAGCGGTTCGCCTTGGAACACATAGTCCGAAACGGGAGTGCCGTTATATTCGACGTTGCTTACGATCACATCATCGGACGCCTGCTGCGAGCCGGCCACGGTCGACGTATTTTCGTGGCCAGGAAAGGTGATGCTCTCGAACGCAGTGGCATTGATGTTGGAGATGTAACCGAGGTTTAGGGTATGCCCCGCGCTGTCGGTGATAGAGCCGTACAGGTCGCCGTTTTGGATGCTCATTGTTACCGTGTAGGTGGCACCAGCCGTCAGATTGAGATTGTTGTTCCAAAGCCGCTGGCTCGGCTGACCGCCGTCGACGAAGCTATACGTGTTCGAACCGCCCTGCGGATTGAGCACGGCGGCACTATCGCTGAAGATAGCGAGATCGGCAGAGCCTCCAGCATTAGCGGAAGAGCTAAACGTCGTACCGGGCTCATGAATGCCGATATAGACCTGCGTCCCATTTTCCAGCTTGGCGTTGATCATGTTGAAGAATGAAGCTTCACCATTCGAGGGCGACGCCACCTCGTTAAAAGTCATCTGCGCCGAAATGGTCGTGATCGGCGTACCGTTGATGGTGGTGACTACAGTGCTGTTATTCGTAGTTCCGGTCGGCTCAAATTGCCCGTATTGATTGTATGACGGGGCAGCCAGATTGGTGGTAGTCGTAGTCATCACTCAACTTCCCTCTGATAGCCAGAATGTCATTGCTGGCGCTGATGGGGCAGACCTCTAGGCGATCACTTCACCTAGCCTAGGGTCGAAGGATTGACGGGCTGCGCGAAGTAGCCCCTCGGAGTAGCCTACCGACTTTACCGAATGCCCCCGGAACAACCAACTTGATTTTCCAAACTTTGGAAAATCAAGTTCTCGCGCGTACCCCATGAAAATGGCGCGCGCGAAAGCACAATACCCGGAACTCTACTTACGCTTCGGCAAACTCCTGGCCGAGGAACGGGAAGCCCGCGACCTGACCCAAACCGAAGTCGCAAGACGCCTTTCCAAGCCACCTTCTGCCGTATGGAAATACGAAAACGGCGAGCTTCGCCTTGATATGATCGAATACATCGCGCTAGCGCGCGCCATCGGCTTCGACCCTCTGGAGTTGATGCGAAAGCTCATGGCGGGGGAATAGTACCAAGCCTTCGCCCCTAAAGACGATCAGCCCAACCCAATCCCACCTTTACCCAACGACTCGGCGAACCAGATCGGCAACGCTGGCCATGTTTTTGTCGCCGGCCAAATATGAAATGCCGCGATGGAGGTGCAACCGGAACTCCTTCGCCACGACCTCCTCGTCAGTTGGGTCCAACCCGTCAATGACGCATCGTTCGCGAAGCAACGCCCAGTAGACCTCGTCGAGTGCACCGGCAAAGGTGCGCCAGTCCATTTGAATTGGACCATCCGCCGGATGGCGGGCCTCAGGAGGACGGCTTGGTTCGGCAAGCGAGACACAGAGAGCCCAGCGAGACAGCGTATTCCAGTTTTCAATTCCCGTTCGACGTTTGAGAACGATCAACTGGTCCTTAGCCTTGATGGAGGGCTGAATATGCTCAACCGGCATAGGCCACCTCCTCCGCAAAATACCCAGGATAAATCCTGGTGCCACGCCCCCGCTCCTCATAAACAAGGCTATATGAATGCCCGATGCGCCCATCGATCATTTTGAGATATTTACTGGTAATCTCTTCATCAGTTGACAGCAATATCACCTGCTGACTGGCCATAGGAAAATAGTGCTCCACGATATTTGCGCGATGCTCAGAATCAAGCCGTCCCAAGGGGGTATCGATTACTGTGGGAAGCTGGCGACCAGAAGCACGGGCTAGCCCCCATAGGATCGAGATGGCGAGAAGTTGCCTCTCGCCTGCCGATAGCCGGTCGGGCGAAAGCTCCCGTCCCTCGGGCGTGACAATAGCGATCCGAAAATTATCTGGGTCGATCGCAACGCGGGATACGAGGTGCTCTTTCTGAAGCAATTGAATGAGCGCCGCGGAGATATTTTCCTCAAAATTAGCAATATGACGCCGAACTGCGCGCGACCGGAATTCACGGAGCGTTGCCTGCACCCGCTCCGCATGATTGATGACCCGCTGAGCTGCCTCGACTTCAAAATCATCCTTCACCCGACGTTCGAACAGACGTTCCAGGCTCTGTCGAACCTTCTGACGATGCCCGTCCGTCCGCGCTGTTTCCTCTTCAAGATCGGCGATCTGCCTCTGGATCGAGGAAAGATTGCCGCGCGCTTCATCACGCCGCAGGATCAAGTCCGCGATGGCCTCAGCAGCAGGGATGCTCTCCATTTCTGCGTCCCGTCTTGTCCGCTCAGCCAATGCCTCGCCATAGGCCTTCATGAGACCTCTCACCTTTTCACGACATTCGCCAAGCCGCGAGCTGGACAGCCAATTGAGCTGCTGCTGTCCGCGCGGTGAGAGATCCAAATAGCGAGGAGTCTCAGCTTCATGGCGACGACCGTCGAGGTCGCGCGTCAGAAACTCACGCACGGATTTGACGGATTGAGCCGGAGTAATAGAAGACAGAAACTCCAGTATCGACTCGTCTCGGCCCTGCAGTTCCTCGAGCATCTCAGCGGCGCGCTTAGCGCCCCCCTCTTTTTCGGCCTGCGTTTTCAGTCGATGGACGAGGGGGAGAACCAAGAGCAATGGGCTTTCTGTTGCTGCAAACTCTCGGATATCAGCCTCGATTGATTTCAGCTTGGCGTTCGCTTCACCCCAGGCCCTCTCGATTTCCTCTCGATGCTCAAAAATCGAGCCGCCCTTCTGCATAAAATCCAATTGGATCTGATCTAATCGCTTCGCGGAAGCAGCGGCCTCTACCCGCAAGTTAGCTAACTGATTCCTACGATCTCGAACGCCCTCGGTTAGTAGGCGATATTCTTGCTCGGCCGCATCAGCCGAGCGCCTGATTTGCTCATCTCCAACGGCTTTTCGCTTCCGTTGCTGTAGGTTCCGGAGATCCCGTTCTAATTGATCTACGATGTCCATGCCGAGCAGACCAATTACGGCAGTCTCAATTAGCTGCGCAGCCCCTTCCGGACTCGCATGGGCTTCAATCTTTTCGCCATCGAATAGGAAAAGCTCGGCGATCCGACGGGGCAAAATCCCCTCAATGACCTCGACCCAGTGCTCCGCCAGAAAGGACTCCTCCTGGCCGTTCCGATAGACCCAAAACAGCTCGTTTACGCCCTTCGGCGTCGCCGTCCAGCGCCGTTCAATTCGGTATTGCGCAATCTCGCCATCGGAAGCCTGATGAAAGGACAGCTCTACTGCCGCAGTGTTGCCACTTCCGATATGAATGCAGCCACGCAGGAACTCCTGGTAGGTCTCCTTGGAACGAGCGGCGCACTGCGCAAATTTCCCATAGAGGCATAGTTGGATAGCCTCTAGGAATGTGGTCTTTCCTCTGCCGTTGTTTCCGCCCAGCAACACAATTGGCTGCGCCGGGCTAGGCGGAGTCAAAACGATTTCCTGTCGTCCGGAATAGATGCCGAAATTTTCAAGGGTGAGCGAATCTAAGATCATGACGGCGACAACTCTGAGGCGTCGAGATCCGGAAGCACTGGCTCGCCATCAGCAGGCTGCAAGTAAGGCTCCGGATCAATCTCCCGCATGGCCCTCCTCAACCGGTTCCGTTGCTCAACGGCCCGCTCGGTAGCGTCTTCAGCATCAGTGTAGAAATTGCGTTGGAATGCTCGATCCAACTCATCGAAAAGACCAGCCCTGCGCACTAGCCCTCGGTGCTGCCTCTCGACGGAGAGAAGCTGGCGCGTCAATTCAAAGTGAAGGTCATCCACGCCGCAGACTTCCTTCAAAATCGCGATCTCTTCCCGACCAATCGGCAAATCCTCGGCAAACTGTTCGTCAGGAAATGGTAATCCCATGACAGATTCGAAAATGACGGGAAGATTGTCTTCAATCTCGTGCTTATCAGTGATCCAAATTCGACGGATCGCACGAAGCTCATCCAGACTGATGAGTTCGATATCGCGCATTTCTGGCGGGGCCGCTTCCGCAATATGCCGTTGCGCGCTCAGAAGCTTGGAAAGCCACTGCTCCCTTACCGCCTGAGTATAAGGTCCGGGAATTATCTCATCCTTATTGTCCATCAGCGAAACAAAGCCGCCCATGCGCCGGAAATCTCTCAGATGCCGGTCAGCTGGAAAACCCTCATCGTCCCTCGGAATCAGCTCGTCGCGGAGGTCAAGGAGAGGCTGCATCCACTCCTTTTCTTGATCGTTTTTGATCATCGCCATCATCGAACGGTCTTTATCGACCATGGTGCATACCCAGCAACCGAACCTGCTGTCACCGCAGCTAGGGGTCGAGCCATCCACAACCAAGGGGCACTCACCGTCTGCGGTAGCGCCACGATACATGGTCAAAAGATCTTCGTTAGAGTGGCCCCAAGGATTTGGAACCTGCATGAGGAACATCCAGACATCATCATTGGACCATGCTTCGATGGGGCTATAGACCGAAGCATTTGGAAGAGCATCGTGTGGACGCAAGCGATCTCGGTTCGCGCGCTTATCCAAGCGGCTCATAACTTGAGCACGAGCGGCGCTTTCCGCCTTCCTAGTCCCCAGGACGATAATAGCCTCTCGATGGTTCTTAACGACCGAACCGATGAACTCCGTCACCGGATCGATCTTCAGTCGCTCAGTGCACCACCGGAATTTTGGACGAGGCGCGGGATATCCACGCCCAATAAGGTTAACCCAATACGTGCCATTGATTTCGGGTGTAAGTCTGAACGGCTTCAGCTTGAGATCTTCCGCCTCCGCAAGATCATCCAGACGCTTCAAAGAAGATTTCACCCACCCAGCAACGATCGGATTTTCGACCATCGTGTCTGTTGAGATGACGAAAACCGGCTTAGTGCGCTCCGCTTGTGCCAGCCCTCGCAATGCCAGCACTACGAGCTGCAGAACGGCCGTCGAATCCTTCCCGCCGCTGTATCCGATGATCCACGGAATGTCGTCCTGACGATACATAGTCTGTATCTCAGCCAAGACACCATTCACCCCGGCTTTGAACCCTTGAGTTCCGAAGAAGGATGCCGGTGACGTTGTTCGATTTTCAGGCTGCGACGACATTTCTTGATCCTATAAACTCTTCCTCGACCCGGTTTTCATCGGGCAGCAAAGGCAATTTGAGAGTCGTTTTGATAGCGTTGGTGGTTAGGGTGACGTGCTGCTCGCTTTTAGAGACGCGCCCACCAACCATTGCCCGCCCCTCCCACAACGCTCCATTTGTCCTTCGCCAATCGATGGACTGAAGTCGCTGGATCACGGAGGGCCAATCATCTGGGTGCTGCTGGAGCAAGGAACACCCCACCCGACCAAGAGCGTGCAACACTACCCCATGCGAGTGGATAAAGTCTTGGCGCACATCGCCTGCGGAGAGCGTTCCAGAATGGACCATAGCCCACTGCTGAAATTGGCCACTGACCCCTTCCCAAAATGAAACAGCAATGGCAGCACGAGCCTCCGGATCTCGCGTAGAACACCCCGCAAGCAGAGCTCCGGTCGCGGTATAGAGGGCACTGAGCGTGAAAAGCCGCCGCGCCCTCGCCGAAAGCGTCGACTTCTCTAAGTCAGTAAGGTCTTTGAACAACGGGACCTTAAAAACAACCATCCGCGCGAGATCTGCCCTATCGTCCCGATGATCGTAGAGCACCCCCAACGAACGGGAGGGCCGTATAGCATACCGATTCAAGTCAGCAAACATCTGCTGACACCGGCGCAGCCCCTGATCCACAAAGAGCACCAGAGAGATCGCCTCATCGGCCAATTCGGGACGCTCATTCAAGGCCAACTCGATCGCGGCCCGCCGATGTTGACCATCGTTCAAGATGAACCGTGAGTTCATCGAAATCCGGAGCGTCCCGAGATCACTCGCTGGCGGCCTCCCACCCGACGGGGTGAATTTCACGTCACCATCGACCGAGGCAGTAATTGATGAGAAGACGTAGCCGCCGGGATTCTCAACCATATACCGAGCGATTTCCGGCAACCGTGACCGGTTCAACAAGCGCTGCGCCCTGAGTTCGGGAAACACATCAACGTCATCGAGGGCAAAAAGCTTGGGCAGCAGCCTAAGGGGGCACATCGTGACGAAATGCTCCCGTCCGGCCTGCACCCCACGGATGGCAGGGAACACAAACTCGTACACGCCGTCCATGTCGGCCACTCCATATATTGGGCCCGATAATTGACTATCGATACCACATAGAGTTAGAGTTTGCTACCAAGGAAACATACACCTCCCCTCCCATTCACATACACGTAGTGCGCCCTGAATGACGATTTATCTCGATTGCAACGCGACCGCACCGATGGAACATGAGGTGGCCGAAGTCGTCCGACATTACATGGAAATCGAATACGGCAACGCCGGCAGTCGCACGCACGAATTCGGCCAACGGGCCGCAGAGGCTGTAAAGATCGCTCGCCAGCACATCGCCAACGTTGTTAAGGCCGATTCAGCCGACGTGATCTTCACCAGCGGCGCCACCGAAAGCATCAATCTAGCCATCTTTGGCTTATCCG
>Ga0213872_10001587_pt1 | contig 14453 bp, 9 predicted proteins | sample VelepicomBERX_R2_FD_160071 | JGI IMG/M metagenome (GOLD analysis project Ga0213872, IMG submission 160071) | Rhizosphere microbial communities from Vellozia epidendroides in rupestrian grasslands, the National Park of Serra do Cipo, Brazil - RX_R2 | ecosystem: Host-associated > Plants > Roots >...
CCTTCCTCATCGCCCCTGACGATCGGATACTGGTAACAGGCGCGGCGGGTTTTATCGGCTCTTGCGTCGTAAGGAGCCTGTTGGATCGCGGGTTTCGAAACTTAGTCTGTTTTACAAGGCCCTCCAGTGAAGTAGCGGGAATTGAGGCCATTGTGAAGCGCAGACCCCCAAGGGCAGAGGTCGAGGTGATCAAAGGCAACCTTCTCTCTCGCGCGGATTGCGAGACTGCCTGTAAGGATGTGGCGGTCATCTTTCATCTGGCCGCCGGAACCGGGGAGAAGTCCTTTCCCGACGCGTTTATGAACTCCGTCGTTACGACGCGCAACCTGCTCGAGGCCAGCATGCAGTGCGCGCGTCTGCAGCGATTTGTCCTCGTCAGCTCGTTTACCGTGTACACTAACGGCCAGAAGTCCCGGTACTTGGATGAGTCGTGCCCGACAGAAGAGCATCCAGAACTCCGTGGCGATGCCTATTGCTTTGCCAAGGTCAAGCAAGAGCAAATCGTCAAAGAGTATGGGCGGAACTTCGGAATCCCATACGTTGTGGTCAGGCCTGGTAGCGTTTATGGCGCAGGCAATACTGAAATCACGGGCCGGGTAGGGATCGGTTCATTTGGCCTCTTTCTGCATCTTGGTGGCTCCAATACTATACCGTTCACGTATGTCGAGAACTGCGCCCAGGCGATCGTTCTCGCTGGCCTGGTCAAAGGGGTCGATGGCGAGGTCTTCAACGTCGTAGACGACGATCTCCCCTCAAGCCGCCAGTTCTTGCGTCAGTACAAGAAGAACATAAGGCCCTTCAAATCGGTCTACGTGCCTCATCTGGTTAGTCACGCGCTCTGCTGTATTTGGGAGAATTACTCGCAATGGTCGAACGGGCAATTGCCAAAAGCCTTCAATCGGAGACGCTGGTACGTCGAGTGGAAGAAGACACGTTACAGCAATGCGAAATTAAAACTCAGATTAGGGTGGATACCAAAGGTATCCACTGAGGAGGCGTTGCACCTTTACTTCGAGAGTTGCGCGCCGGGTAGATCTCATGCTTAAAGTCGCCATCGTGGGATGCGGCAAGATAGCGGACGTCCACGCATCGCAGATTCAGCGAGTGGGAGAATGTGAGATCGTTGGCGCGTGCGACCGTGAGCCGCTGATGGCCAAGCAGTTCTACGAGCGCTTTCCGGTCAAACGGTACTTCACCGATCTCACTGAATTAGTTAGCACAGTCCGGCCGGACGTCGTCCACATTACCACGCCGCCTGAAAGCCACTTCCAGATTGCCAGATTCTGCCTCGAGAACGGCTGTCATGTCTATGTAGAGAAGCCCCTTACTGTTGATGCAGTGGAAGCGCGACGACTCGTCGACCTAGCCAATCGATACGGACTTAAGCTGACCGCGGGCCACAACTACCAATTCAGCCACGCGGCACGACGCATGAGAGCACTGGTTGAAACTGGCTACCTGGGCGAGCCTCCCGTACACATGGAGAGCTACTACGGCTATGATCTCGGAGATCCTAGTTATGCGCGGGCATTACTCGGAGATAAGCATCACTGGGTCCGCAGATTGCCGGGAAAATTGTTACACAACGTTATTAGTCACGGAATCGCCAGAGTCGCGGAGTTCCTGACCAGCGATGCCCCCCGGGTGATCGCCTGCGGCTTTGCTAGCCCCTTTCTCAGGGAGATCGGCGAAACCGAGATCGTGGATGAGCTTCGAGTGATGATCTCCGAAGAGGAGCGAACCACCGCCTATTTTACCTTTTCTTCCCAGATGAAGCCTCTGCTCCAAGAGTTTCGAATTTACGGTTCGAAGAACGGTCTCATTCTCGACCAGAATCACGAAGTCCTTCTCAGGCTTCGCGGCACTAAATTCAAGAGTTATGCTGACAACTTCATCCCCCCCGTGCTGTTCGCAAAGCAGCATCTCGGAAACCTGCTCGGGAATGCTCGGCTGTTCTTGGCCAGGGATTTTCACATGGATTCCGGGATGAAGTATTTGATTGAATCCTTCTACCGTTCGATCCGCGAAGACGCTTCCGTGCCCATTCCCTATCGAGAAATCATCCTTACTGCCACAATCATGGATGCCATCTTTGATCAGCTCAGTGTCGACCGGTTGGAGAGTCATTTGTCTTCTCAAGCCCACCCGGTCACTTCGGAAATGATTGCACCTTGATGCGATGTCTCCCTCTCTAGCGCTACTTCTTTGGCTTATCCTTCTATTGGGACTTCTCTATTTCGACCCCGCGAGGGACCGGTTAACCTCGGTGGCCTTGTGGGTGCCTGTGACCTGGCTGTTCATCGTCGGATCACGCCTACCCTCGCAGTGGCTGGGCATCCAGGTGGGACAGGCGGCCCAGGCGCTTGAGGAGGGCAGTCCTGTGGACAGTGCGATCTATTCTGCCCTCATTCTGCTTGCGATTGGAATTTTGATGTCACGGTGCTTCGAATGGCGTATTTTCTTCTCGCGCAACCTTGCCTTGGTAGCATTTCTTTCTTTCGCTCTATTAAGTATCTGTTGGTCGGACTTCCCCCTTGTTACCTTCAAGCGGTGGTTCCGAGATTTGGGCAACTACCTGGTGATCCTCGTCGCTCTGTCCGATCCACGGCCCTTGGAGGCAGTCCGTACGCTGCTTCGACGCTTTTGTTATGTGCTTATCCCACTTTCAGTTTTGCTCGTTAAGTACTATCCCGAGATCGGCAGACGTTACGACGTCTGGACAGGAGTCGCCGAGTATACGGGAGCTACGATGAGCAAGAATATGCTCGGTGTCCTCTGCCTGACCAGCGGAATATTCTTTTTCTGGGACGTCGTAACACGCTGGCCAGAGCGCAGGACAAGGAGGACCAAACGAATCATCCTAGTGGACGTCGTGTTCATCGCCATGACGCTGTACCTGCTAAATATGTCCAGCAGCGCCACCTCTAGCCTGTGCCTGGTGCTCGGCTGCCTGGTGATAGTGGCGACGAGCAGCAAAATGGTTAAGCGCCATCCGACTCTCCTGACAGTGCTTATTCCCATCGGAATTTGTCTAAACCTAGTCTTAGTCTTCGGCGTTGGGATGGACATCAACGCGGAGCTTGCCGGGGCTGTCGGCAGGGACCCGACCCTCACCGGCAGAACGGTGATCTGGAGCGCAATTCTTAGCACACACACGAATCCGCTCTTCGGCGCTGGGTACGAGACCTTCTGGCTGGGGCCCCGACTCCAACAGGTTTGGCGCCAGACAGGTTCCGGTATCAATGAAGCACACAACGGTTATCTCGAGGTCTACCTGAATCTTGGCATATTTGGCGCCGTCATCCTTGCTGGATTCTTGATCTCGAGCTACCGCTCAATCTGCAGAAGGCTCGAGACGTTTCCCGCTCTTGGGTCGCTCAGTTTGTCCCTCTGGACTATTCTGCCGTTCTACAATGTCACCGAGGCGGCTTTCAAAGGCCAGTTAATTTTCGTTACTTTCCTACTCGGAGCGATTATCGTCCCGCCCACACCGGGCGTACGGGGCATCTCGTTCAATGACACATCCTCGCTCGCAAAGCCCTCATCCGACTTGCGAGAAGCGGTGTCTGTATGAGATCCGACTCGACCAGCGCTGACTGCTGGCAAGTCTAACTAGAGGCTCCCGCCATTATCTAGTACAAGTCTTAACACCAAGAGAATCAAAACAGAAGCCACACTAATATCAAGTAGCCTCGTCCCTTCAAGCGACGCCTATTCAAAATGCTTTCTTGGAGATGATGTGATAACGACAAACCCTATCGGCAGGGTCTCGAAAATCAGTGGTAGCTGTCTTTCCGATCCTGATGCACGGATCGAGACGTTCAGTTACTTCAGTGTCGCGCTGCTTGGTTTTTCCTTTTGGTTCTTTCTGGCTGTGCCGTTTGCCAGTCACAGAGAAACATACTGGTGGCTCGCAATGACTCCTACTCACAGTTTTGCCACGGCATTCTCGGTAATATCTGTTACTTACCGTCCGGTAGCCCAGGGTATGACGTGGCTGGCCTTTTTGATCTTGGATCCAGATATTTTTCCGACTAGTGTTTTACGTCAGGCCCTATTTCAAGGCCTCGTATACGGAATGTTCGTTCTCGCCTGGTGGCTCATTTACCGTGCAGTGCCCCAGCGGCGGCTTTTTGCAACGGTCGCATTTGTAGCCGGCGGAGTTTTTTTCCCTGGCTATATTCATCTATTTCATGTCTACGGAATAATGTATGTTCCGGTTATGCTGACTCTTGGCGCCTTGCTTTGCTCACAAGCCTCAGGTGCATTCGAGAGACGCGAACTCTGGTTCGCAGTAATTGCGATACTTCTTGTGCTTTGGCACCCGTTCGCAACCGCGCTCTTCGTAGGCTTCTACTTTGGGTTCTACATCGAGACCTTTCGACAACGCACCAGAACGCAACACATTCAAGCGGGTGTATTCTTACTCGTCGGCATGATGGCAATTGCTGCCCTGGCTATCATTTTTCCACGGGCAGATGCAATGATGTCATCGCACACTAGAGTGCTCGGACTTCTGGTAAGCTATCGAACCAACGAGGTCACTCTGGCTGCGTCCTTTGTGGCGATCCTCTTGACTCAGATGATCGTCTTCAGTATGGACCTCTCGCCGAGGCTCAAAACTGTGGCTTTTCTCGTTGTATCTGCACTTAGTGCAGTGTTCCTCTTGAAGAGCCTTCCGCTACTGTTTCTTTGGCTCAGCGCAGTGTTAATAAAGTTTCTATATTTACGTCGCTGGAGCCTCGTCTTTTTGACGTTCACAGCGGCAGTACTTCCGTTCGGTGCAGGAATTGGTGCGCCCGTCTTCGCGCTTTTCGCGATAATCTTGGCAGTTTATGCGACGCCCCTAGGGTGGTTTAAGGCTGAGGAATCGCTTTCCTCTTTGAAGACTCATTATGTCACTGCGGCTATTGTTGCCTCGCTGATAATTCTCTTGATGGTACGTATGGGAATCGAGGTGCCAATTGTAACGAAGGTTGCCGCCCCCTTGCTCGCAGAGCGCGAAAGAACTTACCAGTTGGAGCATATTCTGGCTTGGCTCCACAATTCTGACTATTGTGGCTATGAAGTATCGTTTGCTGAACATGCAGGAAATCCGACAGATTCTATCGATAGCGTGATAATGAGGCGGAATCGGCCACCAGCGGCACTTGAAGATGTCAAGTTGTTCTGGAACTCTGTTTTGCAGTGCCAGAAGGATAACCATCCCAATAATAAAGCAGAAACCGCCACAGTGACGTTTGGTGGGTCAGCGTTAAATGACTCGAGGCCTGTATTCCGAGTCCCGGGTCGGTACGCCGGCGAGGCAACGGTGTGGGTTGCAGACATCACAAAGACCTCGGCGTTAGCAGAACTGCCCAAGGCTAAATGATCGCACAACCGTTAGGTCGTGGTGTAACTCAGTCTAGGGTCTGATTGACCTGTGCGCTCGGGTGCAGCGTGTCGCGATATTCGAAAAAAACGAATGTCGTAGATTGGCCTCAATCATTCAATAGAAATGACAGCTCAGTGGAGACATCATGGATAGGGTCATACGACCTCTTAAATCGGCCTCTGAAATGCCGCCTGAATCTACGGAGGTAACCGCATGCAGCGGGAGAACCGAGATTCGCGTGCAAGGGAAATCTGTGTTCGTCCCATCGGTGCAGATTGGCGAGAGGACAGTGATCACTGGTGGCACGTGGCTGAAGACAGCTTCCGTTCAGGATGAAGACTTGCTAGAGGGTGAAACGATCGCCAACCCTACGTCTTTCGTTCTGCGCTTGACAGAAACTGCGCCGACCGCCGACATCTTCACATTTATTCAGAAGCTACCTGACGCGACTCCAAAGTACCCATATCATGTGGAATGGGACAATGTGGCCGTAATTCCAATAACAACTTTTTCTGACTGGTGGGAGAAGCGGGCGGATCCTGGTGTGCGAAGAGCTGTCAGGAAAGCAGCTAAAGCTGAAGTTACCGTAAAATTGGTGGAATTCGACGACGCATTTGTGAAAGGTATAGTCAGCATAAACAACGAAAGCCCTTTTAGACAAGGCAAGCCGTTTTGGCACTTCCAGAAAAGCTTCGATGCTGTAAAGCAAGAGAACTCAACCTATGCGGATAGGAACGCTTTCCTGGGCGCATACTGGCAGGATGAATTGATTGGGTTTATTAGGATGACTTACGTTGACGGGATCGCAAACATCATTCAACTGCTCACCATGATGAAACACTACGATAAAAAGCCAGCGAATGCTTTGGTCGCAAAGGCGGTTGAGATTTGCGAGCAAAGAGGAATGTCTCATCTGATGTACTGCAACTACATCTATAACGATCCGAGGAGTTCACTTACCGAATTTAAGCGGCGCAACGGCTTCGAAAAGGTGCTGCTGCCCCGCTACTATATCCCATTGACACTCAAGGGAAGGGTTGCCCTGAGATTAGGACTTCACCGCGGGCTCGTGCAGAGTATTCCCAAGCCGCTGCTCATGCAGCTTTTGAAGCTGCGAAGCCTTTGGTACGCGCGTAGACAAAAAGCGATCGAGGGAAATCTCTAGGATCAGCATGCCGGGAATCGTCGGACTTATCACAAAGATGCCGCGCGAGCAGGCTGAGCCGCAATTGTTGCGGATGCTCGAGACTCTTTACCACGAATCCTTCTATACGGCAGGCACTTGGATCAATGAGCCGCTGGGGATTTACGTCGGGTGGGTCGCGCGAGAGGGCTCATTCTCAGACGGAATGCCACTGCGAAACGAACAGGGAGACGTCGTTCTCGCGTTTTCCGGAGAGGAATTCCCGGAGCTGGGTACAGCCCAGCGCCTGAGGGGGCAAGGGCATGAGGTCGACTTGGACGGGCCTTCCTATCTGGTTCATCTGTATGAAGAAGATCCATCATTTCCCGCGGGATTGAACGGAAGATTTCACGCGCTTCTGGCGGATCGGGCGCGTGGTACTGCGGTGCTCTTCAATGACCGCTATGGGATGCATCGGATTTACTATCATCAGTCGATGGACGCATTCTATTTCGCTCCTGAAGTCAAGGCGATTCTGGCAATGTGTCCGGAACTTAGGAGGATGGACTCCCGCGGTCTCGGGGAGTTTATCGCCTGCGGCGCTGTTTTGGAGAATCGAACGCTTTTCGAGGGTATCCACGTTTTGCCCCCAGCTTCGGCGTGGGTCTTTCGAAACGGGTCGCTCGAACGGAAATCCAGCTATTTCCACCCAACGGAGTGGGAAGAACAGGAAAAACTCGATCCCGAACCGTATTATCAGGAACTCCGGACGACTTTTATGCGAAACCTTCCCCGGTATTTCGCGGGGCACGAATCAATCGGAATGTCTCTGACGGGGGGTCTGGACACCCGGATGATCCTAGCCTTTCGGAATCCTGCTCCCGGGTCGCTCCCATGCTACACGTTCGGCAGCATGTTCCGCGACAACGAGGATGTTCGCGTGGCGCGTCGAGTGGCAGAAATCTGCACCCAGCCCCACCAGATCATTACAGCGGGCCAGGAATTTTTGTCGCAATTTCCCCGCTACGCCGAGCGGGCCGTTTACTTGACTGATGGATGCGTGGATGTGAGCCGCGCCCCTGATCTCTATTTGAACGAGCGCGCTCGCGAAGTTGCCCCTGTCCGGATGACAGGAAACTATGGCGGGGAAATCCTGCGCGGTGTTCGTGCATTCAAGGCCGCGGATCTAACGGCGGGTTTATTCTGCCCGGAATTTCTGTCGAACGCTCGTTTGGCCCGGGAGACCTGTGCAGAAGTTCTTCATCGGCATCCAATTTCATTTGCCGCCTTCCAGCAAGCTCCATGGTGTCTCTACGGCGTGCTTTCGCTTGAACAGACGCAACTCTCAATGCGATCTCCATACCTCGATAACGACTTCGTCCGAACCGTCTTTCGCTCACCGTCGTCGGCCCTCGCCAGCAACGAGGTTTCCCTGCGGCTGGTTGCCGATGGTAACCGAGCGCTGCTCGGAATCCCGACGGACCGTGGTCTAGCAGGAAATCAGGGAGATATTTTAGGAGCAACACGCCGAGGCATTCTCGAGTTCCAGTTCAAAGCAGAATACGCGTATGACATGGGCATGCCGCAATGGCTGGCGAAGCTTGACCACGCCTTCTCGCCGCTTCGGCTAGAACACCTGTTTTTGGGACAGCACAAGCCCGTCCATTTCCGCGTGTGGTACCGGGATGCCCTCGCTGGGTACGTTCAAGAAATGTTGCTCGATCCGCGTAGTCTCTCCCGGTCGTATATCGAACGGAAAGGGCTTGAGACGGTGGTTCGGGGGCACCTCAAGGGAAATCGAAACTACACTATCGAGCTCCATAAGGCACTGACCCTGGAAATCCTTCACCGCCTCTTCCTAGACAATCCCGAGCGAAGGAGTCGTAGGACACCCAGAGAGGTTCCAGTGGGGGCTAGAGCAGATCACTAAGAACTGCTGTCCGGTTGAGGTATCGGGGCTGGCTAGGGCGCCGAATACGTCGACCACCTGGATGCTCAACCGGACAAAAGGCTAATGAACGACCGCCGCAAGGCCCGTTGGCGCCGACAGAGCTTCGCCGCTCACCAGAGCCCTGAGCGGATGCGGATACGCGTACCGTACCCATCCCGGTTTTGCTCCGCTGGTTGCACTGCCGCTGTCATCGTAGAAGTAGTCGCGGCCTGAGACATAAAAGTTGGTCGTAGTAACGCCATTCGAACAGGCTGAACCTTGGCCCGCATTATCGTTCGTGCCGTAGTAGGTTGAGCCTTGGCCCGTCCCAGTGTTGCCCCAGACGTACACGGGGTCGGAAATCTGATAATTGTCACCTGGAACCTGAGACGGATTCCCAGATCCTATAAGCGCGGGAATCTGTGCCGTCGCGCTCGCACCCGAACCCGGTTGATGGAAACACATCCACCCAGTGCAGCATCCGTGTTGAGAATCGTCAGTTGCGTTCTCCACGGTGAACGTAAGCGTATTCTTGGTCCCGTAGCACTGACCCGCTTGGAGCTGGAAGCTGTTTCCGGTAATGACTGCTGTGCCCGCGCGAAACCAGAAATAGCGGTTGACGTTTCGATTTGTATTTGTGTAGCTGAACGTGTTGTCGTAGATTTCGACCTGACGGCCGCCGAAGGTGCTTGAGGTTCCATGCGTTAGACCACCGCTAGTGTTTGTGTATTGGTCGTGACGCAGCACCACGCGCCCGTTGTCATCTACATCAGGAATCTGACCCACGTAGCTGAATGTCGAATCCTCAATATAAAGATTGTTAGTCCCGGTGGTGTCGAGAGTGCCCATCGTCGAGGGCGTGTCCCAAGGAAGCGACGATTTGACCACAATGCTGCCGCTGTCGCTGCCCACCTGGCTTCCACACGCACCAGATAAATTGTCGGTAGAGGCGAAGGTTGTGTTCCAGATCACGCCGCCCTGCACCAGCCACTGTACTGCGTGGGCAAGGACAAAGTTCGGCAAATTGAAATTCATATCGTGCATCAGCGGAACGAGGCCCGTGCCGACGACAACTATGTAGTCGCCGGACCCTACGCCTGAACCCGTGACGAAATTGAAGCCGCCGATAGTTGCATGATTACTGCCGTCGAGATACATACAAATAAGATCACCAGAGCTGCAATTCGGGCCGCCTTCGGCATTTGAGTTCGTGTCGGTGATTGTGCATCCGCCGGCTGTGGCGCACTCAAGATCAATAGCAACGTTTATCGTGATGTTACCCGACCATGTGCAGGAGCCCGTGGGAACAATGATCTTGTCCCCGCTGACGGCTGTATGCGTGGGCCCGTTGATGACCGCATTTAAGTCACTCTGGGCACAAGAGGCTGCCGTGATGGTGGCAGCGTGCGTCGTTACACTCAAAAGAGCAGTAAATGAAATAGTGAATAGCCGTCGTTTTATCAGCATAGCCGTGGGGGACGGTTCCTTTCATGCAAAATGTATTTTCGGACTCTGAATAATCAATGCTGCCCGGACGAGACAAAAAAGTCTAGGCACGGACGTAACGCGTTATTGTCTGGATCCAAATGCGGGATGCCAGAATTGATCTCAACTCATTGCGCAGCTACTACTTGCAGCCATCGCCTTGCAACTTAATGTGACGGCAGGATGATCCTGTGATCAAAGCCCTGGTTTCAATCATAATTCCAGCTTACAACGCAGAAGAGTGGATCGCCGATTCAGTTCAATCGGCGATGGCGCAAACCTGGGCCCGCAAAGAGATCATCGTCGTGGATGATGGTTCTAAAGATCGAACGGCGGAAGTGGCGCGGCGATTTGTTTCGAAAGGGGTTCTGGTCGTGTCCAAAGAGAACCAGGGTGCTGCGGCGGCCCGTAACCATGGCTTGCGCCTCAGCCAAGGGGATTACATTCAGTGGCTGGATGCAGACGACCTGCTTGCGCCGGACAAGATCGAGCGGCAACTTGCGGCGCTGCGGGAGATTGACGACAAGCGAATACTGCTTTCCTCGTCGTGGGCGTACTTCAACTTTCGGACCCACCGCGCCCGCTTCGTCCCGACGTCGCTTTGGCAAGACCTCTCCCCTCTCGAGTGGCTCCTGAGGAAAATGGGCGAAAACCTACATATGCAAACCGCGACTTGGCTGACCAGCCGCGAACTGGCCGAAGCCGCCGGATTGTGGGATACACGCCTCCTGAGTGATGATGACGGCGAATATTTTTGCCGTGTGCTTTTGGCATCCAAAAGTACCCGTTTCACGCCCGAAGCGAGAGTGTTCTACAGAATCACGCAATCGAGCCGGCTGAGCCGCATTGGCGCGTCAGACAGGAAGAAAGACGCGATGCTGATTGGGATGAAGTTGCACGTTCGGTACCTCCGATCGCTTGAAGACAGTGAACGCGTCCGAGAGGCTTGCTTAACCTACCTCCGGACTTGGTACGACAATTTCTATCCGGAGCGCACGGACATTGTTGCGGAGCTTCAGAGCTTGGCCGCGCAACTTGGAGGGCATTTGGAGGAGCCCCGCTTGCGCTGGAAATATGCCTGGATAAAACCGGTTTTTGGGTGGAAAGCTGCGAAATGGGCTCAGAGGGCGCTGCCGCAGCTCAGAGCTTCATGCATCGGACGTTGCGACAAGCTAATGTATAGGCTCGAGGCTGGTCAAGCGGCCACGAGCCTGCGTGTGGGAGTGTCGTGAGTCGATAAAGTGGCGAAGATCACAGGCATACATTGAAACAAGAGATGTGCAGGAATTTGGTAACGACCGCCAAAACGATCGGGAGTTCTCTAGTTTGACGGCATCTGGAGTAGCCCATAATGTTTCAGTGGCCCTGCTTACCGGCGGTGCCGACCGGCCCTACGTATTCGGCCTGGGAACGGCGCTCATAGCAAGGGAGGCAGCAGCGCTGGACTTGATCGGCAGTGATGAACTCGATTGCCCCGAGTTTCACTGCAAGCCCGGAGTGAATTTTCTCAACCTCCGAGGCGATCAGCGACAAGATGCCAGCTTCTTAAGAAAGGCTCATCGAATAGCAACGTACTATATGAATCTCATTCGCTACGCTGCGACAGCCAAGCCGAGAATTTTTCACATTCTGTGGAATAACAAATTCCAGCTCTTCGATCGAACGGTCCTTATGCTGTATTACAGGTCCCTGGGGAAGAGGATTGTCCTCACAGTGCACAATGTGAATGCAGGCAGACGGGATTCTAAGGACACGCGCCTTAATCGGTCTACGCTGCGAATCCAATATCAGCTCGCCGACCACATCTTCGTCCACACGGAGAAAATGAAGAGTGAACTCGTCGAGGAGTTTGGCATGCAAGGCGCGCATGTCACTGTCATTCCATTCGGAATCAACAATGCGGTTCCGAACACTTGCCTCACCCAGTCCGCGGCAAGGCAGCTACTTGGCATTCGGCAGGGCGAAAAGACTATTCTCTTTTTTGGCAACATTACACCTTACAAGGGACTGGAATACCTTGTCACGGCATTTCAACAGATTCATACGCGGTGTGACGATTATCGCTTGATAATTGCCGGCAAGCCGGATAAGTGCGAGAGATACTGGGTGGCGATCCGGAACCAGATCTCTGAGAACGTATCGAGTCGCCAAGTACTACTCAGGGCCGAGTTCATCCCAGATGTCGAGACGGAGTTATATTTCAAAGCGGCGGATGTACTTGTTTTGCCTTACAGGCATGTCTATCAGAGCGGTGTTTTGTTCCTGGGACAGAGTTTCGGTCTGCCTGTTCTTGCAGCTGACGTGGGTTCCATGCGGGATGAGATTGTGGAGGGCAAGACGGGGTTTGTATTTAGACCTGAAGATCCGAATGACCTAGCGAAGGCCATCGAACAGTACTTCGCGAGTGACCTATACGCTGACTTGAACAGCCGGCGGCGTGAGATACGCGACCACGCAACGGAACGGCATTCCTGGGATGTGGTAAGTCAGATGACCATGAGCGTATATGCCGATTTGCTTCGAAGACTTTCTCCTAAGAAATCACTGAATTGTGATGCATCGTCGAGTGCTTCGCTCGACGTGAATACCCCTTCATAAAGAGTCCAGCGCCAGCCCTGTAGTGCCAGCGGGTCCTCCGACCTGGTTCGTCGATCTCACGATGCAGCGAGCCGCACTCAATTAAGTTGTCCTCTCGATACCTGTAATGAAAGGTTAAAAAACTATGGTTATTACCACTACTCCACTGCGCGTCTCATTTTTCGGCGGGGGGACCGACTACCCTGTTTGGTATCGCGAGTACGGGGGGGCAGTGCTGTCCACCACTATCAACAAATGCTGCTACATCACGTGTCGGCAATTACCACCCTTTTTCGAGTACCACAGCCGGATCTCGTATTCCAAGGTTGAAAACGTCAGCACTAATGACGCTATACAGCACCCATCGGTGCGGGCATGCCTACAGCACGTGGGTATTGACTATGGCGTTGAGATCCATCACGTGGCTGATTTGCCCGCGCGCACCGGCCTGGGTACGAGTTCCGCATTCACGGTGGGGCTTCTGCTCGGTCTCTACGCGCTCCGGAACCAGATGCGCGACAAGCGGGCGCTTGCTGGCGAAGCTATACACGTCGAACAAGAATTGCTTAGAGAGGCAGTCGGTTCCCAGGATCAAGTGAGTGCGGCATACGGAGGCTTCAATCGCATCAATTTCCACACGGATGGATTCATCGAAGTAAATCGCGTGCTCACCGCACCAAGCAGACTTGAGGAGCTACAGCAGCATTTGGCACTCTACTTTACCGGATTTTCCCGAACAGCCTCGGAAATCGCACAAGAGCAGCTAAGAATGACGCCATACAAAAAGCAGGAGTTAGATGCGATGCTTCAGCTGGTCGACGAGGCTGAGACCATTGTCGCTAATCCGAGATGCTCTTTGCGGGAGTTTGGTCTGTTGCTGCACGAAAGTTGGCAGATCAAGAGATCGCTGACGCAGAAGATATCGAACGCCGATATCGACGAAATCTACCAGATCGGCCTCAGTGCTGGCGCTCTGGGAGGTAAGTTGCTGGGTGCTGGCGGTGGTGGCTTCATGTTGTTCTTCGTGCCACCGGAGCGACGCGAGGCGCTCCGGATGCGATTGAAGAAGCTGTTGTGCGTTCCGTTCACCTTTTCCAACAGGGGCAGTCACGTGGTAGTGTACGAGCCCGAGGAGGTCTATGACAAATCATTGACCCAGGAGCGTTTTGAGGTGTACGCGGAGCACGCCTAGTCTGCCGGAGTCGAAACAAACTCATGTACGTGAGGTCGAATGAAAAGACTCGCATTGGTAACTGGTGCGGAGGGTTTTATAGGATCCCACCTAGTCAAGTTCCTCCAATCTAAAGGATGGAATGTAATTGGTGGGTATCTCTCGCACGACTACGATTCGTTTCCGAAGTTGCCGCGCTTACAATTTGTCCAATGTGATCTGCGTAATGGACAACGGGTGCAGCAGATTCTCAACGAGTACGAGCCGACTCACGTTTTCCACTTGGGAGCGCAGAGCCTGCCCACGGTATCATGGGCGGACCCGGTTGAAACTTTCGAGTCAAACATCATGGGCTCATTGCACTTGTTCGAAGCGATGCGGCACATGAAACGTGTGCCGGTAGTTGTGTCGGCCTGCTCGAGTGCAGAGTATGGTCACGTGGCGCCATCAGCGATTCCAGTCACGGAGAGCCAGCCGCTTCATCCGGTGCATCCATACGGAATCAGCAAAGTGTGCCTAGACTTGATTGCGCGCGAATACTTCCTCGACTACAAAGTGCCGACCGTGAACCTGCGGATTTTTAACACAACCGGCCCAGGTAAGGTTAATGACGCGCCGTCGGATTTCGTTCGGCAGCTAATCCGGATCAAGAAAGGCTTGCAAGCGCCGGTCATCGACGTCGGAAATCTGAGACCCCGCCGCGCTTTTCTCGATGTGATGGATACGGTTCACGGGTTTTATCTTGCGACGACGAAAGGGAGGCGCGGGGAAGCTTACAACATCTGCGCGGCTC
>Ga0213872_10001588_pt1 | contig 14448 bp, 12 predicted proteins | sample VelepicomBERX_R2_FD_160071 | JGI IMG/M metagenome (GOLD analysis project Ga0213872, IMG submission 160071) | Rhizosphere microbial communities from Vellozia epidendroides in rupestrian grasslands, the National Park of Serra do Cipo, Brazil - RX_R2 | ecosystem: Host-associated > Plants > Roots >...
GTCAAGGATGGACGAGATCCATCCTGGAGGCGGACGGACGTGACTTTCTCCGGATTGGGCCGAGTTGCCCGCGATCGTGGAAACCCCCGAAATAGAGGCCTGAGTTGAATCGAGCTCCGAAGCGCCGTCGCTTTTCCATGCGCCCAGTTCCGCGCGCAGCGCCTCGACCGACTTGACCTCTTCGACTAACTGATTCTTCAAGCCGACCGTCTGCCCCAGCCCATTGACGGCGTCAACCTGCAAGTAATCCCCGACGACTTTGCGCAGATCGAGAAGCGGATCGGCTTCCGAGCCGGCCGCGCTCTTGCCGGTTTGGGGCCGAGGCTTCGCGCTGCCCGCATCGAGGCCGCCATAGGCTTCGGCGGCGAAGCTGCGCTGCAGATCTTCAAGAGAATCCGCTCGCGCCGGCCGGCTGCCGGGCAATCCAACCAGGCTTGCCGGGTCGCCGCCCACAGGCCCGGGTGCCATGGGAAGCTCTTCGGCGGAAGGCGATCCGGCTTCCGGCCCCTTGGGGAGGCCGTCGTCTTTGAGAATGCTTTCTGCGGTTGCCTTGTCGGGTTGCCCGGCCGCGCTATCCGGCCCTGCGGCGACCTTCCCGGCGGGGACAGCCGCGACGAGCAGTAAGACGGCCAAGCCGCCAATGCCCCATTTCATGGCCCATCTCCCTCAAGTGGGCTTTCCGCATGATTAGACGCTCATTGCGCAGAGAGCGCAACCCTGTGCTGAGGGTGCCCCCCTTCCGCTCCCGACGAAAGGGGGGTGAACCTCAGTGAGCCGAGGCGCCTTCCGCTCCAAGTCCGGTCTCGGACCGGACCAGTTGGGCTTCGAAGCGGTCCTTTTCCGCCTTGGCTTGGGCGCTGCCGTCGATGACCGAGAACAGCCAGCAGCCGATGAAGGCCAGCGGCATCGAGAAGATCGCCGGGAACTCGTAGGGGAAGATCGGGGCGGGATTGCCCAGGATGGTCTTCCACACCACGGGGCCGGTGACGATCATGACGCTCACCGAGATGAGGCCGATCAACCCGCCCGCGACCGCACCCCTGGTGGTCAGGCCGCGCCAGAACATCGACATCACCAGCACCGGGAAATTCGTGCTGGCCGCCACCGAGAAGGTCAGGGCGACGATATAGGCGACGTTCTGCTTCTCGAACAGGATGCCGAGCAGCACCGCGATGATACCCAAGCCGACGGTGGCGTATTTCGACACCCGCACCTCGGTCTTCTCGTCCGCGGTGCCTCGGGCGAAGACATTGGCATAGAGGTCGTGCGAGATAGCCGAGGCGCCAGCCAGGGTCAGACCGGACACCACGGCCAGGATGGTGGCGAAGGCGACCGCGGCGATGAAGCCCAGGAACAAGGAGCCCCCCAGCGCGTCGGCCAGATAGAGCGCCGGCATATTGCCGCCGCCGATCAGCGCCTTGGTGGGATCGCCGCCGACGAAATAGTCGGGGTTGGAGCGCACCAGCACGATCGCGCCGAAGCCGATGATGAAGGTCAGGATATAGAAATAGCCGATCCAGCCGGTGGCGAAGAACACCGACTTGCGGGCCTCCTTGGCGTCGGGAACCGTGAAGAAGCGCATCAGGATATGCGGCAGGCCGGCAGTGCCGAACATAAGCGCCATACCGAGGCTGATCGCCGCGACCGGATCCTTGACCAGATTGCCGGGCGCCATGATCGTGCCATGCTTGGGATGGATATCGACCGCCGCCTGGAACAGGGTCTCGAAGGAAAAGCCGAACTTCACCAGCACCATCAGGGCCATGAAGCTGGCACCTATCAGCAGCATGCAGGCCTTGATGATCTGCACCCAAGTCGTCGCCTTCATGCCGCCGAAGGTGACATAGACGATCATCAGCGCGCCGACGACGATGACGGCATAAAGAAAGTCGAGACCGAACAGCAGCTTGATGAGCTGGCCGGCGCCGACCATCTGGCCGATCAGATAGAAGATCACCACCACCATCGAGGAGAAGGCCGCCAGGATGCGCACCGGCGTCTGAGCAAGACGATAGGAGGCCACGTCGGCGAAGGTGTATTTGCCGAGATTGCGCAAGCGCTCGGCGATCAGGAACAGGATGATGGGCCAGCCGACCAGCCAGCCCACGGAATAGATCAGCCCGTCGAAGCCGTTATTGTAGACCGCGGCGGAAATGCCCAGGAAGGATGCCGCCGACATGTAGTCGCCGGCGATGGCCAGACCGTTCTGCCAGCCCTTGATTCCGCCGCCGGCCGCATAGAAGTCTTTTGCGCTGCGGGTATGTTTCATCGCCCAGTAGGTGATGCCCAGCGTAAAGGCGACGAAGATCAGGAACATCACGATGGCGTTCCAGTTGGTCGGCTGCTGCTGGGTCTGGCCGACATCGCCCGCCGCCAGAGCCAGAATCGGAAGGCCAGCCGCCGTGAGCGCCGCGGCCGCTTTGGTAAAGGAGGACATGCGCATCACTTGGCTCCGTCGATCAGTTGCTTGGTCAAATCGTCGAACTCTCCGTTGGCGCGGCGCACATAGATGCCGGTCAGCAGGATGGAGATGACGATCACGGCCACGCCCAGCGGGAAGCCGATCGTGGTGATGCTCCCTTCACTCAGGGGAGTGCCCAGGAAACTGGGATCATAGGCGATCAGGAAAATGAAGCCGTAATAGATGACGAGGATAAGCGCGGTCAAAGACCACGCGAAAGTCGAGCGCCTGCGCACCAGCTCCCGGTATTTTGGGTTATCCATAATTTTCTGGACCGACGGATTGATCGTCATGAAGCCATCCTCCTCCTAGATATTACGGCGGATTTTTACTTTTATGACGCCCGGTAAATGCCAGAAGCGCCCCCGCCCCACCTGATTTCAACGTTGTAAAATCTTTGGCAATCTTCGATTTCAAAGTAAAACATGGGACCCTGTTTATCACAAGGCATTGCTGCTAATGACGCCGGACCTCGCTCCCGCCACCCGTCTGGACAGCTATCCCTATCGCCACCGGCTCGCCGACGTGATGGCGAAACCGCCGCTCGTGGCCGAAGGCGGCGTCAGCCTGGCGAAAGCCTGCGCCTTGATGGCCGACACCGGCGCCTCCTCGGTCCTGGTGCTCGACGAAGCCGGCGCGCTGGCCGGGATCGTCACCGAAACCGGCGTCGTATCGCTGATGGCCCAGCATGGTGCGTCGGCCCTGTCCTTTTCCTTGATAGAGATCATGGACAGCCCCGCTTACAGCCTGGAGGCCGACTGTTTTCTCTATATGGCCCTGTCCCGCATGGCCCGGCTCGGCATCCGCCATCTGGCGGTGACCGACGCCGACGGCCACCCGGTCGGGGTGGTCACGCCGCGCCATCTCCTGAAGATGCGCAGCCAGCAGGCGGTCATGATCGGCGACGATGTGGCGCAGGCCAGAAGCGCGGACGACCTCGCCCGCTCACGCCAGGCCCTGCCCGGTCTGGCGGCCGATCTGAGGCGCGAGGAAGTCGGCGCGGTCACCATCGCCGGGGTGATTTCGGGGGTGGTGCGCGACATGACCCGGCGCAGCGCCGAACTGACCGAGGAACAGATGGCGGTCGACGGCTGGGGACAGCCGCCCGCGCCTTACGCGCTATTGGTGCTGGGCTCGGCCGGACGCGGCGAAAGCCTGCTGGCCTTCGATCAGGACAATGCGCTGGTGCATCGCGGAGACGAGACCGCCGATCCCTGGTTCGCCGAATTCGGACGCCGCCTCAATGAGATGCTCGATCAGGCCGGCATCTTCCTGTGCAAGGGCGAGGTGATGGTGCGCAACCCGTTGTGGCGGCGCTCGTTCGATGGCTGGCTGGAAGAGATCAAATCCTGGGTGTATCAGCCGAAGATGGAAACCTTGCTCAAGGTCGACATCTTTTTCGACATGCAGTTCATCCATGGCGACCGCGCCCTTGCTGCCGCCTTGCGCGAGGAAACGCTGGAAATGGCCGGGAATTCGGCCTTCTTCCAGCAATTGATGGAACAGAACATCGCCCGGATCGGCAGCCCCTTGGGCCTGTTCGGCCGGCTGATCACCGAGCAGGGGCGGCTGGACGCCAAAAAATTCGGCCTGCTGCCCTTGGTCTCGACCGCCCGGGCGCGCGCCATCGGCGCGGGGGTGACCGCCGTTTCGACCGAGGACCGCTACCGGGCTTTGGCAGAAGCGGGAAAATTGCACAAGGAGGATCTGGCGGGCCTGCTCGCCGCCTTCCAAACCATCCTGGGCGCGCTTCTCGACCAGCAGCTCAGCGACCTCGCCTCCGGCCATCAGCCCAGCACCAGGATCGCCCCGGCCGCCCTGTCGCGGATGCAGCGCAACCGCCTGAAAAAGGCGTTCCAGCGCATCAAGCTGCTGAGCGCGATGCAGGGCACGGTGATGTCGGTTTAAAGCGCTTTTTACTCCCTCTCCCCTCCGTGGGAGAGGGTCGGGGTGAGGGGGTAGGCCGTTAGAGCGCCTGCGCCCGGTGATGGAGCTGCAACGCCATGTTCGACTGCGTCAACGCCTCGCCCAGCGTCTTCACTCCCCGCGCCTCCAGGTCGCCGATCATATGCAGCAGAAGAGCGGCGGTGGCCAATGAATCGCCCAGCGCGGTATGGCGTTCGGTGATCGTCACACCATAGCGGCGGCAAAGATCGTCGAGCGACCACCCGCCGGCCTGGTCGTCGAGGAAGGTGGCCAGCAGCATGGTGTCGAGCACCGGGTTGTCGAAGCTCACACCGGACTGCGTTTCGAACATGCGGAGGAATTTGAGGTCGAACGCGGCGTTGTGCGCCACCAGCACAGAATCGGCGACGAAGGATTTGAATTGCGGCAACACCACCTCGATTGGCGGCTTGCCCGCCACCTGCTCGTCGGTCAGGCCGTGAAAGCGGGTCGAGTCGGCCGGAATATCGCGGCCCGGATTGACGATGCGGTTGAAGGTCTCGCCGGTCAGGATTCGCCCCCGCACGATGCGCACCCCGGCCAGAGAGACGATGCGATCGCCTTCGCCGGGCTTGAGGCCGGTGGTCTCGGTGTCGAATACAACATAGGTCAGCGCGCGCAGCGGCAGATCGGCCAGCCTGCCGCCCTGACTCTGCTCCAGCAGATCGAAATCGAAGAATTCCGGCCGGCCCGGCCCGGTCTCAGCCGATTGTCCCGGCAGCGGCGGATGCCGGGCCGGACGCAAACCCAGTCTGAGGCGCATCCGTCCGCCGCGCTCCTCCAGGACCGGAAGGTCTGTCGCATGATGCGCCATCACGTCGCCCACATTCATCCCTCCCATGGCCGGGGAAATCGGCACCGTCTCCCAATCATGCAAAGCGCGCTCGGCGGGATGCGGCCCGCTCCAGGCTACCACCACCCAGGTCCGGCCCTCGGCGGCCTCGGCCGACAGGTCGAACTCCTTGACCCCGGTGCCGATCGACAGCGCTCGCAACAAAGCGTCGAGCGCCAGCACGAGCGAATGGCCGTCGCCATGCAGCCACACCGGCAGACCGACCGGGGTCGCCTTGATCGGCGACTGCTTGAGCCTTTCCACCACCAGATCGAACAGCGCGCCGGAATGAATGTCCGACATCGGCCACCAGCCGGAGAGCAAGGTGCGGTACCCCTGATTGGCATGGGTCAAGGCTTGGCGCGGCTGTTCGTTCTCAAGAAGTTCGATCACCTCGCGCAGCAGGGCGTCACGCTTGGCCAGCGCGCTGACTTGGGCGGTGACATCGTCGAAGGTGATGATATAGCCGGACGGCACAAGCGATATCCTGCCCTGCAGAAGCGAGCGGCTGTCGTGGGTGCGGGACAGGAAGGGCATATGCGCCGCCTCGCCGGCCGAGCGCCGCTGCAGCATGTCGAGGCAATGAAGCAGCGGTTCCATCGCCAGCATGGCGAACAGGGGTCGGCCCAGCCCCATCTCGCCGCCGACGCGCAGCAATTTCAGGGCAGCCTGGTTATAGAGGACGATCTGGTGCGACAGATTGCACACCAGCACCCCTTCATGCAGGTCATTTAGCAGAGCGGCGAGACGGCCCGACTCCCGCTCGGCGGTTTCCTTGGCGGTGGAGAGCGCCTCATCGCGCTGGCGCTGCGCGGCGGCGACGCGTTCTTCCGCGTCGCGCAGCCGGTGGCGCAAGGCCGGAACAAGGAATACGAGCGCGGTCACAAGCCATGAACTCATGACCGCGACGATAACGTCTTATTGCCCGTAGTACGAGCGGTACCACTCGACGAAACGGGGGATGCCCTGATCGATCGAAGTGGCGGGCTGGAAACCGTATCCTTCCTGGATCGGCGCGATGTCGGCATAGGTTTCCTTCACGTCGCCCGGCTGCATCGGCAGGAAGTCGATCTCGGCTTTCCTGCCCACCGCCTGCTCGATCAGGCCGATGAAGCGCATCAGCTCTTCGGAGCGGTGATTGCCGATATTGTGAACCTGATAGGGCGGCGTTCCGCTCGGCGGTCCGTCGGCGATGGCCAGGACGCCGGCGACGATATCGTCGATATAGGTGAAGTCGCGGCGCATATCGCCATTATTGAAGACCTTGATCGGCTCGCCGGCCAGAATCGCCTTGACGAACAGGAAGGCCGACATGTCGGGACGGCCCCACGGCCCGTAGACCGTGAAAAAGCGCAGTCCGGTGGTCGGAATGCCGAACAAATGCGAATAGGTATGCGCCATCAGCTCGTTCGCCTTCTTGGTCGCGGCGTAGAGCGAGATCGGATTGTCGACGCGGTCCTCGACGGAGAAAGGCAGCTTCTTGTTGGCGCCATAGACCGAGGAAGAGCTGGCATAGGCCAGATGCTGGCATTTCGGCAAATGACGGGCCAGTTCCAGCATGGACAGCGTGCCGTCGATGTTGGAGCGCGTATAAGCGCGCGGATTTTGTAGCGAATAGCGCACCCCGGCCTGGGCGGCGAGATGGATGATATGGGTGATGTCGCCATGGCTGGCGAGCAGCGCGTCCACCGTGTCCTGCTCGGCCAGATCGGCGCGCAGGAAAGTGAAGCCCTTTTCGTCCGCCAACTGGGCCAGACGGGCCTCTTTCAGGCTGGGATCGTAATAGTCGTTGACGTTATCGATCCCGACGACTTTCTCGCCGCGGGCGAGCAGCTTTTTACAGGTGTGGTAACCGATAAAGCCGGCCGCGCCGGTGACGAGGTAACTCATTGATAAAGCCTTTCTGCCACTCGCCCCCTCACCCCGACCCTCTCCCACAAGGGGAGAGGGGGATAAAGAAAGCGCACCCTATTCCATTCCCAGAGCGCGCTTATAGAGCTCGAGGATCTCGTCCTGTTCCTTGCGGTCATGCTCGGCGATTTTGCGGATCGAGATGATCTTGCGCAGGATCTTCACGTCGAAGCCGGTGGCCTTGGCCTCGTCATAGACCTGCTTGATATCCGCGCTCAGCGCCTTCTTTTCTTCCTCGAGCCGCTCGATGCGGTCGACATATTGCTGCAGCGCTTCCGCGGCGACGCCGCCGACGGTTTCTTGCGCGGGGGATCCATCGGGCATGGAGGCCACCTTTCGGGTCAGAGAAAAAACGGACGGGCACCATAACGATGGCAGCGGGGTGCTTGCAAGCGCGGAACTGAGACGTGATATATGGTCGCGCTTATCTCCTTCTGGAACCATATTTTTATGCGTTTGCCGCCTCCCTCCGCCAACCGCCTGTTCGCGCTCCTCGCGGTCACCGTGCTGCTGCAATGCCTCTACAACGCCGCTTTGCCGCTGTCGGGAGACGAAGCCTATTACTGGGTGTGGTCGCATCATCTGCAGGCCGGCTATCACGATCACCCGCCGATGATTGCCCTCCTCATCGCCGCCTGCACCCGCTATGCCGGCGGCGACACGGTGGTGGCGGTGCGTCTGGCGGCCGCGCTGTCCATGGCCGTGACGATCTTCCTGCAGGCAAGGCTGACCGCCACGCTGGGCGGCGACAAGGCAGGCTGGTTGAGCTTTCTGATGTGCCTGTTCCTGCCGGCCTTCCAGATGGGCTTCACCTTGGCGACGCCGGACGATCCGCTGGCGCTGTTCTGGACGGCGGCTTTGTGTTTCGCCGTACCGGCTCTGACCGGCCCCGGCAAATGGCAGCATTTCATCGGGATGGGCATTTTCGTCGGCCTTGCCATGGCATCGAAATATACCGGCATATTGCTGCCTCTCGCTCTGACGCTGTTCGTCGCCATCCGCAATCCTCGGCAATTGCTGGCGCCCAAGCTGTGGGGCGCCGGTCTGGCCGCCTTGATCGTCTTCTCGCCGGTGCTTTGGTGGAACGCCCGGCATGGTTTCGAAAGCTTCCTGTTCCAATATCGTCACGGCAGCGGCGAGGAAGGCGGATTCCAGGGCCGGCATTTCCTTGAATTCCTCGGCGGCCAGTTCCTGGTGCTGAGCCCGGTCCTGCTGCTCCTGCTCGTCTGGCGCGCGGCGCGCTGGAAGAGCTGGTGGCAGGATGAGCGCGAGAAGCTGCTGATGCTCTGCTTCCTGGTGCCGATGGCCTTCTTCATCGAGAAGGGCCTGTTCGCCAAGATCCAGCTCAACTGGGCCCTGCCCGCCTTCCTGTCCGGTTTGCCGCTACTGGCGATTTACCTCGCCGAGTTTCCGCGCCGCTGGCTGATCCCGGTGGCGCTGGTGCCGGCGCTGGCGCTTTCGGTGGCGATCAAGGTGCCGGAAAAGGTCGGGCTGACCGGCAAGAACAACCCGCATAACCGGCTCTATGGCCCGGATGCCGCCATCAAGGAGCTGGGCCGCCTGCGCGAACCGGGCGACACCATCTTCGCCGACCATCTGCAGCGCGCCTCCTTGCTGAGCTTCACCCTGCAAGATCATCCGCGCGTCTATATCCCGACCGAGTCGCGTTTTTCCGAATATACGCGCTGGGATGAAGGCACCGACTGGTCGGCGCTGCACGGCCTCTATCTGTCGAAGGAAGACCGCACCGCCGAACTGTCCAAGATCTTCGGCAGGGTCGAGATGGTGGAAAAGCAGCGCAGCTTCCGCATGGGTGGCCGGGCGGAAGAATATTACATTTTCCGGGTCGGGAGCTAACTGCCCGCTTCCGCATAGACCAGCGCCATGACCTTCATACGTTCTGCATGCATTCCGTCATCGGGATCCAGGCGGTAATAGACCGTCGGGATCTCGACGGCGCGCGCGGAGCGGCCCGACAGCGCCATGAAGATCGTGCGGTCTGCGCTCATTGCTTTGGGATCGCCGGGCAAGGGCTTGCTCCAGAGCGGCAGGATGTCGGCGCATTTGCGCTTGTCGATCATCAGGCAGTTCGGATCGACGAAGCCGCCGAACATAGTCCGATAGACGCCCTTTCCCGGCCCGAGCGATTCCCATTCGTCGCGAGCGACGATCCGGCCGGTGCGCGGATGGACGAACCAGCGATGGGTAAAGGCATAGTCAGCGCCCTGGATCGCCTGCCCCAACAAACCGAGATGCTGAGGATGCCACCAATTGTCATCATCCAGATAGGCGACCAACGGAGCATTGGCCAAGAGGCTGAGGAGCTGGCGCAGCACTCCGCCGTCGCGCGCTTCGCTGAGCCCGCCATGCCGCACCGAGGTGGAATAGCCGGGATAGAAGAACTGCACCGCGCAGTTGGCCGGCCGGCCGGCACAGAGCTGATCGAGCAGCGCCGGATCGCCCTCCGGCACATCGACCCCGACCAACACCTGGACCCGTCCCTTGAAATCCTGTGAGAAGATGGAGGCCAGCGCCTGCGCCAAACTGGGCCGCAACAGACTCGGCATCACCACCGTCACATCGAATTGCGGCTGCAGCGCCATCCCCGGATCGGCATAGGTCCTGAAAAAACTATTCATCGCGCGGCAACAACTTGAACAAAAGCGCCGACGCCGCCACAGCCGCCCACCAGCTGTCGGTGGTGATCTCGAAATTCAGCATCGAGGCGGTCAGGGTCGAGGCCAGTGCCGCCAGCGCATAAGCCTGCCAGCGGCCGCCGATGCGGTTCAGTGCCAGCCACACCATCGCCAAGGCCAGCGCGACACCGGGCAATCCGGTCTCCAGCCACAGCTCGATCCACTGATTGTGCGGATAGATGCCGCCCGCATCGGCGTAAAGATAGGTTGCCAGCTCCTCGGGGCGGATCGGCACGCCGATGGCGGCGCCCAAACCCCAGCCGGCCAGCGGCCGTTCGAGGATGCGCGCCGACATATAGTCCCAGATTTCCAGCCGATGGATGCCGCTCATCTTCACCAGATCGGAAAGTTCCGGCCGTGCTCGGGCCAGGACGCGCATCAGCAGCGGCAAAGCCAGCGCCAGTACGGTCAACCCGCCGCCCATGCCGAGCCTGACCATGCGCGGCGCATAGGACGCTGCCAGCCACACCGCCATCCCGGCCAGCAAAGCCGCCAAGCCGGTGGCGCTGAGCCCGATCAGAGTAGCGGCCAGCACCATGACGAAGAGAAGGCCGGCCTTGACGCGCTTGCCCATCGCCGCCAGATGCGCCGCCATCGGCCACAGCAGGAGAACCAGCGAGATCAGCCCGCGGTTATATTTGGTGCCGATGTTGGCGGCGGGTCCGCCGATCACATGCTGCAGGGGAAAATCGGTGATGGTGTCGAGCGCCAGGATCGCCACCCCCGCCGGCACCATCCAGGACAGGATCGAGATCAGCCGGCGCGTCCGCCCCGGGGACAGTTCGAGCGTCAGCAGCAAGAGGGAGGCGATGGAAATCCCCACCATCTGCTCGAGCCGCGCCAGGCTCAGCTTGGGCAGGATCGAGCTTGAAAGCCCCAACCCGCACACGGCGAGGAACAGCGCAATGATCAGGCCGAGCCGGTGATCGAAAACCGGCAGCGCACGCCGCTCGGCCCCGATCAACAGGGTGGAGCATCCCGCCAGTCCGAACATCAAAGGCGCATAAGAGGGGCCGGCGATCAGTCCGATCACGGGAAGCAGGGGGAATACCGCAAGAAACAATCCTTCGCGCGCGTTTGCCAGCGGGTTACGACGTTGCCGACCTTCGGCGTTCTGATACATTGCTTCCTGCTCTCTCATACCTTTGACAAAAATCCATAAATCATCGGGGAGGAAAAGTCATGGTCGGCAAGACGCCCGGGAAAAAACCCTTCTATCGCGTCCTCTACATACAGGTGCTGTTCGCCATCGTGCTGGGCGCGGTGATCGGGGCGGTTTGGCCCGATTTCGCGACCAATGACTGGTTCAAGGCGCTGGGCGACGGCTTCATCAAGCTGATCAAGATGGTGATCGGACCGATCATCTTCTGCACCGTCAGTTCGGGGATCGCCCATATCACCGACGCCAAGAAGGTCGGACGGGTCGGCGTCAAGGCGCTGGTCTATTTCGAGATCGTCTCGACCTTCGCGCTGATCATCGGCCTGATCGTGGGCAATATCGTCGAGCCGGGCAGCGGCTTCACCGGCAATGCCGACGCCGGCGCGGTCGACAAATATCTCAAGGCCGCCCAGGAAATGAAGGCGGTCGACTTCTTCCTCAACATCATCCCCGACAGCGTGGTCGGCGCCTTCGCCAAGGGCGACATCCTGCAGATCCTGCTGTTCTCGATCCTGTTCGGATTCGCTCTGATGGCACTCGGCAATCGAGGCGCCAAGGTGCGCGACTTCATCGACGAAGCGACCCAGGCCGTCTTCGGCGTGATCAATATCGTCATGCGCGCCGCTCCGTTCGGCGCCTTCGGCGCCATGGCCTTCACCATCGGCAAATACGGCACCCACGCGCTGGTCAGCCTGGCCTCGCTGGTGGGCACCTTCTATCTGACCTCGCTGCTCTTCATCATCGTCGTGCTGGGCATCGTCGCCCGCGCCACCGGCTTCAACATTTTCCGCTACCTGGCCTATATCAAGGAGGAGCTGCTGATCGTGCTCGGCACCTCCTCCTCGGAAAGCGCCCTGCCGCAGCTCATGGGAAAGCTGGAACGAGCAGGTTGCGCCAAGGAAGTGGTCGGGCTGGTGGTTCCCGCCGGCTATTCCTTCAATCTCGACGGCACCAACATCTATATGACGCTGGCGACCATCTTCATCTCGCAGGCGCTGGGCCAGCATCTGGATCTCTTGCAGCAACTCACGATCCTCGGCGTGGCGATGCTGACCTCGAAGGGCGCCTCTGGCATCACCGGCGCCGGCTTCATCACCCTGGCCGCCACCTTGGCCGCGGTCAATCCCGGCCTGGTGCCGGGCATGGCCATCGTCTTCGCCATCGATAAATTCATGAGCGAATGCCGCGCGCTGACCAATATCTGCGGCAATGGCGTCGCCACCATCGTCGTCGCGGCCTGGGAAGGCGAGTTGGACCGCAAGGCGCTGTCCGACGCGATGCATGGACGGGCGCCGGGGCCGGAAGTGCGAGTTTTCTGAAGGCCATAAGGAACGGTGGCATGAATAAGCAACGGTTGGAGCTTTTCAGCGACGGCGTCTTCGCCATTATCCTGACGCTGCTAGTACTCGATCTGCACACACCCGCCGGGCACGGCCTCGAGGTTCTAGCGGAAGTCTGGCCCGCCCTTCTGGTTCATGCCGCCAGCTTCCTCCTCGTCGGGATGCTATGGATCATTCACCATGGCAGCCTCGAGAGGGTAACCGAGATGACGGCGCTCGGCTTGCGGCTTAATCTGTTCTGTCTGCTTTGGCCAACCCTTATCCCTTATGGCGCAAAGTGCGCGGCAGAGCGGCCATTGGAGCCGTTCGGTCCCAGTTTGATGTCGGCGGCGACCGGAATTTTCATGCTGTCCGTCTTCCTCATGCGCCTTAATCTCCATTCCACGGTGGATGACAAGCCGGAGCTGAAGCAATGGCGCAAGCGGCGTTTCACCACCTACTTCCTTCTCGCCTGCGGGAATCTTCTGGGCGCCGTCCTGGCGTGGTTCTGGCCTTGGGCCGCCTATGGCGCGATAGCCGCTATCAGCGGATTCACCCTGTTCGCCTCGCACCCCGCCGAAGTGGAGAGGGGGATCGGCGCGGCCGTTTCGATTAGAGAGTAGCGAGCACCTCGTCCAAGGACTCCCGGACCACGCCGAATATCTCCGCCAAATCGCCCTCGCTGACGATCAGCGGGGGCGAGAAGGCCAGGCTGTCATTCATCATCGCACGGCCGATGACGCCGCGGCGCTGCATCGCCTCCACGACCTTGGCGGCCACGGTGCGGGAAGGATCGAAATTCTTCCGCTCGGCTTTGTTCTCGACCAGCTCCAGCGCCCCGATCAGGCCCACGCCGCGGACCTCGCCGACCAGCGGGTGATCGGCGAAGCTCTTGAGATGCGCCCGCATGACGGGGGCGGTGCGCGCCACCTGCCCCTTGATGTCCTTCTCCTCATAGATCGCCAGAGTCTCCAAAGCCACCGCGGCGGCCACCGGATGGCCGGAATAGGTGTAGCCATGGCCGAAGCTGCCGATCTTGGCGGAATTGTCGGCCACCACCTGATAGACGGCGTCAGAGACCAGCAGCGCCGAGATGGGCAGGAAGCCGGCCGACAGCGCCTTGGCGCAACTCAGGAGATCGGGCTGGAAGCCAAATGTCTCGGCCCCCCAGCGCTCGCCGGTGCGGTAGAAGCCGCAGATCACCTCGTCGGCGACGGTCAGGATATCGTGGCGGCGGCAGATCTCCTGCATCCTTTGGAAATAGCCCTCGGGCGGGATCAGCACGCCGCCCGCGCCCATCACTGGCTCGGCGAAGAAGGCGGCGATGGTTTCGGCCCCTTCCAGCTCGATCAGCGCCTCCAACTCGCCGGCCAGCCTGCCGACAAAGGCGGCGTCGCTTTCACCGGGTAGCGCCTGATGATAGGCCTGAGGACAGCTCACATGCAGGAAGCGGTCGAGCGGCAGGTCGAAATCGCGGTTATTGACTGGCAGCGCGGTCAGGCTGGCGCTCGCCAAGGTGACACCGTGATAGGCCTGGCGGCGGGCAATGATCTTCTTCTTGGCGGGAAGGCCGCGCGCATTGTTGTAGTACCAGATCAGCTTGATGGCGGTGTCGTTGGATTCCGAGCCGGAATTGGCGAACAGCACCTTGCTCATCGCCGTGCCATGGGGGGCCTGTTCGATCAGCCTGGCGGCGAGTTCGATGCCCTTGTCATGCGCCTTGTGGCTGAATTGGTGATAGAAGCCCAATCGCTCCATCTGCCGCTTGGCCGCTTCGCCCAAACGCGGCTCGGAGAAACCGAGCGAGGCGCACCACAGGCCGGCCATCGCGTCGATATAGCCCCGTCCCGCATCGTCGAAAATCCGCACGCCTTCGCCGCGCACGGCGACCAGCGGGCCGGCCTGCTCATGCTTGCGGAGATTGGTGTAGGGATGGAGGGTGGCGCGATCGAGGTCGCGAAGGCGGTTGGAGCTCATTTGGCGCCGCCGCAAAAGAAAATCGCCAGGGCTCGGCGAACTGCTTTGGGGGGGATGGGGGGAAGAGCAGTCCGCCGTGCCTTGGCGATGAAGAAGTGATAGCAGAACTTACCCGATTTCAGCATTGCATTGTCCGCAGCCCTGCCGCG
>Ga0213872_10001589_pt1 | contig 14447 bp, 11 predicted proteins | sample VelepicomBERX_R2_FD_160071 | JGI IMG/M metagenome (GOLD analysis project Ga0213872, IMG submission 160071) | Rhizosphere microbial communities from Vellozia epidendroides in rupestrian grasslands, the National Park of Serra do Cipo, Brazil - RX_R2 | ecosystem: Host-associated > Plants > Roots >...
AGCCTCAGATAGGGACTGGCGACTGCGGCAGCCTGTGCCGCGTTGCTTGTTACGTGCCGTATAATGACGTCACTGGCCCGACGAGCATCAAGGCAGGCGCTGGCAAGTGCCTGTCCCATATCGGACAGTTCCGCATGTCCGGCTGCGCTCTGCGCAACAGTTGCCGCTTCATTCAAGAACAGATTAAGTGCGGCGCCGCCATCGCGCGCTATTTTACGGAAGACCAGATCATTCGCCTGAATGCCGTTCGTGCCTTCGTAGATGGCCAGTACGCGCGCGTCACGCATGTGTTGCGCAGCGCCGGTTTCTTCGATAAAGCCCATGCCGCCGAACACTTGCACTCCAGTTGATGTAATTTCGTTAGAAAGGTCTGTTAGCCATGACTTGACGATAGGCGTCAGCAAATCTACACGTAGCGCAGCGTTGCTGCGATCTGCAGCATCTTCGCCATGATGTGCGATATCTATAAATTGTGCGCAGGTGTAGGCAAGTGCACGCGCAGCCTCAATGCTGGCGCGCATGCTCATGAGCATGCGTCGGACATCGGGGTGATGGATGATGGCAACCGGCGGTTCTTTGGGGGCCTGTACGGCGCGGCTTTGCACGCGAGTCAGGGCGTAATCACGTGCCTGCTGATAGGCGCGTTCCATCAGGGCCAAGCCTTGAAGGCCTACGCCGATGCGGGCGTTGTTCATCATCGTGAACATGGCGGCGATACCGCCGTTTGGTTGACCAACCAGATAGCCGATAGCACCCTTTTGATCGCCATAGGCCATGACGCAAGTGGGGCTGGCATGCTGGCCAAGCTTGTGTTCAATCGAGACGATGCGGACGTCGTTCAGATCACCCAGGTTGCCGTCATCTCCCACCAATATTTTGGGAACAAGAAAGAGTGATAGACCTTTGGTGCCTTCGGGCGCATCGGGTAGGCGGGCCAGTACCAGGTGAATGATGTTTTCAGCCATGTCATGATCGCCATAGCTGATGAAAATCTTCTGTCCCGTTATCAGGTAATGGTCGCCATGCGGTGTTGCGCGGCATTTAACAGCCCCGACATCGGAGCCTGCCTGTGGCTCTGTCAAATTCATGGTGCCGGTCCATGCACCACTGACCATCTGCGGTAAAAACTTTTCTTTGAGGTTTTCATCTCCGTGCGCTGAGAGCAGTTCCACCGCACCTTGGTTGAGTAGGGTGCATAGCGCGAGGCTAAGGTTGGCACTTTGCAGCATTTCCTGAACGGGCATGGCCAAAGACCATGGCAGACCTTGTCCGCCATATTCTTCGGCAACCGGCAGGCCATTCCATCCACCATCGACATAGGCCTGATAGGCGTCTTTAAATCCGGCGGGCATGGTAACAGCGCCATCCGCCAGCTTGGCACCCTGTTTGTCACCACTGTGGTTGAGGGGTGCAAAAACCTCGCTTGCCATCTTGGCGGTTTCGTCCAGAACCGCGTCCAGTACATCCTCGCTCACAGCCTCGTACCCTGGCAGGGCAGATATTGTGTTCAGGCCGATAAGACGGGTCAGAATAAAGCGGATATCGTCGATTGGCGGGGTGTATGGGATCATCCGCATACCCTGCAATCTATTGATTAATAAATTATAAGTGGACCGCAACCGCATTTGGCACGGCGGTTGCATTTTAACCAGGGTGGGAAGGAAAACTATGCTCCTTAGAGGCAGAACGTGAGTATCTACAATCTTTCGGCGATACAACAAAACAACCAAGCAAATCAGGTTGATAGCACTGGTTTGCCGCAGCGCGTTGTTGCGGCCATCAAGCAGGCGTCCGAACGTACCGGGGTAGATTTTTCCTACATGCTGAACAAAGCTCAGCAGGAAAGCGGATTCGATCCGCAGGCGAAATCAAAAGTTAGCAGTGCCACAGGCCTTTATCAATTCACCAACCAGACTTGGCTGCGCATGGTCAAAAACAATGGCGCGGATTATGGGCTTGGCGCGTATGCAGACCACATCAAGGTGGACGCAGCAGGCGTTGCCCACGTTTCAGATCCGGCATGGCGCAAGGCCATTCTGGATTTGCGTAAAGATCCGCAATTGTCTGCCGAAATGGCGGGGGAGCTGGACAAGCAAAACATGGATGCTTTGCAAGACAATGTTGGCGGTAAAATCGGCGGAACGGAATTGTACTTGGCGCATTTTCTAGGGGCGGGTGGCGCGACTGATTTCCTGAATGAAATGCACGCAAACCCGAATACGCAGGCAGCGAATGTTTTGCCACAGGCAGCATCGTCAAATCCGTCCGTTTTTTATAATTCGGATGGCAGTGCGCGTACGTTGGCACAAATCTATCGTCACTTCGCGCAAAAATTTGAAAATGGCGTCAACACGCTCGTTGCCAGCGCTAACACGGCGTTGAAAAATATGCAGACGACAACACCAAGCACTGTTGTCGCCGATGCGGCCAGCACACAGGCCATCAGTGTTATGAACCAGACCGCGTCCACCGGATCGCAGCAAGCGAGCCTGATGTCACAGATGACGGGGGCCAACACGGCGCCCGGTGGTATTACTGTCGCCACAGGAACAAATTCGCTTTTTGCGACCATGCTGCTGGCACAGTCGAATATGTCAGAATCGGCATTGTCTGCCAGCGGCCATAGTGAGCATTTAACCAAGAATGGGCATAAAGATGTGCTTCAACTTCTTGGTGGAATTGCTTGATATATATAAGTGTCTAAAATTTGCCTAAAAATTTAAGGATCCGTTTACGACTCCGGCCTAGCCTCAGAAATATATAGTAAATTGTTATATGTTGAGGTGAGTCATGGCAGGCAATCAGGCACATATCTATACTCCCGCTACCCGGCTTTCCGAGGCCGTACCTGCCTTGTCCATGCTTTGTATCGGTATCGGGTTGCTCATCATCACAACAGGTCGGCCATCAGAGGGTTTTGGCGCAATTGTATTGGGTGTTGGGATTGGTTTGGTCCTGCCGGTGCACAAAATCGTCACGGACATGCTCGCCGCCGTTCGGAAGCGCTAATCCATCTAACGAATAGTCGCGCGACGTAGGCGGTCATTGATCGCCATGCCCAGCCCTGTTTCTGGAATAGGGCAGACCGCAATTGATGCGGCACCTGATTTATCCAACGTGTGCAGCATGGCGAATAGATTGGCGGCGGCTTCGTTCAGGTCGCCTTCCTTGCTGAGATTCAAGCGTGTATAACCGCCGCGGATGAAGTGATCCGGGCCGAAAGCCAGCAATGCCTCACTGGCCTCTACTTGCGTTGCGTTCATGCGCAGGGGTAGGCGCGGAGCATAGTGCGACAACAACATGCCGGGTGACGCGCCGGGATTGGCTTCGTCTGCCGTTTGCGCGGTCATATCAATCAGGTCGGGTAATATGCCGACGATTTTCTCATACGGCAAGCCGCCGTGGCGAAGAAGGCGCGGCGGTGTCGTCGTCGTGTCAACAACAGTCGATTCAACGCCAACAGTGGTTTTGCCACCCATCAGGATAAGGTCAACTTTGCTGCCGAGTGATTCCGCAACATGTAGCGGTGTTGTGGGGCTTAACATGCCGGACGCATTGGCGCTGGGCGCCGCAACGGGTATGCCGCATTGGGATAAAAGCGCTTGTGCAACAGTGTGTGCCGGAATGCGCACGGCAACCGTGCTTAGCCCTGCGCTGACCAGATAAGAAAGCGCACTATCCATCGAGCGTTCAACGACCAAGGTAAGCGCTCCTGGCCAGAAGTGCGCTGCCAGAAGCTTTGCTGTGTCGTTCCACACAACATGCCCGTGAAGGCGCTGCATATGATCAACGTGAACAATAAGCGGGTTAAATTGCGGCCGTCCCTTACAGGCAAAAATGGCGGCAACAGCTTTGTCATCCAAGGCATTGCCGCCAAGGCCATAGACCGTCTCGGTTGGAAAGGCGACCAGTTTGCCTTCACATAACAAACGCGCAGCCTCCGCCAAGCCTGCCGTATCGGCTTGCTTCATCAATGGTTGGGCAGTTGCGGTACTCTCAGGCATTAAGTGATGTCTTGCAGAGCCTGTGCGACTTCGGCAACATGACCGGGCACGCTTACCTTGCGCCATACGGCGCGAATGATACCCTTGCCGTCAATAAGGAAGGTTGAGCGCTCAATGCCCATATAGCTGCGGCCGTACATGCTCTTTTGAGCCCAGGTGCCAAAGGCTTCACACACTTTGGTCTTTTCATCTGATGCCAGCGGGAATGTCAGCTCGTATTTTTTGGCGAACTTCTCGTGGCTCGCGATGCTGTCTTTGGAGACGCCGATCACCGTGGCTTTGAGATTCTTGAAACCCGGCAGTTGGTCGCGGAAATCACAAGCCTCAGCCGTGCAGCCGGATGTGTCATCCTTCGGGTAGAAATACAGGACAAAGGGTTTGCCGGAAAGGCTGGCCAGGCTTGCGGTGCCAAGCAGTGTGGAGGGCATGCTGAAAGCAGGGGCCTTGGAGCCGACGGTCAGCGCTTTAGTGGCTGTGGCGGGCTTGGCTTTGACGGCTTTCTTCACAGGTTTTACGGCAGGTTTCTTGACTGTTTTTTTCGGTGTGGCTTTTGCCGTAGTTTTTTTGCTGGACTTTTTTTGGGGTGCCATGGCCGGGAATCCTTTGCAGGGGCGGGGAATGCTGCGACCCTAGCCTGCTTTGTGGATAACGGCAAGACAGGCCTGATTCCACTTATTCTTCGCATGACATACCCGGCTGGCCTGTCTATTCTGCGGGCATGAAACGCTTTCTGGTTGTATGTCTCGAAGCCCTTGCTGGCCTGGTCGGTCTTGCGGCGATACTGATGGTTGGTCTGATCTGGCGCCTGAATGAGGCGCCTATCAGCACGACATTCATGACCCCTACCATTCAGGTGGCGATAAGCAGCCTGTTGAACGGTAGCCAAACCGAAATAGAGACAACTTTGTTGGAGTGGGATAATGCGGCGCGTTCTATGTCGCTGCATGCGGAAAACATCCGTATCAGTAAGGCGGGGCGCGGCACAATTGCCATTATTCCAAGCCTTGATATCGCACTGAACCCTGTGGCCTTGTTGGTGGGGCAGTTTATTCCGCGCCAGTTCAACATTGACCATCCGCAGATTGAGCTGGACCGGCACAGTGATGGCAAACTGTATTTCGGCGATGTCGAAGCCGCTGCATCAGGTTCGCAAGACTCTGCGGCAACATTGGATGGGCTGCAGGTACTCTCTAAAAACCTGGCAACTGCGATTTTTACGCGCGAATTGCGTGTAAACAACCTGATCGTGGACATTCATGACGAAGCGACCCGCAAGGGGTGGGCCTTGCGTGTGCCAGAAGTTGTGTTGGATCGCGTTGAGAACAAGGTTGTCGGCCACGCAATTGTAGAAGTCACGCAATCCGGTGAAATTGCCAAGATGGAGGTGCATTACGAGTTTGACCGCGCCAAGGGATGGCATCACATTGCGGCGGCGTTGGACAATATCGTGCCCGCCCAAATTGCGGGTGGGCATCCTGATTATGTTGGCCTGCAAGCCGCATCTATTTTTAACATGCCGATTGCCGGCAATATAGTGGCGGATTTTAACAAAGATTTGGTGTTGACGGCCGCTGAGATGGACATGGAAGGTGGATCGGGAAGCTTTGTTGCGCCAGATGTGTGGGATGGGCAGCGGCCCATTGTAAGCGCGACGTTGCAGGCGCGTTATGTAGCCGAAGGCGACGGCTTGACGATACAGAGGGCGGATGTGGATTTTGGCGATGGCACAAAGGCTGGGTTGACTCTGCAGGGACATCTGACAGCAGAGAGGCGCTTTCACTTTACCTCCAATCTGGAATTGCAGCATTTAGTCATCAACCAGTTGAGCCAAATCTGGCCCAAACCGGTCCTGGCAAATGCGCGCGAATGGGTGCTGGCCAATATGCGCGCAGGCGTTCTGGATACCGTATCAGGGCATGCGACGATAGATGTGCCGATCGATCATCTCGATGATGCTCAAATTATTGATGCTGCTTGTCACATGGTACAGACGGGGGCTTCTATCAACTTTATTGATGGGCTACCGCTTGCCGGCAATGTAGATGCCGAAGCCGATTGCGATATGCACGAAATGCGTATTCAGGTTAAGTCAGGCGGTGCCGCAGGACTGAAGGCGGCGCCGTTTCAGGCAGTCATGTCTGGTTTGATGGATGACACACAATATTTGACGCTGCCCGCCAAGATAACCGGCAGCGTGCGTGATGCCTTGGCGTTGATAGATATGCCATCCTTGCGTTATGCGCAGGCGGTTGGTTTGAAACCGGATGACGTCGCGGGCAGTTTTGATGCAACTGCCAATTTCAAATTTCCACTCTTGAAGGCGTTGCAGCTTAAAGACATCGCCATCAAGATTGACGCGAATTTGAGCAATCTGGCTTCACACAATTTACTGAAGGGGAAGGATTTAAGTCAGGGGAACATGACCCTTGATCTGACCACTGCGGGTTTTGAGGCGAAGGGCAGCATTGCCGTAAATAAAGTGCCGCTACAAGTCGCGTGGGAGCAAAACTTTACCGCAGCCAAGGGCAAACCCTATCGTCAAATTTTGGTGAATGGCGTTGTCCGCGATGACCAATGGCAGGCTTTCGGCATTGATGCCATGGGTGGTACGCATGGTCCTTCAACATTTAAAATCCAGATTACCAGCCCAACCGCACAAAAAAGCGTGATTACGGGCGTGGTTGATATGACAGCTGCCGAGATACATATCAATCAGTTAAATTGGCGCAAAACAGCCGGTGCGACAGCTGATTTTAAATTCACGGCTGAAGCTGTAGCGGGTAAGGATATAAAAGTGCCGACGCTGGAATTGCATGGAGCAGGATTGAATGCCAAAGGCAGCGCATTGTTGGATGCAGACGGCAATATCAAAAACATTACGCTTGATCCGTTCATTCTGGGGCGTAGTAACGCTGGTATCAGCATGTATCAATCACCGGGGCCGAATGGCCTGTTGCGCATAGATGTTTCCGGTGCATCGTTCGACGTAACGGGTCTGCGCAGCGGGCATGACATCGCACACGAAGATCCAAGGCCTAAGGAATATCACCTGCACCTGGATACGCTTTATACAAGCGAGAAGGGGTATATCGCACCATTTGATGGCTTTGCCATACGTGACGCGCTGGGATGGAGTGCTATTAGCCTGCACGGTAATGCTGATGGCGCGCATCCCCTGTTGATTGAGTTGAAAGAACAAGATGGTGTGCGGCATTTTACCGTCACCTGTGATGACTTTGGCAAAGCCTTGCAGGGGATGGGGTTCACAAACACCGTGCGTGACGGTGACTTGAAAATATACGGGGTAAGTTCGGTTGAGCATCCGCGCGTCATAGATGGTACAGTCAAAGTTGGCGGCTTTGTGGTCAGGCAATTGCCCGTCATGGCGCTATTGCTCAATGCCACATCACCCTTTGGCTTTACGGATATTCTGACGGACAGCGCGAGCTTTGATCGGCTGGAAGGAAAATTCCGGTGGGAAGGCGACGCGATAGATTTACAGGGCGTACGCGCGGCCGGTTCATCGGTTGGTATGAATATCGACGGCCATGTGGACATGAATACGGCCGAAGCAAAACTCCACGGAACCATTGTGCCCTTCCGTGTCATGAACGGTATTATCGGTTCGATCCCTGTCATCGGCGACATTATTACCGGTGGCGAGGGGGAGGGCGTTCTGGCGGTGTCTTATTCAATTACGGGCGCGCTAGATCAGCCTAAGATAAGCGTAAACCCGGGGTCATTGCTGACGCCCGGGTTTCTTCGCAACCTGTTCTTCGGTGATGATAAGTGAGCTGCGCGTTAGTGCGTATAGACGCCGACGCCGACACATAGATCATCATTCGTTTTTTTGACGAAGCTTGATTTGGCCAAAACTTTGCCAATGTCTTTGTCAAACCACATGTAATCGACCCAGCCTTCGCCTTTGTCCTTACAGGTGGAGACGATATCGGCGATCAGTAATTTACCGTTCGGGTCTTTTAGCGTGATCAGGTTCTTGCCCTGCAGTGCTTTGTTGGCGGCGTGAAAGACGTTGACGCCTTCCAGATCGTAAACAAACACGTACAAATCTTTTTTCTTAAATCCGCCGTCCGCTTTATCAAAGGCATCAAACGCTGCGCCGCGGCCTTGCGTATTGATCAAAAATACAGCCTTTGTTGTCATGTCTTGGGCTTCTGCCTTTGTACCGCCTTCCTGCTGCGCGTGGGCAACAGGAGAGGCCGCCATAAAGGCAACGAACAAAAACGCTGAGAGGTACTGCGACAATTTCATGGGAAAACTCCATCATTGGTGGGCAGTATTATTAGCAGATCATTTGGTTGCTATTTTATTAACGGCGAATTAGTGCCGTTATACTGCCTTCAAGACCGCATGTTTCTTTTTGCCACTGCTTAGGCGTGCGGTGCCATCGGAATCAAGTTGCACTGCAGCAAGGTTGAGGCCGATATCACTCACAGGTTCGTCATTCAGCTTGATGCCACCTTGTTCGATTAAACGCTTGGCCTCACCGCGCGATGCAGCGAATCCAAGGCCGACCAGAACATCGATGATGGTCTTGCTGCCGCTTTTCTGGAATTCAAAGACAGGCAGGTCACCGCCCTTGCCGCCGCTCTCAAAGGTAGCGCGTGCAGTTTCTGCCGCACTGTTTGCGGCAGCCTCTCCATGTGCCATTTTGGTCGCTTCGAAAGCCAAAATCTTTTTGGCTTCGTTGATTTCCGCGTCTTGCAGCTTTTCTAAACGAGCGACTTCATCCAGCGGCAAGTCTGTGAACAGGCGCATAAAGCGTCCGACGTCTGCATCTTCTGTGTTGCGCCAGAATTGCCAGTATTCGTAGGCCGATAACTTTTCAGGCTTAAGCCAGACTGCACCCGAAACCGTCTTGCCCATTTTAACGCCGGAAGCTGTGGCAATCAGGTTGGTCGTCAGGCCGAATAGATCTTTGTTGTCGATGCGGCGGCCCAGTTCGACGCCGTTAACAATGTTACCCCATTGGTCTGCGCCGCCCATTTGCAGGCAGCAGTCATGACGACGTGACAACTCCAAAAAGTCATACCCCTGCATAATCATGTAATTGAATTCCAGGAAGGTCAGCGGTAATTCCTGTTCCAGTCGCCGCTTTACGAAATCAAAGTTGATCATGCGGTTGATGGTGAAGTGTTTGCCTACTTCACGCAGGAAAGGGATATATTCCAGCTTGTCCAGCCAATCGGCATTATTGACCATGACGGTGGCATTCTTGCCGTCGTCAAAATTCAGGAAACTTTTAAAGCTGGTTTTCAGGCTGTTGATATTCGCGTCGATCTCTTCATTGGTGCGCATTTGGCGCAGGCCTGTTTTATCAGACGGATCGCCAACCTTGGTTGTGCCGCCACCCATTAACACGATGGGTTTGTGCCCGGCTTGCTGCAGACGGCGCAGCATCATGATTGTTGCCAGATTGCCTACATGCAGGCTGTCCGCTGTTGCGTCAAAACCGATATAGGCGGTCACCATTTGCCTGGTGGCGAGCGCATCAAGTGCTTCGAAATCTGTACATTGATGCAAATGGCCACGTTCCTGCAACAGGCGCAAAAAATCGGATTTGTAATTCGTCATGGGCTGGAGCCTAAAAAGGGTTTCTGCTACAATCATAAACAATAATTTTGCATGGCAAACTGAAAAATGGCTGACAAGCGGTATCGTGTACTGGGGTTGATGAGCGGCACGTCAATTGATGCAATAGATGTGGCGTTTCTGGAAACCGACGGGCAGGCCTATGCAAAATCGTTGGGGTTTGCCACATACCCCTACACCCCGGAGTTTCGGCAAAAGATAAGGGGCTTTTTCGGCATTCAGGCGGCGCCAAATGATGCGCGCTTGACGGATATTACGCGGGAGCAGACATTATTGCATGCCGGGGCCGTTAAGGCCTTTATGGCTACGCAAGGTTTGGCGGCATCTGATATTGATCTGATCGGCTTTCATGGGCAAACCCTGTGGCACAGTCCGGCCACGCGACAGACATTACAGATTGGTGATGGCACGTTGCTGGCCGCAGAGACTGGCATTAATGTCGTCTATGATTTCCGTACGGCCGATGTGAAGGCCGGCGGGCAGGGTGCGCCGTTGGTACCGCTTTATCATCGCGCGCTGGCGGCGGCATTGCCAAAGCCACTGGCAATACTGAATATCGGTGGTGTGTCGAATATTACTTGGATTGGCGGTGATGGGGATAACGAAATACTGGCCTATGATGTGGGCCCGGGTAACGCACTCATTGACGATTGGGTTTTAAAACACACAGGACAGCCCCACGACCATGATGGCGCAGCAGCGGCATTGGGTGTGGTTGATGAAGTTTTGCTGGAACGTTATGCGCAGCATCCTTTCTTTGCCGCTAAGCCGCCAAAGTCGCTGGATCGCGATGCTTGGGGTGGATTTGTGCCACAGGGCGGCTCATTCGAAGATGGGGCTGCCACCCTCACCATGATGACGGTGCGGGGTGTTGAGCTATCGCTGAAACACATGCTCACGAAACCTCAAAGCATTTATGTCTGTGGTGGCGGCAGACATAACAAAACAATGATGCGTTGGCTGGCGGAACGGACAAGGATCGCCATTCACAATGTGGATGTGTTGGGTTGGGACGGTGACGCGCTGGAGGCCGAAGCCTTCGCCTACCTCGCCGTCCGTTCGGTTTTGGGATTGCCACTGAGTGTGCCGGGAACAACGGGTGTTCCTTGTTCACTCACTGGCGGGGTCCTCATTCAGATGCAAACGGTCTCTTAGCCCGCCATAGCCATCGAGACCGGACGCTGATGCAGCGCGAGGTCCAGATATTCCTCGACATGGTCGGCAAGGATATCCAGGTGGCTCGTGAAGAAATGGTTCGCTTCCGGCACAACGCGATAGTCGATGGTTACGCCGCGCTGGCTGTTCAGTTTGTTCACAAGCTTGGAAACGGCTGCTTCGGGGACGATTTCATCGGCGGCGCCGTGGATAATCTGGCCGGAGGCCGGGCAGGGTGCCAGGAAGTTGAAATCCAGCATGTTGGCCGGTGGCGCAACCGAGATAAAAGATTCGATTTCAGGGCGGCGCATCAGCAGTTGCATACCAATCCATGCACCGAACGAGAATCCGGCAACCCAGACGCTGCGCGCATTGCGGTTCAGGCTTTGCACCCAATCCAGCGCGCTTGCGGCATCGCTCAGTTCGCCTTCACCACGGTCATAGGTGCCCTGGCTGCGACCAACGCCACGGAAGTTGAAGCGCAGGGTAGAAAAATCACGTTCCACAAACGAGGTGTAAAGTTGATACACCACCTTGTTGTTCATGGTGCCACCATGTTGCGGATGCGGATGTAGAATCAATGCGATAGGAGCGGTCGGCGATTTGCCGGGAGTGTAGCGGCCTTCTAGGCGGCCAGCGGGGCCGGCAAAAAGAACATCAGGCATCAGGGTTCCTATTCTGCTGTAAAAATTGAAAAAATCTGGTACAATAACGGTCCTTGAGACGATCATTGTCCAAACCGCGCAATAATCTTAGCACATTTGGACCAGTGAATTTCAAGTAAGTAATTTAGGGCCCCTTGCAACTATTTTAATAGTCGTGAAATGGCCTTGGTTGCTGTAAAATCAATGCGATGGCTGGTTAATCGGTTTTGTAAGGTAAACTATACGTATTAACCTTTGCCGAAAATGATAGGCACATGATTTATCTGGATACCAACGCAACGGCACCTATGAAGCCGGCAGTCAGAATCGCTGTGATCGAAGCGATGGAGCGTTGGGGCAATGCGTCTTCCGTTCACCGTTATGGCCGCACGACGCGCCGGTATCGCGAAGAAGCCCGCGCCGCGGTCGCTGCCATGGTTGATGTTAAGCCGTCACAGGTCGTGTTTACGAGCGGGGCCACCGAAGCGAACGCAACCATTTTACACAATTTTGCGGCTATGCCCGTTGCCGTCTCCGCTATTGAACATGACTCGGTATTGGCAAATGCCTCGCAGGCAGCGCGTTTGCCTGTGACTCCGTCCGGCATTCTGGACCTGATGGCTGCGGATGAAATTTTGCGCGCCATGAAGCCGGGTCTGGTTTCTGTCATGCTTGTGAACAACGAGACGGGTATTATTCAACCCGTGGCTGAATTGGCGGTTATCGCAAAAAAGTACGGTCATAAAGTTCATTGCGATGCTGTTCAGGCAGCAGGTCGTTTGCCGTTATCATTGCGCGAGCTTGGCGTAGATGCGCTAAGCCTCTCGTCACACAAGGTCGGCGGTCCGCAAGGCATGGGCGCGCTGGTCGTCGATGAAAAACTTGCCTTACAACCCATCATTCGCGGTGGCGGGCAGGAAATGAACCGCAGGGCGGGTACCGAAAATCTACCAGGCATCTGTGGCTTCGGTGTCGCGGCACAACTGGCTGCGGATGATCTGCGCGATGCAACGCGCCTGACAGCGTGGCGAAACGAATTACAGGCAGAGTTGGTGCAGGCGGGTGGGCAGGACACCGTCGTCATCGGGGATACTGCACCGCGTGTTGCGAACACGCTCTGCATCGCAATGCCGGGTGTCAGCAGTGAAACGCAAGTGGCCGCCATGGACCTGGCCGGTATTGCCGTAAGCGCAGGCGCGGCTTGTTCAAGCGGCAAGGTGAAAATTTCGCATGTCTTGCGCGCCATGGGCTATGGCGACGATGTTGCGGGTTCGGCCCTGCGTTTATCGCTCGGCTGGCATAATAAACAGGAAGATATTGCGCGTTGTGTTTCCGCGTGGCGCGATGTTTATCAGCGGGCCAAGAACAATCAATATAACCGATCAACTCAAGCGGCTTAACGGAGAGAGTGCATGTCAAACGTCATTGGACTTAACGAATTTGCGGGCCTGGCAAACAGCGCGCTAACCTGTTGGCTGTGTCAAAAGCCGGCCTCGACCCGCGCCATCTTCTGTCATCACTGCGGCACGGTACAACCGGTGCGCGATATCGACCATTTCGCACGTTTGGGCATTGAACGCCGCATCGATCTGGATGTCGAACATCTGGATCACCAATACGCAGCGCTCTCACGCACGCTGGACCCGCAACGCTTTTTGATCCGAGGCATGGGTGAGCGCACCAATGCGTCAAAGCAGCTGGAAGCTTTGAAGGGCGCCTATGAGGCGCTACGTGATCCGCTGCGTCGTGGCCGTTATTGGCTTTCGTTGCATCATGAACATGATGCCGCCCAAGCGGAAATGCAGCCGATGATTACCGAGTTGCGCGCCGAGCTTTCAACAGCGGCTGAACCGGTTGCGTGTGACCGCGTTGCGCAAAAGGCCGGCCAGGCGTTGGAAGATGGCATTATGGGCCTGATGCAGGCCTTGCGTGGTCAGGAATGGGAAAAAGCCAGCAGCACCCTTGTGCATCTGGATTGGCTGGAATCCATTCTGGGGGACGTGCGCACCAAGCGCTCTGATATGACGCAGGCGTCACGCTAATCTATTCACAAATTATACGGCCTTGGGAAACTCAAGCCACGGCTTGATGTCTTCCTTGGCGCGTGCTGTGTAGGCCAGCTTGCGGTCACGGCCACCACGCCCAGTTGTAATCGGCGGAAACAGGCCGAAATTCACGTTCATAGGCTGGAAAGTTTCGGCTTCCGCGTCGCCTGTTATGTGGGCGAGCAGGGCGCCGAGCGCCGTCGTGCGCGCGGGCTGCAGGAATGGCGCGCCCATAATTTCTGCCGCCGCAAAGCGACCCGCAAGCAAACCAATGGCGGCAGATTCAACATACCCCTCCACACCGGTTACCTGTCCGGCAAAACGCACATGGGGTTTTTGCTTCAGGCGTAACTGATGATCCAGCAAGCGCGGACTGTTGATGAAGGTGTTGCGATGCAGGCCGCCCAATCGGGCAAATTCTGCGTTTTCTAAACCGGGTATCATGCGGAACACGCGCGATTGTTCGGCGTATTTCAGTTTGGTTTGAAAACCAACCAGATTGTATAGCGTGCCTAATGCATTATCCTGCCGCAACTGTACGACTGCATAGGGACGTTTTTGTGTATGCGGGTTGGTCAGACCAACAGGCTTCATAGGGCCATAACGCAGCGTGTCGATGCCGCGCTCTGCCATCACCTCAATAGGCAAACAACCTTCAAAATAAGGTGTGTTCTTTTCCCATTCCTTAAAATCTGTTTTGGGCGCCGTCAGCAGGGCGTCGATGAAGGCCTCGTACTGCTCCTTATCCATGGCGCAGTTGACGTAGTCGGACCCCGTGCCTCCGGGGCCAACCTTGTCATAACGTGATTGCATCCACGCCTTGCTCATATCGATGCTGTCGCGATGAACAATGGGGGCGATTGCGTCAAAGAAAGACAGGGACTCCTCGCCGGTCAGTTTGCGTATGGAGTCTGCGAGTGGTTCTGATGTCAATGGGCCGGTCGCAATGATAACCGGCGCGTTCCAGTTTTCCGTAGCTTCGATCG
>Ga0213872_10001590_pt1 | contig 14445 bp, 7 predicted proteins | sample VelepicomBERX_R2_FD_160071 | JGI IMG/M metagenome (GOLD analysis project Ga0213872, IMG submission 160071) | Rhizosphere microbial communities from Vellozia epidendroides in rupestrian grasslands, the National Park of Serra do Cipo, Brazil - RX_R2 | ecosystem: Host-associated > Plants > Roots >...
CCGGCCGTCTGGTCAAGGTATCGTCCTGGTACGACAACGAGTGGGGCTTCTCCAACCGCATGCTGGACACCACCGTGGCACTGATGAACGCCAAGTAATTTCGGCTAACGCCGTCGAAACCTCCCGCAAGCGGGAGGTTTTTGCTTTGCAGCTCAGGCTAGCTATTACAGGCTGACGCGCACGCCCAGGTAGTAGCGGCGGCCAATCGGGTCGTAGGTCGACGCATCGGTTTCGGTACCGGTCACGTCGCCAGGCAGGCCGCTGACGATTGGTGGCGCCTTGACGTTAAAGGCGTTGTTGATACCAAGGTACAGTTGAACGGTTTTCTTGACGTCATACGTGAACTGGAAGTCCTGATAGGTACGAGAACCAACACCCACCGTGCCAGGAGCGATGGTCAGCGATTTCAGGAACTGGTCATCAAATGCGACCGGGCCGAGGTAGGTCGTGGTGCCACTCACGCCAAATGCTCCCCACTTGTAGGCCAGATCCAGCACAGCCTTGTTTTTGGGCGCATTGGTATTATTCGCGGTCACCTCACCAGCGTCTTCGTTCTTGTCCGCCTCAGGCGTTTGCTTGTTCCACAGCGTCTTCAGATAGGTGTAGGCCAGGTGGGCGCTCAGGCGACCTGGGCCCACTTTGTCTGCCCACGACGCGGTCAGGTCGATACCTTCGGTGCCGGAGCCACCACTGTTGGAGACGGCACTGTCGCTGAGGCGGATGGAACCAGCGCTCAGATTGCCCTGGGCGATCGGACGGCGGGTAATGAAGGCGCAGAAGGTCTGATTGTTGTGGTTATAGCATTGATCCAAGGCGTATTGGCGGTCGGTGCTCACAATCGCATCGGCGATGTTGATCTTGAAGTAGTCCGCAGTAAACGTGAACTTGCTCAGAACAGGGATCGAGCGGGGGGTGACGACCACACCAATGGTGCTGGAGCGCCCTTTTTCAGCTTTCAAGTTCGGGTTGCCGCGATCATAGCCACTGATGCCCTGCTGATCGGGCTGCCCCAGGGTGAAGACGCCGCCGTGTGCCGCCTGATTGGCTGCCACACCAGGCGCATTGTGGCAGTTGACGCCCAAGGGGCTGCCGTCGGTGGCCTTGACACCTTCGCACGGGTCAACCAAGCCGGTCGGGAAGTCCTGCTGCGGTGCCTGGTACAGCTCGCTGATGTTCGGCGCACGGGTCGACTGCGCGCGGGTGCCGCGGAACTTCAGGTCTTGGTTGACCGCCCACTCGAAGCCGGCGTTCCAGCTGTTGGCATTCCCCACGGTGGAGTAGTCGCCTTTACGGAAGGTGCCCAGGAAGCTCAGTTCCTTGACGAACGGCTTTTCTTTCAGCAGAGGGACACGGGTTTCCACGAAGGCTTCCTTGACACGGAAGCTGCCGAAGGTTGGCGGCAAGGCGTTGCCAGCATTCAGGCCAGCCTGGGTCAGCGGATCCGGTACGGCGCTGGAATCCTCGTCGCGCCATTCGAAGCCGGCTGCCAGGCCGATCTTACCCGCAGGCAGTTCCCATGGCAATTCGCCGCTGACCGAGCCGCCGGCCAGTTTCTGGGTCACGGAGGTCAGCAGGGAGCCTGGTGCGGTGACATACTTCAAAGCCTCCGGCGTGATGGTGTTGAAACCGAAGATATTAATAGGCACGCAACCTTCAGCACGGGCATTGACATCGACGCACTGAACGCCGCCATTGCCATCAGGCTGAGCTTGCAGCGCATTGCGCATGCTCATCACATTGACCTGGCCGGTGGAGCTCTGAGCTTCCTTGGTTTTACCGTAGACAATATAGGTTTCGTAGTTCCAGTCTTTGATCGAGCCCTTCACTCCGGTTGCCAGGCGGAAGGTGTCACGGTCCGCAATGGCGTGGCGCGGACCGAACTCGGACAGGCGGCGGGTGAAGAAGTAATCTGGGATGCCGTCGCCGTCGTTATCGCTGATGCGATCCCAAAGATATTGCGGCACCAGCGGGTTTTTCTGCACGACCCCGTTGGCGTCCTTGTAGCCGGCGGGGACTTGGCCACCGGTACCTTTGAAGATATCGCCTGAACCCAGCGCAAATGGTTCAATATTTGTTTCGGTCTTGCTCTGGGCGTAGGTGCCTTCGAAGAAGGCGCTGTGATTTTCGGTCAGCGCGATGTTGCCGTTGGTCGAGAACAAATAGCGTTCGGTCGGTACCGCGATGGTACGGTAGGCCGAACGATTGAAGCCAGTTGCTGGCTTGCCGCCGGTGCCGTTCTGGTTCCATGGAATGACGTTGCCGTTGGCGTCGTAGGTAAAGTCTTCGCTGTCGGCAAAGAAGTGGCCCTGCGGCGCATAACCGGAGAAATTCGGTTTTTTGAGCACAAAGGCCAGTTCCGGGTGGCCTTGCGAAATCTTCGAGGTCTGGTCGATGGCGCTGGCGTCGCGATCGCGCGAAAACACCGCACCTTGCTTGGAATAGCCAAAATGGCCCATCACGTTGCTGGCGCCATCGGCGCTGGTGGTGCCGAAGGTGATCGCCAGTTTCTTCTTGAAGTCGTCGCCCTTGTCGCTCTTGCCCTCTTGGGCATCGACCAGCAGGCCTTCAAAGTTTTTCTTCAGAATAATGTTGACCACACCGGCCACGGCGTCCGAGCCGTAGGTCGCCGAAGCGCCACCGGTCAGCATGTCGACGCGTTCGATGAAGTCCACTGGAATGGTGTTCAGGTCGACGGCGCTGCTGCCCGGCACGCCGGACACGAAGCGGCGGCCATTGACCAGCACCAAGGTGCGGGAGTCGCCCAAGTTACGCAGGTTGATGGTCGAAACGCCACCACCCGAGGTCAGGAAGTTGGAGTTGGTCCGGCTCAGGGTAGGCGTACCCATGGTCGGATTTTTCTGCAGCAGGTCTTGCAGGTTTGCAACACCGGATGCGGCGATATCGGCCGCGGTCAGCACCTGGAGTGGCGACGGCGATTCAGCGCCAGGGGTGGACAGGCGCGAACCCGTCACCTGAACCTTGGTTATCGGTTCCGCGTTCTCGTCAGCGTAAGCCGCTTGCAGGCTTACTGCTACGCCCGCGACGCAGATCATGCGAATCGAGCGAGATAATACTCTTTCCTTCATCATTGACTAGCTCCTTCTGGGTGTGTTGAAACAACTCTCCGTGTTCGTTAAATATATTTTTTAACAATCCACTGTAACGACCATGGAGCGGTCTTGTAAACGTAAAAGAAGGTTAAGATGGTCAAATTCGCAAAAACACAACAGTGTTACTTAGGAAACTGTCACAGGCGGTCCCGGCTTTAGAGCGTGCTCTCTATTTCGCATTTCCTCCTGTTTTAAATAGATGGATTAATTCCGGCAGTGCCGAAATTAATATATTCGGCCAACCGGATTTTATTGCTGTTGTTTTTCCCTTGAAGTCGTTTATATTTTGACTAAGCGAAACACGTGCGGGGTGTGCGCAGTAGTGTGAGAAAAATGCAATATTTGATATTGAAAAAATGATACCTGAATCCGGCGGGGTCGGGAAAAATGCGTATCATGCGGCGCCCACTAAAACCATTTGAATAGTCAGCTTGAATAGCGCTGCCCCGGAGCTGTGCCGGATTTTGGTGCGTTTATGCTAATTTTTGGCATGTGTTCCATAGGCTGGCCTGAAATGCAACACGGCGCCGGACCATGCCTGGTCGCGGCGCCGTGCGGAGGGTAAGGGGGGACGGAGGGATTTACTTGTAAATGCCGGAACCGACCAGAATATCATCCACCTTTTCAATATAACTGGCTTTTTGTTCGACAGCCTTGGTGGTGGGATTAGGCCATTTATATTCAACCCAGCCTTTTCCTTTTGATTTGGCGGTATTCACCATTTCTTTAATCAGCGGCTTGCCCTCATTGTCTTTTAATTCGATCAGGTTTTTTCCGACCATTTTAGGATTATTGCCGTGGGCCACGGCGACGCCATTTAAATCGTAAACGAAGATATATAAATCGCGGTCGTGGAAGGTTTTATTGTTGGGGTCGGAAAAAGCCGCGAAGGCTTTGTCCTTGCCGTCGGCCTTGATCAGCGCGACGGCCTTGCCGACCATGGCGACCGCTTCGTCGGCCGAAGCCTTGTCGGCCGCCAGCGCGGTACCGCTGTTGCCCATCAGCATGGTAAAGCTCAGTGCGACTGCTCCTGCAAATGCTTTCATCTTGGTCTCCTGGTTGACTACGTTCAATTGCGCCCGACGCTCTTTTATAGTCCCTTCATGCTCAAAAGTGCAAGATTCGTGAAACTGGTTGGTTGTTATTCGGCAACGTTTCCATCCAGTATGGCCGCCCACAGCTGGCGTACATGGCCGGCATGCACGGTCACCAGGGCGGGATCGACCCGGGCCAGATCCTGGCCTTGCAGGCGCAGCTGGTGCTGCAGTTTGCGGAATTGTCGGTATGCATCGCCCACCTTGGCGGCCAGACCGGCATCGATCAGGCCCAGTTCGCCGCACAGTTTTAGCAGGGCAATATTGCCCGCGTTGGCGGTCAGCTGGGGATAGTCGGCGGCGTGCTGCAGCACCAGGAACTGGACCATGAACTCGATGTCGATCATGCCGCCGGCATCCTGCTTGAGGTCGAACAGCTCGGTGGGGTTGGGCTTGGCATCGGCCATTTTCTTGCGCATGGCCAACACTTCCTGCTTGAGCGGGCCGTCGGCCGGGCGGCGCTGGCGCAGCACGTTTTCACGGATCTGCTCGAAGCGCTGGCCGATCCCGGCGTCGCCGGCGCAGAAGCGGGCCCGGGTCAGGGCCTGGTGCTCCCACACCCAGGCCGAGCTGGCCTGATATTTCTCAAACGACGTGACGCTGGAGACCAGCATGCCGCTGGCGCCGTCCGGGCGCAGGGCGGTATCGATGTCGAACAGGATGCCGGCCGAGGTGTGCGAGGTCATCCAGGTGATGAAGCGCTGCGCCAGCTTGGCGTACTGGGCCGGAGCATCCTGGTCGGGGTCGTCGAACAGGAAGATCACGTCGAGGTCGGACACATAGCCCAGCTCCTTGCCGCCCAGCTTGCCGTAGGCGATCACGGCAAAACGCGGCACTTCGCGGTGGCGCGTGGCCACCGTGCGCCAGATGGCGGGAATGCTGACGGCGACGATGGTGTCGGCCAGGGCGGACAGGTGGTCGGCCAGCTTTTCCACCGTCAGGTCGCCGGCCAGGTCCTGGGCCAGCAGGTGGAACAGCTGGGCGTGGTGGACTTCGCGCAGGATGTCCATCTGGCGCTCGGTGTCGCCGTTGGCGGCGGCCAGTTGCTGGCTCAGGTCGGCGGCCACGGCGGCCGGGTCGAACACGGCGCTGAGCAGGCGGTCGTCCAGCAGCTCGTCCAGCAGGATCGGGTGCTGGCTGAGGAACTGGGCGGCCCAGCCGCTGGCGTGCACCATGCGGATCACCCGCGCCAGGGTGTGCGGGTACTCGGTCAGCAGGGACAGGTAGGCCGAGCGGCGCGCGATCGCCTCCAGGAAGTCCAGCAGGCGGCCCAGGGTGGCTTGCGGGCTGCCGGCGCTGGATTCTTGCGCCACGCGGGCGATCAGGGGCAGGGCGGTGTTGACCAGGGCCACCAGCTTGTTGCGGCTGGCTTCCGGCATGGATTGCAGGCGCGGCGCGCACCAGGTGGCGATCAGGCGCCTGGCGGCGGCGGCCGGATCGCTGAAGCCGAGCGCGGCAAAGCGGGCCTGGATGGCTTCCTGGTTGTCCGGGTCGGCGCACGCGTTGCTGGTGGCGGGATCGATGTCGCCTTCGCCATTGCCGTTCTTGTCGGCAAAGATCTCGTCGAACTGGCCGGCCACGAACTGGCGGTGGGCGTCCAGCTGGGTCAGCAGGGTGGCCACGTCGGGCAGGCCCATCATCTGCGCCACTACTTGGCGGTCGGCCTCGCTGGCGGGCAGGGTGTGGGTCTGGGCGTCGTCGAGATACTGCAGGCGGTGCTCCAGGTTGCGCAGGAAAGTGTAGGAAGCCAGCAGTTGATAGGCGATGGCTGGACTTAGCAGGCCTTTCTCGGCAATTGTGCGCAGGGTGGCGCGGGTCGAACGGCCCCGTAGGCTGGCCTCGCGGCCGCCCCGGATCAGCTGGAACACCTGGGCCAGGAACTCGATTTCGCGGATGCCGCCACGGCCCAGTTTGACGTTGTTGCTGCGGTCCGGGTGCAGGCGCTCCTGGCGCTTGACCTCGGCGCGGATCTGGGCGTGCATATTGCGGATGGCGTCGATCACGCCAAAGTCCAGGTAGCGGCGGAAGCAGAACGGCCGCACGATGGCGTCCAGGGCGGCAATGTCTTCCTCGCGGCCGGTCACGGCGCGCGCCTTGACCCAGGCATAGCGCTCCCACTCGCGGCCCTGGACGATCAGGTATTGCTCCACCATGCCCAGGCTGGCGGCCAGCGGGCCGGAGGCGCCGTTCGGGCGCAGCGCCATATCGACCCGGAAGGTGAAGCCGTCTTCGGTGATTTCGGACAGGGCGGCAATCAGCTTCTTGCCCAGGCGGATGAAGAATTCATGGTTGGACAGGCTGCGCTGGCCTGCCTCGGCGGCGGTGTCGCCGTCTTCCGGGTAGACAAAGATCAGGTCGATGTCGGAGGAAACGTTCAGTTCGCCGCCGCCCTGTTTGCCCATGGCCAGCACCATCAGCTCCTGCACCGCGCCGGAGTCGTGCCCGATCGGCCTGCCGTGGGCCGCCACCATTTCCGCGTAAATCTCGCGCAGATGGGTCTGGATGGCGAAGTCGGCAAAGCGGGTCATGGCGGTGACCACTTCGTTGAGGTCGGCCTGGCCGTCCAGGTCGCGGCGGATCAGGCTGCACACCAGCAGGTTGCGCAGGCGGCGCATGGCGCGCCCGGTCGGCAGCGCGGTTGCGGCGGCGGCGCCGGCCTGCGAAGGCTGCGCCTGCTGAGTTAAAAATTCGGCAAAATCAAGCTGCGCGAGCGATAATTGCGCCATCGCCTCGACCTGGCCTGCCCGTTCGGGCGCGGCAGCCAGCCAGCGTTGGTAGAAGCGGGATGCGGACGTCAGGGAAGTGGCGGTCATGGGGCCTTTGTAACCGAGATGTAAATCCGGCGTTTGGTAGGGATAAGAAGCGGCGTGTCGCTCATCGTATGGGGTAGAATTGCCGCGCAGGCAAAAAAGTGGTTCGGCCTTGCTTGATGTTGCACATGCTGGGTTGAACGATTTTAGCGATTTTTCTGACGCAAGGCCTGAGTTATTAGCTTATTGATGCAAAAACCTGAAGAGGGGACCGTGACAGCCGACACGCCATGGCGCGCGCGCTGGCACCGGCTTCGTTCCGCCTATCGCCTCTGCAACCAGGCCACCCACCATGTGCTGGGTTTCACCGTCAAGCTGGTGCTGGCGCTGTACCTGGCGTTTGCCGTGCTGTTCCTCACCCTGCGCTATGTGGTGCTGCCGAATATCGACCACTACAAGGGTGATATCGAGCGCCTGGCCAGCCGCGCGGTGGGCAATCCCGTCACCATCGACCGCATCTATGCTTCCTGGAAGGGCTTGCGTCCCAGCCTGTTCCTGGGCGATGTGGTGCTGCGCGACGCCCAGGGCCAGCAGGCGCTGCTGCTGCCCAGCGTCTCGGCCACCCTGTCGTGGTGGAGCGTGGTGGCGGCCGAGGTGCGCTTTGAATCCCTTGAGCTGATCCGTCCTGACCTGGCGGTGCGGCGCGACGCCGACGGCAAGCTGTATGCGGCCGGTATTTATATTGATCTGAACCAGAAGAGCGACGGCAAGGGCGCCGAATGGCTGCTGTCGCAGCGCGAAGTGGTGATCCGCGAAGGCCGCGTGGCCTGGACCGACCAGCTGCGCGGCGCGCCCACGCTGGCGCTGGACAATGTTACCTTCATCATGCGCAACCAGTGGCGCCGCCACCAGTTCGGTCTGCGCGCGACGCCGCCGGCGGGGCTGGCCAAGCCGCTCGACCTGCGCGCCGATTTTTCCCATCCGGCCTTTGCCAAGCGCATCTCCAACCTGGCGCTGTGGCGCGGCGAGCTGTATGCCGACATTCCCGGCACCGATCTGCTGGGCTGGAAGACCTGGGTCGATTATCCCTTTACGCTGAGCTCGGGCAGCGGCGCCTTGCGCGCCTGGGTCAGCGTCGACCAGGCCCGCCTGGGCGGCGTGACGGCCGACGTGGCGCTGGCCAATGTGGCGGCGCAGTTCGGTGCCGATCTGCCGGCGCTGGATTTGCAGGCGTTGCAAGGCCGCATCGCCGTGCGCGAAGAGGTGCCCGCCGCCGTGATTGCCGCCGCCAAGCCGGGCGCGCCGCTGCCGCCGTTTGGCGTGCGCGGCCATAGCGTCGAACTAAGCGATCTGTCGCTGACCACCAAGGATGGCCTGGTGATGGCGCCGACCTCGCTGTCGGAGCATTTTGAAGCGGCCTTCAACGGCAAGCCGGAAAAGATGTCGGTACAGGCCCGGCTGCTGGACCTGGAAACCCTGGCCGGCCTAGCCGCGCGCCTGCCGCTCAACGAGCATCAGCGCCAGATGCTGGCCGACTTTGCGCCGCGCGGCCGCCTGGCCAATTTCTCGGCCGAGTGGACCGGCGCCTGGCCAGCGCTGCAAAGCTACCGCGTCAAGGGCGAGCTGCAGGGACTGGGCCTGAAGCCGCAGCCGCCGCGCGCCGCCGTGCCCAGGACGGCGCATTCGCCCGCGATTGCAGGCATGCCGGCGCTTCCCGGCTTCGACAACCTGAGCGGCGCCATCGACGCCACCGACAAGGGCGGCAGCTTCAGCCTCAATTCGGAACAGCTGGTGCTGCAGATGCCGGACTACTTCAGCGAGCCGTCGATGCCTTTCGATAAGCTCAACCTGCAGGCGCGCTGGTCCTATCCATCGCCCGACAAGCTGCTGTTCCAGATCGACGCCATGGACTTCCTGCAGGAAGGCCTGAGCGGCACGCTTAGCGGCACGCACGAGATTCCCTTGAACGGCAAAGGCCCCGGCGTGGTTGACCTGAACGGCACGCTGAACGGCTTCCAGCTGGACCGCATCGGCCGCTACCTGCCCATGCAGACGCCGGAGGACTTGCGCCACTGGCTGACCGGCGCGCTGGAAGGCGGCAGTGCCCAGGACGTCACCGTGCGCCTGCGCGGCGACTTGACGCATTTCCCCTTTACCGACAAAGCCAGCGGCGAGTTCCGCGTGGCCGGACGGCTGGAAAACGGCAAGCTCAACTACACCCCCGGCCATTATCTGCACGACGGCGCGGTCAAGGACAAGGACGGCAAGCCGCTGCCGCTGTGGCCGCAGGCTGAACACATCAAGGGCAGCTTCGTGTTCGAGCGCGCGCGCATGGAAATTCGCGGCGATACGGCGAGCACCGGCGGCGTGGCGCTGAGCAGCGTGCGCGCCGTGGTGCTCGACCTGGGCGTGCATGACTCCATGCTGGAGATCGACGGCAATGCGGTCGGTCCCTTCCAGGAATACATGAAGTACATGGCCAACAGTCCCGTGCTGGAATGGATCTCCAACTTCACCGACGAAACCCAGGGCAATGGCGTGGCCAAGCTGGCGCTCAAGCTGCGCATGCCGCTGGCGCACGCCATCGACACCAAGGTGCAGGGCACGCTGCAGCTGCAGAACAACGACATCACCCTGTTCGAGGATCTGCCGCCGGTGCAGGCCGCGCAGGGCAAGATCGAATTCAATGAACATGGCGTGAACCTGAACGGCTTGTCCGGCGTGCTGCTGGGCGGACCGATCAGCATCAGCGGCGGCAGCCAGAAGGACAACTCCATCGTCGTCAAGCTGGCCGGTGCGCTGACGGCGGACGGCTTCCGCAAGAACTACAGCTCGCCGATGATGCAGCGCCTGGGCAGCCACTTTGCCGGCGGCGCCCGCTACACCGGCCTGATCACGGTGAAGGAACACCAGACCCAGGTGGCGGTGGAGTCCGCCTTGGCGGGCCTGGGCGTCGACCTGCCGGCGCCGGTGCATAAGGGCGTACCGGAGGCCATGCCGCTGCGCTTCCTGCTGACCAATACCATGGGGCCGGAAGCGGGCGTCCAGCGTGACGACATCCGCATCAACCTGGGCAGCGGCATCGCGGCGCGCTACCAGCGCCAGAAGAATGGCAAGACGCCGTGGCGCCTGGTGCGCGGCGGCATCGGGGTCAACTCGGCGGCACCGGAGCCGGACAGCGGCCTGCTGCTGCACGTGAATCTGCGTTCGCTGAACGTCGACCACTGGCTGGATTTTGCCGACGAGATCGGCGGCAAGGAAGCGCCCAAGCCTGCCGTGCCCGATGCTGCCGATGTTGCCGATCTGAGCCAGTACGTGGTGCCTGACGCTATCGCCGCCCGCGCTAGCGAGCTGATCGTTGGTGGCCGCAAGGTCGACAATGTGGTGATTGGCGTGACGCATCAGAAGGGCGTATGGCAGGCCAACGTCGACGCGGCGCAAGCCTCCGGCTGGCTGACCTGGAGCGAGCCGTCCACCGGCGCGGGCCAGGGCAAGGTGTCGGCGCGGCTGTCTTCGCTGATCATTCCCGAGTCCGCCGCCAGCGACGTGCAGGACTTGCTGGATCCGAAGAACGCCAGCGCCACCATTCCCGCGCTGGACATCGTGGCTGAGCGCTTCGAGCTGACCGGCAAGCAGCTGGGCCGCCTGGAGCTGCAAGCGAATAACGCGCTCAACAATGGCGCGCGCGAATGGCGTGTCAGCAAGCTGTCGCTGGCCAATCCCGATGGCGAGCTGAAGGCCACCGGCAAGTGGATCAGCAAGGATGGCTTGCACAACACCGCCATGAACTTCACGCTCGACATCGCCGACGCGGGCAAGCTGCTGGACCGCTTTGGCTTTGCCGGCACGCTGAAAGGCGGCAAGGGCAAGCTGGAAGGCGACATCGGCTGGAAGGGCCTGCCGTACAACTACGATACGCCGAGCCTGTCCGGCCAGATCAGCATGAACGTGGAGAAGGGCCAGTTCCTCAAGCAGGATCCAGGCGCCGCCAAGCTGCTGGGCGTGCTGAGCCTGCAAGCCTTGCCGCGCCTGCTCAAGCTGGACTTCCATGATGTCTTCTCCGAAGGCCTGGCGTTTGACGGCATCACCGCCAACGCCACCATCAACCACGGCATCGCCCGCACCGAGAACTTGAAAATGCATGGCGTCGCCGCCACCGTGCTGATGGATGGCAGCGCCGACATCGCCAACGAGACCACCAATCTGCACGTGGTGGTGATTCCGGAAGTGAACCTGGGCACGGCGCCGCTGGTGTATGGCCTGGCGGTGAATCCGGTGATCGGCCTGGGCAGCTTCCTGGCTCAGCTGTTCATCAGCGCGCCCGTGATGAAGGCGCTGACTTACCACATGCAGGTGACCGGGCCGTGGAAAGCACCCGTGGTCACCAAGCTCGATAGTGCTAAATTGGATCCTGTAACGCCGCCCAAGGCGGTCGCTAACTGACCGAGGCTTGCAATGAAAAATACCGTCGCTGCAGTACAAATGATTTCCTCGCCCAATGTGGCGGACAATATCGAAACGGCGCGGCGCCTGATTGCAGACGCCGCCGACACGGGCGCCCAGCTGCTGCTGCTGCCCGAGTACTGGGCCATCATGGGCATGAGCGATGCCGACAAGGTGGCACATGCCGAGCCGGTGGGCAAAGGGCCGATCCAGGACTTCATGTCAGCCATGGCGCGCGATCACGGCGTGTGGCTGATCGGCGGCACCTTGCCGCTGGCCTCGCCCGATCCATCCAAGGTGATCAACACCACGCTGGTGTACAACCCGCAGGGCGAATCCGTCGGCCGCTACGACAAGATCCACCTGTTCGGCTTTACCAAGGGCACCGAGTCGTATAACGAATCGAAGACCATCGTGCCGGGCCAGCATGTGGGCACCTTTGACGCGCCGTTCGGCAAGGTCGGCATGTCGGTGTGCTACGACCTGCGCTTCCCCGAGCTGTACCGCGCCATGGGACCGGTCAGCCTCATCGTGGTGCCGGCCGCCTTTACCTACACCACCGGCAAGGCGCACTGGGAAGTGCTGCTGCGCGCGCGCGCCATCGAGAACCAGTGCTATGTGCTGGCGGCGGCGCAGGGCGGCGAACACAAGAACGGCCGCCGCACCTGGGGCCACAGCATGCTGATCGATCCGTGGGGCGAGATCAAGGACGTGCTGGCGGAAGGCGAGGGCGTGGTGCACGGCGATATCGATACCGTCTTCATGGGCAGCGTGCGCGAAAGCCTGCCCGCCCTGAAGCACCGCACGATGTAATCCTCTACAATGGCGGATAACTAATTAAGAGCAATATCATGAAAGTATTCGAACCTAATCTGGCCCCGCTGGCGGTGGCACGCGACATCCTGCTGACCCCGTTCGGACTGGATGAAGCCAAGCTGATCAAGACCCTGGGCAGCATGTTCACCCACAAGGTCGACTATGCCGACCTGTACTTCCAGTTCACCAAGAACGAAGGCTGGAGCCTGGAAGAGGGCATCGTCAAGACCGGCAGTTTCTCGATCGACCAGGGCGTGGGCGTGCGCGCCGTGTCCGGCGACAAGACCGCTTTTGCCTACTCGGACGATATCTCGGAAAAAGCCCTGCTGGAAGCGGCCGCCGCTACCCGCACCATTGCGCGCGCGGGCGCCGGCAAGATCAAGGTGGCCAGCAGCATGACGCCGCATGGCGGCCGCAGCCTGTATCTGCCGCATGATCCGCTGGTCTCGCTGGACGCCACCGCCAAGGTGCGCCTGCTGGAACGCGTCGAGAAGATGGCGCGCGCCAAGGATCCGCGCGTGGTGCAGGTGATGGCCAGCCTGGCCGGTGAATACGACGTGGTGCTGGTGGTGCGCAGCGACGGCGTGCTGGCCGCCGACATCCGCCCGCTGGTGCGTGTCTCCGTGACGGTGATCGTGGAGCAGAACGGCCGCCGCGAAGTGGGCTCGTCCGGCGGCGGTGGCCGCTACGACTATGGCTACTTCAGCGATGCGCTGTTGGACCAGTACGCCACCGAGGCGGTCAAGTCCGCCACCGTGAACCTGGATTCGCGTCCTGCCCCGGCCGGTCCGATGACGGTGGTGCTGGGCCCTGGCTGGCCCGGCATCCTGCTGCACGAGGCGGTGGGCCACGGCCTGGAAGGCGACTTCAACCGCAAAGGTTCGTCCACCTTCTCCGGCCGCATCGGCGAGCGCGTGGCGTCCAAGGGCGTTACCGTGGTGGATGACGGCACCCTGGCGGACCGCCGCGGCTCGCTCAACATCGACGACGAAGGCAATCCGACCCAGTGCACCACGCTGATCGAAGATGGCGTACTGAAGGGCTATATCCAGGACACCATGAACGCGCGCCTGATGAAGATGCCGGTGACCGGCAACGCGCGCCGTGAATCCTTTGCTCACCTGCCGATGCCGCGCATGACCAACACTTATATGCTGGCGGGCGACAAGGATCCGGGCGAGATCCTGGCGTCGGTCAAGAACGGCCTGTATGCGGTCAACTTCGGCGGCGGCCAGGTCGATATCACCAACGGCAAGTTCGTCTTCTCGGCCAGCGAGGCTTACATGATCGAGAACGGCAAGATCACCTACCCGGTCAAGGGCGCCACCCTGATCGGCAACGGTCCGGAAGTGATGCAGCGTATCAGCATGATCGGCACCGACATGAAGCTGGACCCCGGCGTGGGCGTCTGCGGCAAGGAGGGCCAGAGCGTGCCGGTGGGCGTGGGCCAGCCGACCCTGCGCATCGATGGCGTCACCGTAGGCGGCACCGCTTAATTTGATTGCTTGACTGGAACAGCCTTCGTGGTATGTTGTCGTTTCATACGACCCCACGGAGGCTGTCATCGAAACCGATCAGAAAGTCCCGCAAGAACCCGATCCATGGTCGGGCGCCGTCTTCAAGCTGACGCAATATGTGCTGGGCATCCTCGCCTGTGTACTGCTGATGCTGTTCATCCCCTTGATTTACCAGGAATTCCGCTTCAATAAGCTATCGGCCGACGCCTATGGCGGCTCGCTGCAGAGCCTGGTGGTGTCGCCGGCGGCGGCAGCGCCCGCGCCGCCCGCCGCCGCCGGGGGCGCGGCAGGCGCGTCCAGCGCACCGCCATCTCCGGCCGCGTCCGCCACGCCCGTTACAGCCGTGCCGCCGCCCATGGAATCGGTGGAGCACATGAAAGCTCGCCAGGAACTGCTCAAAGCCTATATGGACGCGGCCAATCAGGCGCGCGACTTCTGGAAGGGCATGGCGCAGATGGTGCTGCTCAATCTGCTGCTGCCTGTGCTGACCGGCTTGCTGGGCTATGTTTTCGCCAGTCGTGGCGGCAGGCCATAAGCTTATGCACTAAATATGCTTGCCAAGCCGCTGGGCTTGGCGGTATAGTCAATGCAACTGATTACGGATTACGCAATGACTCGTTTCTTCTTTACCGGCTGGTTTTACTTTAGCAATTCCAACCCAAAGGCGGTGGAGTAGCGGCCGGTGCACGTAGAAACGACGAGTCCCAGCAAATCC
>Ga0213872_10001591_pt1 | contig 14440 bp, 8 predicted proteins | sample VelepicomBERX_R2_FD_160071 | JGI IMG/M metagenome (GOLD analysis project Ga0213872, IMG submission 160071) | Rhizosphere microbial communities from Vellozia epidendroides in rupestrian grasslands, the National Park of Serra do Cipo, Brazil - RX_R2 | ecosystem: Host-associated > Plants > Roots >...
TCCCCTTCACCGTTTCCAGTTGATACCGATAAGACCGCTTCGGCCAGTCGGACGAAGTGAAAATGTCTTCGGGTTGCAACTCTTCCACCAACTCAGCCAGCATTCCGCCCTCGAGCTTGGTCTTGGTAACGCGATGCCGCGAGTCATAGTAAGTAATTCCGTGATCATGGTGGGAGAAAAATCTGCCACCGTTCACGTTTTCAATTCGGTTCGTTTTCATATTCTTGTCTCGCCGGCCAGATGTAACAAGTTGCGTGCCAAATGTTCTTAGTTCAATGCTTGTGCCCGTCAATCAGGCAATTATGCAACTAATACGGCGGAGCGAATATCCGTTCGAGATTTCGCCCTTAAGAATTTCCGTCCAGGGAAGGGCGAACTTTCGACTTAGCTGATGGAAGCGTTGGGACAAGTGCGTTGTCAGCGCTCGAAGATCGAAGGGCTGCAAGTCGGGTGGCTCGGGGACGATAGCCTCTTGGTGGTTATAACCGTTGCGTATACCGGTTAGCGCGAATACTAGTGGTCGCCCGTTGACGTGCGTAGATGCGTCTTCGTATTGAGTTATTTGTCATAGGTTTACCAAGTTAAAAACTTTGTCGATTCATTGTGAGTCAATTAGTTAGTGTTATGAAAGTTCTTAACACATTGTGTGCCAACCATCCTGATCCATCGCTGTCCAAAATAACCGATAGTTGAACAGGTGATCTGCTATTGAAGCGCCTTGGCAGCGCTCTGGAACGGCTTTTGGAGATGAGGTCTGTCTTCGGAGGAGGGTGTGGCCTGCGCACGCCCAGCTGATGCCGCTACACGGTAAAGGAGCATACGCGTCTCGCGTGTAAGCCTTCCGAACTAGGCATGGCCAGCTCGAGTAGGAAGGAAGCACTTCATTCCTGCCGATGTACTACCGATGCACGAGCAGAGCTCAACTGGTCGAACCTACACGCGGGACGCGTATGTTCCCGTATGCCGAGACGCTCATGCCGAGGTGGAGAAATTAACGGCTTGCTCCATAACAGGGCCTTTCGACGGCTTCTTCAGACCCATTTTCCCTATCCGGGAAATCAAGGTAGAGGGCTTAACACCTAAAAGCTGTGCGGCTCCATCGGCGCCTTTGATTTTCCAGCCAGTCTTCTGAAGAACCGCAAGAAGGTTTGCGCGCTCGCGGCGCCGGATCTCCGGCTCTGTCAAATATTCGGGTTCCGGTTGGTTCACATCCATTCGATCAAACGAAGTTGGATCCGATTCGTTCCCAGGAAGATCGAATTTCAGAGCGCCACCGCACGCGAAAATGACCGCGCGCTCGATGACGTTACGCAATTCACGGATATTGCCTAGCCAGTCGTAATTTTGGAGCGTTTCTATGCCCGCCCGGGTTAGTCTGGGTTTTGGGCAACCGAGTTCTTTCGCCACCAAATTCACGAAAAAGGCTGCCAGAAGTGGGATGTCTACCTTACGTTCCCTTAGGGGTGGCATTTTCAACGGGAAGACATTTAGGCGGTAATACAGGTCTTCGCGAAAACGGCCGGCGGCTACCTCTTTCTCCAAATCCCGGTTGGTGGCTGCAACGATTCGAACATCCGTGCACCGGGTCTTGTCCTCTCCTACACGCTCATAACATTTCTCCTGCAGGACTCGTAGTAGCTTGCTCTGCAGTGCAAAAGGAATTTCGCCGACCTCGTCCAAGAAAAGTGTCCCGTCCGCGGCAGCCTCGAAGCGGCCAGCTCGGTCCTTGATAGCCCCGGTGAAAGCACCCTTGGCATGGCCGAAAAATTCACTTTCAAACAATTCCTTCGGGATCGAGGTGCAATTAACCCGGACCATTGGCTTGTCTCTCCGCCGACTGCGCTGGTGAATGGCGCGAGCAATGAGCTCTTTTCCAGTTCCGGTTTCACCTAGAATCAAGACTGTCGCATCACTGGCGGCAACCAATTGGACCTGCTGCAGCACCTGACTCAACGCCGGACTCTTACCCACGATCTCCGAGAAACCGGTTTCGCTGCGCAGTTCGTCGTTGGCGAATGATAGGTCTTCAGCGAGTTCGGTCTTTAATTGTTCGACCAGTGGGCCGCGTTCAATGGCCTGGTGAACTGCGCTAAGCAGGTCTTCGTCGCGGCAGGGCTTGGTAAGGAATTCAAAAGCTCCCGCTTTCATGGCGCGCACGCTCATCGGAATGTCGCCGTAACCGGTCATGAAAATAATAGGGACCCGGCATTCGCCGCCGCTAAGTTCTCGTTGTAGTTCAAGACCACCTATTCCTGGCATTTGCACATCGAGCACCAGGCAGCTGGGAGGTGCTGAAGGCCGGTTGCTCAGAAACTCCTGTGCCGAACCGAATGTCTGCACTTTCAGCCCCGCTGAGCGGAGCAACCTATGCAGGCTTTCCCGGATCAAAGGTTCGTCGTCGATTACACAGACAAGCGGGTCATTCTCATTCATGATTACCTCCCTCGGCGAGTCGCGACTATTCGCGATCAAGCCTAATGTTTGTCTTCTGGATCTTTTAAAGCAGCATCGATTGCATTGAGTAGCTCTTGCTCATGGAAAGGCTTATACAAAAACGCCACGGCGCCGGCCTGGAGGGCTTGTCTCCGACAATTTTCATCTTCGTGTGCCGTGATAAAAATGATTGGTAAATCGGAGTGATCCACAACCAAATGGCGCTGCAGTTCGAGTCCGCTCATGCCGGGTATGCGTACATCAAGAATCAGGCACGCGGCTTCAGCGAGGCACTCAGAATTCAAGAATTCTTCAGCTGAGGCTAAGGCTTTCACGTTAAATTTACATGAGCGGAGAAGCCGTATTGTTGATTCCCGCAGCAAGAAATCGTCGTCCACGACGCAGATAAGTGGCTTCTGAGATCTCTTTACGTTTGCGCTCATCTTGATTCCGACCAACAAAGGGATCTAGTGCCGAGCGTAGCACGTCCAAATGGAGGAATTCTACTGTACAAGGGAGAACGGCACCTGTACTTCGGTACAGGTGCGTTAATCACACCTGTCCTGCGATTCCAAGCGCGTCGGCGATGCGGACTAACTCCGCCAGCGACTTCACTTCCATCTTTCGCATAATCTGACCACGATGGAATTTAATTGTCCTTTCCGTCGTGCCCAGTTTGTCGGCGATTTGCTTATTGAGCATCCCCGATACCACCAACTGGAAGACTTCGCGTTCGCGCGGTCCAAGCGATTCGTAGCGTCGATGCAATTCTACATTCCTCACACGCTGCCGGCGTGCGACTCTGTCGCGTCCGATTGCCTGATTTATTGCGTCGAGCAGAGCTTGATCGCGGAACGGCTTGACTAGAAACTCGACTGCACCGGCTTTCATGGCTTGGACCGACATCGGAATATCGCCATGTCCGGTAACGAAAATGATAGGCATTTGCACACCGACTTTTGCTAACTCCAGCTGCAGGTCCAGACCACTCAAGCCGGGCATGCGTACATCCAGGACCAAGCACGAGGGGACGTTTGGCCTTCGGCTACTCAAGAACTCCCTCGCCGATTCGAAGCTCTGCACCCTGAGGCCGACGGATCGGACAAGACGCTCTGTGGACGCCCGATACAATGGATCGTCATCGATGATGAAAACGATTGATTCCAATTCTTCCATTTAGCTCTGGCCCGTTGCTGGCAAAACAAACTGGAATGTTGCGCCGGGACCGGCCGCCGACGCTAACCATAACCGTCCGCCGTGCCCTTCGACAATAGAACGACTGATCGCTAAGCCCATGCCCAGTCCGTGCGATTTGGTTGTGTAAAAGGTTTCAAAGAGCCGATCCGCGTCGGCCTGCTTCAATCCGCGGCCGGAGTCTTGCACGCTGATCAGGACAGCGGGGCTGCCGTTGTGTTCGGAGGGCTGCGCGCGAACCCATATTTTTCGGCTCGCTTCAGGAACCTCGTTCATCGCTTCGACACCGTTCATGACCAAATTCAGCAGCACCTGCTGCAACTGAACCCGATCCGCTAAAACAGGGGGCAGCTCTTTCGATAGTTGGAGTTCGATTTCTACATGACGTCTGGTCAACTCATGCTGAAAGCAAAGCAAAACGTCGGCGACTATGTCCTCGAAATCCAGTCGAGCCATTTCCGGCGGGGCCTTTTTTGCCATTGCCCGCATGCGAACGATAATGCCGCTAACACGGTCAGCCCCTTTGAGAATGTCCGATAAAGCTTCTTTTACATCGTGCAAGTTCTCGGATCCAGTTGCCAGGAATCTTAGTCCCGCTTGCGCGTTATTAGCAATTGCGCCCAGCGGCTGATTGATTTCATGTGCGATCGAGGCAGTCAGCTCTCCCATTGTGGCCACCCGTGACACGTGAGCCAGTTCCGCCTGCGCTTTCTGCCATGCTTCTTCGCTGCGCCGCAATGCCTCCTCGCTGCGCTTCCGTTCACTCAAATCGAGGACAAAAGCCACACCTTCATTTTCACTTCGTTCAAAGAAAGCAGCACCAAGTAAGACCGGAACACGGCTGCCGTCTTTCCTGATGTACTCTTTCTGGTACGGTTGGATGGTCCCGGTCGCCTTTACCTCAACCATCGCTCGTTCATCGCGGTCACGCCAATCCGCTGGCGTGAGGTCCGTCCAGCGCACGCGGCCCGAAGCGAGATCGTCGCGGCTGTACCCGACCATGTGGAGAAACGCTTCATTCGCCCCAATAATCTTACCGTCGAGGTTCCAGATGAAGATACCGACAATGTTAGCGTCCACCAGACGCCGAATCTTGGCTTCGCGTTCTTCCAGATCGCGATAGAGATAGGTGTTCTCCAGGGAGGTCGCCGCTTGCGATGCCAAGAGTTTCAATACCGCGATCCGCTCCGGAGTGAAGACATGGGGAGCCAGGTTGTTTTCTAGGTATAGAACGCCGATCAGCCTGGCCTGTTTAATCAACGGCAAGCAGAGAACTGACCGGGTGTGCTGTTGGCGGATGTAGTCGTCGGTCGAGAACGGATTCTGCACTGAGGCGTCATCGAGAATCACACTTTCCTCGGTGCGCAGAACATAGTGGATGATCGACTGTGGCACAGTAGCTTCGGCAACGGATGCTTCCCCCGAGCGCACGATGATGGTGTCCCCACTGGTTGTGGCTTCCGCCTCGATCCACTGCTTAACACCTCGGCGAAGAATTAACAAGCCGCGCTCAGCCCCAGCGTTTTCAATTGCCGTTCGCATGAGCGTGTCGATCAGTTTCTCCAGTACGATTTCGCCCGACACTGCTTGCGAGACCTTGATAACGGTAGCCAGATCCAGGTTTTCAACCGGTGTCCCGATTGTACTCGTCGGACCCGGTACGGGCTCGTTTTCCCTGAGGCCCGGATACAACTCGTCGAGTTGCCGCACTTTCCCAGCGGCTCCCCAGCGGAGGTAGCAGAAACGAGCTTTCCGCAAATACGCGTGCGCGATCAAATCGAAACCACGCGCTACATAGAAGCGCGCTGCCAGCTCGCTGGCAAGCGCCTCATTGTGGACGAAGCCGTTAGTGTGTGAGGAACGGATGGCTTGTTCGTAGAGGCGCATGGCCTCGAATTCGCGGCCTTCTATTCGTGCGATCTCCGCACCCACCAGTGCGGCACGGTTTTCGAAATTCTCAGGGCAATTCTCCGCCCAAATCGCGAGTTGTTTATGATGTTCTGTCAGGGCTTGGATATGCTTAAGTTGGCCATCGGGCGTTTCCAAATCGTATACTGCAGCTCGCGCTAGTGCGGCGTAGAAGTGATATTCCGCCGTTTCAAATGTAGCGGCCGACATCCGAAGTAATTTCCGCGCTCTTTCGGCAGCATCTAATGCCGAAGGATAGTCCCCGGCAAAGAAGCGTGCCTGCAGCTTTCGGATCCAGTACCAACACTCGACCGGCGGCAATGCCGCGTGATCCGCCAAATGGCGCTCGAATCGAAGCTCATCAAAATGTCCATCGTCAAAGGAGCCGAATTGCTGCGTCAAGCCGCGCAGGGTCCGGATAAGCCCGAGCTGGGCGCTGATTTCGTCAATGACAAGACCGAACCGCGCCATTTCGGCGAACTCGAGACCACGCTCAGCTTGACGTTGCGCTTCAATCAGTGGGTCGCCCGCCGCCAGAAAATTTGTATTGAGGTTGTCGAAGCTGTACACCGTGACGGTTAGATCGCCGACCTTGGTAGCCGCTTCTAACGCCTGCCGGATCAGTCCACGGCTAGCCTGGACGTGCTTCGTCCATGGTACAACAAACTGAGCAAACCAGAGATAGGTCCGAGCCTGGAATCGCTCCAAGCCGCGTTTCGCGACCAGTTCGTAGCCGAGCTGACCGAATCGAAATCCGGCTTTGTAATCACCGAATTGCGGTCCAGCTATTTTACCGAACCATACATACGCGACGCATGAGCCGTCGCTGTTGCCTTGTTCCAGGCTGAGATTAACTGCGAGACAGACGGTCATGGAAAGAAGATTCGCATCGGTGCGTTGCACCGACGGACAGACCTTCGTCAGAACATCCAGAGTCGCGAGCGATACCGGGTCGCTCATCAAAGGCAGCTCACTGAGCTCCTCGATCGGGCGGCTCCCTAGCTGAGACCAGATCCGCTCGTATTCGCGTCGCGCTTCCTCTTCTGTCGGATGCGTCGACCATTCGATGCGCAAATGTCGAAGATAGTCCAGAAAGGCGGCAACTGCGCGATCCGCCTGATCGAGATTCGCGTACAAATCGATGCGTAAGCACTCGACGTTGGCCCGCTCGACCGTATTTGCGGCGCGGGCTGAAAGCATCGTCAACCGCTCTTCGGCAGCCGTCAGCTCACCCGTCAGGAATTCGCATTCAGCCCGATAGACCTCAAGGGCAAAAGCGAGCTCATGCCGCCGGGTCCAAGAGTCGCTTGGCAAAAGTGATATGCCAGCCATGAAATACTTGAGTGCTGAGTGGTACGCGGTCGAAGCCCTGGCTCGCTTGCCTGCGATCAGGTTGAGCTCGGCCAGCTGTTCACGTTCGCCTCGTGAGTTAATCAAGAGCGCTCCACGGTCGAGTTGATTAACGATCTCGAAGACAAACTCCTCAAGCCTCTCTGGAGGAGTGCATTTCGTAAGCAGCCTTCCTATTCGCAGATGGGCCTCGGCCCTTAACTCTTCTGGGACCAGCGAATAAGCCGCTTCCTGGATACGGTCGTGGACAAACTTATAGGACCCGTCCAAACACACTATGTACTCCAGGCGTAGCGCCTCCCACAAATCCGCCTGAACCTCAGCTTCCGAAGTTCCTCCTTCGCCATCCCGGCTTCGGCAGACAAGCCCTCCTTCGCCCTCCTGGCTTTGGAGGACAAGCCCGTGAACGACGGAAAGCATGGTTATCTCGGCGCTGTTTCCGAGACAGGCAAGCTCTTTCAGCGTTTCCTGGGTTTCGACAGGTAGGTGGGTCAGCTTTGCCACCATGAGATCAACCACGTTGTCAGTGTAACCCTTGGCCTGAATGCGGCTCAGGTCCCAAGACCATCTCCTTTTGCTGTGATCGAAGGTGAGTAACGCCTCCTCGACCAGCGCGGAAAGAAACTGAATGGCGAAAAATGGGTTGCCACCGGTCTTTTCGTGGACCAGGTGCGCTAGCGCTGTCACCCGTCCCGAGCCCCTGTTCTCCGGTTCGCAATGAAGCGAATCAGAAATCAGCTCTCCTAAATCCTCCTGGGTCAGGGATGCCAGAACGATCTCATGCACGATCGCTCCAGCTTGGCGCATCGCCTCGAGCTTGCGCATCAGCGGATGGGTAGAAGTCACCTCGTTGTCTCGATAGGCGCCGATCAACATCAAGTGCTGCACATCCGATCGGGTCGACAGATCTTCGAGCAGGTCGAGACTGGCTGCGTCGAGCCATTGCAAATCGTCCAGAAATAACGTCAGAGGATGTTCCGGTCGGGCAAAGACGTTGATGAAACGCCGGAAAACCAGCCGGAAACGGCGTTGAGCATCCTGGGGTGGAAGTTCCGGGACTGGCGCTTGCTGACCGAGAATCAACTCCAGCTCAGGGATGAGGTCGACGATCAGTTGAGCGTTCGGGCCTAGCGCCTCCCGAAAAGCATCACGCCATTCGCTCAACTCAGAGTCGTTCTTGCCGAGAAGTGGTCTGATCAGGCCCTGGAAAGCTCGGGCGAGGGTCGAGTAGGGAATGTCACGCTTGTACTGGTCAAACTTGCCAGCCGCAAAAAGGCCGCGTGCCAGGACGAGGACTTTATGGAGTTCGTTGACGACAGATGATTTGCCGATACCTGAATATCCGGAGACGAGCACCAACTCGGAGCGGCCACTTGAAACCATGCGGTCGAACGAGGCGACCAAAGTAGTGATTTCTCGCGTTCGTCCATACAGTCTTTCAGGAACCAGGAGCCGGTCTGGTACGTCGTGTTCGCCCAGTGGGAAGTCGTCGACTCGGCCGAGGGTTTCCCATTCAGCTAGACAGCACTGTAAATCACGATTAACGCCCACCGCAGTCTGGTACCGTTCTTCGCCAGTCTTGGCGAGTAGCTTCATCACAATAGCGGAGACCGAGGCCGGTACTCGTGTCGAACGCTCTTCAAGTGGCAGCGGCTTTCTGGCAATATGGCAGTGCACCCACTCAATCGGATCGGATGCCATGAAGGGAAGGCTTCCAGTCAGCATTTGGTAAAGCGTGACACCGAGTGAATAGAGATCGCTCCGGGAATCAATCGAACGGTTCATCCGTCCGGTCTGCTCAGGCGCCATGTAGGCGAGTGTCCCGGAGACTAGTTCGGGAGCCTCGGCAGATTGGCGCTCGCGCGGGAGCCGCGATGCGATACCAAACCCTTTGAGCCAGCAACGGCCGCTGACGGAGTTAACCAGGACATTTGCTGGTTTTATATCCTTGTGAATAAGGCCGCGCTGATGCAAGCGATCGATCACGTTGGAAAGGCTAATCGCCACACGCAAAGAAAATGCTAAGTCCAACGGTTCACCGACCAGTTGATCGAGGGGAACACCGCCGGGATCCTCTAACACGAGTACCGTCCGATCCCACTGCTGAGTAATTGCAATGGGTTGAGCAGCCCAAGCGGGATCCAGCTCTTCTCTAAGAGAATATTCGTGCTCCAGTCGTTCCAGGGTCTCCGACGCGGGATACTCCGCCACGGGCGAAAGCAAAAGAACGTGAGATTCGTCGTCCTTACTTTTGCCGCGATAAAGGTTAAACTCTCTATCTTTGCCCAGTGCCTCGATAATATATTTTGAGAGCTCAATCACAGACCGGACTCCAGCCACCTGCAATCTACACAGTTCCTTCTCTGATCAATCTGCAAAGATAAAGAACATATGATTAAGTCGAAGCTTGTTTATGGCCTAGCTGTCTGTGGTCGCCCGTGGACGATGGAACCGCGCTAATAGAAAGGATTTCAGCGCAGCAAACAAAAGCAAGGGCTGAGGAAAGTTGAGAAGTTGGAATTTTCTATTGCATTTTTTATTTCTAGGGCGCGGTTGATTCTCCCCGGATTTTTCGCGACGTTTCCTCCGCGTTCGCAAAAACTGATCCGCCCGAAAGGAAAATTATCACTCGATGAAGCCGTTTCGACCGTTACCACCGCTCCCCCCATTTCTCGGTATGATACTGGCCGTCGCCCTTGCCTTTCCCTGCATCGCTAGGGCGCAAAGGATCAAATTCGAAAAGAAAACTCCGATAAAAATCGGGTATTCGGTATTCGACCTGCAGCAACCTTATTGGCAGGCCTACATGAAGGGAGTTCAAGACGCCTGCAAAGCGGCCGGATACCAATGCATCGTTACCGATCAGAAGAGCAGCCAGCAGGCTGAGGTATCCGGGAGTATCGACCTGATCAACCAGGGGATCAGTGCTTTGATCAATTCACCAATTGAACCGGCTGCCTTGCCAGCAGTAATCGAAAAGGCGCATCAGGCGAAAATACCTGTGGTTATCGGTGATGTAGGTGTAGCGGGAAACTACGATGCCTTTGTCCTGTCTAATAACGAAGAAGGAGGTAAGCTTGCTGCGCAATACATGGTTGACCACCTCAAGGACAAGTCTGGAACGAAAGAGGTCCTCGTGATCGAAGTGCATCCGGGCGCAGCCGTAGGCGTACCGCGTACGAAGGGCTTCGTTGATGAAATCAAGAAGCATTCTGACTACAAGATCGTCGCGTCTCTGAACGGCAACGACACAGTACAAGGCGGGTATCAGGCAACGCAGAACGCGTTGTCGGCCAATCCGAACCTCGCGGGCATCTACGCGACCAATGATCCCGAGGCGGAAGGGGCCGTCCAGGCGTTGAAGGCGGCAGGCAAAAGCGGGGTGAAGGACGTATTTTTAGTCGGATTTAATGGGGATCCTCCAGCGCTAGAGCTGATCAGGAACGGTGAGATGACGGCAACCATACGTCAGGACCCTTACGGTCAAGGAAAGAAATGTGTCGAGATCTCAACGAAATTCATGAACAACGAGACGGTTGAGTACACCGACCCTGCGACAAGATCGATATTCTTTCCGGTGAAGGCAATCGACAAGGATAACGTCGGTCAGGTTCTCGCCAAGTAGGAATCAAGAAATTTGCCACGACAGAAGATCGGCTGCGCTCCGACGGCGGAGACTGAGATGGCGACAGGTCAGGCATCTGGAGGCAGCCCGGAGCCGCTTCTCAGCCTCACCGGGATTTCAAAACAATTTCCAGGGGTAAGGGCTCTGGATAGCGTTGATTTTGATCTGTTTCCGGGAGAGGTTCATGCGCTAGTGGGAGAAAACGGAGCGGGCAAGAGTACGCTGATCAACATTATCAGTGGCCTCCTGCATCCAACCGCCGGGAAGATTTGCTTAGCCGGCCACGAAGTCGCTTTTGCGAGCTCGATGCAAGCACAGAAGGCAGGTATCAGCACCATTACCCAAGAATTCAACCTGGTCCCACAGCTTACCGTCGCCGAGAATATCTTTCTCGGTCGTGAACCGACCAGAAGAATAGGCCTGCTGGACTGGCGCGAAATCAAACGCCGCGCGTCGGAGATCCTCCGCGAGCTCGGGCTTAATGTGCCCTTGGGTCAGCGTGTCAGCTATTTGAGTGTGGGGGACCGGCAACTGGTCGAAATCGCTAAGGCATTGTCGCTGCAGTTTCGTATCATCACGATGGATGAACCTACAGCAGCGCTGAATGCCACTGAAGTAGCGCGGCTTTTTGCAATCATCGAGAAATTGAAGCAGCGACGAGTCGCTGTTCTTTATGTTTCTCATCGTCTGGGCGAAATCTTCCGCATCGCGGATCGGGTCACTGTTTTGCGCGATGGTAAACGAGTTGACACCCGACCGGTAGAGGGACTCACGGAAAATGACGTCGTCACAATGATGCTGGGTCGCGCCCTTAAAAAAGAGGCACTGATCTACCAAGCTAGTCCGGCCGCAGGGGAGGTTGCCCTTTCAATCAAAAGCCTTTCCGTTCCGGGCTTTCTCTCAGACATCTCGTTCGATCTGCGCGTTGGCGAGGTGATGGGCTGCGCTGGTCTGGTAGGCTCCGGTCGCTACGAGTTGACGCGTACGCTGTTTGGCCTTTTGCGAGCATCCGGCGGGACCGTCGAGATCAACGGTCAAATTCTCCGGGTCGCGACACCTGGGGATGCGATACGTCGCGGAATTTATATGCTGCCGGAAGAGCGGAAAGTGGAAGGGATTTTGCCAGACCTGACAGTTCGCGAAAACCTTTTGATCAGCGCAAAGCGCTTGTTCCACCGGCTATCAGAGCTTTTGATCGATGCGAAGGAGGAGCAGAACCAGTATGAAAGGATGCGTAAGTCGCTGGATATCCGTGCCTCTTCTTCGTCGCAGAGAATAACCAAACTGAGTGGCGGCAATCAGCAGAAAGTGATGCTTGGACGCGCATTGACGAGCGAGTCGCGCATTCTTCTGTTGAATGAACCCACCCGCGGCGTCGACGTTGGGACCAGAGTGGAGATTCATGCTGCCATTCGTAAGTTGGCCGAGCAAGGCTGTGCCGTGATTGTAAGCTCGACTGATATCCCCGAGCTGGTCAGCGTCAGCGACCGGTGTCTGGTATTAAGTCGTGGCCGCATGAACGGGCTTTTGGATCGAATACAGATAAACGAAGACAACATAACGGCTTTGGCAATCGGCCAGCAGATTACGGCAGACAACCAATGAGCAATTTCCGTCGGTTGCCGAGCGTCAGGACCATCTTCGAACTGTCGCATGCGACGCGTCTCGTACAAGTTGCCGAAAGCCTTGGCGTCTTCGTTTTGCTGGTGATAGTCGTAGTTGGAGCATCGATTCTTGCACCAGGGTTTTTTACCTACACAAATCTGACTAACACTCTCATCACTGCCTCCATCACGGCAGTCACAGGGTTAGGAATGACATTTGCCATAGCCATGGGAGGGTTTGATCTCTCGGTCGGATCAATTCAAGTGTTAACCGCGATTGTTGCTGCGGGTTTGCTTTCGATAGTTGACCCGGCCCTGGCGATTCTCGGCGCCCTTCTCACGGGTCTGGCGATTGGGCTTTGGAATGGAATCTTGATCAGTAAACTCAGGCTTCCTGCTTTTGTCGTGACCTTTGGGATGATGAGCGTCGTTCGTGGAATCGCGCTACTTGTTACGCAAGGACAATCAGTGATGATCACAAACCATATCGAGTTTGGATTGCTTAACAATGGCAAGATCTTCGGCCTACCGGTGCCGTTTTTGATTATGATTGCCGTGTTCATTCTCCTCAGTCTTTTGCTTAAGCACACGCCATTTGGACGCCACACCTGTGCCATAGGAGGAAATCGGAGCGCTGCGGTCGCTTCCGGTATCAATATCGACCGCGTTACAATATCGGTGTTTGGACTGGTGGGTGTAACCGCAGCAATTTCCGGGGTGATGCTCGCCTCCCAGTTGATGATAGTGGACGCCACCCTTGGGGTTGGGTTTGAGCTTCAGGCGATCACGGTGAGCGTTCTGGGTGGCACCAGCCTTTCAGGCGGACACGGTAATCTTGTGGGAACCGTATTTGCCGCTCTGCTTTTAGCAACGATTGCAAGCGCTTTGAATATATTGAAAGTCATTCCGTTTTACCAATACCTGGCTCTGGGGGTGCTGTTGATTTTTGCGCTGGCCATCGACACCGCACGTCGCGCCTTCATTGCCAAGTCTCTTTTGAGTCGCGCCTAGCAATCATGAACCTGCGCCAGGCAACAAGTAAAGGAATCGGTGATCACCGTTCTTACGGAATGGCTGTCATAAGCTTTTTGACGAGATATTATATTCAGTTCCTGCTTATTCTGTCGGTCCTGATTCTCGGCGCACTAAACCCCTACTTCAGGAGTCCGGCGAACCTGCAGAATATTCTGCTGCAAGCTTCATTCGCCGGCATTGGTGCTGCGGGCATGACACTCTTAATCGTTTCGGGTGCTTTCGATTTGTCGGTCGCGGGCTTGCTCGGGCTTTGCGGTGTCATGATTTGCCAGTTGCTGCCTTCATTGGGCACGGTGTTGACAATCCTAATCACGCTATTTCTGGGAGTTCTTTTAGGCCTACTGAACGGGTTGGTTGTTACCAAACTACGAATTCCCGCTTTCATCGCGACCTTAGGAATGATGAACATCTATCTGGCTCTCGCCTTTATCTGGACGCAAGGTAGCCGCGTTATCTCGGTGTCGGCTCCCGGTTTTGATACGCTTGGCACCGGAATGTTTGGTGCTCTGCCCGTACCGTTTCTGGTGATGATCCTCACTTATCTGGTCTGTTATGGGATTCTGAATGGGAGCATTTATGGCCGTTGCCTTCGCGCTGTAGGAAGCAGTGAAATCGCGGCACGGACAGCCGGCCTTCCCGTGGACTTAATCAGAATCCTGGCATTTGCGATTGTTGGTGGTTGTACCGCACTAGCCGGAGTTTTTCTTACGGCGGAACTCTCCTCCGCCAGCGCCATCATGGCTACCGGATACGAGTTGACCGTTATCGCGGTCGTTGTACTAGGAGGTACAAGCTTAAAAGGGGGCGAAGGCACACTTTCCGGCTCGTTTACGGGCGCCTTGTTTTTCGCTGTGATCAGCACAGCGCTCAACATTCTCAACGTTGGAGCATATTGGCAGTATGTCGTCACCGGAGTGTTTCTCATTACTGCGCTTGGCGTGCAAGCTCTTCGAACCTATGTTCTGGGTGCGGAGTAACAGACTACCGGCGATTGAGCCATAGCGCGCGGCATGTTGGGAACTCTTCCGATTCTGGCTGTGAGTTTCTCAAAATTCCGCTTCGTCGTCTCGTCGGCTGCTGAAAGCTCGATGCTAGGTATTCTCTGTGCGTTCATAGTGCAAATCCGGGTTTTTGCTCAAGTTGAAGTATTGACGTTGTTCTTAGCCCGACTTTCTCTACTCGATGCTAAAAGCGGCTATTTTTCGCGGAAAATCGGCTGCCGAGTGGCTTAAATAAAGGAAGCAGTTCTCCAGAGAGGCTGTAGTACAGACCAAGTCTCTTCACAGTCGGA
>Ga0213872_10001592_pt1 | contig 14422 bp, 10 predicted proteins | sample VelepicomBERX_R2_FD_160071 | JGI IMG/M metagenome (GOLD analysis project Ga0213872, IMG submission 160071) | Rhizosphere microbial communities from Vellozia epidendroides in rupestrian grasslands, the National Park of Serra do Cipo, Brazil - RX_R2 | ecosystem: Host-associated > Plants > Roots >...
GGCTTGAGGCCTCGAGCACGACATGGTCAATGTGTTTTTGCGCGCAGTTATGCAGCAATTCGTGCAGTGTGATGGCATCCGGCGTCGTCAAGGCGCCGTAATCCGTACCCGCTGCCGTGACCAACCCGAGCGTGCCTATGCTGGCGCTGGCTTGCCCCAGATGTTGCCAGATCTCGCGCACGAATTGCGCGGTTGACGTCTTGCCGCTGGTGCCCGTGACGGCGGCGATGGTTTTCGGCTGCTTCCCGTAAAAAGCCGCTGCCAGATAGGAGGTTGCAAGACGAATATCGCGGCACTGAATAACGGGTACGGGTTGCGGCGGCAGAACGGTGTCCGCTGTCACCAGCAGGGCTGCCGCCCCTTTGGTCAGAGCGTCCTGAATGAAGCCGCGGCCATCCTGCTTGGTGCCCGGCACGGCGATGAACAGATCGCCCTTTTCTACCTTACGCGAGTCTAGCGCCAGCCCGGTGATGGTGGCGTCACGCGCATCAGCGGCTGGAAAAAACAGATCATTGGACGCTATCAGACTCGACAGCTGCATAGTTGGATCCTTCCTCGATCGGCATGCCGTCGACAATTTGTGGGCCCAGCGGGCGCAGAACCTGCTTTTCAGCTTCGGCCTGCATTTCGCGGTCCAGCGGCGGCATATTCATCAACGGCCCCATTTGGGATACGACATGGCTGACAACAGGCGCGGCGGTCCATCCGCCGGTTGCGAAGCCATAGGTTTTGGTCGTGCCTTTCGGGTCATCCAGAAGGGCGAAAACAACATAGCGCGGCGCGTTCAAAGGAAAGGCGCCGATGAAAGACGACAGGCGCGCATGTTCGTCATACTTATGGTTGGAAGAAAGTTTGTCCGCCGTGCCGGTTTTGCCGCCAATCAAGTAGCCATTGACCTCGGCGGCCTTGGCGGTACCGCGTGTGACGACAAGGCGCATCAGGCCGCGCATCAGGCTGGATGTGCGCGCGCTGATGACCGGGTTCGGGTTGGCTTCGGGCACACTATCCTTTTTCAACAAGGTGGGATGTACGGGTTGCCCGTCATTCACAATCGCGGCGACGGCGCTTACAACCTGCACGGCATTGACGGCGATACCGTGGCCAAAGGATACGGTCATGGTTGTGGGCTCGCCCCAGTCGCGCGCGTTCGGCACCAGCGGCGCGCCAACTTCGGGTAATTCAATCTGCGCCTTTTCAGTCAATCCCAAACGCCCCAGAAACGCGCGTTGCCGTGCTGGCCCCATGCGTTGTGCCATATGTGCGGCGCCGATATTGGATGAGTGCGTAAAGATTTCGGCAACATTCAACCAGCGGTTTTCGGGGTGATAATCCTTGATGAATTGATGGCCGACCTGAATAGGGTGCGCGGTATCAAATGAATCGCCGACATGGATCAACCCGGAGTCGAGCGCCATGGCCGTGTTGAATATTTTGAAGGTTGAGCCCATTTCATAAACGCCCAGCGTATCGCGATTGAAGCGGGCATCATCCGACGCCGTGCCGGGGCGTTGCGGGTCAAAGTCGGGTAGGGAGACCATCGCCAGCACTTCACCCGTGCGGACATCCATAATCATGCCAGCCCCGCCAAGCGCGTGAAAATTGTCAACGGCGGCGCTTAACTCGCTGTGCATAATCGATTGCAGGCGCAGGTCGATGGAAAGCGCCAGTGGTTTGGTGCCTTCTTCCAACTGGCTGTCCATCGACTTCTCAACGCCAGCCAGACCGTTGTTATCAATATCCGTGTAACCGACGACATGCGCTGTGATATTGCCAGCAGGGTAAATGCGGCGCTCATCCGGTTGAAACTCCAGGCCGGCGATGCCCAGACTGTTGACCTCGTAATATTGCTTGGGCGTTAGGTGGCGTTTGATCATCGCGCAATGTTTGCCGTTGCGCAGGTCGTTGCTCAGACGTTTTTCATCAAGCTCAGGCAGCGCCTTCATCAACTGCCGCTCGGCTTCATCCGCATCCAGAATTTTCCGCGCGTCGGCGCATAGTGAAATAGTGGGTAGCGATGTCGCCAGCACCGTACCATTGCGGTCTGTAATATCAACGCGGCCTGTGGTGCGGTCGGTAATCTGTGCATGCTGTGAAGTGCTATCGCCGGGCTCGCTAAACAGGGTCAAGAAACCGACGCGGCCCGAAATGATGGTAAAGGCCAACGCGAACAGGGCAACCGCCGTGGCCAGACGTCCACGGGCGACACCCAGTGCCAGATCATGCGGTGTCGCAAGGCGACGTGATTGCGCCGCAGGTGCGGCAAACACGCCCGGCAAATTGGGTTGCCGGGTGTTATTCTGGCGCTTGGATTTGCGCCATGGTTTCATTGATTGCTGTCCAGGCGGTCAAGCAGGGCGCCGATGGTGTCGGGTGTGGGGGCTGCGCTGGCTGTGCGTTGCATGTTCATGTGGCTACCATAGGGAGCGTTGTCGGCCACCGCAAGCTTGAGGGCAGAGGCTGTTTTCAAGCTTTTCTGTGGCTGTTCATGCTCAACCGATTCGCGTTGCAACTCGACAACCTTGGTCGGCGTTATGTGCGGGGCGGGCGGCAACGGGGCCGTGACGTTGGCGATGGGTGTGCTGTTCACGGCAACATGGGCCAAGGCGTCACTGCGTGTAGGCAGTGTGTCGAGCAGATGATCGATAGAGGCAATCTGTGTGGTAGTCGACGGGCGCAGGGCCAAATGCCGTTTGGCCAGACCTTCGATGCGCGCCGGATTGGTCAGGTAGGACCATTCAGCATTTAACACATGGATACTTTCCTGTTCGGCGTCAATTTCGGCATTGACGCTGCGCAGGTGACGGTCCAGTTCCTGAACATGATCGCTGGTGCGATATAGGCCAACGCTGGCGGCGATAATCAGGCCGAACCAAAGCAGGGCGGACGTCGTGCGGATCATGCGGCATTCTCCTTGACGGGAAAGGGCTGGGCATGCGTGCGTTCGGCCACGCGTAATTTGGCCGAACGGGCGCGGGGGTTGCGGGCGCATTCGTCATCGCCGGGCGTGACGGGTTTGCGGGTAACCAAGGTAAAGCTGGGCTCCGGCGTATCATCATTCGCAGGAACATGGCGCGAGGGGTTGGCGTTCAACGCGCTGCGGCGCTGCATGAACTGTTTTACGACCCGGTCTTCCAATGAATGGAAGGAAACAACAGACAGACGGCCTTTGGGTTTCAGCAAACGCTCCGCCGCACGCAGACCGCGGTGCAATTCGCCCATTTCGTCATTCACATGGATACGCAATGCCTGGAACGTGCGGGTAGCGGGATCAATGCCGTCACCGCTACGCGGCACGGCAGCGCGGATAATCTCAGCCAGTTGGGTCGTGCGCGTGATGGGCGCATCGGCGCGGGCAGCGACGATACGGTGCGCCACACGGCGGGAATGGCGTTCTTCGCCGTACAGATAGATGATATCCGCCAATTCGCGCTCATCCATGGTGTTGACGATTTCAGCAGCGGTCGGACCGCTTTGGCTCATGCGCATATCCAGCGGGCCGTCTGCCATAAACGAAAACCCGCGCGAAGCATCATCCAGTTGCGGTGATGACACGCCGAGGTCGAGTGTTACGCCATCCACCATGGCGACATCGGTGCCGGCCAGCAGAATATCCATAACGCCAAATGGTCCCTGCAACATCGTAAAGCGGCAGGGAAAATCACGGGTCAGGGCAGCCCCCGCCCTGACGGCTTCGGGATCGCGGTCAATGCCAAACACGTGCGCAACACCGGCTTCCAGCAAGGCACGCGCGTAACCGCCGCGCCCGAACGTGCCGTCGATGTAGATACCATCATGACGCGGGGCCAAACCTTCAACCGCTTCGCGCAGCAAAACAGAAATATGATGGAGGCCCACACTGGTCATGGTCACACGCCCCCGATATCGAATTTGCTGGCGGCGGCGATGATCTGGCTCAGCGATATATCCTTGGCGCGGGCGGCTGTGCGTGCGGCGGCGTCATGCGCGGCCAGTTTGGCAGGGTTCCACAGTTGGAAGGTTTTACGACGGCCCACAAACGCGACTTCGTCCGCAATGCCGACGGTGGAGGCTAGATGTGGCGGCAGGCTGATGCGACCTTCGCCATCAAACGGCAATTGAACCGATCCGCCAAAGATAGTCGTTTCAATGAGTTCAAAAACATCGGCAGGGAGATCCTGTTGTTCCAGGCTGCGGCTCAGCAATTCCAGATGCGCGATAGAACAACCATCCAGCGCATCATGATGCAGGGAACGGAACACGACAATACCCTGGGCATCGGGGCCCAAAGCGGCCCTGAAAGTCGCCGGCACCGACACCCGCCCCTTCTTGTCAATCTTGTTGACAAAACTGGACAGGAAAATGGGCATAAAAACCTCAATTAAAACAGTATGTTGATCTTAAATCGGTGATGCCATTGGGTCGGTAGGGGAGGCAAACGGGCCCCTATGGTTAAAATTGGGCTTGCTTGGGTATGTATGGGATATCATGGGATGACATGGGTGGTCAAGTCTAAATACAGTAAATTTTTAGTGAAAATTGAACAAAATCAATTAACTATTATTTCGACTTAGAAATGAAAACCATGCAATTAAGTAAAAACAAAATAGGAACATACGCTATTATTGTTCTCTTTTTGTTCTTTTGTGTGCGCAGCTGTTTTTACTGGCTGACGCATGTAAAAAACCAGTCACAAAGGGTGGAAGGCGTAATTAACGGAATCTTGGGCAAATAATTGCATGCTCGTACGTGGTAAAAACAACCAATATTCAGAACGCGATTTGCACGGGGAAATTATATGGGCATGCAAGATGATCGGGCACAACAATCACCGCCCGCCGCTGCCACAGACGCGGCGCCTGTCAAACTGGTCGTCAGTCCAACAGGAGAAACGGCTCCGCTGAGCGAAGTTGTGAAGGATGCAACAGATCTTCTGACTACAGGTCAGATTGGGCAGTTGCAAAAAATAGTGGCCCAACAAAATTTGCAGGAGCTTGGCCTGGATGAAGGAAGCCTTGCGGTACATGAGGTAAACTCAAAGGCGGAGTTTGACACGGCTAGCCAACATTTAAAGCGTGGCGAGGAAGTCGTTTACCATGCAAAGAATGGTAATGTGTATGAGGCAGGCAAAACAGATGAAGGCGCCACATTTTCAGTGAGCGTGGAAGAAAAGACACAGGCCGACGGTGTACCTGAGCTTGATACCAAGGTTAGTGTGACGAGCGGTGATGGTCTGAAACAGACGATAGTTACGCAAGAAAAATTCCAATACACGACGCGCGCGTCATTGCGCACAATGGGGCAAGGCTCGATGGATGCCGGTGACCTTACATTGCAAGAATCCGCCAGCTATACAATCGAAGGTGGTGGACAAAGCGCATCCTACAGCGTTAGCGACGCCATAGGTATTGATGGTAAGAAAGTACAACAGGGCGGACGCCAAAGCGGCACGGGCGATAAGATTCTGACCGATTATGCCGCGAGCCATAGCGAGCAATTGCGCAAAGGCCTGATCGGTAGCTATTTACCGTAATGCAATGGGCACACCACTTTTGACGGAGAGCTTGCAATGTCTGGGAGGCAAATAAATTTAGAAAACGAAGTGATAGGCGTCACACGTATCAATAAAGATGTTCTTCATGGCATGGAAAAGGCGCTGCATATAGATTTGGATGGCGTCAAGGTAAAAGACGCCCCCAACGGCCTGACGGCAGGTACAGTCAAAGCAGGCCAGTTGCACGCTGGGGAGGCTTATAAGTTTGATGATGGCAAGGGTAACGTCGAATATGTCGGTGAAGACAGGCAGGGGCATACTTTTGATATCAGGCACAAAGGCGGCTTTAAAGAAGGGAAAGAAGAGTCGGTCATTGCGTCTGCAGAAGGTGCAATGTCCAATGAAATTGCGATGGCGAAAGTGTTACCAGCGACACCGTCAGGTGGCCATGCAGTTCTGAAGGCCGGTTTTGGCATTGCCGAATCTGACTCCACAATAACAGCCGCGCATGGCGAGGCCACAGCTTATGATGCAAAAGGCAGGCAGGTCGGGGCTACAGAATCCGTTGATGTCGGTACGCTGAAGGACGGCAAGACGATCATCATCAGAAATGAAGGCGATCCTGGCGTGGCGGATGCGGGTAGTGCGTATTTAGCCGATCAGGCAGCCCATGCAGCTACCGAGGCCATGCAACAGGCAAGGCGGGTGCAGCCGAAAACCACCAGCTTGAAGGCATAGCACACTTTCCAAGTCCGCGAAGTTATACTAGCTTCGCGGTATGGCTGATATCAAAACCATCAATCTGGCGTTACAGGGCGGCGGCGCGCACGGCGCGTTCACCTGGGGCGTGCTCGACCGCTTGCTGGAAGAAGATGATCGCCTGAAGATAGAGGGTATCAGTGGCACATCAGCGGGTGCCATGAATGGTGCGGCCATGTTGCAGGGCTATACGCACGGTGGCGCTGCGGGTGCAAAAAAGGCTTTGGAAGAATACTGGCGCGGCGTCGGCGGCATTGCTTCGTTTGAATTGCCGAAACGCAGCCTGTTTGACCAGATGGTGGGTAACTGGAACATCGACAACTCGCCGTTCACCGCCATGACGGATGTCATGCAGCGGATGTTTTCACCCTATCAGACAAACCCTTTTAATCTTAACCCGTTGCGTGACCTCGTTACGGATATGATTGACGTTGACGCAATCAAAGCCAACACAACAACCAAGTTTTTTGTATCCGCCACCAATGTGGAAACCGGGCACGCGCGTATTTTTGAGAAGAAAGAACTGACGGTGGATGTTCTGATGGCGTCTGCCTGCCTGCCTTTTGCCTTTCAGGCTGTGACTATACAGGGCGCGCCTTATTGGGATGGCGGTTATGTCGGCAATCCGGCCTTGTTTCCGTTGATTTATAACTGCGAAAGCCCCGATATCATGGTGGTGCAAATCAACCCGCTGGTGCGTCGAGGCGTGCCGGAATCCGCCGCCGATATCTTGAACCGGCTGAACGAAATTACGTTTAACGCCTCATTGGTCGCTGAAATGCGCGCGATTTCGTTTGTGCAGAGGCTGATTGATGAAGATCATTTGAAAAATCCGGAAACGCATCGCCTGAAACGCATGAATATGCATGTGGTGGAGGCAGATGATGAAATCCGTACGCTGGGTGCGGCCAGTAAATACAACATTCAAATGGATTTTTTGTTGCATTTGCGCAGTGTCGGCCGCGTGGCGGCGGATGCTTGGCTGAAATCCAACTGGTCAAAAATAGGCGTGGAGTCGAGCGTCAATATCTACAACGTCTATCTTAACGCTTGATGCTAACCGCCGTAGTTTGGGTGTCCGTTGCCGACGCCAGCAAACGCTACGCATGTAGCGAATGATAAGACGCCTCCAACTGCAGTGCCTCCCGCCAGTGCCCAAGTTGCTGCTGGTACATAAGCAAGCGTACCATGCGCTGCAATCGCCGTCGCAAGCATCCCTAATCCTGCAATGGCCGTGCCGAGGCCCATGACGCCGCTAACAAACACTGCAAGTGCCAAGCCTGTTGCTGTCGCATACAAAAAGTGCACCTAAAAGAAATTTGTTCATAAATAACCTCTAAGTATGATGAATAATTCTAGTTGAAAGGTAAGTTAGTGTTTATGCGCCGGTCAAGAAAAATACACTATTAAGTGTGCCTATCTATTTGGCGAAGAGTCACACGTCAACATCCACAACGTTTATCTGAATGTTAAAAATGCTGAATCTTCGCAAGTCTATATCTAAAATTTCATATGGTCTACAAAGCCTTCCGGCCCAAGTCTGTTCTTGCCTTGATGGATTAATAGGCCAACTGTACCAACCAGAAAAGCCAATGCGCCAAGGCAAAAGAATGCGTTGCTGAACAAGACTGCAATTGAGGCTGTTGTTCCTGGCCCACACAGATAGAATGCCGTGATGGCCATAGTCGTCAGGCCACTGCCCGCAGATGCGGCTGAAATTTTTCCCAACATAAAAACACCCAAAAAAAGATTTTCCAATATGAGGCAACGCTATCACGCCGAATGCTTTGGGCAAGCGTTGAATTATTTTCAGGGTGCGGTCAGGCTAAAAATCCTATGACGCAGCGCACAATGCCGCTTAGGTCCATGTGCGTTAATACATCGCAAAAACCATTGCTATGCATCAGTTTTTCGACATCTTCAGCCTGTCCCACGCCGACTTCAAAAACCGCAAGCCCGCCCTTGTTAAGGTGTTGCGGCAATTGCGGGATCAGGTGGCGGTAAATATCTAATCCATCCGGCCCGCCATCGAGCGCCAGACGGGGATCGTAATCCCGCACCTCCGGCATCAGGGTCGGAATATCATCACGCGCGATGTAGGGCGGGTTGGAGATGATGATGTCAAAACGTTCTGTGATGCCTTGCAACCAATCGCCGGTTTGAAAAGTCGCGCGGGCGGATAAATGATTGAGCGCTGCATTCGCGGTTGCTTGCTCCGCGGCGCGTGGCGCCTTGTCGATGCCGAGGCCGTGGGCGTTCGGCAGTTCAGACAACAGCGACAACAATAGACAACCCGTACCGGTGCCAAGGTCGAGTATGGAGAACGGCACCTGTTTGTCGGGCAGGCTGGCGACCGTTACTTCTACCAGTGTTTCGCTATCCGGACGTGGTTCCAGCGTCGCTTCGTTCAAACCAAACTGTAACGTCCAGAACGGACGTGCACCGATGATACGTGATACGGATTCATGCATGCAACGGCGTGCGAACAGGCGGTTCAACGTATCAAGCTCTGCGTCCGTTAGAATGCGTTGAATAGTGTCCAGTAAAGCTGTACGGGTGAGGTTGAGCGTGTGGCAGATGATGAGCGTAGTATCCAATACGGGATTATCAATGCCAGCGTCGCGTAACCTCTGATGGCTCTGTTTTTGGTAATCGGTAAGAGTGACGGGGCCGGGCATTAGTTTGCCGTCAGTTCAGCCAGTTTTTCTGCTTCGTCGCGCGTGATGAGCGCGTCGATAAATTCATCCAGCGCGTCGCCCGCAATCACGTCATCGATTTTATAAAGGGTCATTTCAATACGATGATCGGTAACGCGGCTTTGCGGGAAATTATAGGTGCGAATGCGCTCCGAACGATCACCCGTGCCGACCTGACTTTTGCGTTCCGCCGCGTGGGCGGCGTCGCGCGTCGCGCGCATCTGCTCATAAATGCGACCGCGCAGAATCTTCATGGCCTTGGCGCGATTTTTGTGTTGTGAACGTTCGTCCTGCATGGCGACCACAATACCGGTCGGCAAGTGGGTGATGCGCACGGCGCTTTCGGTCTTATTGACGTGCTGCCCACCCGCGCCAGATGAACGGTAAACGTCTATTTTCAGGTCTTTGTCGTCAATCTGTACATCGACATCTTCCATTTCCGGCAGAACCGCGACTGTCGCTGTTGAGGTATGCACGCGGCCTGATGCTTCGGTTTGCGGCACGCGCTGCACGCGGTGGACGCCGGACTCGAATTTCAGGCGCGCAAAAACGCCGCGCCCGCTGATGGAGGCAACGCCTTCACGCAAACCGCCCAGATCGTTCTGGCTCAATTCCATCACTTCAAAACGCCAGCCATGTATGGCCGCGTATTTGCGGTACATTTCAAACAGAACCGCGCCGAACAAGGCCGCTTCGTCGCCGCCGGTGCCGGCGCGGATTTCCAGCAGGGCATTGCGTTCATCGGCCACATCCTTGGGTAACAGCATGCGTTGCACCTGCATTTCCAGATCCGGGATGCGCGGGCGCAAGGACTCTATTTCGCGCTTGGCCTCTGCCGCCATTTCAGGATCAGCCAGCATGGTTTCGGCATCCGCCAATTCCTTCTCGGCACGGTGCAGCTCGGCAATCGCCTCAGCCACCGGCGTCAAGTCGGCATATTCCTTCGACAATTTGGCGAAATGATCCGGCGCCATGCCTGGTTGAGCCAAAGCATCGCGAAGTTCGTCGTGACGCGCCAGAACGCGCGCCAGTGTTTCGGTCAGAGACATGGCAAACCTATCGCGCGGTCGGCAGGGCTGACTGTGCCGGGGTGGGGCGTGATTGCCGGGTCCGTTTATTCGGCCGCATGTTCGACGGCTGCCTTGGCCGCTTCGACTTCGGCGGCCTTCTTTTCAACCAGATCGACCAGATGGCTGACGATATCTTCGTTCTGCAAACGATGGTCGGGTTGACCCGCAATGTAAACCTGATGTGTGCCTTTGCCACCGCCCGTGAAGCCGATATCAGTCATGGTGGCTTCGCCCGGACCATTGACGACGCAGCCGATAACCGAAACGGTCAGCGGTGTCGTGATGTGCGACAGGCGTTCTTCCAGAACCTCAACCGTCTTGATGACGTTGAAGTTTTGACGTGCACATGACGGGCAGGAAATGACCGTTACGCCGCGACGGCGCAGGCCTAATGATTTCAGCATTTCATAGGCGACGCGGACTTCTTCGACCGGATCGGCTGAGAGCGAAACGCGCATCGTGTCACCAATGCCCGCCCACAGGAGCGAGCCGAGACCGATTGAGCTTTTCACCGTGCCGGCGCGCAAACCGCCCGCTTCGGTGATGCCGATATGCAAGGGATAGTCGCAGGCGTCGGCCAGTGCCTGATAGGCGGCTACGGCCAGAAATACATCGGACGCTTTGACGCTGATCTTGAAGTTATGGAAGTCGTGATCCTGCAAAATCTTGGCATGCGTCATGGCGCTTTCGACCATGGCGTCGGGGCAGGGCTCGCCGTATTTTTCCAGCAGGTCTTGTTCAAGAGAACCCGCATTGACGCCAATACGCATGGCGCAGCCATGGTCCTTGGCGGCCTGCACAACTTCGCGTACGCGTTCGGCTGAACCGATATTGCCGGGGTTAATACGCAGGCATGCAGCACCCGCCTGTGCGGCTTCGATGCCGCGCTTGTAGTGGAAATGGATGTCGGCGACGATGGGAACTTTCACCGCTTTGACGATGTCCTTCAGGGCAGCGGTTGACTCTTCATCCGGGCATGAAACGCGCACGATGTCGGCGCCCGCTTCTTCCAGACCGCGAATTTGTTCAATGGTTGCCTGCGCATCGCTGGTCAGCGTATTGGTCATGGACTGCACGGAAATCGGGGCGTCGCCGCCGACTGGTACGGAACCGACCATGATCTGGCGGCTCTTACGGCGCGCGATCTGTCTCCATGGGCGATACGCTTGGGCGTCTGCTGGATTGTGGCTCATCATCATCTCTATGTTCAAAGCAAATCAAATGGATGGAAACTTATAACGTTCCCTGTGGTGCAAAGCAAACGATCACGACGTGATAGGTAGAACAAAATTGCGCCGCAATCCTGCCGTAATTACACAAAATGTCTTTCGCATATGCACACTAAAAACCTAATCTTTTCCGATGCTTGTGTTGACCCTGATGCAGGTCGGGATTAGGTTCTGGCAGTCGTTAACCGCAATACCCACCACAGGACTTTATTCATGGCCAGCGTTCAAACCAAAAAATCGTCATCCGTTCTTGCTGCCATTAAGGGGCGGGTGGAAGCGCCAAAGAACTTTGTCCAATTGCTTTTCGCCGGTGCGTCGGCAGAGGATCAGGCCAACTTTGGGCGTCAGGACAGAACCCATGTGGCGAACAGCATTTGGGGCCTGGCGGCTACGCGTAAGGCGGGTGAGGTCAAGCTGCGCCTTTATAACCCCATTCGCGAAGTGGATGGCTGGCAGGTTGAACATACGGTTCTGGAAATTATCAATGATGACATGCCGTTTCTGGTCGATTCCATCACCGGCGTGCTGCAAACTCTGGGTTTGAACATCTATATGGTGTTGCATCCCATTTGCTATGTCAGCCGTGACGGCAAGGGTAAACTGGTTGATTGCGTCAGTGCCGCGCGCGCCGGGGATAAAGCCGTTGCTGGCGTTAAGGCCGAGTCCATTATGCATGTGCAGTTCGACCACACGGCCGATCCCAAGGTTATCGCGCAAATTGAACGCGTTGTGCGCGATGTCCTCGCGAATGTGCGCGCCGCCGTCGAGGATTGGCGCAAAATGCGCTCCGAGGCACAGCGTATAGCGACCATTGCAACCGCGTCGCCGAAGCGCAAGCATGCAGATCTGTATACAGCCGAAGCGCGCGATTTTCTGCGTTGGGTCGATGACAATAACTTCACCTATCTGGGGTATCGCGATATCAACTTTAACTGGGAAGGCGACGCCGTCACCGGTATTGAGATTGTACGCGGCAGCGGCCTCGGCGTCCTGCGCGATGACAGCCTGCGTGTTTTCGGCGGCCTGCGCGATAAGTATTCCAAAGCGAACACGGCGCTGAAGAAGTATGTCCTTGATGATAGCGTAGTCGTCATTGCCAAAAGCAATTTGCGCACCAATGTGCATCGTCCGGTTGTGATGGATGCGATTTTCATCCGCCGTTTCGATAAAAATGGCCGGGTCACAGGTGAAAGTCTTTTCCTTGGCCTGTTTACATCACAATCTTATGCGCAAAAGCCGCAGGATATTCCCTTTGTGCGCCGTAAAATTGATTATGTCATGCATACTGCAGGCTATGCACCGACCAGTCATGATGGTAAGGCGCTTGTGCATATCCTCAATAATTATCCGCATGATGAGTTGTTCCAGATCAGCAAGGAACAGCTTTACGATCATGCCATGGGGATTGTCCAATTACAGGAGCGCCGCCGCGCCACCCTGTTTGTGCGCTATGACTCGTTTGACCGTTATGTCAGCTGCCTTGTTTATGTGCCGCGCGATCGGTATGACTCCAGCTTGCGCCTTAAAATCCAGACATTGCTGGAAAACTCTTTTAACGGCCGTGCTGAAAATTGGATTGTCCGCATTGACGAAGGCATGCTGGCGCGTGCCTCTGTTATCATCCGCACCGATGGTGAGGGCCTGCAGCCTGATCTGAAGGCGCTGGAAGACCAGTTGCGTCAACTGTGCCGCAGCTGGATGGACGATTTGCGTCGCGTTTTGACCTTGCAGTACGGTGAAGGGTCCGCTCTGGAATTGCTGCGCCGTTACCGTCATGCGTTCCCGGCGGCTTATTGCGAAACAACCACGCCCGAACTCGCCGCTCACGACATTCATCGCATACAAACCGGCGAAGCGGTTTTGACCAGCGGCATTCTGGTTGATCTGTCGGGAAACGGTGAGCAGGGCGTGCTGAAGCTCAGGCTCTATCAGGCAGGGAAGCCGATCGTTCTATCCAGCATTCTGCCAATGCTGGAAAATGCCGGTCTGCGCGTTGAATATATGGGGGGGCCTTATCCGCTGCATCTGGCGGACACGGCGGAACCCGTTTACGTGCACGAATTTTCGGCGCGCCCCACTTGGGACCCAATCGTGCCGCTTGCTGACATCAAGTTGGCGTTCGAAGAAGGTTTCTCGCGCATGTGGAGCGGCGAGGCGGAAAATGACCTGTTCAATGCGTTGATGATGCGGGCCGGTCTGGGGTGGCGCGAAGTCGTCGCGCTGCGCGTCCTTGGTCGTTATTTGCGCCAATTGCGCATCCCCTACAGCCAAAACATGATCGCAATGGGGTTGATCAACTATCCGCATTTGACGCAGCAGATTGTTCAGCTGTTTATCATCAAACATGACCCTGACTTTAAGGGAAATCGCAACGAGGCGTTTGCGGCCAAGTTGGAAGAAATCAACGAAGCGCTGGAATCCGTGACCGGTCTTGAAGATGACCGCATTCTGCGCCGTTACCTGAATCTGGTACAGGCGTCGCTGCGCACTAATTTTTTCCAGACGGATGATGCAACACAGCAGTTCAAGTCTTACGTCTCGGTCAAGTTCCAGAGCGGCACCGTTGAATATATGCCGTTGCCGAAGCCCCTGTACGAAATATTCGTCTACAGCCCCAAGATGGAGGCTGTTCATCTGCGCGGTGGCAAGGTCGCACGTGGCGGTATTCGCTGGTCCGACCGTCTGGGCGATTTCCGCAATGAAATTCTGGGCCTGATGAAGGCGCAGATGGTAAAAAACACCGTGATTGTGCCGATGGGGTCAAAGGGCGGCTTCATCGTAAAAAATCCGTCCAGTGATCCGGAAATCTTCCGCAAGGAAGGTATCACCTGTTATCGCACTATGATGTATGGCCTGTTGGACCTGACCGACAACCGCGTCAATGGAAAGATTGTGCCGCCAAAGCGTGTTGTGCGCCATGATGGCGATGATGCCTATCTGGTTGTCGCCGCCGACAAGGGCACGGCGACATTCTCGGATACCGCCAACGGCATTTCACGTGATTATGGCTTCTGGCTCGATGATGCCTTCGCGTCCGGCGGGTCTGCGGGCTATGACCACAAGGGGATGGGCATTACCGCGCGCGGCGCGTGGGAAGCCATTAAGCGGCATTTCCGTGAAATGGGTAAGGACATCCAGACGACGGATTTTACCTGCATCGGTGTGGGTGATATGTCGGGTGACGTCTTCGGCAACGGC
>Ga0213872_10001593_pt1 | contig 14420 bp, 9 predicted proteins | sample VelepicomBERX_R2_FD_160071 | JGI IMG/M metagenome (GOLD analysis project Ga0213872, IMG submission 160071) | Rhizosphere microbial communities from Vellozia epidendroides in rupestrian grasslands, the National Park of Serra do Cipo, Brazil - RX_R2 | ecosystem: Host-associated > Plants > Roots >...
GTCTATCACGCCACAGGTGTGCGCGCGCGGGAATTGCCAATCAGGATCGAGGACTTGCTGAACTCGTCCGTCTTGGTCTAACGAATGAAGGCGTTGCGACTCGTGAAGATATTAACCACTACATACGCCACAATTTCGGCCACTTCTCCTGTTGGAAGTCTGTTTAACTTCTCCCGGTTCCGTCATCCGCCCACTACAGGAAAATCCACGACGAAATAGTAGGTGAGGTTGGGAATAGGGCAACGCAGAGTAAAACAGATCGAGAAATTGTTGAAAGTTGAGATGTGACCCTATCACTTGCCTAAGAGTCGTCCCCTATTTGGACTCAGCTCAGGTAACGGAAGGCTGCCCGTAGCGGCCCCAAACTTCATAGATGAAAATCAGCACGGGGTCGTAATACATGTTGTACATGAATGCCTTCAATTCGTCTTCGGATTGCCCGAGGCTTTTAGCCACATCTTTGATCAACTGTGCGGCATTCACCTCTTCAAAAAGCTTGCTGAACTCGTTTCCTCCCCCAGGCGCCAGCCCGCTAGCGAAGGCGGTAGTTTTGTCGATCAACTTAACTAGCCCCACCAGCTCGATCATTCCATTTATTCCGTGCGTCCGCAGTTCTTTCACTTTGTCGCCGATGTAGAGGTAAAGGATCGCCTTGTCTATCAAGTCCACCACCGTCCGGATCGGGAACGTCGTACGGAAAAACAACAGCAGCGGGTCTGCGGTAGCCAGAGCCTGAACCGTTGTGATGCCGAGACTGACCAGCTTTTGCCGGTCTCTGCTGTCCTCCAGGCCCTGTATGGCCGCCAAGCCCGCTCCCTTTTCGCCTTCCGGCTTGGCAGCACCCAGCCCCTGCGCTGTCTTATCGGAAATGAAGTTCCAGGTCTGCTCGATCGGAAACAAGCCGACACCGAAGGCAAGGATCGGCGAGAAGCTATCCTTAACCGCTTGCCCGACGAGAAATGCCGCCGCGCTGGAAAACAGAAGCCGGAACATCAGCGAATAATACACCCCTGGCGTGAGGCTATACGTGTGGAATTCTTCGATGATTACCAGCACGCTAGCGAAGAACGCGCCAGCGAAGCCCCACGCGAGCGTCTCCGGAACCAACTGGCTTAGCTCGGGCGAGCCAGCCGCGGGACACACATGGCTCAGCACAAAATACCATCCGGCACCGCTCAAAACGGTCGTCAGCGCCACGGGTGGGAAAAAGTCCTGGTGACCGCTTTGCGCCTTGAAATCCTTATTAAAGTAATCCAACTCGAACTTTTTTTTGCGCTCCTCACTAGACGGGATCTCCTTCCAAGCATGGTAGGACCGACCGTGCCGAATCCTCATGTAGTCATCGTCCAGAAAAAGGGTAAACAGATTCTCCAGCAGCAGTTGCCGCCGGGTATCCAACCGCCGCATCGAATACGCGAGATACATCAGCAGCGGAATTGACGTCAGTAGCACCGTTAACAGCCAGAGAAGTATCTTCATCGAACTTCGGTATCAGTTCTTTCGAGTGTAAGCTTGCTGCTGCCGTGGGAGGTGGCTTTGTGGCGTTGGCCTTCGTCTTGCTTGGATGCTTCTTCTGCCCGTGTAATCCATTAGCTCAGTCCCTGAGGCGGGCAAATGAATCTTTTGTGTTCTTGGGCAGCTTCGCTGGATGATATGTACATCGTAGTGTTCAAAGGTTCGTCTGAGAACCTTTACTGCGAGGACTCCAGGGACGGCTGAATGCAGGAGATGTGCGTGTACAGTTTGAAGAGAAGGAGCACGCGGTAGCGAAGTGAAAATTGGGCTGGCTTGAATAATTTTCCAATCGGCCGAATCGCCGAACTCACGCCCGCCTCCTTGGGCGACCCAAGACTGATCGCCTAGATCCGCCACGGCCAAACCGTGTATTGGCTAGCCGGATACAGTTCATCCTTAAGAAACCGGCACCACCTGGAAGAGTTGAAGAATAGCTGGCCACAGGTTGTCCTCAATTCGTGTACTTAAAGCAATCCCTTGAGCTCTGGGAGCTCTACAGGCTGCCTCATATCACATGTTAGGTAGCGACTTACGAATCGTAATCCGAAATCTCGTGCATCCGATGAATTTCAGGCATCCAGATACTCATGAGGCGTTCCAACCCTCGTTTCTTCTCAGGAGCATCCTCACCTGCTTCCTTGCTCGGGGGGGGACTTGAACCCCCACGCCTTACGGCATACGCCCCTCAAACGTACGTGTCTGCCATTTCACCACCCGAGCGATTCGAGGGAACGCAACTTCTATCATGGACGAAGGTTCTCGCAAGTGTTTCTTAGACGAAGCCAGGTCTCTAAGGACTTTTGAGCAACGTCCGGATGGCCTCACTCCCTGGACCAGCGACTTCGGCGCTCTTCCCTAAACCATGCTCTAACCATTCGGCGAATCCGGCGCCGCTTGACTCGGGAGAATCCGGCCAGTTGACGATTTACCCTTTTCTCTCGCCTGTACCGTTGAATCACAACCGGGCGAAGAGCTAAACCAATCCCGAGCATTGTGGTTACCAATAATACTGACAGTCCCAATCCGCCGTTGTGCGTGATTGCTGTAAGCACAAGCGCAAGCCAAAAGTACCGCCCGAGCCCTTGAGCGACTCCTTCCCGGAGCAGCTCGACTATATCTTCGAGGGTTAGCTTTTCTGGCTCTGGAAGCCGCTCAAGGATTACGCCCTCCGGAGCTGGTCGAACCTGAGGCGCAGCCGGTCGAGGGGACAGTGGCACAGCCGGCGCGGCTTCTCCTTTGAGCCAAGCATCGATCTCCTTTTTTCGCCAACGCGCTGTATAGTCCAACTTCAGCAATCCGTGAAACAGGCTTTGCAAGCGGGGTGATAGTCCTTCCGGAATTTCTACCTGCCCACTGGCAACGCGATAAAGTTGTTGCCGCAGATCGATACCTTGAAACGGCGGGCGCCCAGTCACAGCTTCCAACAACACCATCCCCAGACTCCAGTAATCGCTGGCCTCAGACTGAAGTCCAGTCACGGCCTCAGGCGCAGAATAGGCCACGGTTCCAATGGTACCGGTCAGCATCGTCTGGTCAGCACCTAGGCGCGCCGAACCGAAATCTGCGAGGCAGACCGTGAGCGGTTGCCGACCAGTCACAAACACGTTCGAAGGTTTCACGTCACGGTGCAGCACCTGCTCCGTGTGTAGGTAATGTATCGCGCTGCCGAGCTGTCGCAGTATTTCGCCGATTTCACTTTCGTGGAGTGGACCTTGCTGCGCTACTAATCGGTTCAAGGTCGGCCCGTCGAGGAACGGCGACACTTCATAGTACCGGTCTTCGACTTGCCCCGCATCGAGTACCGGTACCAAGCTCGGATGCGCAAGTGCGCACTTCTTGCGGACATCCATTAAGCCAGGAATTTGGCCATGCCGATAAATCTTGACGGCAACGCGGCCGCCGTCCGCGCGCTCCCCCAACCAGACATCCGCTTCCGCCGAACTCCTGCTGATGAGCGAGACCAAACGAATCCCATTGACTTCGTGAATGTCGGAGGGTAGCCCCCCGGTGGTAACCGAGGGTTCGGTCGAAGGAATAACCCCGGACTGTAACTCCTCAGACATGCTCTAACGCTGGATGCTAAGCGGAAGAGAGTCAACCACGACGGTAGGAATGCGCGAGGCGGGGAGAGCAACGTGGCCCGTGACGCGGTACGATGTAGGCGAACCGTCTCGGTTTGCTTCGTCCCGAAGAGTGCAAAGCGGGACGCTCCGCCTACCGCGTGAAGCGAACACAGAGACCGTCAAGCGCGACGCCCGTCAATTGGGTAGTCCACGTTTCACCGGCTAGCACCGGAAGGGCACGCGTCAGAGTTCCCGTCGTGACAATCTCGCCGGGCGCCAATGGGGGGTTAACCTGGTCGCGCCCGAGTGTATCGACGAGATGACGCAGTGCCGATACAGGTCCACCCAACACATTCACCGCGCGACCGTGATCGGCGATTGTGCCGTTGCACTTGAGATCGATTTCGAAGGTCGAAAGTGTCCGATTCCAATCCTCGGCGTGCTCTGCGATTGAATGGCGAGGGCCAACCAAGAGGGCCCCGTGGAGCCCAAATCCCGCCACCGTGTCGGGTGCAGAAAACACCCAGCCTGGAAAGATCGACTGCACAATTTCGAAACCGTGCGCAACCCAGTCGATGGAGGCCAGCAATGCGCCTTCGTCCATGTCCGTAGAGGGCGCGCCCGCCAACCCGAAGACTATCTCCGGCTCTATGCGCGGTTCGGCTAAACCCGCGAGCGGGAACGAGTCACCGATCCCGGCAAGATCGTGCACAGTGCGGTCGTAGACATAGCCCCAGATCGGCTCGTAAACTTTGTATTCAGCCCAGATCGTTCGATTCGTGAACCCAATCTTCCGTCCTATTGGAATCTGGCCGCGGCTCTCACGCGCCTGTCTAATCACAGCGGTCGCGAAGTAGGCATCCTTGAGATCAAAAGCAGCGCGGCGCGTAGAGAACGGCGGGATCTGGCGGCCGGCATCAAGTGCGGCGAGTGCCTCGGCAGCGATCGCCTTAGCGTCCGCTAGCTTGTTGGTATCATCGGTGGACATTGAGATAACATGCGCGCCGCATGCTTTTATGAATTGTGACCCGCGTCAATAGTTGCATACTTTTCTAGAAAAGCATGGATCCTCAGATTCGCACAGTCACAATTGACCTCGGCCCACGCTCCTATCCCGTCTACATCGGCGAGAACCTCTTGGACCAGGCTGGCCAACTGTGCCGGAGGTCTTCACTAGAGGGCCACGCGGCGCTAGTCACGGATACGAAGGTCGGCGCTCTCTATGCCGAAAGAGTCGTGAAGGCTTTGGCTGACTCAGGATTCAAAGTCTCAAGTCATCTGGTCAACGCCGGCGAGGTTTCGAAATCGTTCCCAGTCATCGAGACTTTATGTGAGGACTTTGCTCGGCATGGAATTGACCGGCGAAGTTTTGTAGTCGCTTTAGGTGGCGGCGTAGTTGGCGACCTAGCGGGATTCGCTGCGTCCATCTACTACCGGGGCGTTCCCGTAATTCAAATCCCCACAACGATAATGGCTCAAGTGGATAGTTCCATTGGCGGGAAAACCGGCATCAACCTGAGCGCGGGAAAAAATCTTGTGGGAGGGTTTCACCAACCGCTCGCGGTTCTCGCCGACACGACCACACTCGCGACCCTAGGCAAACGTGAGTGGAATGAAGGCTTTGCTGAAGTCATTAAGTATGGGGTGATTCAAGAAAAGCAGCTTCTTTCCGACTTGCGACACGGCGCATTATCGCTTCCGGCCTTAGTCCGGCAATGTGTCGAAATCAAAGGCCTGTTTGTGGCCGGAGACGAAAGGGAAATCACCGGGAGCCGAGCCTTATTGAACTTTGGGCATACGCTCGGCCACGCGATTGAGACTGTCGCCGGTTACGGAACGTTTCTGCACGGGGAGGCGGTTGCGCTCGGCATGATCGCTGCCGCCCACGTCTCGGCGAACCGCGCCGGTCTGCCGGAGGAGGAGGTCAAAGAAATTGAAGCGGCGATCAAACACTATGATCTACCGACACGGCTACCCAAGGCATTACCGCTTAGCAAAATCCTGGAAAGGGTTTTTGCCGACAAGAAGTTCGTCGACGGCAAAATTCGCTTTGTGGTGACCTCTAAACTCGGATCTGCCTTTCTGGCCGATAATATCACAATCGAAGACCTTGAGTCTGGGCTTCAGGCCATCGAAACATCTCAACCGTGACCCGAAAAGAGGCCTTTATCGCCCTGAACATGGTCCCACACCTTGGACCGGTGCATCTGCGACGCCTCCTTGATATCTTTGGTTCTCCCGAGCGGGTGCTGGCCGCGAGGCGAAACGAACTTCAAGGCGTCGAAGGACTGAATCAAACTCTTATCGACTCTTTGGTGTCTTGGGAATCGGTCGTGAACTTGCAGCAAGAACTCGTTCATGTTCAGGAATTTGGAGCGACAGTCCTGACGCTGGATGATACGGAATACCCGGCTTTATTGCGCCAGATCCACGATCCGCCGACGGTCCTTTATATCTGGGGTAAGCTCGAGTCGAGAGACCAGCACGCGATCGGGGTGGTTGGTTCGAGGCGGACCAGTCACTACGGGCTGGAGTGTGCCAAAAAGCTCTCCTACCAGATTGCCTACTCGGGTCTCACGGTAATCAGCGGTTTGGCACGCGGGATCGACACAGCTGCACATCAAGGGGCGCTCGCTGCCAAGGGGCGCACCGTGGCTGTTTTAGGGACCGGATTACACCATCTATACCCCGCCGAGAATCGAGCGCTAGCCGAGAAAATTGCTTCCTGCGGCGCCGTGGTGACGGAGTTCCCGATGGAAACGACTCCTGATCGTCAAACGTTCCCTATGCGGAATCGGATTATCAGCGGCTGGGGCTTTGGCCTGTTGGTGGTCGAGGCAGGCGTCAATAGTGGAGCACTGATCAGTGCGTCGCAGGCGGCCGACCAAGGTCGCAACCTTTACGCTATCCCGGGACCGATTGATCGGCCTACTTCGCACGGCACTAATCGCCTTATTCAACAGGGGGCAAAGCTCGTAATGAGCGTTGATGATATACTCGAAGACGTTCATGCGCTGTTCCCCAAGGCGCCGGTGCTTTCTCCCAGTAAGCCGCTCGATCTCGAAGGCGACCTCCTGAAAGTTTACGAATCCATCGAATCCCAGGAAACTTCTATTGACGAGATCATCCAGCGCTCCGGCCTGGGAGCCGGCTCCGCGACAGCCGCATTGCTTCAACTGGAGATGCGACGCCTGGTGAAGCAGCTTCCTGGCAAATACTTCGTAAAACTATTGTGAAGCGTTTTTGTTTGCTACTTTGCGGGTTGCCCTCTAGTTTCCCGACCTCTGTGACAACCAATCCGTCCGGGCTGGTTGTTGCGTATATTTTTGGAGATGGGAAAAACCCTGGTCATAGCAGAAAAGCCTAGTGTGGCACTCGATGTCGCCCGCGCACTCGGGAAATTCGAGAAGCAAGGGGATTACTTCGAAAACGAGCACTATGTGATTTCCTCAGCAATCGGTCATCTCGTCGAGCTTTGTCTGCCCGGTGAGTTGGACAAGCAGCGGGGTAAGTGGAGCTTCCAAAATCTTCCGATCATCCCGGATGAGTTCCAGCTCAAACCAATTGAGAAGACGGAAGGCCGCTTCAAGCTGCTCAAGCGACTGATGAAACGCGACGACATCGACCTGGTCGTCAATGCATGCGACGCCGGGCGCGAAGGAGAACTGATCTTTCGCTACCTGGTGAAGCTCGCCGGCACAAAGAAACGGCTCGAACGTCTTTGGCTTCAGTCGATGACTCAAGAAGCAATCCGGTCCGCATTTGACCGGCTTCGAACCGATGCCGAAATGATTCCGCTGGCCGAGGCGGCCGTCTGCAGGTCTGAAAGCGATTGGCTTGTCGGGATCAATGCGACTCGAGCGATGACGGCGTTCAACTCGAAGGTCGGAGGATTTCAGTTAACGCCGGTCGGTCGTGTACAAACGCCGACACTCGCCATTCTGGTTGAACGAGAGGAACGAATCCGGTCTTTCGAGCCCAGAACTTTCTGGGAGCTATTCGGAGATTTCGACGTTCAGAGAGGAACCTACCGCGGTCGCTGGTTTGACGAAAAGTTTACCAAGGACCAGGACGAAGAACGAAAGCCGGAGCGGATTTGGGATCGGGCCAAGGCCGAGGCGCTCCTAACAAAAGTTCTGGGCAAGCCGGGGGAAATTAGCGAGGAGAAAAAGTCCACCACGCAGGCGCCTCCCCTGCTGTATGATTTGACCACATTGCAGCGTGAAGCAAACTCGCGCTATGGGTTCTCTGCTCGGCGGACTCTGCAAGTCGCCCAGCAACTCTACGAACGATACAAGGTCATCACTTATCCTCGAACGGATTCAAGATATTTGCCGGAAGATTATCTGGGAACAGCCCGCCACGTGTTATCGAGCCTGGGTGATCCGACGCTGCAACCGCACGCGCAGAAGGTGCTCCGAAACGGCTGGCTGAAACCTAGTAAGCGAATATTCAACAACGCAAAGGTGACCGATCACAATGCGATAATTCCAACCGGCCAGATCCCGCGGAACCTCGACGAAGCACAGCAGCGTGTTTTTGACATGGTTGCTCGACGGTTCGTCGCCGTATTCTATCCGGCGGCCCAATTCGAAGTCACCACTCGGATCACGCGCGTCGAAGGCGAAGCTTTCAAGACAGAAGGACGAATCATCAAGGATCCCGGTTGGCTCGCCGTGTACGGCAGAGAAGCTGCCGGTGAGGAGCAGAGCCCTGCGATCGTTGATCTGGTACCTGGCGAAACCGCTCTGACCCGAAATGCGGAGATCAGAGAGAGCCAGACCAAGCCGCCCCCGCGGTTCAACGAAGCTACGCTGCTCTCTGCCATGGAAAGCGCAGGCAAGTTCGTCGAAGACGAAGAACTCCGCGAAGCGATGGCCGCTAAAGGATTGGGCACCCCAGCCACGCGCGCTGCGATCATCGAAGGACTGATTCAGGACGGGTACGTTACTCGTGAAGCGAAAGATCTGATTGCCAACCCGAAAGGGACCTCGCTGATTACCTTACTCAGGGGCATAGGCGTCGATCTGCTCTCTTCTCCGGAACTCACGGGTGAATGGGAATATCAGCTGAAGCTGATGGAACAGGGCCGGCTGGATCGGCCGGCCTTCATGGCGAGGATCAAAGATCTGACGCGTGAAATCGTCCACAAGGCGAAGAGCTTCGAGAGCGACCTCGTCGAGGGAAATTATGCGACCATCGACGCCCACTGCCCTAAATGCGGCGCTCCGCAATTAAAGGAGGATTATCGCACTTATCGTTGCCAGAGCTGCGGATTCCGCCTGTTCAAGAATATCGCAAGCCGGCAGTTGAGCCCGGACGAAGTCAGCCTCCTCGTTAGTGATCGCAAAGTCGGACCCCTTGAGGGATTCCGCAGCAAGACCGGCAGGCCCTTCTCCGCAACCTTGGTCTTAAACGAGGATAACAAGCCTGAATTCGCGTTTGAGAATGACGGGAATAACGAACGAGTCGAGGTAAGTCCTGGCAAGCACGTCGTGGTTGGTAAATGCCAGGTCTGCAGCGACGGCCAAGTCTACGACACTGGGTCAGCCTATATTTGCGAAAACGTAGCCAAGGGTAAGTGCTCGTTTAAAATGAGTAAAAATATTCTTCAACGCGAAATTCCTCAGGATCAGATGCGGAAGATGCTGGTCGAAGGCAAAAGCGACGTGCTCAAACGATTTATCTCGAAAAAAGGCCGACCGTTTGATGCTGCGCTAAAACTTCAAAACGGCAAAATCGGCTGGGAATTCGCCAAACGGCCGGCGGCCAGCAAACGAAAGGCGAGCGATACGCCGGCGTAGGGCGTGTCGGCGTGTCGGCGTGTCGGCGTATAACAGAGGCGTCATACACAGATCCGAGCGAAGCGCCACAAGGCCAAGGTGAAAGGCTCGACTGAGCTCGCCGAAGTCCTTGGCCCTACCGGGTCGTTCGGTAGGGACGCGCTTCGTCGCGTCCTAGCCGAAACGCCGAAACGCTTCCCCTTACGCCGGCTGGCCCACCTTCTCGTGCCGCTTTTTGGAATCTTTAGCCGTAGCGCTTGTTTTCACGAGAAGGGGCTTTGCGTCGACGTTAGGTTTTTTGCGCTTTAACGCCTGCTCAAGGAAATGGCCCTGGGCATCGACCTGCTCCCCTTCAATCGGCCTGCGAACATAGGTGGACTCGATGCCTTGCTCTCGTGACTTCACATTATCCCTCCAGTAAATATCGAGCATTTGATCGATCTGCCCACGCAATTCCGGGTCTTCAACCGGGAAACAGGTCTCCACGCGCCTGAAAAAGTTCCGCGCCATCCAATCCGCGCTTGCCAGATAGACCTCCGGATGGCCTCCATTCTCAAATCGGAAGATTCGGCTATGCTCCAAAAATCTTCCAACCAGGCTCCGGACCGTAATGTTGTCGCTTACCCCGGGTACTTTTGACCGCAAACAACAGACACCGCGGATCAGGAGGTCGATTTTAACCCCGGCTTGCGAAGCGCGGTAAAGCGCTTCAATAACTTCCGGATCAACCAGCGAATTCACTTTCGCAAAAATCGCCGCACGTTTTCCCTCTTTCGCGTGGTCGGTTTCGCGGCCGATCATCTCGAGCACAAATTCGTGTAGGACTTTCGGTGCCGCCTTGATCTTCTTCAATTCTGGAAAGACCGAAACACCGGTCAGCCAATTAAAGAGTTCCGCGGTATCGTTCGTAAGATCTGGGTCACAGGATAGTAGGCCCAGATCCGTGTAAAGCCTCGCGGTAGACGGATGATAGTTCCCGGTACCGAGGTGAACATAGCGTCGTATGCCATCCTCTTCACGACGGACGACAAGAGCTAACTTTGCGTGAGTCTTCAGGCTTACAATGCCGTAAACCACGTGAACGCCTGCTTCCTGTAGTGTTCTTGCCCACTTGATATTCGCGGCCTCATCGAATCGCGCTTTCAGCTCGATAACGACGGTCACCTGTTTTCCGCTCTCGCCCGCTTCAGCAAGGGAAGCAACAATCGGAGAGTCTCCGCTTGTTCGATAAAGCGTCTGCTTGATCGCCAAGACGTTCGGGTCCTCCGCAGCCTGCTCGATGAAATCCAGTACGGTCTGAAAGCTATCGTACGGATGATGCAAGAGAATCGGCCGTCGCCGGATCTGCGAGAAAATATCGTCGTGATCAGCGGATCCAGTAACGATTGGCGCCACGAACGGGCGAAATTTGAGATCGGGTCTCTGGACCTCCGAGATCACCGGCATCAACCGTAAAAAATTGATCGGCCCGTCGACCTGGTAAAGGTCATCATTCGTGAGGCTGAAAGTTTGTAGTAATTGATCGGCGATGTGTGCCGGGCAATCTCTCTGAACTTCCAAGCGGACGGCATCACCGCGACTCCGTTTACGCAATTCAAGCTCGATGGCTTTCAACAGGTTGTCGGTTTCTTCCTCGTCAAGGTAGAGATCGCTGTTCCGGGTTACGCGAAACTGGTAGGCCCCCTTGACTTTCACTCCGTGGAAGAGTGAGCCTACGTGTGCCTGGATCAGGTTGCCGATGAAAATGTAACGGTACATCCCGCTCTCGCCGGCCTTGTAAGGGAGTAATCGCGGCAAGATACGCGGGACCTGGACTACCGCTAAATTCGTGTTGAGATCTTCGCCTTCCAACTCGACAGCCACATTAAGGCTCTTATTTAGCAACTGCGGGAATGGATGAACGGGGTCGACCGCGAGCGGCGTCAGTACCGGGTACACTGACTTCTCGAAGTACTTCGTATAATACTGTTTCTCTTCTTTTGTAAGCTCTTCGTAATGTAGAAAGAACACATTATTCTGCTCCAGAGCCGGGACGAGTGCTTCATTCCAAAGGCGGTACTCGTCATCGACCATCTTGCGCACCCGGACTGAAATCGCGGCCAGCTGCTCGCTTGGGGTCAATGCGTCGGGCTCGGGCGCACTCAAATTGCTAACGTGCTGCTGTTTCAACCCGGCAACACGTATTTCAAAAAACTCGTCAAGATTCGAGGCGACAATACAGAGAAACTTCACGCGCTCGAGTAAAGGATTCCTGGCGTCGGCCACTTCTTCCAAAACGCGTTCATTGAACTCTAACCAACTGAGTTCACGATTGATATAAAGCGATGGATCAGACAGGGACACAGAGTCGTTTTTCTCCATAAACTGGTTTCTGGAACGCTGTTTTCTGCGGATCTGCTTCTGCATCCTTAACCCCTGCAGAGTCACTGGGCTAGCCCCATTACTCCTATCTGCAAACGGCATGGGCCGTCAAGAACCACGTCACGCACCACGTCGCGCCACGGGTCGGACGGAGCCATAAACCGCAGATTACGCTGATTCCACAGATGAGTGCGGCGATAGAGGGTTGGCGTTGAGCGCCGCGAGCCCTTTTTGCGCACCTCTTTGCCACCACAAGGCCAAGGTGAAACTTGGCCCTACCAGATCGTTCGGTCCTAGCCAGATCGTTTGGTAGGGACGCGCTTCGTCGCGCGCCGCGGCTCGGACGGAGCCTCGCCCTACCGACCCTACCAGGACGTTAGTCGCGGCGACTACCGGTCAAAAGGGGCAACAGGTAAAAGAGCAAGTAGCCCAGCGAGGTCAGGAATGCGGCCACATACGTTAGAGCCGCAGCGTCAAGCACCTCGTTTACCGCTCGCACCTCGCCTTGGCCGCGAATGAAGCCCATATCAAGCAGCACCTTCTTGGCACGGTTTGACGCGTCAAACTCTACGGGAAGCGTAATCAGATTGAACAACATGATGACACCCCAGGCGATACACATGACCAGCAGCATCGGTCGAAAAAGACCTGTCATGAACCCAACGATCGGTAGAAACGCGACGGCCATGTTTGCGTATCCGGCCAGACCAGCCGCCGCCATCCGCATGTTGAGCGGCGCATAGGCCATCTTATGCTGGATGGCGTGCCCGGTCTCGTGCGCCGCTACACCGACAGCCGCGGTCGAGTATCCGTGAAAGTTTGCCGAAGAAAGCACCAAGGTCTTGTTCAACGGGTCGTAGTGATCACCCAGCATCTGGTTGGACTCCATGATCTGAACGTCGTTAATACCCGACGCCGCCATGATCCGCGCGGCAACTTCGGCCCCGGTCATACCGGAGGACGCGGGGACCTCACTGTATTTGGAGTAGGCCGCTTTCACCCTCCACGTCGCCCACAGAGAAAGGGCAAAAGTTCCCAGGAAAAGGAATATGCTTAATGCAGTCATTTTCTAAATATGATACTCCTGTGTGGTTGGACATCAAAGGGATCCCGTGCTGCGCTTTTTTCTTTTCGAGTCCGGGAGCGGCTGGTTAATTTAGCGGGTTTATGGGGAATCTTTTTCAGGGATACATGCCGGAGACCTTTTTTGACGAGATGTTCGAACCTGCCGGCGACGTCCGTCCGCACTACCGAAGGTTGTTCGATCGCTTCGGTGATATGTCGTCCGAAGAATTTCAGAAAAAGCGAACGATCGCTGACAACGCTTTTCTCACCCAAGGCGTTACCTTCACCGTCTACAACGATCAAGAGGGCACAGAACGGATATTCCCGTTCGATTTGATTCCGCGCATCATTCCACGCGCCGAATGGGATCACGTGGAACGCGGGCTTACCCAACGCATCACGGCCTTGAACCTTTTCCTGCATGACATTTATCACGAACAAAAGATCGTGAGTGATGGCGTTATCCCGGCAGAGATCATTCGCAGCGCCGTCCATTTCCGACCGGAGTTCATGGGGTTCGATGTGCCGAAAGATATCTATATCCATATCTGCGGCACAGACTTGATCCGTGACCAGCAGGGAAACTATCTCGTGCTCGAGGATAACGGCCGCTGCCCCTCCGGTGTCTCATATTTATTGGAGAACAGGCAGGCGATGAAGAGGGTATTCCCGAACCTGTTCTCTCGGTACCTGGTTCGACCTGTAGACGCTTACTGCTTCGAACTCCTGAACATGCTCCGGTTCATCGCGCCAAACGGAAACCCGGAACCGAATGTCGTGCTGCTCACGCCTGGAATCTACAACTCGGCTTACTTCGAGCACTCTTTCCTCGCCAGAACCATGGGTATTGAGATCGTTGTAGGAGCCGATTTGGTGGTCCAGAACGGCGTTGTTTTCATGAAGACGACCCAAGGCTTAAAGAGGGTCGACGTGATCTATCGCAGAATCGACGACGACTTTCTCGATCCACAGGTATTCCGGAGCGATTCGGTCCTGGGTGTCCCAGGAATCGTAGACGCCTACCGGAGAGGCAATGTCAGTCTGGCCAACACGATCGGCACCGGCGTTGCGGATGATAAAGTCACGTATTACTTCGTGCCGAAAATGATTCGATACTACCTGGATCAGGATCCCATCCTGCCGAATGTCGAGACTTACCTTTCGCACTTTGACTCAGACCGCAAATATGTTCTCGAGAATTTGGATAAGTTGGTAGTGAAATCGGCAAATGAAAGCGGCGGCTATGGAATGCTCATGGGTCCGCAATCAACGAACGAACAACGGGCGGCTTTCCGGCGTGCGATTGAGAAGAATCCGCGCAACTATATTGCCCAGCCGGTGATCCAGTTGTCTCGCTCTCCCTCCTTCTGCGACGATCACTTCGAAGGAAGGCACATCGACCTTCGCCCATACATCCTGTATGGAGAAAAAATCAGTATTCTCCCCGGTGGTTTAACGCGAGTTGCTCTCCGCAAAGGCTCCCTGGTCGTGAATTCCTCCCAGGGCGGCGGGAGCAAAGATACTTGGGTGCTCAATGACTAAAGGTTTTGAGTTTTAGGTTTTGAGTTTTGGGTTTTGAGTGCTGTTTTCGCATCCGCCATTTGCTCGAAGCTGAAACAAACGCAAAACTCAA
>Ga0213872_10001594_pt1 | contig 14412 bp, 13 predicted proteins | sample VelepicomBERX_R2_FD_160071 | JGI IMG/M metagenome (GOLD analysis project Ga0213872, IMG submission 160071) | Rhizosphere microbial communities from Vellozia epidendroides in rupestrian grasslands, the National Park of Serra do Cipo, Brazil - RX_R2 | ecosystem: Host-associated > Plants > Roots >...
GACGACGATGGGCACGGGCATCTTGGCGCTGATGCTCGACCAACTTCCCATCGCGATTCCTGGGCTTTTGCAAGTAGCTCGCGGCCTCTGGTTCTTCAACATCGCACTGTTTGGCGTGCTCGTTGCGGCAAGCATCGGGCAGTGGATTCTCTATCGCAAAGAAAGCATTGCAATGTTCACGCATCCGGTGCAATCGATGTTCTACGGTGCGGTTCCGATGGGATTTGCAACCATCGTCAACGGCTTCACCGTTTTCGCTCCAGCGTTCATAGGCGGCGGTGCATATCACGTCGCGTACGTCCTGTGGTGGTTTGACGCCCTGCTCGCGGTCGTGTCAGGATGGTTGATTCCACATCTGATGTTCACGCAGCAAGAACACTCACTAGAAAAGGCAACGGCGGTGTGGCTGCTCCCGATCGTTCCGGCAGAAGTTACCGCCGCGTCGGGCGGCCAACTTGCACCGCATCTGGCCGGTCACGCAGCGCATCTCATCGTCGGCGCGTCCGCGATTCTGTGGAGCTTCTCGGTACCGCTCGCTCTCGCGATCTTGGCGCTCGTCTTCCTCCGCCTCGCGCTGCACCGCATTCCACCGCGTGAAATGGGTGTCTCGGGATGGCTCACGCTCGGGCCGCTCGCAACGGGAGCGCTCGGTTCGGTTGTACTCGGGAACGCAGCCGCAACGGCATTCGCCGGAACATCACTTGCGCCGATCGCTCCGATCGCACACGCCCTCGGCATTCTCGCCGGAACGGTGCTTTGGGGATACGGCACCTGGTGGTGGATCAGCTCGACGTGCGTCACAATTCATCACCTAGCGCATTCTCTTCCGTTCAACCTCGGCTGGTGGGGCTTCACCTTCCCGCTCGGTGTTTATAGCGCCGCGACAATCGCTCTGGCACGTGCAACGAATGCGACGATCCTCACAGATATCGGCACAGGCTTGATCCTGTTACTCGCAGCGCTTTGGATCATCGTCGCGGCGCGCACCGCAATCGGCCTCGTTCGCGGAGAACTCTTCCAGTTGCCCAAAGCGAAAACGCTTGTGGCTGGAATGGAGAAAGCAGCTGCCTAACTGCGCAAAAGCGTAACCAACGCCGCCGCGGCAGGAGACAATGCTCCGTCGCGGCGGCGTATGATGCTGAACATTCGTTCAATGGCGACGCCCTCGACATCCACGATCTCCAGCGTTTTTTCACGAACATCACGCTCGATGGCGACTTCCGGCATCCACGCGACACCGACACCACGCCGAACCGCTTCGTGAATCGCATCCGTCGTCCCGAAAAGCATCGATCGTCCAAAGACGATCCCCGCGTGCGCGAGCGCTTCGAGAACGGCCTGGCGTGTCGCTGAGCCTTCCTCCCGAACCAGCAACGTTTCTTTCAACGCCGACTCGCGCGTAATGCGCGGCGGCACGATGCGTCCTACGCGCGCGGTGCACACTAACGCATCGCGCACGAACGGCTCGACCGCGATCTCCGGCATCACGACTGGGCCTTCCACAACGCCGACGTCGGCAAGATCGTCGAGAACCATCTGTGCAACGCCGCTCGTGTTGCCCATCCGTACATCGATACGCACTTCCGGATGCTGGCGCATGAAACGCGCAATGACTGCCGGGAGAACGAACGTACCCGTCGTCATGCTCGCGCCGACGACGAGTGAACCGGCTTCGCCGGCCTTGTGCCGTTCAGCAATCCGGCCCGCGCGCGCACGCTCGAGCGCGATGCGCCGGCCGATCTCCGCGAGTTCTTCACCAAGCGCCGTTACAGCAATCGACCGCCCGCGCTGGACGATAACCGGCATGGCGCAGACGCGCTCGAGTTCGCGCATTTGCTGCGATACGGACGGCTGCGTGATACTCAGTGCCTCGGCCGCGCGCGTAAGGCTGCCGTACTCGGCCACACGCGCAAGCGTCATGAGGTGCACCGGGTTCAATTCCACAGGTTCGACGTTCGTGCACAAGCCACTAACCACCGTACATGCTGCTTGGAAGGCACCGCATTCAAAGTTGGGTAAACGGCTCGACGATGGATCTCACCGGACTTCGTCTTGCAGTCCTAGCGCCGATCGCATGGCCAACGCCGCCGGCGGGTTACGGCCCGTGGGAGCAGATCGCGTTCAATATTGCCGACGGCATGCGCCGGCGCGGCCTTGACGTCACGTTGTTCGCCACCGGCAACTCCACCTTCGAAGGCAAGGTGTCGTCGGTAGTCCCCGTCGGTCTCAACGAAGACCCTGCACTGAACGGCGACGTATTCACCGCATTACACGTCGGTGAACTCTTCGCGCGAGCCGACGAGTTCGACCTTATCCACAACAATTTCGACTGGAAGCCGATGACGTACGCGCTTGCCACGAAAACGCCGCCATTGCTAACGACGATCCATGGGTTTTCATCGCCGCAGATTCTCGCTGCGTACTATGCAAGCGCATGGCGAAGCTTCTTCTGCTCGATCAGCGATGCCGATCGCGATCCCGGCCTTTCGTATCTCGCTACGACGTACAATGGTATCGATGCCTCGGCATTCACCTTCCGTGCAACGCCCGGCGACTATCTCGTCTTTCTCGGACGCTTTCATCCCGAGAAAGGAACGCATCTTGCGATCGAGATCGCGAAGCGCGCTGGGGTTCGTTTGAAGATGGCCGCTATTCCGCACGACAAAGAGTATTTTCGCACGCAAGTGGAGCCGCACATCGACGGCGACCAGATTCAGTTCTTGGGAGCCGTCGAGCGCGAAGCGCGCGACGAACTGTTGAGTAACGCGCTCGCATTAGTGCACATGACGACGCGCCCCGAGCGATTCGGCTTGACGATGATCGAAGCGATGGCGTGCGGCACGCCCGTGCTCGGCGCGAACATGGGATCGGTGCCCGAAATCGTCGTCAACGGCGTAACGGGATTCGTTTGCGACACGGTCGACGATGCCGTGATGCGCGTTCCGCAACTTGCTTCGCTGAATCGCAACGCGTGCCGGAGTCGCGTCGAAATCACGTTCAGTGTCGACCGGATGATCGATCGTTATCTCGACGCGTACGCATCGGCTGTTGCTATGGAATTACCGTTGGCCCCAACGCAGGAACAGCTTGCGTGGCGCGCGCGGGACTGGTGGGATCGGCCAATGGCCTACACCGACATTCCACCGAAACCGCGCAGCTTCGGGTTCAACGAAGCGTAGCGATTATTGCGGAACGGCCGTCGTCCAGCGCAGCTTCTTATGCGCCGCGTGCGCGCGCTTGATTGCGTTCTCGTCGGCCGGACCGTTGAGCACCATGGTGAAGTGGCCCATCTTGCGGCGCGCCACCGCGTGTTTCTTGCCGTACATGTGCAGTTCGATCGACGGATCGCTAAGCAGATCGTCGACGCCGTCAAGGTGGTCGCCGGTCCCTTCACCGAGGATATTCATCATGATGGCGTTCGCGAATAAGCGCGGCGGCGAAAGCGGCAGGTTGCAGATCGCTCGCACGTGCTGCTCGTACTGCGAGCATTGCGTCACGTCGATCGTGTAATGCCCGCTGTTGTGCGGACGCGGAGCGATCTCGTTGACGAGCACCTCGTCCTTCGCGGTGAGGAAGTACTCCACGCAATACGTTCCGACAATGCCGAGCTTACGCCCGATTGTCGTCGCCATGGTACGGGCGCGATTGGCAACGTCTTCGCTCACACGCGCCGGCGCAATCGACATCGCGAGGATTCCGCTTTCGTGCACGTTTTCCACGACCGGATACGTCACGACCTCATCCTTTGCGTTGCGCGTCGCGATGACACTCAGCTCGCGCACGAACGGAATCATCTTTTCGAAGATCAACCGTGCGCCCTTACTTGCCGCGAAGGCGCCTTTCGCTTCGTCGAGCGTTCGCGCGCGCCACTGGCCTTTGCCGTCGTAGCCGCCGCGCGCCGTCTTCAGGATCGCCGGAAATCCTACGCTCATAGCCGCGCCGGCGACATCGGATGAATGCACGATCTCTTCGAAGTCGGCAGTGGGGATGCCGCATTCGCGAACGAAGCGCTTTTCCAACGTCCGGTCTTGCGTGATCCGCAACACGCTGCTGTTCGGCGAGACCTTAAAGCCGTGATCTTCGAGATACTTCACCGACGCGATGTCGATGTTTTCAAACTCGTACGTAACAATGTCGGTCTTTCGCCCGAGTTCTTCGATCGCCGCCTTGTCTTCGTATGGTGCGACGATTTGCTCGTCGGAAACTTGACCGGAAGGCGAATGTTCTTGCGGATCGAGCGTTACGACGTGGTAACCCATGCGCTTCGCATCAATTGCAAACATGCGGCCAAGCTGGCCGCCGCCGATTACGCCGATTCTATCCATTTCAGGGTGTACTCTCCACAGCAGCGTCGTGCATACGTTGAACGTACGCATCGAGGCGCTTGGCGACACCCGCGTCGTGCAAGGCAACGATACGTGCAGCAAAAAGCGCCGCATTGACGGCGCCGTTGATCGCCATCGTCGCTACCGGAACGCCGGGCGGCATCTGCACGATCGACAGCAACGAGTCGAGACCGTTGAGCGCCTTGGACTGTACCGGAACGCCGATGACCGGGACGAGCGTTTTTGCCGCCACCATTCCCGGAAGGTGCGCCGCACCTCCGGCACCCGCGATGATTGCGGCCAGCCCACGCTCGCGAGCGGTGCTCGCGTACTCGAACATTTCATCGGGCATGCGATGCGCCGAGACGATACGGATCTCGCAGTCGATCTCCAACCCGACGAGGGTATCGCGCGCGGCGACCATCGTGTCCCAATCGGAGCGGCTCCCCATGATAATGCCGATCGCAGGGCGCTTGGCTGGTGATGTCATCGTTTTGGCGCTTCGAGTCGGAGCGGAGCGCACCCTGGGAGCGGCCTGCGGACGTCGAAAGGTGAGCGCCATGTCGACGTTTCTCTTAGGCATCAACTATTGGCCGAGAAGCACTGCAATGTACGCCTGGCAGCGATTCGACTTGGGCGAGATTCGCGAAGACATGCGGCGCATCAAAGGCCTCGGTTTACACGTAGTTCGCTTTTTCTTAACTTGGGAAGCGTTTCAACCTGCGCGTGACACGGTCGATGAAGACGCTCTGCGTCGTTTCCAGATGGTGATGGACACGATCGGCAACGCGGGGTTGCTCGCGATGCCGACCTTGTTTTGCGGCCACATGAGCGGCGTGAACTGGCTGCCGTCGTGGTCGCTCGATACATCGACGCCGCACGGGAGGTTTCGTACGATCTCGAACGGTTCGACGTCGCCCTTCGGCATCGGCGACTTCTACGCAAATGAAGATCTGCTGCATGCGCAAGTGCTCTTTGCAGAACGCGTGGGCGAGCGCGTTCGCGATCATTCTGCGCTGCATGTATGGGATCTCGGCAACGAGTTTTCCAACCTTCGCGAACCGAAGACACCCGCCGATGCGCAGTCGTGGAGCCGCAGGCTCACCGAAACGCTGCAACGCGTTTCGAACGCCGGTGCTACCGGCGGACTTCATGGCGAAGACGTTGAGCGCGATCGTAACATTCGTCCATCAACGATCGCGCAACCGTGGGAGTTTGCGACGATGCACGGGTATTCGGTGTACAGCGGCTTCTCGCGCGGGCGACTCGACGTCGAGGTGGTGCCGTTCTTGGAGCAGATCATGCAATCGTGCAGCGGCAAACGCGTGCTCTTCAGCGAACTCGGCAACCCGACGTGTCCGCCCGGAACGGTCTCGCCGTACGATCGGGTTCCACTTCCCGGAGAGCCGCCGCTCGAAGCGCGCGCGCTCCCGGCAAATGCCGCGTCGTACGCTTGTCTCACGGAAGATGAGATGGCGGCTTACGCTTATGCCGTTATCGATCGTTTGCAGCGGCGTGGTGCATTAGGTGCGATGTGGTGGTGTTGGGCTGATTACGATCCACGGCTCGCGGAGCTGCCGCCCTTCGATCTCGCGCCGCACGAGTTGGGCTTCGGCATCATTCGCTCGGATGAAACGTTCAAGCCGGTGGCGTACGCGTTGGAACGATTGGCACGCGAGTGCCGGCTCGTCGTAAACGAGCCGCCGCCGATTGTCGACGAAACCAGTTTTTATCAAGCACTACCAGAAGGGATACGGGATGTCTACCAACGGTACTGCGCCGACAACGACTAACAGCAAGGTGATGATCGTCACCGGCGCGAGTTCCGGTATCGGACGATCGCTCGCCATCGCAGCAGCCGCGCGCGGCTATGCGGTGCTCGCGATCGGCCGCGATGCCGCTCGCCTCGAAGAAACGGCGCAAACCATCCGTTCCGCAACGGGTCGATGCGAAACACTTCGTATCGACGTCACGGCTGCCGATGCACCGCAACGCATCGTCGATACGGCGCTCAAGGCTTTCGGGCGCATCGATGTGGTGGTCAATAATGCGGGCGCTGGAACATCCGGGATGCTTCTCGCACAGAGCGACGGCGAAATCGACGCGCAGTTACAACTCCACGTGTACGCACCGTTGCGCATCTCGCGCGCGGCGCTACCCGCGATCCGGGAATCACACGGCGGATTCGTTTTCATTGGTTCGGGCGTCGCTCGCGTGCCGGTTCCCGGCTACGGTGCGTACTGCTTGGCGAAAGCGGCGGTGCGCGCCGCGGCGATTCAACTCCGACGCGAACTGCGATCCGAAGGCATCTTCGTTACGTATGTCGATCCTGGTGCGGTTGCAACGGGTTTTTCGTCGGCGGCCGGCATGGAAGATAACGATTCCGGCCTGCGGGCGGATCCGAATCGTGTCGCTCGGCGCATTCTCAGCGGTATCGAACACCGGGCATCGCGTGTGAACGCGGTACCATTGCACACCATAGCAGCCGTCATCGGCGAATGGCTGCCGGCGCTTGCAGATGCATCGTTGAGCCGCATCGTCGCGCAGCCCGGTGCTACAAAACCGGCACCCGCACCCACGCCGCCGGTTTCACAAGCATCCCCACCTGTCGAAACCGTCGAGCCGGCGACGCCGGTTATCTTTAATGACTTCGAACGCGCTCTCGAGCCCGTTGCGCGTCGCATGGAACGCGTGAAGCTGTCGCAAACATTTCTTCGTGAAATGCTCGCTCCGGACTCAACGATCGAGCTTCACGATGTGGCCATGCGCTGGGCCGGGATGCCCAACAAGAACGAACGCGCTGCCATGCATGAAGTCCTCGACGCGTTAACGGCAGCCGGCTATTTGGAAGCAACAGGGGAAGAAACGTGGATCGTTCGTCGCGCCGCCGAGTAGGCGCATTGGTTAGTGTTATTGCCGGCATGCTGGTGTTTGGGAGCGCTGCGCTCGCCGCACCGCTTAGCGGCACGTTCGCGCTGCTTGGCGGCAAACCGTCAGTGATGGCGCAAATGAACGTGCAAACGCAAGACGGCAAAGATCAGATCGATATCGTTCAGACGAAAGCCGGCGCGACGCATCCGATCGTCGATTACACGGTCGACATGACGCAGCTCATGCATATGGTGATCGTCCGCGACGATTTCGCGACGTTCATTCACGGTCACCCCGAGTTCAACGCGCAGACCGGGCACTTCACCATCGATGTTCCGCTCAGCCCGAATCACCGCTATTACGTCTACGCCGACTCCGCGCCCGCGGGAATCGGTCAACAAGTCTTCCGCTTCACGCTGGAACCGGGAAGCGCCGCAGCGAGTGTACCGTCGCCTTCGATAACCCCCTCGCCGGCGAAGGTAGCTGCAGGTCCCTATACAGTGGCGCTATCGGAAACCACGGTTCCGGCGAATCAACCCGTAGCATTGCAAGCAACGGTCACGCGCAACGGCCAGTTGGCGACGGACTTGCATCCCTATCTCGGTGCCGCAGCTCACGTCGTTTTCGTGAACACGTCGTCGCTCGACTACGTGCACGTGCACCCGACGCTGCCGGGTCAGCAGATGGAAATGAGCGGAATGGGCGACATGGATACGTCGGGCATGAAACCGGAAGCCGGCCCCAAGATGGCGCTGCACGTTCCACCGCTACCCGTCGGCACGTACAAAGTATGGGTGCAGTTCCGCGGCGGCTCGTCGCTGGATGTCGCGCCGTTTACGATTGACGCACGCTAAGCGTTCGACGCGCGCTGAGCGTTCGCAGCTGCTTCACACCGATCGCGGCAAAGAAGATCACCGTGGCGAGCAACACGATCGTTGCGCCGCTTGAACTCTTGAGGTAATAGGAGAGATAGAGTCCGCCGACCGTGCTGATAGCGCCGAAGATCGCCGACATGGTCATCATCGGCGCAAAGCGCGACGTTAACTGATACGCGGCGGCCGCCGGCGTCACGAGCAACGCCGCAACTAGAATAATCCCGACCGACTGCAGCGCCACGATAATCGTAAGCGCAAGCATGACAAGTAACACGTACTCGATCGCTCCCGCATTGATTCCGCTCGCCTTCGCGACAACCGGATCGAACGTTGTGTAGAGTAAGCCGCGAAACAGCACGATAATCAGTGCCGCAACGACGACGCACAGGCCCAGAATCAGCCACAGATCGCTCGGCCCGATCGACAGGATGTCGCCGAACAGAAAGCTCTGCAGGTCGACGGCATAACTTTTCTGTTGACTCATCAGGAAAATTCCGAGCGCAAACATCCCCGTGAACAGCACGCCAATCGCGGTATCGAGCGAGATACGTCCGCGACGATGCACGAACCCGATACCAAGTGCGGTCAGCACTGCGACGATCGCCGCTCCGACGTAGTAGTCGATGCCGCGCAGATACGCGATCACGATTCCCGCGAAGGACGCGTGCGCGATGCCGTCACCGATAAATGATAGGCGTCGTAGCACCACGTACGTCCCCATCGTCGAACAAAGAAGTCCCACCGCAAGCGCAGCGGCAAATCCGCGCTGCATAAACTGGTAGTGAAACGGTGCAAGCAATGCATCCATGCTAGGGGCGAATCTCCGGGTGAACGGCGTGTTGCTCGTGCGGCTCGTGGTCGAGACGCAAATGCCCGTGCGTGTGCGCGTGCTCGCGAATGCCAGCATACACGTTGGCCCGCACGACTTCGTCGGGTGTTCCGATCGCCAGAACGCGCCGGTCGAGGACGAGCAATCGATCGAACCACTCGTCGACGCGGTCGAGATCGTGCGTGGTCATCAACACCGGCAAGCCCTTCGCGACAAGTCCGCGCACGATTTCGAGCAGCGACTCTTCCGTCGCTGCGTCGACACCGGTAGTCGGCTCATCAAGCAACAACAGCTCGGGCTCTTGCGCGATCGCGCGCGCAACGAAGACGCGCTGCTGCTGTCCGCCGGAGAGTTGCGCGATGTGACGGCTCGCAAACTTCTGCATATTGACAGCTTCCAGCGAAGACGCGACGATATCGCGATCGTTCACGTCGAACCGCTGCCAGAAGTGCATTCTCGGAAAACGCCCCATGGCGACGACATCCCACACCGTCGCGGGAAACGACCAATCGACAGCCTCAACCTGAGGAACGTAGGCGATGGTGCCGGGCTTGAGTTTCCGAGGCTCCGTGCCGAGCACGCAAACCTCACCACTGGATGGGCGAAGCAATCCCGCAATCGTTTTCAACAGCGTCGACTTCCCGGAACCGTTGGGTCCAACGATGCCAAGCGCTTCGCCCTCGTGGACAGTCAACGTTACACCGTTGAGTGCGACGAAGTCGTCATACCGCACGACGAGGTCACGTATCGTGACCGCGTCGCCACGTGCGTCGATCATTGCATGGCCTTTACGATTTCGTTCGTATCGTACGTAAGCATCGAGATGTAGTCGCTCACGCGCGGATCCGTGCCGACGGAATCGTCGTACAGATTATCGACGATCGTGATACCCGCGCTACGAGCGATCTGCTCCGCGAGCTTCGGGCTATACTCGGGCTCGCCGAAGATCGCGCGCACGTGATGCTGTTTAGCGAGATCGACGAGGTTCGCAATCGATTGCGGATTTGGTTCTTGCCCCGGCGAAGGCTCGATGAACCCAAGCGTCGTGATGCCGAAGCGATCGTTGTAGTACTGCCACGCATTGTGGAATACGATCATGACGCGCTGCTTCGGCGGAATACGATCGATGTCGCGCGCGATCTTTTTGGACAGCTGGTCAAGCTGATGGTTATATCGAAGCGCATTCATGCGATAGTCGTTGCCATGCAGCGGATCGGTGACGATCAACGCATCACGGATCTTGAGGACGTATCTCTTCGCAAGTTGCGGGTCCATCCACAGATGTGGGTTATTGTTCTTCACCGGCAAGCCGTCAGCTCCGACGACGATGCGCAGATCCGGCGAACCGGCGTTGCGCACCGTACGATCGAGCCACGCTTCGAGGCCCGCGCCGTTTTCGACGAGGATGTTCGCCTGAGCAAGTGTGGCGACGTTTTGCGGCGTCGGTTGATACGTCTCGGGCGAGCCCCCAACCGGAACGAGACTCTGCACGGTGACATGTGAGCCGCCGACCGCTTCCACAAACGAGTTGAATGTCGAGATCGTGGTTACGACTGCAACTTTTTTGTGCGCACTTGTCGATGACGGCGACGTATGGCCGCCGCAAGCAGCGAGCACCGCAAGTAACGCGCAAGCAATAAGGTGCTTCAACGGCATGAACGACACCGCCCTATAAACTCCATCTTGTGACCGCTGAGTTCGAAGCCGTGCTGTTTCCGCAACGACTCGGTAAAGTTGTCGACGACGTCGCAGTTCACGTCTTCGACGCGTCCGCAGACTTCGCAAATCGCGTGATGATGATGGCTCGCCGGCTCACACGACGTGTACGTCGCCTCGCCCGAATCATCGATCCGAACGGTCGCATCGCCCTTCGATTGCAAATATTCGAGCGTGCGATACACGGTCGAGAGCGAGATCTTCTCACGATGCTCCGTAAGCTCGCGATGGATCTCGCCGGCCGAGAGAAAGCGCCTGCGCGAGCGCAGAATCGCCGCGACCTGTTCGCGCGGCCGCGTCGCGTAGTCGGATCGGGTAGCCATGCCCTTTTATTTGCGAATCATTCGCAAAATCATTGTGGACAACCGGCGGTTGCTTCCTTTGCCTTATTCTGCTGCTGCGTCGCCCAGTAGTTCGAGGCGTCCGCCAGGCTGGGAAGCGAGAGGCCCACGGCACTAGCCCGTGACTGAACCTTCGGAATCACCTCGCCGACCGGAGGCGGCGGCGTTCCCTGATCGGTGGCTACCTTTGCAAGTTCGCGCCATGCCGTAGCAACAAACGCCGCCGCCGCTACGTCCTTCACCGTCTGGCACGTGAGCGCAAACTTGGTGCGGACCACATCGGACTGAAGAGCGTAAGCCCAAGCCGCCGTTGCGCCAAGCTGAGCGTCGATCGGAGCCCGCGTCGCATCGCTCGGACACGTATTCTCGAGAATCTCTTCCTCTTGAGCCGCGTCAGTGATAATGCGCTGCAGCTCATTGTAACGATCGGCAAGCTCGTTTGTTGCGGGCGCATGCTTGTCGAGTTGGCGGACCCGGTTATCAAGCTGCGATGCAACGATGGTATTGCAGCGCTCCGGTGTCGTAACGTCTGCGGGTGCACGAGCCGGCACACCAGGCAGCAATACGACAAATGCGGCCGCAGCTACGACCGGGGCGAGGAAGCGTTTCAAGCGCGAAGCTCCTTTGTCTTATCTCTATTTTTGCTCTGGCACGGCAGAGAGGTTTCCCCTCCGCACAAATACCAAAAAGCCCTTTGACAGGTGGTTAGCCCAACGCGTATAATCCTCCGCGTTGCCCCATCGTGGGGGGTCGCACCTGGAGGGTGCGACAGAGTGTTTAGCACAGGATGTGCGGTGACAGTCGCGTGAGCGACTGGCAAAACACGGGGATGTAGCTCAGCTGGTAGAGCACTTGCTTCGCATGTAAGGGGTCAGGAGTTCGAGTCTCCTCATCTCCACCAATTGGAAATGCCCGTCGTTATTAGCGACGGGCGTTTTTACTGCGCGTTCCGAGCAGCGATGGGAGGCGACTACGATTAGTCCGGCACGGGCACGGTGTTCGGAAGGATGGCACTGGTGTTCGAAACGAGGTGCCTCCGCCCCGCAAAAAAAGCTAATCCGTAGATGATCGCAATAAGTACGAGCAAATTTCGGTACCCGAGTACCAGCGACGAGTATTCGAGCACCCCGCCGACCATCGCACCGAGCAGATTCGTGGCGAACGCGACCGTCGATGTAGCGGCGGTACGGAATCGCTCGGCAAAGATAAGGTTTGCAAGAAAGACTGGCGCGAAGCCCAGCGAGGTTGCAGCAGCAAACCGCAGCGACACGTCAAGTCCCAGAAGGCACTCCGGTTCAATCGCCCATGCTAGGGCAAGGCTAAACGCCAGCATTGCGTAGAGTAACGGCACGTTTCGAAATCGGACGCGCTGCGCGACCATAACGGCGGCGTACACCGATGCGAGGATGCCGGCAAACACGAGCGCATTGACAAACCACGTTGTGCCGAACAGAAGGGCGAATTGCACGACGTTTTTCGTTTCCAGCAACAAGAAGGCTGCGCCCATGAAAAAGAGATCGAGGTATCCGCGCATTTCAGTTAGTGGCCCCGCGGTTGCCCGAATAAGTACGAGCGACAACAGCAGAATCGCACCAAGCGCGATCAAGTAAAATCCCGGAATCGACGGCGTACGCAGATACGGGAAGGGGCGGTCGTCAGTCGCGGGAGCCGGAATCTCCGCTGTTCCAGGCACCCACGTTGTCCGACACGCGACTCCTTTTGCTTCTCGCCCGATCGTCAGAACCGCAAAGCGGTCGCTCCCACCAAGAGCGTCGATGCATGGTGGATGTCCGAACGTGGCGTCGAGCGTGCGAGCGAAACGATCGATAAGCCAAGGCTCACGATAGTAGTTGTACATCGCAAACGCACCGCCGGGGTTGAGATGCTCGCGTGCAGCCTGCATCGCTTCGGCCGTAAATAAGAAGCTTTCGAGGCGCAGCGAGGATTGACCCGACACCAGCACGAGCGAATCGGGCAGCGCGAACAAGATGAGATCATACGTGTTGTGCGTGCGTTGCAGGAACGCCCGGCCGTCGTCGATGTGGATCGTAACGTTTGACTGCTGATACGGATGATCCGGATGCAGATCACGGCCGATCTGATAAATTCGCGGATCGATCTCCACAGCGTCTACGTGTTTTGCGCCTTGCGCAAGCGCAATGGCTACGTCGCCGCCACTGCCAGCGCCGACGATCAGCACGTTACGCAGCGGATTCGAGCGCACGCGTTGGTACGGCGTGAAATATAGGGGTTCGTATTGTTTGCGCAGCGTCTTGGAGAGAATCAATTGGTGGGGGATGCCGTTGACCGAGAGAAAGCGAATTCCCGGAAATTTGGGCGTCGTTGTGACCGAAACCTTATAGTAAGGTGACCAACTAAAGATTGGTACGCGCGATTCCACTCCTAGCATAACGACGATCGCAATCGCTGCGACCACCTGAATCAGCCGCAAAGACGGCAAGGATAGTACGAGCAGCAGCGCAGCAACGATCGCTCCCCAAGCGACTGGTGGTGCGCCGAGAAAGGACAGCACCGAGAACGCTACGATGCCGCAAAGACTGCCAAGAACGTCCAGCCGGTAGGCTTCAAGAGGATCAAACCGCCCGAATACTCGACCCACCTCTTGCGCGATCGATGTCATGATCGCAGCGGCAGCAACGAATATTACCGGTAGCATGATCCAACTCGGTAATCCGCCCGTGCGAGCTCCAAAATAAAGCAGATCGTTTCCGGACCGGTCGATCACCACTGGAAATGCGAGAACAAACGCGATGATGAACACCAGGCCGAGCGGCGCCCACCGGAAGAGATCGACCTTCGATTTAGTCCGCAGAAACCCGATGCCGATGCCGAGGAAGCTTCCCAGTAGCACAAAGTTCGAAAAATAGGAAAGATAGACTACATTCGAGCCGAGCCAACGAATCAGGGCCAGCTCCACAAAAAGCATCAGGAAGCTGAGAAGAATAAGCCGCCATTTGTCAGCCATCGCCCCTCCGTGACTTCGCACGCGCTCGCTGCACATTGCGAGCGTCATCCTTATTAATAACGGCGATTTGCGCTCATATCTGAGCCCCGCGCCGCGTCACCGCTTAATGAAGACAACGCAGAGGAGCATAGGGGTTCACTCTCGTTCGACTCGCGCTTCATCAGTACTCGGAAGCGGAGCAGAAATCAGCCGAGGCACGGAGCCGATCCCGAGGATTAAGACCTTGAATGCCTGACGACCATTTGCCGGCCAATCTCGCGAAGCCGGTGGGTTTCAGTGTCCATACTGGACCCACAATGAGCAGATTTCCTCATAAAGTTGCGATTTCTGCGACTTAACGAACATCCGCAGAACAACCGCTCATTCTTCGCATGTAAAGGACCCGAATTCGAGTCTCCTCATCTCCACCGATTGAAGAACGACGGTCAGAAATGACCGTCGCTTTTTTCTAATACGTGCGATTGAAACG
>Ga0213872_10001595_pt1 | contig 14410 bp, 16 predicted proteins | sample VelepicomBERX_R2_FD_160071 | JGI IMG/M metagenome (GOLD analysis project Ga0213872, IMG submission 160071) | Rhizosphere microbial communities from Vellozia epidendroides in rupestrian grasslands, the National Park of Serra do Cipo, Brazil - RX_R2 | ecosystem: Host-associated > Plants > Roots >...
TTGCGCAGCGCTTCGGCAAACGCCATTTGCTCGGCGCAATTGAACCAGAGTGATTTTTGCCCGCTGCGGTAACGCTCAGGCCGGCGGCGGTCTATACCGTTCGGCAGGCGGTTGGCGCCGGTTGCGATTTCCTGCCCCTTGGGCCCGACCAGTACCGCGCCGACCTTAACCGTCGGATGGGGACTGCCACCCTCAAGCGGGGACAATTGTGCCACGTTATGCGCGCGCTCTAACCACCGGCGCTGCTGTGCAAAGCCGTCCACGCTACGTTTACGGGGTTTTTTTGCGGGTTTGGGGGATGTCGTGCGTTTCATGAAAAGCCCATGACGGGGCCAGAGACTATGCCCCATGAACCTTTACAATAAGGTTAACGATTCTGTTGCTTAGGGTTTGCTATCGGTGCATTTTTTGTATAGTCAGAATGCCTTAGTTCAGGACAGCAGGAAAAACCGATGTTTCTCAAGCCGATACATTTTGTGCCCCCCGATACCAAGATCGACTTTGTCGCCAAGCGCTGGGTTGCGTTCAGCGTGACGATCGTTCTGTTGATCATTACCGGTCTTTCAGTCGCGACACGCGGTCTGAATTTCGGCATCGATTTTAAGGGCGGTATTTTGATCGAAGCCAAAGCACCACAAGCGGTGGATGTCGCCGCCCTGCGCAGCCAGATGTCCGGCCTGAAACTGGGTGAAGTAGAGATCCAGCAATTCGGCGCGCCCGATGACGTGCTGATCCGCATCCAGCGTCAGGAGGGCGACGAAGCCGCACAGATGACGGCGGTTGACCATGTGCGCGCGGCGCTCGGCACCAATTATGATTATCGCCGGGTTGAGGTTGTCGGCCCGACCGTTGGGCATGAATTATTGCAGGCGGGCGTTCTGGCAACCGTGCTGGCCATGCTGGCGATTTCCGCCTATGTGGCCTTGCGGTTTGAATGGCAGTTCGGTTTGGCGGCATTGATCGCTACGCTGCACGACGTTCTGACAACCGTGGGTTTTTATTCCGTCCTGCATCTGGACTTTAACCTGACGGCGGTCGCCGCGCTGCTGACGCTCGCGGGTTATTCCATCAACGACACGGTGGTTGTGTTCGACCGTATTCGTGAAACGCTTCGCCGCCACAAGGCGGTTGACCTGCGCAGCGTTATCAATGACTCGGTGAACCAGACGTTGTCGCGTACCGTCATGACGGCGGGCACGACCTTGTTGGCCCTGTTACCGCTGGTATTTATGGGTGGCTCGACGCTGATCAACTTTTCCGGCGCGCTCGCCTGGGGTATTTTTGTCGGCAGTTATTCGTCGATTTATGTTGCTGCGGCTCTGTTACTCTATATGCCGCCGCTGCGTCGTCTGGAAAAAGCGCCTGCTGTCGCAAAAGCCTGATCAGGCCAGAAGCAGCGGATAAAAAATCGCGCCCAAAAGGCCGATAAACAGAAATGGTGCGAAATGCACATGCGCGGTTTTGCGGCATATGATACGGCAACCGATCAACCACAGAACGGCAAAGCATGCGCCCGCGCCCCACGCGATCAGCGCGGCCTTGATACTAAACGCAGTGATGGCCAGCATGGTCCATTTCGCATCACCCATGCCCAGCGCATCATGTTTTAAAAACCGATACCACGCTTCGTTGATAGCCCAGATGGCAAAGCAACCCGCCAGACCTAGTGTCAGGTTATGTGCGGCGAACGGCCATGTGACATAGAACCCTTGTGTGACGACGACCAGCAGCGTGCCGAAGAAAATGATCGGGTCCGGCACAATGCCCTTGAAGGCATCAATGACAGCAGCGGTGAGGAGGAGCGCCAAAACCACTAGCGCCAGCCAGACCGAACCTTCCGGCAGACCATCCGGCATGGCGGCGTAGAGGGCCGCAGCGGCACTTGGCCAGCTTGCCTGTGAAAGACTCAGCAGCATGCTTAGGGTGTGCAGTGCGGGTCGGCCGTGCCGGTGGGCAGGGTAATCCACATCACAAAGCGTTGCGTTGTGCCTGCCGGATTGTAATTAACCTCCGACGCACCGTCATTGCTGACCGCGTTGGTGAATCTGGCCGCGGCCTTGGTCAGGCCCGTTACGACACCTTTGTTGTTGACCGGATTAGAAATTGTGGGAACGAACCAGATGCAACGCCCACCCGTTGCCGTACCCCCCTGACCGGTTGCATTTGTATTGATGTAATACCATTGGCCCATGCCGGTGCTGGGTGGCGGCAGATAGGCAGGGCGCGCACCTGTCCACAGTCCTTGCAGGCCGGCGGTATCACCCGTGCATGTCAGGGCTGATACCAGCGTACCATTTGTCGCGTCGGATGAAGGATAACCGTCGTAATTGCTGTTGGTGCCGTACTTTAAATTGCATTCCATAATCTTGGCGCGGATCAGATTGGCTTGCGCCGGAATATCTGCCTGCAAACGGTCGGCAACCGATGCGATAGAAAAGTCAGACGAGCCGATGGAGAGCACGGCGGCCAGAATACCCAGAATGGCCAGCACGAAAAGAATGGGGCCGATGGCGATACCGGTTTCGCGTGGTGCGCGGGTAACGGCTTTGAGACACAAAGAATAAATTTTGCTGCAACGCATGTTGGAATCTCCCATCCGGTGGCCTTGCAAGATCATAAGATATCCTGTTGGACAAAGCAAAAGACTTCGGTTATTCGTAAAATGGAAATCAGAGGTGTGCCATGACAACAAACACTTTGAAACCTGGCGTTGTAACCGGCGCCGATTATCAGACGTTGGTTGATGCGTGCAAACGGGGTGGTTATGCCTTGCCTGCTGTCAATGTCGTTGGCACCAATACGGTCAATGCTGTGCTGGAATGTGCGGCAAAGGCTAAATCAGACGTTATTATACAGTTATCGAACGGCGGTGCCCGGTTTTATGGGGGCGAAGGTGTTCCTGACGCACATCGTGGACGTGTGCTGGGCGCTGTTGCTGCTGCGCAGCATGTGCATCTGCTGGCGCAGGAATATGGCGTGTGCGTCGTTCTGCACACGGACCATGCCAACAAAAAACTGGTGCCATGGGTCGAAGGCCTGCTGGAGAAAAGCGAAGAGCATTTCAAGGCAACAGGCCGCCCATTGTTTTCTTCACACATGCTCGATTTGTCGGAAGAACCGATTGAGGAAAATCTGGAGATCTGCGCACGTGTCCTGAAACGTATGGCCCCGTTGGGCATGAGTCTTGAAATCGAACTCGGCGTAACGGGCGGCGAAGAAGACGGCATCGGCCACGAACTGGAACACGGCGATATCGGCAATCCCAAGCTTTACACCCAGCCCGAAGATGTGTTGAAGGCCTATGATCTGCTGTCGCCTATTGGGCATTTCTCGGTCGCGGCGAGCTTTGGCAATGTTCATGGCGTCTATGCCCCGGGTAATGTTAAACTGCGTCCCGTCATTTTGAAGAACTCACAGGAACTGGTGACCAAAACGCATAAGCTCGGCAGCAATCCGCTTAATCTGGTCTTCCATGGCGGCTCCGGCACGTCGGCTGATTTGATCCGCGAGGCGGTTGGTTACGGCGTGTTCAAAATGAATATCGATACTGACCTGCAATTTGCCTTTGCCCATGCCGTAGCGGCTGAAGTTGATGCGAACCCACGCGCGTTTAAATATCAGGTCGATCCTGATAATGATAAACCGTATAAGAAACTTTATGACCCACGCAAATGGCTGCGTGCAGGTGAACAGGGCGTAATCGCCCGCCTGACAGAGGCGATGGCTGACCTCGGCTCTACCGGCAAAAGCATCGCTGTTTAAGGTAATCCGGCTTAGGGAACCAGCGGTCCCATCTGGGTCGCGCCCAACAGATGCACATGGTAATGCGGGACTTCCTGCCCTGAATGGGGACCTGCGTTACTGATCTGGCGATATCCTGTTTCCGCAACGCCCGCTTCCCTGGCTACGATGGCAACCGCGCGTTCAAAGGCCGCGATTTCCGCATCGCTGGCGCGGGTCACAAAATCATAATGATGTTCATAGGCACCCTTGGGCACGACCAGAATATGTACGGGCGCCTTCGGTTGAATGTCGTGAAAGGCCAGAACATGCGCGTCTTCATACGCTTTCTTGCACGGTATTTCGCCGCGCAGAATACGGGCGAAAATGTTGTTGCTGTCGTAGGCCATGGGTTACCTCAGGCGTCGGGGGTCAAAATCTTGCGTTGCATTTCCGTCAGTTCTGCTGTGCCTTTTTGTGCGAGACGCAGCAGATCCTGAAAACGTTCGGTACTGAACGGCGTTTGTTCGGCAGTCGCCTGCACTTCAACCAGACCGCCTTGTCCCGTGATGACGAAGTTAGCGTCAGCTTCGGCGTTCGAATCTTCCGGGTAATCCAGATCCAGAACCGCCGCGCCGTTATACAGGCCGCAGGAAATGGCTGCGACGCTGTCGATCAACGGGTTTTCAGTCAGTTTGCCGGACTTCATCAGATATTGAATGGCCAATGCCAGCGCGACATAGCCGCCGGTGATGGAGGCGGTACGTGTGCCGCCATCCGCCTGCAATACGTCGCAGTCGATCTTGATTTGTATTTCACCCAGCTTCTTGCGGTCGACAACGGCGCGAAGCGCGCGGCCGATCAGGCGCTGAATTTCCTGCGTACGGCCGGACTGTTTGCCCTTTGCGGCTTCGCGTTCGGTACGTTCGGCGGTTGCGCGCGGCAACATGCCATATTCCGCCGTGACCCAACCAAGTCCCGTATTGCGCAGGAAGGGCGGTACTTTTTCATCCACGCTTGCGGTGCACAGCACATGCGTGTTGCCGCACTGGATCAGACAAGACCCTTCGGCATAACGGGCATAGCGCGGAATAAGGACAATATCGCGGAGTTCATCTGCGGCACGGTTTGATGGACGCATGACATTTCTGATGGCTGTTAAGGACGGTGCCCTTATAGCATTATCCTTATGCCTTGACCAAGGCTTTGACGCGTTGTTGTAAACGCGTGGGCAGGCTGTCAATCGGCGCCCATTGATAGCCCTCAATTTCACCTGCATGCGGGATTACGGTTGCCGTGTCGTCTTTCAGGTGGAATGCAAAACGCACATCCCAATGCTCGTGCGCTGGTTCCTGCTTCCTGTTGTTGTCAGGAATGGTATGGCAATCCACATCAACGGGCAGGCGGGATAAAGGCTCAACCTGCTGGGCAGCAATGCCGGTTTCTTCCTGTAATTCGCGCAGCGCCCCCGCCATCAGGGACTCGTCTTCCGCTTCCAGATGTCCGCCGGGACACAACATCTTGTTCAATGTTTTGTGGCGGATGGCCAGAAACTGTCTGCCCTGCCGGATCACAACCGCGCTCACGGTGACATGGCCGCGGCGGTGCGAGCGGTTGGTTACATCGTCATCGCCCTGCAGGTGGCGCATGACATGCCCCAGATAGGGCGCGTCCTCCGGGCATTGCGCCAGATAATCGGTTAGTGTGCCAAGTGCGATGCTGTTATCCACGGCTTACTCCACGATCAGCGACTGCCCGTCCATGACCGCTGGTTGCGGCATGTTCATCAGGCGCAGCAACGTGGGGGCCACATCGGCCAATTTTCCGTTACGCAGCCCTTTAACAAAAGCAGGGGCGCCGACCAAAACGGCTGGAACCTTTTCCAGCGTATGCGCGGTGTGCGGGCCGTTCGTTGTGGGGTCATGCATGGTTTCGCAATTGCCATGGTCGGCGGTGACGAACACAATGCCGCCCTGTTGCCGAACGGCGTTGAACAGGCGGCCCAGACAGACATCCAATGCCTCAACCGCTTTGACGGCGGCGCTGAAATCGCCTGTATGGCCGACCATGTCGGGGTTCGCGTAATTTAAAATGATCAGGTCGTACACACCCTGTTCGATGGCGGCCACAACCTTGTCCGTCACCAGACTGGCCGACATTTCCGGTTGCAGGTCATAGGTCGCGACTTTCGGCGACGGCACCATGATACGATCTTCGCCGGGATAAGGTTCTTCGCGCCCACCGTTAAAGAAGAAGGTGACATGCGGGTATTTCTCGGTCTCGGCAATACGTAGTTGCTTTAGACCTGCCTTGGCGGCCAGCTCACCCAATGTTTCGCTGATCTGTTTGGGGGGGAATAGGGCGGGCATCAGTTTGTTGAGTTGATCGGAATATTCGACCATGCCGAGTGCGGCGTCAAAATGAACTGTTTTCTTGCGGGCAAAGCCTGTAAAGGCGGGGTCGAGGAGTGCCTGCAGAATTTCGCGCGCACGGTCGGCGCGGAAATTGGCGAACAGGACGCCGTCCCCATCCTTCATGCCGGTATAGCCGCCCAGCGTGACGGGCTTGACGAATTCGTCGTAAACGCCTGCGGCATAACTGTCGCGAATGGCGGCACCGGCGTCAGTTGATGCCATGCCTGCGCCTGTGGTCAACAGATCATAAGCCAGTTCCACGCGCTCCCAGCGCTTGTCGCGGTCCATGGCATAGTAACGGCCGCACAGTGTTCCAATCATAACACCCGCCTGACCGGCAATGGCAGTTTGCAATTTGGCGATTTGTTCTGCCGCGCTTTGTGGCGGCACGTCGCGCCCATCCAGAAAAGCGTGGATGACAACGGGCACGCCCGCGCGCGCGACGATGCCGGACAGGGCGGCGATATGTTCCTGATGGGCATGAACACCGCCTGGTGACGCCAGCCCCATCAGATGACAGGTCCCGCCTGATGCTTTCAGCTTTTCTATATAGTCATGCAGGGTCTTGTTTTGTGCCAGCGAACCGTCAGATACAGCGCGGTCGATCAGGGGCAGATCCTGAAAAATGACGCGCCCCGCGCCCAAATTCATATGACCGACTTCGGAATTGCCGATCTGCCCCTTGGGAAGACCTACAAATTCTTCGGAAGCCTCCAGCAAGGCGTGAGGTGACTGTTCCCACGCGGCGCGAAAATGCGGCGCGTTGGCGCGCGTGACGGCATTATCGGCGGCATCGTTACGGAATCCCCATCCGTCAAGGACGCAAAGCACAACAGGGCGCGGGCGGGTGGGGTTCGTCATGGCTGTTCCGGCAAAAAATGATAATGGCCGGATCATAATGATTTGCGGCGGGGCGTCAAATCATCCTTGGGATATTCATGGCGGTATTAAAGCCTGCCCAGATCCTCGATAAAGGTGCGGACCTGTCTTTTCAACCTTTCAGATTGCGCAAATAAGACCTGCGCCTCCTGCAGGGCTGCGGTCGCAATCTGGCCGGTTTCGGACGTCGACTCGCGAATGGTCAGCAGGTTCTGGCTGGCATTCTCGGAACCATCCGCTGCGCGCGTTGCGTTTTGCGCGATTTCTGCGGTCGCCGATTCCTGTTGCTGGACCAGATTATTCACGCGGGCGTTGATGTCGTTCAACGCGTTGATCGTATCCATCACGTTCTTGATAGCATTGACGGCGGCGCGTGTTTCGTTTTGCACGCCTTCTATCTGCGCTTGTATTTCCTCTGTCGCCTGCGCGGTCTGGTTGGCAAGCATCTTAACTTCGGCGGCGACAACGGCGAAGCCTTTGCCGCTTTCACCGGCGCGTGCCGCCTCAATGGTTGCGTTTAAGGCCAGCAAGTTTGTCTGTGACGCGATACCATTGATCAGGCCAACGAACTCCCCGATCCGGTCCACTGTTGATTCCAGACGTGTGACGGCGCTGTTGGTGGAATCCACCTCGGTCGCTGCGCGGTTGGCGATATTGGAAGCCTCCATCACCTGTCCCAATATCTGGTGAATGGATGTTGACAGTTCTTCGGTCGAAGCCGCGACTGTCTGAATGCTTGCCGCTGTCGATTGCGCGCTGCTGACGATCACATCGCTTTTGCTGCCGGTAACGGTGGCGGCAGAAGCCAGACGTTCCGCCATATGCCGCATATCGCCCGCTGCCTTCGCCACTTCTTCTGCGCTGGATGAGAAAGTGGTTTCAAGTTCCTGCGCCAGCTTTTCTGTCAGCGATTTCTTGGTATGGTGGGATGACGCCTGCGCAAAAAACATCTGCTGCAACTGACGGATAATAACAATCAAGGTTGCTGCTTCCAGCGCGGCAATCAGGCCGTGCAGCGCTACGCGTCCCAATGAAGCACCACCCGGATACACATAGTCCGGCACAACATAATTCAAAACCAGATGGTGAAGGGCAATGGCGGTTGTGGCCACGACAATAACGCGCCAGTCGCAATAGGCCACCAGTATTGCCAGCGCGACAAAATAATACATATGCATATCGACCTGAATCGGGTTGCCTTCCAGCGTATAGAGGATGACAGAGACATTGCCGATGACGGCGATGGCCGTTACCAGCCGGCTTGCCAAGGATTCCGGTGCCTGCACCCACAGGATGATGGATACCGCAGAAAATGCTGCGGACATGACGAGCGGCTGCATAAACGAATGACCCGCGGCCAGGGCGATGATGCAAATCAGGGGCATGTGCAGCAGTAAAAACAACTGCATGAATTTTCCGGTTGTCCGACGTAGTGTTTGTATTTCGTGCGTCATCCTGCCCCCCCGTCCCCGGCATATCTGACATGATAAGCGTGATTGCATCCCAATTGCGGCGCGCGCAGCGTCAACAGGGCGCCATTTTGTTCCAATGTACGACGCGCATCGGCATCACTTAGACGGATGACGAAACTGTGTCCCAACGGACCGCGCCGCATGGCGTAGGCGTGTGCATCTGACAGGGCGGTAAAAATGGAGGCGTCGCTTTTATCCGACCCGAACCAGACGATCAGGTTGCGGTCCTTCGTTGTCGGGGACAGTGACAGAAAGCCCAAAGCTAGAACGCTTGCGAGCATAGCGACACAAGCGATCCAGAATGACGGCCGTGCCTCAGACGTGTTTCTACAGGACATGCGGAAACCACCCTAAAACGACAACAAAATGAACAGTGAATGACAGAACAGTGTCTAGATTGCGCAATTAATCTTAAGAAGCAATAAAGATAAAACGAGATTTGCTAGCAAAAACAAATACATACGATGATATGTGTTTCCATTATCGGGTAATGTATAAAACATATCTCAGTATGTCTTAGAAGTAATTCTGCCTGTCAGTGTATGACTTTGCCAATACAGTAATTGGCGACTTCCTGAACTTTCGGCGGCGGATGCATCGTGTCGCCTGACTTCATCTGCTCCAGAGCAATGTTGGTGTATGTTTCCAGATCCCAGCGTGACATCTGTTCTTTGATGCATGCGCAGAATTTAGCGCGGTCAGGGTCTGGTGCGGCATTGGCACCACCCATGCAATTGTCATAGTCGTGTTTAAGTACGTCAGCCGGAATGGGCTCAGCATGGGCCGTCGATGCTGCCACGAGCATCAAGCCGGTCAACAAAAGCAAGTTCGAGATTCTGGTCATGATCACCCTACACACCCTACTAGTTATGCCCGAGCTTGTTTAAGTAAGTCTGAATTAGGCTGCTCCGGCCGCCGGGGTTGTGCCCAGGCTGTTCTGGTTTGCCATATAAAGTCCCATAAAATCAATGGGATGCATCGTAACGTGCGGATAGCCGCCGTCGCGAACGGCGTTCAGCATGATGCCCCTTGCGTAGGGGAACAGCAAGCGCGGCGCCTCAACCAGCAGGAACATGCGCGTCGCTTCTTCAGGCATGGCAGGCAATGTGAAAACGCCGCCATAGGCCAGTTCAGCTACAAAATTAGCCTGCTCACCCGTCTTGGCTTCCATCTTCAGGCCCAGAATAACTTCGTAATGATTGGGTGCCAGCGTGCGCGTCATCAGGTTCACATTGACGCCAATTTCCGGCGCCTGCGTCATCTGCGAGAAGATCTGCGGCACATGCGGGTTTTCAAAAGAGAAGTCTTTGATATATTGCGCCAGAATGGAAACAGGCACAGATTCTTGTCCAGACGGAGTCTGTGTCGATGTGGGCGATGATTCAGCGGTCATGAGTCTTTCCTAATAAGATGCCGTTTTTGCTAGCATGACCGGCAGCATAGGTTCAAGTGCCAGAAAGAAGTCTTGTACAAATCTAGGGAGAATTGCGTGGAAACAGTACAAATTCAGGATTGGGTTAGCCGCCACGCCGATATCATCGTTTATGCGCTGATTGCGCTCGCCCTATTGGGGCGGCTTTGGCAGGTTTTCGGTCAACGCGGGTCGCATGATATTAACCGCCCCAATCCATTTACGGTGCAACGCAAAAATGTTTCCAAGCGTAAAGCGCCGCCGGTATCCGGCCCAACGCGCCCCTTTGCCCGTCCGCCACAACAGGATGTCCCGTTTAATGGTGATGGTTATAACAACGATCCATCCCCGCAGTCCCCCGACCGGCCGCCGATTGCTTTTTATAAAATAGCCCCTAATTCGCTGGAAGGCGGGCTGGAGCAAATCCGTGCCGCCGACCCGACTTTTGATGAAAAGAAATTCCTGACCTTGATGCGTGAACGTTTCAGCAAAATTGTGCAGGCCTATGCGTCCGGCAACTTGAAGCCTTGCGCTGCTTGGCTTGCGCCATCCGTGCGACAGGGGTTTGAACAGGGCATCCAGCAACGCAAAGCGGCGGGTGAGATTGTAACGCTACCGCGCCTTGATATACGCGAAGCCGAATGCACCAAGGCCGCGCTTGAGAATAAACAGGCTTCCATCACCGTGTGTTTTGTCAGCCATCAGGAAACCGCTTTGTCGAATGCAAACGGTCAGGTGATCGGCGGCAGTCATGGCAAGATTGAAGAAGTCACCGACATCTGGCGCTTCACGCGTGACACGGCCAACCCGTCGGCTGACTGGGTTCTGGCGGAAACGCGGGGCTGATATGCGCGTATCCAATGTTATTGCCGTAACGCTTGTGGTGGCGCTGCTTACGGCTTGTGCCGTGCCAACCGCGCCTGAAAAACCTTATTTGCAAAAAATCAGTTACGAAGAACTGCCGGGGTGGGATAACGACCACGTCACCGACGCTCTGCCCGCGCTGCAAAAATCATGTGCCGTTCTGGAACGTAAAAAGACAGCGAGCGAATCTGCGCTGGCGACTGTTCAGCCCGATGACTGGGCCGCAGCATGTCACAAGATACGCGGCATAACGCCGGGTGACAGCGCGCAGGCACGGCATGTGCTGGCGGACGCCCTGGTGCCGTATAGGGTTATGACGACAGAGGCGGGATTGTTTACGGGCTATTATGAACCCACTCTTCATGGTGCTTATCAACAGGGCGGGCATTATCAGACACCGCTTTACCAGAAACCGCAGGATATGATTACGGCGGATCTGGGCGCCTTCAAAAGCGAATGGCAGGGCAAGCGTTTGGTCGGCAAGGTTCAAGATGGCAAATTTGTTCCCTATGATGCGCGACAACAGATCGCGCGTGGTACGCTGAAAGACCGTGCTCAACCACTTTTATGGGTGGATAGTCCGGTGGATGCGTTCTTTCTGGCCGTTCAGGGATCGGGGCATGTGCAATTGCCCGACGGCACGATTGTGCGTGTCGGCTATGACGGCAATAACGGGCATGATTATGTGGCCATCGGCCGGTGGCTTCTGGACCATAACGAACTGTCAAAGCCGGTGACCATGCATGCCATCCGCGCGTGGCTGGCCTCACACCCCGCGCGCGCGGCCGAAGTTATGAATGCGAACCCGTCCTATGTGTTCTTTCGCATGTTGAACCAGATGGATGGTGGGCCACAGGGGGCCGAAGGTGTGGGACTGACAATGGGCCGCAGCCTTGCGGTTGATCCGGCTTATGTACCGCTTGGTACGGCGTTGTGGCTCGACACAACAGATGCCAAGGGGAACGTGCTGCGCCAGCTGATGGTGGCGCAGGATACCGGTGGTGCCATCAAGGGCGTCGTGCGCGGGGATATCTTCTGGGGTATCGGTGCGGATGCCGAAGCGCAAGCGGGCGCCATGCAAAGCCCCGGTGTTTATTACCTGTTATTGCCGCGGGGTGCCGTCATTCATGACACGCCATGATGATGACGAAGATGCGGGCGATGGCGGTTGGCGGGATTATAAAAAATCGCTGAAGCCACTGGGTGCTGTCGCTGTCAAACGAACAGGGACTGCGCCGCAAAAGCCGGATCAGGTCACCATTAAAAACCGCGTGGCGAAGGATATGCTCAAGCCCGGGCATCGTGCGCCAAAGACACGTGCGAATGATCCGCCGCCTGTCGATGGCAGGCTTGACTTGCATGGCATGACGCTGACGGTCGCGCATAAGGTGCTTGTACGGTTTATAGAGCGACAACGCGCGGCGGATGAAAGGCGCGTGCTGATCATTACCGGCAAGGGCGATGGTGGCACGGAGACGCTGCGCACGCAGGTGCCGCGCTGGCTGGCCGCACCACAAATCGCCGCCCAGATTTTATCGGTTAAAGCCGCTGACAAACGCCATGGCGGTCTGGGCGCGCTCTATGTGCATTTAAGAAAGGGCTAGTTCCGCTTTGCGTTTAGTGGGCGTCAAGGCATCACCAGCGAACCCATAGGCTTTGGCGGCATCCGACATGCCAAAGACGGTATTCATGGCTGCGGTTGAGACTGCTGTCGCTGCGCCATAAAGGTCAGCCAATCCCGACGACAATAACTTCCCTGATGACAGTAACGGCATGGCGGGCACAAGGCTGTACCACGCAGCGCCTGCAGAGGCGACGGCGGTTATCATATGTCCGGCACCCTTAACAACTTTTCTGATGCGCCTGTCTTTGATGTTCGGCGCCAGCCATTTCAGTATCATCTGCCCAACACTGACCATGGCTACACAGCCGGCCAAAATGATGGCTGCAGGCGCGGCATGTGCCGTCAAAAAAATGCCCGCTGCGATGGCCATCGGCAGGATGGGCATGACGCCCTTTTCAAAAGCATTTCTGCCCTGCCATTGGTCGTATTTTTTGACGAAGCCCAGTTCAGAAACTGCCAATGTCGCTTTGCGCCATAAGCGATTTGGTTTGGTCAATACAGTGTCCAAGGCGTTTTCAGCTTCGACTTTATCCTCCGGATCGAACCCGTAAGTTTGATCGCGGCGGCGGTCGGGTGAAAACCGGTACCAGTCGCCGAACAGGGATTCCGGGAACCGCCGCACATAATCATGAACCGCACCCAAACGACCTTTGGCATCCGACATGTCGCGCACATAAGCGGGCATACCGTTTTGTACGGCTTCGGCGACTTCATGTGCCGATACATTGCCGCCGCCAAAATAATTGAACTGTGCCGACCGACCGTGTTTGGCGATATCAACCATCAATGACTGGCCGCGGATTTTGACCTCGCCGTTCAACTCATCCTTGGCATGATTGACACGCGTAAAGTAGGTGCAATCCTGGTCAATCGGTGACTTGATGTTATCTTCATCCGCCACAAGACCTGTTGCGATGATTTGTCCTTTATCGAGATCGGCGGCTCCGATTTTTTGTCGCAACAGGTTGTAAATTTTGCCGATGCCCGGTGACGTGGCGCCGCAGACGACCATAACCTTGGTGTCGCGCGTTTTGACTTGTCGCACGATCTGGTCAACAAAATGCTCGATCTCGAGCAAATCATTTAAACTGTAATCACGTGAAAAGCCGCCGAGGACGATAACGTGCCTGTCCTCTGCGCGCTGTGAAAGCTCTTCATACGTAATTTGTTTCGGCATTATAAAGGGTCACAATATTATCGTTAACGACCCATTTTACAGGGGCATGATGACAATATTCAATTCCAGTGAATAGTTTCACCTGTCAAAAAAGCATGCTACGGTGAAGACATTAAAACGCAGATTATATTGATTTTAAAGTAATGTTAGGCCGCAGAGGCCATCAGGAGGTTATATGGCGGGTCAACCTTGGCGCAATAAACTGGCCGGTATGCTGGCGCGCTTTATTCATACGGCCCCACCGCCCTACAGTACCCTGAAGGGGGTGGAGATCAAAGACGTTGCCACGACCACGATGGGCAGCGGCATCGCGCTGGTTTACAAAAAAGATGGCAAGCGCAAGCTGGTTCTGTTGCAGGCGGGGCCGCATTACCCGTCTTATGATGCGTCCAAGCCCGCTTATATGATACCGGGCGGTTTTGTGAATCTGGCGCACACGGAAGGCAGCACGCTCGTGGCCGCCAGCGATAAACCAGAAAGCGTTTTTGCGGCGGCGGCGCGTGAACTGGAAGAGGAAATGCCTTTGCCGGACGGCAGGCCGTTACTGGTGGCCGACCCCGCGCGGTTACATATTATTGATAACGTGCCGCTGCGTTTTAAATCGGGTGAAACGCGTCAGGTATTTGGTTTGTTGTATGAACTGGCGGCAGATGAAATTACGGCCGTTGAAACCTATGTTGAACGAATGACCAGCGATCCCGCTTATCTGCAGGCGGTTATGGCACACACCGTTAATCCTTACTCAAAACGGCCAGAGATGTGCGGCATCCGTATTTTTGATCTGGATGACGCTGCGGCGGGCAAGATCCCGCTTTTACACGCGGACCAGCAATCATTGTTCGTGAAGGC
>Ga0213872_10001596_pt1 | contig 14405 bp, 13 predicted proteins | sample VelepicomBERX_R2_FD_160071 | JGI IMG/M metagenome (GOLD analysis project Ga0213872, IMG submission 160071) | Rhizosphere microbial communities from Vellozia epidendroides in rupestrian grasslands, the National Park of Serra do Cipo, Brazil - RX_R2 | ecosystem: Host-associated > Plants > Roots >...
GAGTCCGGCCAGGGAGACGGTGGCCGCGACGTTGGCGTTCTTCGGGTAGCGCCGGGCCGCTTCGCGCGCCGAGGCCTCGAGGATCACGACCGGCGCCTGCAGGGCCGCCAGATCGCAGACCTCTTCGGCCGGGGTGCCGCGCCAGCCCGCAGGCGGCTTGCGCCCGATGTAGAGCACTTCGCTGAGCCCGGCCAGGCGCGCGGCTGCGATGGCATCGATGCCGCCGATGGCGCCCGACAGCAGATGGGCCTGGGTGCCGCCGGCTTCGGCCGCCATCTGCAACTGCTCGGCCAGACCGGGCTCGGACAGCGCCCCGATGGACAGGACGGCGCACTCCACGCCGCGCCGCAGGGCCGGGACCACATGGTCGAGCAGGGCCGCATGGCCCGCGCATTCGAGCACCAGCGCCGCCTCGGGCGGCACCTGCGGGCCGACCCGGACGGCCGCGCCGACCTCGGCCTGCACCGCGTCGACATGGGCCCCGGGCACCACGATGTGGTCGACGCGGATCTGCGGGTGTTCCGTCAGACGCTGGTGGATGGAACGACCGATGGCGCCATAGCCGACCAGGGTCAGCGCCAGCGGTGCCGATGCGGCACCGGCGCTCATGCGGCCTCCTTCTTGAGGATCGGACCGGCGAACTTGGCCGAGAACGGGCCCCAGGCCTTCATGTCGACCTCGACCACGACCGGGCCGGGAGCGGCCAGCGCCTCGGCCAGGACCTCGGCGGTGCGGGCCGGCGCGTCGAGCAGCACATGGCGCGCCTTCAGGCTGCCGCAGAAGCCGGCGAAGTCGGGCGTGTGCAGCTCCACATAGCAATGGCGGCTGCCGTAGAGATCGTCCTGGATGTTCCGGATGACGCCATAGCGGCTGTCGTTCATCAGCAGCACCACGATGTCGGCGCCCTCCTGCACCGCGCAGGCCAGCTCGCCCACATTGAGCATGAAGCCGCCGTCGCCGACCAGGGCCACGGTCCGGCGACCCAGCTGGTGCTCGGTGTTGGCAACGGCGGTGCCGATGGCCATGGCCAGGCCCTGGCCGATGCCGCCGCCCAGCGCATGCACGCCGGCACGCGGGTGGTCCAGCAGCGGGGCCCGGTTGCCCCACATGCTGTTGGACAGGGTGATGTCGCGCACCCACCAGAGCGCCTTGCCGGCCTGGCGCTGCAGCTGGTCCTTGAGTTCGGTGTAGGCCCCCAGGGTGGCGTCGACCAGATCGGCCGCCGCCAGACGCGCCTGACGCACCTCGTGCTGCAGCCCGGGGTCGACCTGCATGCGGCCTTCCAGCCGGTCGGCCAGCGCATGCAGCGCGGCGCTGGCGTCCCCCTGCACGAAGTAGTCGCTGGCATAGCCACGGTTGTGCGCCAGCGGGTTGGCGTCGATGCGGTACAGGGCGCCGGGCAGGCGCAGTTGGTAGCGCAATGTTTCGTTGCTGCGCAGCCGCGAGCCCACGACCAGCATCGCATCGCAGCTCTGATAGAGGTCTTCGGCGGGCTTGTGCAGGTTGTAGGACCCCAGGCTGGCCGGGTGGTCTTCGGCGACGATGCCGCGTCCCTGCACCGAGGTGACCACCCCCCAGCCCATCTTCACGAAGCGCTCGACCGCCGCTGCCGCGCCACGCGCACCGCCCCCCAGCCACAGCATGGGTCGGCGCGCGCCGGCCAGGCGCTCGGCCAGGGCCTGCAGCGCGGCGCTGTCCACCGGCACCTGCGGCGCCGGCAGCGGCTGCAGGTCGGCAGGCAGGTCCAGCAGGGTGGCCTGCACATCGATGGGGATCTCGATGCTGACCGGCCCGCACGGCGGGGTGAAGGCCAGACGGACCGCTTCGCGCAGGGTCGCCAGTGCCGTCTGGGCATCCCGGATGCGGAAGGCCGCCTTGCCCACGGCCTGCAGCATGGCCAGTTGGGCCGGCGCCTCGTGGATGTAGCCGAGGTCGCGGTCGAGGTAGGGCGATTCGATCTGGCCGGTCAGGTGCAGCATCGGCGTGCCGGCGGTGAGGGCCTCCACCAGCGCTCCTGCGGCATTGCCGGCGCCGGTGCCGGTGCTGGTGACGCAGACCCCGAGCACCCCGCTGACCCGGGCATAGGCATCGGCCATGTTGCAGGCCCCCGCCTCGCCCCGGGCGGACACAAAGCGGATCCGCTGGCGCCGGTGGAAGGCGTCGAGGATCGGCATGTTGTGGATGGAGATCACGCCGAAGGCGGCGCGCACGCCGCATTGCTCGAGGAATCGGGCGGCGAGTTCACCGACGGTGATGCGCAGGGGGGTGGCAGGGGTCATGGATGGTCTGGGTCTGAGAGAAAGAGAGGGTCAGCCTCCGCGCTGCGGCAGGTGGCTGATGCGTTGGGTGAGCTGGGTGGCGGCGGCGCGCACCATCCCGACCAGGCTGTCGGTCAGGTCGGGCTCGATCTGCTGGGCCGGCACCGTGATGCTGACGGCGGCCACCACCGACTGGCGCTCATTGAAGACCGGCGCCGCGACGGTCGAGATGCCCGTCTCGAAGCCGCCCTGGCTGATGGCATAGCCCCGGCTGCGGTCGTCATCGATCAGGGCCTTGAGCTGGACCAGGGTGGTGGGCGTCTTCGGGGTGTAGGCCGGCAGCGGGGTCTCGGGGTAGAGCTGCGACAGACCGGCCATGTCGAGATCGGCCAGCAGCAGGCGGCCCAGCACGGTCGCATGGGCGGGCAGGCGCGCACCGACCTGGATCGAATGGAACACCGACTGGCGCCCCGCCGCCTTGGCGACGAAGACCACCTCGCGCCCGTCGCGCACCACGAGGTGGGCGGAATACCCGCTCTTCTCCCGCAGGTCCTCGATGATGGGCAGGCCATGCTCGGTCAGCTCCATCGAGGCCAGGTATTCGAAGCCCAGGCGCAGCACGCCGATGCTCAGCTTGTAGTTCGGGCTGTCGGCCACGCGCTCGACGAAGCCCATCTGCTCCAGCGTCTGCAGCAGGCGGAACACCGAGGCGCGCGGCACGTCGAGCCGGCGCGACAGTTCGGCGCCGGTGAGCTGAGGTTCCTGGCGGGTGAAGCAGCCCAGCAGTTGCAGGCCGCGGGCAAGGCCCGGCACGAGGTAGCGGTCGACGTTCGGTGTGTTCATGGACGAGGTTCTCCTGGCTCTTGATCGGGATCGGTGGGGGTCTGCAGCAGCAGCCCGTTGACCGCGTCGGCGGCCTCCAGGGCGCAAGCATGCCCTACCGGGCCGAGCGAAAGATAAGGAGCCCCCACCCGGGCGGCCAGCGCGCTGCAGCCGGCCGCCGGGGTGATGGTGTCTGCACTGCCACTGGCCACGGTGACCGGACAGCCTACCGCAGCCAGCAGGCCGGCCAGATCGGCATCGGCCAGAAGATGGGCCGCCTGCGTGTAGCCCGCCGGGCGGATGGCGGCCATGAGGGATTGCACATAGGCCCGAAGCCCTGGATCGGCCTGCGGCGACAGCATGGCGGCACCACGCTGCGCCGCCAGCCCGGTCGGGCCCAACCGGGCCAACATGTCGAGGCGGTCGGCCAGGCGGGCCTGGCGCAGCGCAGGATCGGCCAGGCCATAGCCCTGGGCCGGCGCCAGCAGGACCAGGCGGCGCACCTGCTGCGGGCGCAGGCCGGCCGCCGCGGCGGCCATCAGGCAACCCAGCGAATGGCCGGCCAACACGATCGGTGGACGCGCCGGGGCCAGCACGTCCAGCCAGGACCAGAGCCGCCCGGCATAGTCGGCGGGGGCAGGCCGCTCGGCCGCCACCGGGTCGCTGCATCCATAGCCCGGCGCCTCCCAGGCCAGCACGGTGAAGGAGCGGCTCAACGCCTGCAACTGACGCAGCCAGCTGCCCGAGGCCGAACCGATGCCGTGCAGCAGCACCAGCCAGGGTCCGTCGCCGGCGCGCCGGTAGCCGATGCGCCCCTGCGGGGTGTCCAGCGCGTGCACCGGCCACTGGCGGGCCAGGTCCTGCAGGTCCTGGGTGTGCATGTTCAACGTCCCAGCTCGCGCTTGATCCTGGCCAGCGGCGAATCCGGCGGGTAGACCGGGGTGATGGGCTGGGGCGAACCCAGCATCACGCACATCAGTGCGTCCTCGTCGCCGATGTTGTGCTCCTCGCGGTAGACGCCCGGCGGCACCGAGATCAGGTCGCGCTCGCCGACCACGGTTTCCCAGCGCAGGCCGTCCTTCTCGCAGACCACCTTCATGGCGCCGCGCATGACGAAGAAGATCTCCTCGACGTCGTAGTGGATGTGCGAAGGCCCGATGTGGCCGGCCGGGATCACCATGGTCGAGAAGGTGAAGTGGGCCGAGGGCACGGTGTTGCTGTCGGCCGCGACGCCGGTGCCGCCGGTGCCCACATAGCGCATCTGGGCGCGGCGGTACCTGGGGTCGAAATCGGCCTGGAACTTCAGCGCGTCCCAGTCGTAGCGGCGGGTGGCACGGCGCGCCACCCGCGACTCCATCCAGGCCTCGAAGCTCTGGCCTGGGGCCTGCATCATCGATCGCTGGATGTCGGCCTCGGCAGGGATGCGCGCATCCTGCAGGCCGCGTTCGTTGAACACCGGCTCGTTGGCCGCGCTGGGACGGGTCGGACTCATGGAGACTCCTTGGGAGAAACGGGAAAGACTGGAAACAGGTTTCGGAAGGGACGCCGGGCGCCTCAGTTCATGACAAAGCCGCCGTTGACCGGCAGCACCTGCCCGGTCACATAGGCACTGCCCTCGGACAGCAGGAACAGCACCGCCGCCACCACGTCGTCGGGCAGTTGAGGGCGTTCGATGGCCCGCCCCTCGGCATAGAGCCGGTGCCGGGCCTCGGGCACGTACTCGGTGGCCTCGACCAGGGTGAGACCGGGCGCCACCGCATTCACGGTGATGCCCTGTGGCCCCAGCTCGCGCGCCATGGAGCGCGTCATCGCCATCACCGCGCCCTTGCTGGCCACATAGGCCATGAGGCGCGGGGCCCCCCACAGCGCGGTGTCCGAGGCGATGTTCACCACCCGCCCCCGGCCCGAGGCCTGGAGCAGCGGCTGCGCGGCGACGGTGCAAAGCCAGGTGCCGCGCACATTGACCTGCATGACGCGGTCCCAGGTCTCCAGCGGGATGTCACCCATGTCCTTGCCGCCCGAATTGGTGATGGCGCCGTTGTTCACCAGACCGTCCAGCCCGCCCAGCCATTGGCCGGCGGCGGCCACGGCGGCCTGGATCGAGTCGGGGTCCGCCAGGTCGAGCCCCAGGTAATGCGCCACCGGCGTCTCCCGCCCGGCGTTCAGGGCCTCGGCCAGCGCCCGGCCGCGTTCGTGCAGCACGTCGCTCAGCACGACCCTCGCCCCCGCCGCCACGCAGGCCCGGGCAAAGCATTCGCCCAGGCCACGGGCCGCGCCGGTGATCAGGATGCGGCGCTGTGGCAGCGGGGCATTCAGCGATGAGCTCATGTTCTGTCTCCTGGTGCAGCGTCAGGGCCGCTGATTTGCCGCCCTGATTGTTTTATTAACGAAACAATGATTCATTGATGGAAGGCATTGTGGCACCAAGAAAGCCCGTCTCGGCAATTCCGATTGGCACGAAAGGTTATTGCAGACCCCTTGGTCACCCGATCAGCGGACCGCCTCCCAGGCTGCGCCGGGAAGGCATCGGCGATCTCGGTATTTACCCCGATATGAATGGCTTTTGCGAATCCTTATTCTCGGCCTCAGTTTCACCTATTGATCATTGTTTCTTATATGAAACCAAAGGATTGCAAACAGCCCGGCGTCCACGCAGACAGGCCCGGCCCATGGCGGCTCCTCCGGCTGGGGCTGATGTGCCTTGCCTGCGTCACCGGCAGCGCGCTGGCCGGGCCCGCCGACACCCTGGCCTCGGCCCCCTTCGCCATCGTGGCCCCCTTCCCGCCCGGCGGTCCGGTGGACACGCTGGCGCGCATGCTGTCGACCGGACTGTCCACGCGCTACCGGCAGGCGGCGGTGGTCGACAACCGGGCCGGCGCGAACGGCAACATCGGCATCGACTACGTCAAGCGCGCCGCGCCCGATGGCCACACCCTGCTGGTGGTCCCGGCCGGCAACCTGACGATCAACCCCAGCCTGATGCCCCGGCTCGGCTACGACGTGGCGCGCGACTTCGACCCGGTGTCCACACTGGCCCAGGCGCCGAACGTGCTGGCCGTCAACCCGGCGGTGCCCGCGCAAAACGTCGCCGAACTGGTGGCGCTGAGCAAGGCCCATCCCGGCACCATGAGCTACGCCTCTCCGGGCGTGGGCAGCGGGCTGCACCTGGCCGGCGAGCTTTTCCGGCGGCAGAGCGGCGCCGATCTGCTGCACATCGCCTACAAGGGCTCGGGCCCCGGCCTCAACGATGTGCTGGGCGGCACCGTCCCGGTCATCATGGGCAATCTGCCGACCCTGCTGCCCTACATCCAGGCCGGCAGGCTGCGCGCGCTCGCGCTCACCGATCCGGAACGCAGCCCGCTGCTGCCCCAGGTGCCGACCCTGGCCGAGGCCGGTGTGCACGGCATCGCGGTGACCTCCTGGTACGGGGTGCTGGTGCCCCATGGCACGCCCGAAAGCCTGCGCACGCAACTGGCGCAGGACATCGCCCAGATCCTCGCCCTGCCCGCCAACAAGGCCCTGCTGGAACGCCAGGGCCTCACGGTCTGGCTCCATGCCGGCGACGCCTTCAGCCAGATCATCCGCCAGGAGTCCGCCACCTGGCTGCCCGTCATCCGCAGCCAGCACATCGTGGCCGAGTAACCCCATCCCACTTTCCCAGCCCCACCCTCAAGGACATCCCCCATGAAGAAGATCCTCGCCCTGCTCAGCCTCGGCACCCTGGCTGCCACGGCCGCCGCCCAATCGAGCCCTGCGCCCTCCTCGGCGACCGTGTTCGGCACCATCGACATGGGCGTGGCCCGCATCACCGGCGACCAGGTGTCGCGCACCGGCATGTCGGTGTCGGGGGCCAACATCAGCCGGCTCGGTTTCAAGGGCAGCGAAGACCTGGGCGGCGGCCTGGGCGCCGGCTTCTGGCTCGAGGCCGGCCTGCTGCCGAGTTCCGGCGCCACGCAGTCGAGCACCTCGTTCTTCAACCGCCGCGCCACGCTCAGCCTCACGGGCAACTTCGGTGAGCTGCGCCTCGGCCGCGACGACTCGGCCACCTTCCTGAACACCCTGGTCTTCGACCCCTTCCTGACCAATGGGGTCGGCGGCACCATGGCCTTTGCCATGAACGGCGCGCCGATCCAGATCAGCAATGCGGTGAGCTATTTCCTGCCCAAGGACCTCGGCGGCTTCTTCGGCCAGGCCCAGGTGGCCCTGGGCGGCCAGCCCTCCACCGCGACCTATACCCGGGCCGGTGACTACAGCGGCCTGCGCGCCGGCTACAACCAGGGGCCACTGAACACCGCCTTCGCCACCGGTGTGCTGCGCGGCGCCAGCCCCGCGCTCGACGTGACCGCCAGCAACCTGGCCGCCGCCTACGACTTCCAGAGCGTGCGCCCCTCGCTTCTCTGGGCCCGCGAGAAGACCAGTCTGGCGACGGTCGACGCCTTCCAGGTCGGGCTGACCGCGCCGGTCGGACCGACCCTGTTGAAGGCCTCCTACGGCCACTACAGCAACAACAGCACCGGCAACAACAGCTGGAACAAGCTGTCGCTGGGCTTCGGCTACAACCTCTCGTTGCGCACCCAGATCTACGGCAGCTATGGCCACATCAGCAACCAGTCGGGCGCCCAGAAGGCCATGAACCTGCTGGGGCTGGGGGCGGCGGGCACCTCGCTGGGCGGCCAGTCCAACGGCTACGAAGTGGGCTTTCGGCATTTCTTCTGACGCTCAGCGCCGGATCACTGCCTGACAACCACCGGACGCACCCGGCGTCCGGGACCTGGAGATTGATGGATGAAGACAGAACGAATGAGATGGATGGGCGTGCTGGTGCTGTTCGTGATCGTGGCGATCTCCTATGTGGATCGCATCAACATCGCGGTGCTCATCATCGACCCGGCCTTCCTGGCCCACATGGGCATGGCGCGCGGCGACCGCGCGAGCCAGGGCCTGCTGGCCACCGCCTTCATGGTCGGGTATGGCCTTTCGGCGGTGGTGCTGACGCCTTTCTTCTTTGAACTGCTGGGGGTGCGCAAGAGCCTGGTGGCCGGCCTGTGCACCTGGGGCGTGGTGACCTGGCTGACCCCCCAGCTGCAAAACTATGACGCCCTGCTGGCCTCGCGCGCCCTGCTCGGCCTGGCGGAGGGCCCACTGTTCTCGCTGGCCGGCGCCTTCGTCAAGGCCAGCTTCGCGAGCCACGAGAACGGCAAACCCAATGCCATCGTCAACATGGGCACCGGCGTCGGACTGGGTCTGGGCTTTCCCCTGGTCAGCCATGCCCTCGGCGCCTACGACTGGGAGACCTCCTTCCACCTGATCGGCGCCCTGAACCTGGTGGTGGGCGTGCCGCTGGTGCTGCTGTTCCTGCACATGCCGCCCGGCCCCGCAAGCCCGCGCGGCTCCATGGGCAACGCCCTCGGCCGGGTGCGGCAGAACGTCCTGGGCGCCCTCCAGACCCGGCACCTGCTGCTGGTGACCGTGCTGACCTCGGCCTTCCTGGGTTTTCTCTGGGGCAGCAGCAACTGGCTGCCGGCCTACCTCAAGGAAGTGCGCGGCTTTTCGCTGCGCGAGATGGGCTGGATGGCCTCGCTGCCGCAATACACGATGGTGCTGGCGGTGTTCCTCGGCGGCGCCCTGATCGACCGGCTGGAGCGCCGCCAGGTGCCCCTGATCTTCGTCGGCGGCAGCCTGGGCGTCGGCCTGTGCATCCTGCTGGCCATCCTGGCCCCCACCCGCGAGCTGGCCGCGCTGGGCCTGATCGCTGCCAATTTCTTCTGGGGCCTGCAAAGCCCGGCCATCCCCAGCACGGCCCAGCACTACTCGGCCCCCGGTCACACCGCCAGTGCCTTCGGCGTGGTCAACGGGGTCGGCAGCCTGGTGGCCGGCTTCATGCCGGCCCTGATGGGCCTGCTCATCGGCGGCCAGGGCGCGGGCCCGCAGTCGGCGGCCGAGGTGGCCAGCGGCTTCACGCTCGGCTTCTCGACCCTGATCGGCACCCAGGTCCTGGTGCTGCTGTGCGGGGCCTGGCTGTGGCGCTGCGGCCGGGCCTCGGCCCACTGAGCCCCGACGACCTGCCGCCCCGGCTCAAATCCCTGCCCTGTGCAGGTTTGGCGCATCGGCCGGACAATGCCGGCATGAAAGCTCTCTCCGACATTGCCCTGTCCATGCTCGACCTGGTGGCGGTGCGCGAAGGCGGCACGGTGGCCGATGCCCTGGCCATCGCCCTGCGCACTGCCCGCCACGCCGAATCCCTCGGTTTCAAGCGCTACTGGCTGGCCGAACACCACAACATGAGCGGCATCGCCAGCTCGGCCACGGCGGTGCTGGTCGGCCACATCGCCGGCGGCACCCAGCACATCCGCGTCGGCTCCGGCGGCATCATGCTGCCCAACCACGCGCCCCTGGTGGTGGCCGAGGCCTTCGGCACGCTGGCCGAGCTCTACCCCGGGCGCATCGACCTGGGCCTGGGCCGCGCGCCGGGCACCGATGGCCCGACCATGCGGGCCCTGCGCCGCGACCGCCCCGAGACCGAGGAGGACTTTCCCCGCGACGTGGCCGAATTGCAGCGCCTGCTCGGTCCGGCCCAGCCCGGCCAGCGCATCGTCGCCATGCCGGGTGCCGGCACCGAGGTGCCCATCTGGCTGCTGGGCTCGAGCCTGTTCTCGGCCCGGCTGGCGGCCGAGCGTGGCCTGCCCTATGCCTTCGCCTCGCATTTCGCGCCGCGCCTGCTGCTGCAGGCGCTCGAGGTCTACCGAAGCCATTTCCGGCCCTCGGCCCGGCTCGAGCACCCCTATGTGGTGATCGGCGTGCCCCTGATCGCCGCCCCGGACGACGACGAGGCGGAGTTCCTGGCCAGCAGCACCTACCAGCGCGTGCTGGGCATCCTGACCGGCGACCGGCGCCGGCTGCAGCCACCGATCCCGGGCTTCTGGGATCGCCTGGGGCCGCAGGAGCAGGCGGCCATCGATGATTTCCTGGCTGCGGCCGTGGTCGGCGGCCCGAGCAAGGTGCGCGAAGGACTGCAGGCCCTGGCACAGGCCACCGAGGCCGACGAATTCATGCTGGTCAGCGACGTCTTCGACCCGGCCCTGCGGCTGCGCTCGCTGGACATCGCCGCCGAGGTCTGCCGACACGGGATGTCGGCGGCCGTCAGCGCCTGAAGCCCCGCCGGAGCCGATAAGAAACGGCCCCGCAGGGCCGTTCGATGGAACCGGGAAGATCTGCAGCCCGGCTTACTTGGCGGCGGGTGCGGTGGCGGCCGGTGCGGCAGGTGCCGACGAGGCGACCGGGCTGGCGGCGGTCCCGGCCTCGGCCGGCTTGGCAGAATCGGCGGCCGGCTTGGCAGCCTTGGCGTGGTGAGCCTTCTTCACATGGGTCTTGGCCTGCGGAGCTTTCTCGGCGGTGGCTGCCGGAGCGGCAGCGGCGGCAGGCTCGGTCGACTTGACTGCGGGTGCAACGGTTGCAGGAGCAACTGCAGCAGCAGGTGCCGCCGCCGGTGCTGCCGGGGCTGCGGGCGTCTGGGCAAACGCGGCGACAGCGAAGAAGCTGGACAACAGGGTGGCGATGAGCTTGTTCATGATGAGACCTTTGACTCGGGGTAAACAGCCCGGCAACACGTCGGGCTTGCTCCTACAACGAGGCTCCGGAGGGCGGCGATGACAGCCTCCCGGCGCATTTGTAACCAGGTGTTTTGCCCCGTCAGCCCAAGGCCCCCACCCACAGGACCCGGGTCTCCTGCTCGTTGAGTGAACAGCCCCAGGGCCGGTCGACGATGTAGCCCCCCAGGCCCTGCTTGGCCTTGACCAGGACCCGGTAGTCGCGCAGCACGAGGTCGGACGACGCGGCGTGGCGCAGGCCGACCCGCACGAAGTGCCCCAGGCGGGCGCTGGCAGGTTCGCGCAACTGTTGACGGATGCTGTCGGCACACAGGGCCTCGGCGCGTGCGAAGGTGGCCGGATCCGCCGGCCGGTCTTCCAGCTGGGGATGGGCCCGGGCCAGGCCGATCAGCAGCAGACCGCCTGCCAGGCCCGCCAGGTTCTTCAGGGACATGGGTCGCCATCCTTGTAAAGATCATGTAAAGCGCGCCATTGTGCCCCAAGCCTGCGCAGCCGCCCCGCCGGGCCCTGCAGGCACGCACGGGATGGGCGCGCGGCTGCTACAGTGCCGGAACCGCAAGCGCGCCCCGCGTCGCGCATCCTTCAGGCAACGCCCCGCACCCCGACCCACCCCGACCCATGTCCAACCTCATCGTGCACGGCGGCACACCGCTTCGTGGCCGCATCATTCCCTCCGCCAACAAGAACGCCGTGCTGCCGGTGCTCTGCGCCACCCTACTGAGCGATCAGCCCTTGCGCCTGCTCGGGGTGCCCGACATCACCGATGTGCGCAAGATCCTGGACATCTTCCGCACCCTGGGCAGCGAGGTGCGCATGGACCACGCCAGCGGCACGCTGGAGTTGCACCACCGCGACACCCGGTTCGACGCCACGCAGCACCGCCTGCCCGAGGAGATGCGCTCGTCGATCATGCTGGTGCCGCCGCTGCTGGCGCGCTTCGGCGTCGCCCGGCTGGAAGACAACGTGAAGGGCTGCACCCTGGGCGTGCGCGAGATCGATCCCCACGTCGAGGTCTTCCAGCAATTCGGCGGCGAGGTCGAGCGCGCCGAGGGCTCGCTGCTGGTGCGCTGTGCAGGCCGCCTGCGCGCCACCGACCATTGGCTGGACTACGCCTCGGTCACCACCACCGAGAACTTCGTGCTCTGCGCCGCCATGGCCGAGGGCAGCTCGACCCTGACGAATGCGGCCTCGGAGCCGCATGTGCAGGAGTTCTGCCGCTTCATGGCCCTGCTCGGCGTGGGCATCGAGGGCCTGGGCACCTCCCGGCTCACGGTGCACGGCGGCGGCGCCCTCGCCGGCGGCGAATTCCGCTTCGACGAAGATTTCCACGAGATCACCACCTTCCTGGCCCTGGGGGCCATCACCGGTGGCGAGGTGGTGGTGCGCAACAGCGCGCCGGCCAATTTCCCGCTGATCGACCGCACCTTCGCCAAGTTCGGTGTGCAGATCCGCCATGAGGACGGCTGGTCGCGCGCCCATTGCCCCGGGCCGCTGCAGGTGCAGACCCCGTTCACCAGCAATGTGCTGACCAAGGTCGAGGCCGCCCCCTGGCCGTATTTCCCGGTCGACCTGCTGCCGATCTTCATCGCCCTCGGGGTGCGGGCCCAGGGCAACGCGATGTTCTGGAACAAGGTCTACGACGGCGCGCTGGGCTGGACGGGCGAGCTGTCCAAGTTCGGCGCCCATGTGTTCTCGTCGGACCCGCACCGCCTGATCACCTTCGGCGGCAAGACGCTGTCGCCGGCGGTGGTCGAGAGCCCCTACATCATCCGCGTGGCGATTGCGCTGTTCATGGTGGCGGCCAGCATCCCGGGGCGCTCGGAGATCCGCAATGCGACCCCGATCCGCCGCGCCCACCCGCGCTTCGTGGAGAACCTGCGCAGCCTCGGCGTGCAGGTGGACTGGACCAGCGAGGAATGAGGCCGAAGCCGAACCGACTCAGAAGGGCGGTTCGCTGAACAGCGACACGTCGGCATAGACCATGTCCAACGGATAGCGCCGGCCCGCCAGGTAGTCTTCGAGGCAGCGCAGCAGCAAGGGGCTGCGGTGGCGCTCGACGCTGGCCCGGATCTCGTCGGGGCTCATCCAGACGGCACGCACGATGCCCTCGTCCAGTGCCAGCCCCGGCACCTCGTCGCCGACCCGGCCGCAGAAGGCGAAGCGCAGGTAGGTGATGTCTTCGCCGGTGCGCGATTTGCGAAAGCGCGACAGGTAGATGCCCACCAGGCCGGTCGGCTCGAAGTGGTGTGCGGTCTCCTCGAGGGCTTCGCGCGCGCAGCCCTCGGCCGGCGCCTCGCCGACTTCCAGATGGCCTGCCGGGTTGTTGAGCTTCAAGCCCGAGTCGGTGTGCTCCTCCACCAGCAGGAACTTGCCGTCGCGCTCCATGAGGGCGGCGACGGTGACGCTGGGTTTCCATCGTGTCTTGGTCATCGGAACATTATCGATCGGCCCTGTGACGGGCCCCTGACGCGGCCTTCCGCCGATCCCGCCTTGTCGGCCATGGGACATGGCCCGGCGCCGGGGTGGCCGGCCGCGCACCGCGCATCATGTAAGCTCCGGCAGAGTCAGCAATCTTCATCCAACACCATCCACGAGGAGAGTCCCATGTTGATCGGCGTTCCTGCTGAAACTGCGGCGGGGGAGACCAGAGTGGCCGTCACGCCCGAGACGGTCAAGAAATTGAAGGCGCAGGGCCATGAGCTGGCCGTGCAGTCCGGCGCCGGTCTCGCGGCCAGCGTGACCGACGAAGCCTATGTCGCCGCAGGCGCCACCCTCACCGACGCCGCCGGGGCCTTCGGTGCCGGCCTGGTGCTCAAGGTGCGCGCCCCCAGCGAGGCCGAACTGGCCCTGCTCAAGCCGGGCACCACCCTCGTGGGCATGCTCAACCCCTTCGATGCCGAAGGCCTGCAGCGCCTGGCCTCGGCCGGCCTGACCGCCTATGCGCTCGAGGCCGCACCGCGCACCACCCGAGCCCAGAGCATGGACGTGCTGTCCTCGCAGGCCAACATCGCCGGCTACAAGGCGGTGATGATGGCCGCCGACAAATACCAGCGCTTCTTCCCCATGCTGATGACCGCCGCCGGCACCGTGAAGGCCGCGCGCGTGGTGATCCTCGGTGTCGGGGTGGCCGGGCTGCAGGCGATCGCCACCGCCAAGCGCCTGGGCGCGGTGATCGAGGCCTCCGACGTGCGCCCCTCGGTCAAGGAACAGGTCGAATCGCTGGGCGCCAAGTTCATCGACGTCCCCTATGAGACCGCCGAGGAGAAAGAAGCCGCCGAGGGCGTGGGCGGCTATGCCCGGCCGATGCCGCAGAGCTGGCTGGACCGCCAGAAGGCCGAGGTGGCCAAGCGGGTCGCCCAGGCCGATGTGGTGATCTCCACCGCCCTGATCCCGGGCCGCGCCGCACCGGTGCTGGTCACCGAAGAGATGGTCCGCTCGATGAAGCCCGGCTCGGTGCTGGTCGACCTGGCCGCCGGCAAAGGGCCCGTGGGTCCGCACGGCGCAGCGGGCGGCAACTGCCCCCTGACCGAGGCCGACCGCACCGTGGTGCGCCACGGCGTGACCCTGGTCGGCGAGACCAATCTGCCGGCCCTGGTGGCCGCCGATGCCTCCTCGCTCTATGCCCGCAATGTGCTGGATTTCCTCAAGCTGATCCTGCCCAAGGACGGCACGCCCACGGTCGACCTCAACGACGACATCGTGGCGGCCTGCCTGATGG
>Ga0213872_10001597_pt1 | contig 14401 bp, 16 predicted proteins | sample VelepicomBERX_R2_FD_160071 | JGI IMG/M metagenome (GOLD analysis project Ga0213872, IMG submission 160071) | Rhizosphere microbial communities from Vellozia epidendroides in rupestrian grasslands, the National Park of Serra do Cipo, Brazil - RX_R2 | ecosystem: Host-associated > Plants > Roots >...
TTGGGCTTGAAGGTCAGGCCCAGCACGGCGATGGTCTTGCCCTTCACCGAACCGCCGCAGGCGGCGATGATCTTGTCGGCCATGCGGCGCTTGCGCTCGTCATTGATCGACACCACCGTCTCGATGATGCGCAAGGGCGCACCCTTGTCGCGCGCGGTGCGCACCAGGGCCAGCGTGTCCTTGGGGAAGCAGGAGCCGCCATAGCCCGGCCCCGGATGCAAAAACTTCTTGCCGATGCGGCCATCGAGGCCGATGCCCTTGGCGACGTCGTGGACGTCGGCGCCGACCGCTTCGCACAGATCGGCGATCTCGTTGATGAAGGTGATCTTGGCGGCCAGGAAGGTGTTGGCCGCGTATTTGATCAGTTCCGAGGTCTCCAGCGAGGTGAAGACGATCGGGGTCTCGATCAGATAGAGCACGCGGTAGAGCTGCTTCATCACCGCGCGGGAGCGGTCGGATTCGGCGCCGATCACCACGCGGTCGGGCCGCATGAAATCGTTGATCGCCGAGCCTTCGCGCAGGAATTCCGGGTTCGACACCACGTCGAAATCGGCGTCGGGACGGGTTTCCTTGATGATCCGCTCGACCTCGCGGCCGGTGCCCACCGGCACGGTCGATTTGGTCACCACCACGGTATAGCCGTCGATGCTCTCGGCGATCTCCTTGGCGGCGGCGTAGACATAGGACAGATCGGCATGACCGTCGCCGCGGCGGGACGGAGTGCCCACCGCGATGAACACCGCGTCCGCCCCCCTCACCGCCGATTTGAGGTCGGTGGTGAAGGACAGGCGGCCGGCCTTGACGTTGTCGGCCACGAGCTGGTCCAGGCCCGGCTCGTAGATCGGCATGCGGTTCTGCTTCAGACCTTCGATCTTGCTCTCATCCTTGTCGACGCAGACCACGTCGACGCCGAATTCGGAGAAGCAGGCACCCGACACCAGGCCGACATAGCCCGTGCCGATCATGGCGATCCGCATTTACTGAAATTCCTTGAGAACTTCGGTCACCTGGGCGGAGAGATCGTCGCGGGCCAGCGCGAAGGAAACGTTGGCGTGCAGCCAACCCACCTTATCGCCGCAATCGAAGCGGCGGCCCTCGTACCGCAGGCCGTGGAACGGCACGGTATCGATGGTGCGGGCGATCGCATCCGTCAGCTGGATCTCGTTGCCGGCGCCCTTGACCTTGCGGTCGAGATGCTCGAACACGCGCGGATGCAGGATGTAGCGGCCGATGATCGACAGGGTCGAGGGCGCGACGTCGGGCTCGGGCTTCTCGACCAGGCCCTTGGCGCGCACCAGGCGGCCGTCATCCTTCTTCACGTCGAGGATGCCGTAGCGCTTGGTGTGCTCGCGCGGCACGTCGGTCACGGCGACGACATGGCCGCCCACTTCGGTATGGGCGTCGACCAGCTGCTTGAGGCAGGGCACCGGGGCCATCACCAGATCGTCCGGCAGGATGACGGCGAAGGGCTCGTTATCGACCAGGTCGCGGGCGCACCACACGGCGTGGCCGAGGCCCAGCGGCTCCTGCTGGCGGGTGTAGGAGACCTGGCCCGACTTCGGCATCCAGGAGGTCACCGCTTCGATCTCGGCGGTCTTGTTGCGTTCCCGAAGGGTGCGTTCAAGATCCGGGGCGTGGTCGAAATGATCTTCCAGCGCGGTCTTGCCGCGGCCGGTGACGAAAATGAAGTGCTCGATGCCGGCGGCAGCGGCTTCTTCGACGGCGTACTGGATCAGAGGCTTATCGACGACCGGCAGCATTTCCTTGGGCATCGCCTTGGTGGCGGGAAGGAACCGGGTTCCGAGGCCGCCGACAGGAAATACGCATTTGCGGACACGACGGGACATAAGGGCAGTTTCCTCTGTTTTCGGAGTTCGCGTTAGATCGAGTTGTGCCATGCCGACGACCGCCACGCAACTGGGCGGGGGGATGACAAAGCTGTGGCTGATCGTTTAAAGTTGTCTTAGTCAACTTTCTCTTTCGGGGGAAAAATATGGACGCCGTGGCGGAAATCCGCAGCTTCAACCGCTTCTATACCGGGCGGATCGGACTGCTCGACGAGCACCTGCCCAATACCGACTTTTCCCTGGCCGAGGCCCGCGTGGTCTATGAGCTGGCGACCGGTGGCGACCGCCCGGCGGCTGAACTCTGCCGCAAGCTCGGCATGGACAAGGCGCATCTGTCGCGCATTGCCAAGCGCTTTCGCGCCCGCGGCCTGATCGCCGCCAAGGTGCCGGGCCGCCAGAGCCCGCTGGCCCTCACCGAGTCCGGCCGCGCCGCCTTCGCCGCCGCCGACCAGGGCAGCCGCATGCGGATGGAGCATCTGCTGGCACCGCTCAATCCGGATTCCCAGGCGGCCCTGATCAAGTCGTTGCACCAAGTGCGACGGCTGCTCGCCCCCCGCAAGGGCCGCGCCGCCCAGGTCCGCCTGCGCCCGCCGGGACCGGGCGATCTTGGTTGGGTGATCCATCGCCAATCGGTGCTCTATCACCGCGATTACGGCTTCGACATGAGCTTCGAGGGGCATATCGCCGAGATCCTCGGCACTTATGGCAGCGGCTTCGACCCGAAGCGCGAGGATGGCTGGATCGCCGATCTCGAGGGCAGTCCGGTCGGTTCGATCTTCCTGCTGAAAAGCCCGGACCCGGCGATCGCCCGCCTGCGCCTCTTGCATGTCGAGCCGGAGGCGCGCGGCCTAGGCGTCGGAACGCGGCTGGTGCATGCCTGCATCGACCGGGCGCAGAAGCTGGGATACCGCCAGCTGACCCTGTGGACCAACGACGTGCTGGTCTCGGCTCGGCGCATCTATCAGGCGGCGGGCTTTCGCATGATCAAGGTCGAGGCGCATCATTCCTTCGGCAAGGATCTGGTCGGCCAGACCTGGATACTCGATCTGGTCGAGTGAGTTCGGTTATGATCCGGGTATGAGTTCGACCGCCCCCGTCTCCGGGCGCGCCCAGGCCTTCCGCCGGATGCGTCTCACGGCCACGCTGCTGTTGCTCGCGATGACCGTGATCTTCCTGACCACGTCGCGCTATCAGTCCCTGCACCCGGCGCTGCCCTATGTGCGGGCCTTCGCCGAGGCGGCGATGGTCGGCGGGCTGGCCGATTGGTTCGCCATCGTCGCCCTGTTCCGCCAGCCCTTCGGCCTGCCGATCCCGCACACCGCCATCATCCCCGCCAACAAGGCGCGCATCGGCCGATCCTTGGGCGATTTCATCGGCGGCACCTTCCTGACCGCCGAGGTGCTGCGCGACATGCTGGACAGCCTGGCCCTGCCGCCCCAGGCCGGCAAATGGCTGTCGGAAGAGGAAAACGCCCGCAAGCTGGCCGATTGGCTGCTCGCCCAGGGCCCGGCGGTGGCCGAAGCCTTCGAGGGGGTGGATTGGCGCGGGCGCTTGTTCGACCTCGCCGCGCATCTGCCGCTGGGACCGATCCTGGCGCGCGGCGTGGCGCGGGCCAGCGCATCGGGGCTACACGAGCCCTGGATCGACGCGGCGCTCGACCGCCTCAGCCTGTTCCTGCGCGAGCATCAGGAGGAGATCCGCGAGGCGGTCGCAATCCATTCCTCGCGCTGGATTCCGGAATGGGTGGATGTCCGTCTGGCCGACCGGCTGGCCGACGCCCTGGTCGAGATCCTGCAAAATCTGCGCTTCCCCGGCCATCGCTGGCGCCTCGCCCTCGACCATGCGCTGGAGAGCCTGCCCGAGCGCCTGACCCGCGATCCGCGCTGGCTGGACGAGGCGGCGCGTTGCCAGCACATGCTGTTCGCCGATCCGGCCTTCCGCGCGGAGGCGGCCAAGATGGTTTCGGGCCTGAAGGACAAACTCGGCCTCGACCGCGACAGCCTCGCCGGTTTCATTCAGCGCGGCGGACAGTGCCTGGCCACCGACATCGGCTGGCAGACCACTCTGCAAAATTGGATGGTGCGCCTGGGGGAACGTGTCCTGGTGCCCCGGCGCGATGCGATCGGCGGCTTCGTCGCCGCGATGGTGGCCGGCTGGGACGACGACGTTCTGGTCGGCAAGCTCGAAACCGAAGTTGGTGCCGATCTTCATTTCATTCGCCTGAACGGCACGCTGGTCGGCGGCTTGGTCGGGCTGTTTTTGTATGCGGTGTCCGTATGGCTGAGCTGAAACTGACCCTGCGCAGCGTCGAGTCGATCGCCCAGATCGATGAAACCGCCTGGAATGCCTGCGCCGGCGCCGACAATCCCTTCCTGCTGCACGGCTTCCTGCGCGCCATGGAGGAATCCGGTTCCGCCGCCGGCCGCAGCGGCTGGCAACCCAGCCATCTGCTGGTCGAACTGGGCGGCGAGCTGCTGGCCGCCGCCCCGCTCTACGTCAAGAACCACTCCTATGGCGAATATGTGTTCGATTGGGGCTGGGCCGAGGCCTGGCACAATGCCGGGCGGCGCTATTACCCCAAGCTGCAATGCGCGGTGCCCTTCACCCCCGCCAGCGGCCGCCGCCTGCTGGTGCGCCCCGGCCAGGACACGGCCGAGATGGAGACGCTGCTGGGCAGTGCGATGGCGCAGGTGGTCAGGGACAACGAGCTATCCTCGGCTCACATCACCTTCCTGACCGAGCCGGAAGCGCTGAACCTGGCGGACCAGGGCTGGCTGCTGCGCATCGGCGAGCAATATCACTGGCATAATCAGGGCTATCGGACGTTCGACGATTTCCTCGCCGCCCTCTCCTCGCGCAAGCGCAAGGCGATCCGCAAAGAACGCGAAAAGGCCAACGCGCTCGGCGTCCAAATCCACTCCTTAAGCGGCGCCGACCTCAAGCCCGAACATTGGGACGCCTTCTACGATTTCTACCTCGACACCACCGAGAAGAAGTGGGGCCAGGCCTATCTGACGCGCGGCTTCTTCGACCGCCTGACCGGCCCGCTGGCGGATCGGGTGATGCTGGTGATGGCCGAGCAGGATGGGCGCTGGGTGGCGGGCGCCCTCAATTTCATCGGCTCGGACACGCTTTACGGCCGCAATTGGGGATCCTTAGGCGATTTCCGCTTCCTGCATTTCGAGATGTGCTATTACCGCGCCATCGATTTCGCCATCGAGCGCGGGCTGGCCAAGGTCGAAGCCGGCGCCCAGGGAGAGCACAAGATCAGCCGCGGCTATCTGCCGGTTCCGACCTACAGCGTGCACTGGATCCGCGAGAAGCCGCTGCGCGACGCCGTCTCCAGCTTTCTGCACCGCGAGCGCGCCGCCATGCTGCGCCAGATCGCCGCGCAGACCGAAGAAGGTCCTTACCGCAAGGTTGGCGAGGATTAATCGGCGGAAGAGCCGGTGACCACTTCCTCCAGCTCGAAGAAGCTCGGGCGCAGATCGTAATCCAGCGTCTTGCGGCCGAACTCGATCGAGACCTGCGGCGCATAGCCCATCATATGCGCCAACAGGCAGGCCTTGATGCAGCCGAGATAGTCGGTCTCGGTCTTGTAGATGCCCGACAAAGCCTGGCCGATCGGCGCGAAGAAGCCATAGGACAACAGCACCCCCATGAAGGTGCCGCACAAGGCCCCGCCGATCAGGCTGCCGAGGATCTCGGGCGGCTGGGTGATCGAGCCCATGGTGTTGATCACCCCCAGCACCGCGGCGACGATGCCCAGGGCCGGCATGGCGTCGCTGATCTTGGTGATGGCCTCGGCGACCGAGTTCTCGCGATGGTGATGCGCTTCGATCTCGGCGTCGATGATCGCCTCGACCTCATGGGCGTTGTTGGTGCCGAGCGTCAGCAGCCGCAGGTAATCGCACAGGAATTCGCGGCTGTGATGATCGGCATTGAAGCCGGGATAGCGCGAGAAGATGGCGCTTTCGTTCGGCTTCTCGACATGGCTTTCCAGTGCCAGGTCGCCCTTGGTCTTGGCCAGTTTGAACAGCGAATAGAGCAGGCCCAGCGTTTCCAGATAGGTCGCCTTGCTGTGCCGCGAACCGCGCAGCAGCAGCTTCATCGCCGCCCCGGTTCCCAGTACCACCTTCTTCGGATTTGCGATCACGAAGCTGCCGATGGCGGCACCCAGGATGATCAGCCATTCGCTCGGCTGCACCAGGATTCCTATCGCGCCGCCATTGAGCAGATAGCCGCCCAGCACCGAGACGATGACGATCGCCGCGCCGATTATGACCAGCATGGCCGGGCCTCAGACTTGCGGCGCGAGGCCGGAGGCGAGGACCTCGAAAGTCTCCACCGGGAAAGACTGCTCCCCACTGCCGAGCGACAGCCGCAGCGCATCCATTTCGCGCACCTGCTGCTCCTGCAAGGCGGCGAGCTGGCTGGCCACCGGCGCCAGGACGGCGCGGCCCAGGATCAGTCCGAAGAACGGAGCGCAGAGCGCGCCGCCCAGCATATGGCCGAGATCCACGGCCGGCATGTCCCCATATTCCAGCAGATGGATCAGGCCGAAGATCATCGCGATGGCCGATGCGGCATAAGCGTCGCGCACGGTCTGCTCGACCACCGCGATGCGCTGGCGGCTCTTCTCGCGAAACAGGGCGATGCCGCCGCTGATCAGCCGGTCGGCCTCGGCTGGCGCCGCATCGCGGGCTATCCGCAGGATGCCGTCGAGATGGGCGAAATCGAAGGAATGCAGCTTCTGTTCCCGGGCTTCGCGCAAATAGGCGGCGCGGCGCTCGGATCGGGCGCGGCCGCCCAACTCGCCCGCCCGGCGCAGATCGGCGAGGATGCCGGGCCAGGCGCCGAGACGCCGCCCGGCGATGGCGAAGCCCAGCATCGCCACCAGGATGATGATCCACTCGAAGGGCTGCATATAGACGAACACCGTGCCGCCGGCCACGGTCAGCACCGCAAAGGCAGCCGCGACGCTGAGCGCCGCCCACAGAACGATCCGCGCCATGTCGATTCCCCCGTTGGTGATTGCCCGGCGCACCCGCCGCAGCAGGATCGAGAGGCAGATCCCCGCCGCCTCCCGCACATAGCGGCGCCCGATTTCCTCGAGGTCGCCCAACCGGTCTTCCCGCTCGGCATCGTTCGCCATCCAGGCCACGGCCCGGCGGGCGATGTCGACGGCGGCGCTCATGACAGCACCGGCTTGAGCGAGACGCCCTGGGTCAGGTCCTGGCGGGCCCTGAGCCGTTCGTCGAGCATCTTGCCGCCCCGTTCGGTCAGCTTGAAAAAGCGCTTGGCGCGCCCGCCGCGCTCGGCGGTCGGATCGCCGACCCACGAGGTCAGCAATTCCTTGTCATGCAGGCGGTCGAGCGTGGTGTAGGTGGCGCCGAGGGAATAATCCTTGCCGGTGCGGCGGCTCAATTCCTCGCGGATTTTCACGCCATAGGCGGCATCGCCCAGGGCGGCCACCACCAGCATCACCGCCTCTTCGAGAAAGCCCAGACTGTCGCGCCCCATGACTGCCTCCCTATTTCTTCTACAAAATAGAATGAAATAAGAGGAGGCGTCAATCAGCCTCGAAGCAGGAGCGATTTGACGTCCTTCAGCAGCACGAACAGGTGCATGGGGTCAGTCGGAGCTGGGATGAAGTCGTAGCGCTGATAGAAAGAACGCGCCTCTTCGTCCTTGGCATGGACGGCAAAAGCACGGATACCAGCGATGTCCGCCGCCTGGAGCGTTCTCAGCATGGCATCCTTCAGCAACCCGGCACCGAACCCCTGCCCCTTCCAGGCGGTCGCCACCGCCAGGCGAGCCAGGATCATGACCGGAATGGGATGACGAGCTACTCCCTTCTGAAGTCGCTCAGGAGCATCCTCGTAGGTGACATCACCAACAACCAACGAGTAGAAGCCCACAACATCTTCGCCGGATAGAGCCAGATAGCTCTGCGAACTGTTTGAAAGCTGGCTTTGCAAGGCGTAGTAGATCAGGAAGCGATTAAGCGGCTCCTTGCCACAATCGAACCCCTCGACGCGATGGTCGCGACGCAGTTTCTCGATCCGCAGCGGCATGTCTAATCGGCGCTATCCGTCTCGAACGGACTCGGATCACTCAGCAGCCGCCGCAAACGGGGCAACTGCCGAGGCGGGGCATCCAAGGCCTGCATGAACGCCTCCCATTGCTCAGCGTCGAGCCGAAAATGCTGGCGATCGGGCAAAGCCTCTTCCGCGCGAGCAAGCGCACTTTCCAGCACGAAATCGCTGACGGATCGGCGCGTCGCCTGCGCAGCGGCGTGCAGCATCCGTTTCGCTTCGGGCGTCAACCGCAGATCGAGCTTTTCGGATCGTGTAGCCATGAATTTTCATACCATGGCAAGGCCATTTTGTCACGACATTGTCAGGCGCAATCAGAGCCGCGTCATCATCAGCCCAGCGACCACAATCAGGATGGCCCCGACAAATAGGCTAAACAAACGGCGGAACCTGGGCTCCGCCATCTTGTGCGCGAAACCTGCGCCGAGCGCGCCATAGAGCAACATGAAGAAGGTGTCGCTGGCGATCAGGGCTACGGCGAACGCGCCCATCTGCGGCCAGACCGGGTGGTCGAGAGCGACGAAGGGCGGCAGCACGGCGGTGAAGAACAGCAGCGCCTTGGGGTTGGTGCCCTGCACCACGAAGCCGGTGCGGAACAGCGCGCCGGTCGCCGCCTTGAGAGACCGGGGCGCCTCGACCTCGGCCTTGAACGCGCCGCGAATGCTGTCGATCCCCATCCACAGGATGTAACCGACGCCCAGCCAGCCGGCGATCTTGAACAACCAAGGCACGGTCGCCGCCAGGATCACGAGACCCAGCGCCGAGGCGACGAACCAGGCCAGCGCCGCGGTATTCATCCCCAGCGTCGCCAGCAAGGCGCCCTTGAAGCCTCGGCTCATCCCGGCCGCCACCGCGAACAGCATGGCGGGACCGGGCATCATCGACATGGCGAACATCACCGTCAGAAAGGCGATGTATTTCTCCGGCTCGACCGGCCAGAGAAAGCTCATCCCTTCTTCTTGGCCACGAGGTCGAAGGAGATCGAAACCCCGAGCGCCACCGTCGAGGCGTCGCTCCATTCGCCCTGGCCGACGCCGTAATCAGTGCGGACGATGTCGAGCTTGCCCTTGGCATGGGCTTCGTCGCCGGCGATGTCGAGGGTGAAGGGCAGCGTCACCGCCTTCTTGACCCCGCGGATGGTCAACGTGCCGGCCGCCTCGTACTGATTGCCGCCCAGCGCCTTGAAGCCGCTCGCCTCGAACAGGGCCTGCGGCGACTTCTTGACGTCGAACCAGTCGGTGTCCGGCAAAGCGGCGTCGCGCTGGCGGTCGCCGGTGGCTGCGCTACCCATGTCGATGGTCACCTTGGCGTGGCCGGCGGCGGGATTGGCGGGGTCGAAGGCGATCTCGCCCTGCCAGCTCTTGAACTTGCCGTCGAAATTCTTGCCGCTCAACGCACCCGTGAAGCCGAGGCTGCTCTTCCCCGAATCAACCGCCCAATCGGCGGCGGCGGCCGGACGGGCCAGGATCAGGCCGGCGCCGAGCAGCAGGGCCGGAATGACTTTCGGCAGCATGCGCTGAATGGTCTTGTCCTTCAGCACGAACTGATGGCGGAGCGCGGCACCCACATGCAGCACGATCAGCGCCGCCATGGTGTAAGCGGCCGCCGCGTGCAGATCCTCGAAGACCTCGCGCATGACCTTTTTCTGCGCCAGCTCCATGCCGGCCAACATCGGGATATGCGGCCAGTCGACGGTGTTGAACAGCACGGTCGGGATGTTGCGCGGCGAGGAGGAGACCATCGCCCAGCCCAGCAGCGGAACCGCCAGAAGCAGCAGGTAGAATAGCCAATGCGCGGCATGGGCCGCCTTCTGCTCCCAGGCCGGCATAGGTGCGGGCAGGGCCGGCGGCTTGTGGGTCAGGCGCCAGGCCAGGCGGACCAGGGTCAGCAGCAGCACCGTGACGCCAAAGGATTTGTGCCAATTGAACAGCTGCAGCTTATCGGGATCGGTATTGGGCAGATCGGCCATGATGTTCCCGACAATAAGCAAGCCGATCACCGCCGCCGCGGTCAGCCAATGAATGACCATGGCCACGGCGCTGTAACGTACCGCCACCGACATAGAGTTCTCCCTCTCAAAAACCTTCAGCGCCAAAACCTTCCGCAGACGAATCCCACGTCCGCAGGCACGCACCATTCCCGTCACGCTCGATCAGACCGAGATGGCCGGTTCGCATCTTGAAACTGGTTAGTTCACTGCCGGTTTCAAGCAGTAGACGCGGCAGGAAGCGCAATATTCCATTGCTGCTGACAGTGAGCGGACGAGCATGGCGCCCCGGCGCCAGACGCTCGGCCGCATAGCTTTCCAACCCCGCCATCACCACACGCTTCTCGCTGACCCAGCCTGCCCCTTCCGGCCAGGCATCGCCGGCGTTCCAGGCTTCCATCGCCGCGGCGGCGCCGGGATTGGCGGCCAGGATCTCGTCATTGCTGCGCCCGGCCCAGCTGCCGTAATCCAGCTCGTCGAGGCGAGGATCGACCACCGGCTCGGCCAGGCCCAAAGTCTCGGCGACGATGGTAGCAAAGCGGCGCGTCCGCTGCAGCGAGGCACAATAAATCGCGTCGGGGATCAGGCCCTTGCGGCGCAACGCCTCGGCGGCGGCAGCGGCCTGTTCCAGCCCCTTCTCGACCAGCGGCAGATCGGTCTCGCGCCCGACCCACACCACCTTGTCGCCGGGGCCGAAAGTATTGCCGTGGCGGGCAAAAAGCAGGGATTGGCTCACGACACCAGCTCGCCTTCGCGGCCGATGATCTCTTCGACCACCGGAATGTCCTCGGGCGTATCGACCGACCCGTGGGTGCGGCCCCGGTAATCGACCAGCGCCACCTTGATCGGGATGCCGTTCTCCAGCGCGCGCAGCTGTTCGAGCTGCTCGGCGATCTCCAGCGGCGATTGCTCAAGCGTGGCGAGCGTGTCCAGCACCTCGGCGGAATAGCCATAGATGCCGATATGGCGATGCACCGGCGGAACATCGAAGGTCTGGGTGCGTAAGTAGGGGATCACCTGCTTCGAGAAATAAAGCGCATAGCCCAGCTTGTTCATCGTCACCGTGGTGCCGCTGGTCGGGCTGTGCGTCTTCAGTTCCTGGAGTTCGGCCAACTGCCGCCAGGAGCAGCGCACCGCCGCCGTCACCATGCTGACGGAACGGTCGGCCAGGAATTCATCGACCAGCGCCTGCACCACCCAAGGCGGGGTCAGTACGGCGTCGCCTTGCAGATTGATCACCGCGTCGGGCTTGTCTTCCATCACATGCAGGGCGGCGCGCACGCGATCGGTGCCGGTGGCGCAGTCGGAGGGGGTCATCACCGCCTTGGCGCCGAAGCTGGCCGCATGATCCGCGACGCGCTGGTCGTCGGTGGCGACGTACACGCCGCTCACCCCCTTCACCGCGCTGGCGATGCGCCAGACCCGTTCGAGCAGGCTGACACCCGCGACATTGACCATCGGTTTGCCCGGCAGCCGCTTGGAACCGAAGCGGGCCGGAATGACGATTGCGATTTTCACTTACAGGCTTTCCAACAAATCCAGGTAATAGCGGGCACGCGGATAGACATGGCGCCAGCTGTCATTGCCGACGCTCTCGTCACCGGTCCCCTCGCGCGACGTCTCGAAATTGAAGCAGCGCAGCAGCCACAGATATTCATAAGCGCGCAGGCGCCCTGCGTCGATCTCGGTATCGGCGGCGGCACGATAGCCGGCCAGGAAGGCGTCGTACAGTTCGGGCCGGTGCATCAGCCGCCCTTCGTGGCCGATCGCGGTCCAATGCTTCATCTTGACCAGATCAAGTTCGGGGCAATCCACCACCCAATTGTCCCAATCGATCACATGAAGCAGGCCGTCGGTGGCGACGACGATGTTGCCGCCGGAATAATCATTGTGGACCAGGCAGGGCTTCCCCTCCTGGAGCGCGCTCATATCGAGGGCATTCAGGCGCTCGACCAGCGTGCCGGGCAGGTTCAGCTCGGCGCGCGCCAGTTCGCGATTGAGGCAGACGCGCAGATGGTCGCGCCACGAGCGCGGCACATGGTGGATGGTGAGGATGTTCTCGTAGAAATGCTCGAAGCGCACCTTGTGCACCCCGGCCAGCGCCCGCCCCGCCGCCTCGTAATTGTCGGCAAAAGGCAGCTCCCACAGCACCGCGCCCTCGACCCACTCGAACAGGAAGAAGGGATAGCGCAGCTGCTCCAGCGTCCAGTCGTAATAAAGGATGGTCCGCACGGAAGGATGCGCCATCAGCGTGCCGCGCGGCGCCTCCAACAGCTTCTCGACCCGGCGCCCGGCTTCCTGGTCGTTGATCGCCCCGCCGGCATCGTTGAGCAGCGCGATGGCGAAGACTTCCTTGATCAGGTCGCGCTCATAGCGGAAATGCAGGCGATTGAGCGCCAGCCGCACCCCGAGCCGCCGCCGCCCATAGGTGAATTTGACGACTTTGTTGAAGGTGCCCGAGCGCGTCTCGGTGAGGCCGATCGTTCCATCGCCCCCGAACAGACCCTGCAGGATGCGGCCCATCACGGCCTCGAACGCCGTACTGTCGAAGATCGGATCCGGTTCGCTCGGCAATGGCCATCTTTCAGATCGAGGGTCCGAACCGGCTTTCTTCGCCGGAACGGCGCCACTATAGTAGGAAAAGTATCAGATATCACAAGGCGGAAGACGATGCCGAGAGGCGACGACGACCGGATGCCGCGCCGGAGCGGCGCCCGCAACGTGCTGGGGGGCCAGTTGCAGATCTGCTCGGTGGCGCCGATGACCGGCTTCTTCCGCAATGGCTGCTGCCACACCGTGCCGCAGGATGTCGGCAGCCATACGGTGTGCGTGGTGATGACCGACGAATTCCTCGCCTTCTCCAAGCAATCCGGCAACGACCTGTCGACGCCGATGCCGGAATATGGCTTTCAAGGGCTGAAGGCGGGCGACCGCTGGTGCCTGTGCGCGCCGCGCTGGCAGGAAGCCCTGGCCGCCGAAAAGGCGCCGCAGGTGGTGCTGCGCGCCACTCACGAGGAAGCCCTCCGCCATTGTTCCCTCTCCGACCTCACCAGGCACGCAATCGATCTATGACGCTGAAAAACCAGGCCGCCCTCACCCTCGAGGAGGCGATCCGTACCCGCCGCTCCGTCCGCGCCTTCAAACCCGATCCGGTTCCGCGCGAAACCATCACCCAGATCCTCGAACTGGCCCGCTTCTCGCCCAACGGCTCGAACATCCAGCCCTGGCACGTCTATGTCACGGCGGGTGAAACGCGCGACCGCCTGTGCGCCGACATCATGGCCGCCGACGATGCCGATCTGCCGGACCATGACGAGGAATACCGCTATTACCCCGAGGAATGGTTCGAGCCCCTGCTCGCCCGCCGCCGCGCTTTGGGCAAGGAATTGTACGGGCTGGTCGGCGTGCCGAAGGGCGACCGCGAGGCGATGAAGCGCCAGCAGGCGCGCAATTACGTGTTCTTCGACGCGCCGGTCGGGCTGTTCTTCAGCCTGGACAAGCGCAATCGTTACGGCGGCTGGATGGATATGGGCGGCTTCCTGCAGACGGCGATGCTGGCGGCCCGCGCCTTCGGCCTGCACACCTGCCCGCAGCAATCCTTCTCGAAATATCACCGCATCGTACGGCGCCATGTGCCGATCCCCGACGACCACATTCTGGTCTGCGGCATGGCGCTGGGCTACGCGGATGAGGAAGCCGAAGTGAACCGCCTCGAACCGGGGCGTGACCCGGTCGAGGCGTTCACCACCTTCCTGTGGGACTGATCCTCAGCTGAGGACGTACAGGATGCCACCTCCACCGGCGCTGCCGATAGCGTGAACCCCCGTCACCTCGATCACCGAGGTGTTGGAGCCGGTCTGCGCGGCAACATTGGCGGCACTGGTCTCGACGATGAAGGTATTGCCGCCGATGCTGCCGTAGACCGCTTCGTGGGCGGTCGAATCGGCGGCCAGCAATGTCGCCAATCCCGCCACCGTCCCGGCGTTCGAGACGGTCAGGTTGTTGCTGTCGGCGACGATGATCACGTCGCCGGGTTTGGCTCCGCTGATCGAGACATTGGCCGCGGTCGCGAAATTCGCGCCGGCGGTTCCCACCGTCAGCTCATCCAGGATGCCGGCGGCGCCATGATTGCCGAGGGTGACGGTGAAGCTGGCCGACGTGGCGGTGGCGCCCTGGCCCAGCACCATATAGTTCGAGCCGGTTCCGACGTTGATCACGACGTTGGCGCCAGTGGCGATGCTCTTGTCGACGATATAGTCGTTTCCGTTGCCCACCGTGATGCTGTCCGTGTTGCCGGCTGCGGCACCGTTCAGCACGATGCTGACATGGGCATTGTCACTGCCGCCGGTGACCGTGACGCCCGAAGTCGAAATGTCTTGCAGACCGATGGACGCCTCGGCGACGGTACTGCCTGCCTGCCCGAGCGAGACGTTGGCGCCCAGGGTCAGGCTGGTCAGGGAATTGTCGTA
>Ga0213872_10001598_pt1 | contig 14395 bp, 14 predicted proteins | sample VelepicomBERX_R2_FD_160071 | JGI IMG/M metagenome (GOLD analysis project Ga0213872, IMG submission 160071) | Rhizosphere microbial communities from Vellozia epidendroides in rupestrian grasslands, the National Park of Serra do Cipo, Brazil - RX_R2 | ecosystem: Host-associated > Plants > Roots >...
CGCCACCGGCAAGGTAAGATGGCAGCCTGTCTCGTCAAAACAGGCTTGTCTTGATGTCCAATCTTGGGATCACGCTGCGGCAACTGCAGATCTTCATCGCCATCGCGAATGCGGGGACGACCGCAGCGGCGTCGACGGCGATTGCCTTATCGCAGTCGGCGACCAGTGCGGCGCTCAACGAATTGGAAAGTCAACTTGGCCTGCGGCTATTCGACCGGGTCGGCAAACGACTGCTGCTGAACAACAATGGGCGCGCACTGATGCCCAAGGCGCATGCGCTGCTCGATGGCGCACATGCAATCGAGAGCTGGGCCAAGGACGCCGACGCTCAGGTTGGTGCGCTACGCATCGGTGCCAGTACCACCATTGGTAACTATCTACTGCCCGAGATCCTGGCCCGGTTTCGCGATCAATTGCCCGCGTCGATGCGTGCGACGTGGCAAGCCGCAGTGATGATCGCAAATACCACCGCCATTACGACTGCGGTGGCCGAATTCGAACTCGATATCGGCCTGATCGAAGGCCCCTGTCACGAACCGGAGTTGACTGTCACCCGTTGGATGGCGGATGAGCTGGTCATTGTCTGCGCGCCCGAAGCCCTGCCACGGTTGCTGGCTGGCCGCCAGGCTGTCGGCATCGACACCCTGCGCGAAGAGACCTGGCTGTTGCGCGAGGCGGGGTCGGGTACGCGCGAGATCATCAACCAGGCGCTGATTCCCCATCTGCACCGGCTGCGCGCAGGCATCGAGTTTGGCAATTCCGAAGCGATCAAACGCGCGGCGGCCAATAGCCTCGGCATTACCTGCCTGTCAAGCTATGTGGTGGCAGATATGATCTCGACAGGCGCCTTGGTCGCAGTACCGACAGAGCTTCCACGGCTCAGTCGCTTCCTGCATATCGTCATGCATCGTGACAAGGCGCCGACGCGGGGTCTCGCTCGCTTTTTTGATCATCTGACAAACGGCAACTGATCGCGGGGCGGTTTCAACGGCATCGCCTACGATGGGGTGAGGTCCATTACCCCGTCGGAGGAAGTGCGATGAAGCCGATCTCCAACTGGTTTGCAGGCGCATCGCTGCTGCTGACCTTGTCGGCTGCGGCAGCCGATGCGCCAGCCAGCACGCCCGTACCGTACCCGCTCGACAATATTCCCGAGAATCTGCCGTTCAATTTGCCCTACGGCCCACCCATATCGCTGGATACGGCAGAGACGGTCGTCAGTGCGGCGATGGTGGAAGCCAAGCGCCACAACTGGCCGCTGAACATTGCGGTCGTCGATTCGGGTGCGCAATTGGTGTTGTTCAAGCGCATGGATGGCGCGATGCTCGGTTCGATTGCGGTGGCCGAACATAAGGCGCGCACGTCGGCAAAGTTCCGCCGTGAGACGCGGGTCTTTGAAGAGGCGATTCAGCGTAACGGATACAACTATGTCTTGACGCTCGATGACGTCATCGCATCGCGCGGGGGCATACCGCTGGTGGCGGGTGGCAAGCTCGTCGGCGCCATTGGTTGCTCGGGCGGGACCAGCTCGCAAGATGAGGTGGTGTGCAAGGCAGGCGCTGCGGCACTCAAGTAGGGCCATGGCACGAACGGTTCACTGTTCGCTGAGAAACCCGTTCTCGATCGCATGGGCCTGGTCGGGAAAGATCGCCATGGCGGTTTGCATGCGCGAAAACCCCATCGTCTTGTAGAAGCCCTCCTTGCCAGGCACCGCATACAGGATACGTTTCTTGTGGCCTGCTGATAGGTCGAGGAGCTTACCGATGATCTGCCGACCTACGCCCTGGCCTTGATAGGTAGGGTGGACAGCGACATCGCACAGGTAGGCGCAATCGCGGCCGTCGGCTAGTCCGCGGCCAACGCCGATCAATTCGCCAGCATGGTAGGCAAAGCATTTGTACATGCTGTTGCCAAACGAAATCTGTAGGTCTTCCACCGGCTTTTCGCCCATGTCGGCGGCTTTATAGAGCGCGGCAAGCGCCTGCCAGTCGATGGTGTCGGTGGTATGGATGAATTCGAAGAGCATGTGAGCAATCCTTGATAAATAAAGACCTAGGCGATGGTTGTGTCGAGTGGGCAAGCGACCGTGGCGGCAGGCTCGGCAGGGCCTTTCAGCTCGACTACATTGCCTTCTGGGTCTTCGATGTAGATCGACGGGCCGACCCCTTCCGCGCCCCGGCGCGATTGCGTTTCCGGCACCGCAATCTGGTGCGCGGCCAGGTGCTGGCGGATAGCCTCTTCGTCAAAGGGTTCTACGCGCAGGCAAAGGTGGTCCATATTCCGCCCTTCCTTGCCCGGCGCCGCACCGCCTGAGCGACCCAGCTTGCCGTCCACAGGTACCAGATCGAGCATCGAATGACCGGCCCGCAGTTGATACAGGCCGATATCGTCGCGCTGGGTTTCGATGGCGCAACCAAGCGCATCGCAGTAAAAACGCAGCATGGCATCAAGGCGAGTGACGCGTAGAACGACATGATCAATACCGCGGATCTGAATCATGGTGACTTTCTCTCTTGTGTTATTCGCGCACAGCCGCTGTGCAGGTGAGCCTGACAGTATCAGAACAAGTCCTGTGGCTCGACGCCTTGCGCTTGGCAATAGCGGCGATAGTCGTCCACGCGGCTCTGCCAGGTGATGAGCTTGGCCACGCTGCCGTCGTCTGCCAGGTACTCGACATTGCCCGTTACGACCACAAAGACGACCAGGGGTTCGGTACCCGTGGCTTGCCACCAATCCACATTGCCGTGTGGTTCGTAGACGTACTCGCCCGGTGCGATGGTTTCGCCGGTACTGAGCTGCCGATGCCCGGCCAGGTTGTAGGCATGCACGGTGCCGGTATGGCGATGCAAGCCCAACTTGATGCCGGGCTCCAGCCGCATCAGCTCTACCCAACCCGATTGGTCGGGTAGGAACCTGAGCGGCCGTGACCACTTACCAGGGCCTTCAGGAATCCAGAGTCCAGCGTTCAAATCGTGATGGGTATTCATCCTTGTATGCCTCGTCTGAGCGGGTGGGGGTGTTAGGTCGGCGCGGTCGGTTATTGGCCAGCCATGGGTCCCAGAATATGCATTAATATGGCTCCATGAAAGGACCAAAATTGACTAATTTTATAGAGCCAAACATTGCATTGCTCACGCAGCTGATTGTGCTGCCGAGGCAGGGTGAAACGGGGCTGCAGCAGGCGCTGGCCGCGCAGATCAAGGCTGCGATCCTGAGCGGTCGTCTGGCGACCGGCGTGCGCTTGCCTGCTACGCGAGTGCTGGCGGGCGCAATCGGCGTCTCGCGCAATACGGTTTTGGCTGCGTATAACAGTCTGACGTCAGAAGGCTATCTGGCGGCACGTGGCTCCGCAGGCACCTGCGTGAGCGCGGTCCTGAATGAGGCAGGGCGACGACCTGCGCATGCTCGGGCCACCCATCTGGCTGATGAACGTCTGCAACCGTACTGGCGGGCGACCAAGGCACAATACGATGGCATGGCCGAGCCGCGAATCGACCTTCGACTGGGCCGCCCGGAACAGCGCGCGTTCCCATTCGATATCTGGAACCGCATCGCAATGCGTACGGTTCGCAAGGCGGGCCTGCGAGACGACACCTATGCCAGCTCGCCGCAAGGCCATGCCCCCCTTCGCGAGATGCTGGTACAGCATGTTTCGCGGACACGCGCAGTCGCCTGTACGGTGGACGATATCCAGGTGACCGCCGGCGCGCAGCAGGCATTCGATCTGATTGCGCGGCTACTCGTGGCGCCGGGCAAGACCGTGGTGGCGGTCGAAGACCCCGGCTACTCGCCCATCCGCGATGCGTTTGCCGCCCATGGGGCGCAATTGGTTGGGGTACCGGTGGATGCAGATGGGTTGATGGTCGAGCGCATCCCCAAGGACGCGCGCATCGTTTGCGTGACGCCCTCGCACCAGTTTCCGCTGGGCGTCGTCATGTCCGCCGCGCGCCGCACGCAATTGCTGCAATGGGCGGCAAGCGTAGGGGGCACAATCGTCGAGGATGACTACGACAGCGAGTTCCGCTTCGGCGAGCGTAGCCTCGATGCGCTGAAGACGCTGGATCGGGGCGACGCGGTGTTCTACGTCGGCACATTCTCGAAGTCCCTGTTCCCTGCGCTTCGACTGGGTTTCGTCGTACCGCCCGCCTGGGCACGCGCGGCTATGGCGCGGGCGAAACAGCTGGGTGATTGGCAAAGCCCGCTCCATCTGCAAGCGACGCTGGCCGCCTTTATGTACGAGGGCCATCTGCGCAGCCATGTGCGCAAGATGCACCGCCTGTACCAAGCGCGGCGGGAAGCGGTCTTGAGCGAAGCCGTCGCCGGGGCGCGGCTCGTGCCGTACGCATCGTGCGCCGGCCTGCATGTCACGCTGCAGCTTCCATCGGGTACGAATGATCAGGAGATCGCCGCAACGCTCGCCGCACAAGGCATTGCCGTTGAGCCCGTCTCCAAATATCGCTTTGCGGCACCGACGCACCCGGCCATTGCCCTGGGGTTTGGCCTTGCGGATGAACTGGCGATCAGGCAAGCCATCACTGCGCTTCGCAAGGTAGTCTGACCGATTGCCTTGGGCGCGATCACGCTGCGTCGGGCGGGAGTTCGGCATCCAGCAATAGCCCGCGCAGCCACTTCAGTGCCGGGTCATTGTCGCTGCGTGCATGCCAGGCCATGGCGATCTGGAATGCCGGTAACTCGAACGGCAGTGGAAAGATATCGAGTTGATCGGCGAAGCGCCGCAGGAAACGGATCGGCAAGGTGCACAGCGCGTCGGTGCCCATCAGCATGGCCGGGACGGCATTGTAGTGCGGTACCGTGATAGCCACTTGGCGGCGCTGGCCGAGTTTTGACAGCTGGTCGTCAATAAAGCTGTGGAAGTCGCCGGCTTTCGAAACCAGTAAATGGGGCAGGGCGCAATACGCCTCGAGGCTCATGTCGACCCTGCCGCGTGGGTGTCCTTTACGCTGGGCGACGTGGTAGCGCTCGGTGGATACCATTCTCGCCTTCAACACCTGAGGCACGAGCCGGGTGCTTGACAGCATCAAATCGATTTCGCCGCGTTCCATCTGCCCCACAATCATTGCAGGGTCGGGGTCGCGAAACGATAGGCGCAAGCCTGTACCGCCACTTTGGGTGATACGCCGCGCCAGCTCGACGCCGAGCATGGTGATCAGGTTATCGTTCGCGGCGACGGTAAAGGTGCGCTCCGCAGTACGCGGGTCGAACGCTGCGTCGCGCCCGACGACAGCGTGCAACTGCTGCAAGGCGTGCTTCAGCGGGCCGGCGAGGGCCAGGCCGCGTGCGGTGGCAACCATGCCGCGCCCGCTTTCCGAAGGCACCAGCAACGGGTCGCCAAACACCGCCCGCAGCCGCGCAAGCTGAGTGGAGAGGGCTGGCTGGCTTAGGTTGAGGCGGGCTGCCGCACGGGTGACGTTGCATTCTTCCAGCAGCACGTCGAGCGAGACCAGCAGCGGTAGGTCGCTGTGTCTTATATCCATAATATGGATACCTCAAATATTGATTATCAATTTCAACTATACATCCGTCGACCAGACAATGGTGACTGTTTCGATCCATCGAGGTAGCCATCATGTCTGAACGAACGATTTCCCTTTCCTTGCGCGTGCTGAGCTTGTGCTTCTTTGCTTTGGGTACCGCGTCGCTGTCAGTCGTCGGGGCGCTGCAATCCATTTCGAGCGCCTTGGGCCTCTCGCAGTCGCAAATCGCGATGCTTGTCCCCGCGTTTGCTGTGACATTTGCGCTGGGGGCACCGGCGATCCAGTTGTTTGCCGGGCACCTCAAGCGGCGCAGCCAGCTGCTGATGGGGTTGGGGCTGATGGCCGCGGGTGCAGTCGGCTGCGCTGTGGCGCCCAGTTACGCGCTGTTGATTGCCGCACGGGTGTTGACCGGCCTGGGCGCTGCCGTCGTCAGCCCGACGATTTCGGCATTGGGTACCTCATTGGTGCCGGTCGAACGGCAGGGCCATGCCTTGGCGGTGGTCTTTATGGGGATGACGATGGCGTCGGTACTGGGTGTACCTCTGTCGTCGTGGTGCGCAGCCATGCTCGGCTGGCGTGCGATGTTCGGCGCGATCGCCGTACTCGCCATTGTCGCCGCACGGTTGGCTGCAATGCTGATCCGCGATCAATCCCGTGCACAGCCGATCCGCATCCATGATATCGGCGCTGTGTTGGGTAACGCGCGCACGTTGGGCGTGCTGCTCATCACCGTATTGGCCATGGCAGCGCTCTTCACTACCTATACGATGATTACGCCAATCCTGCGTGATGAGTTTGGCGCAGGTTCGCAAGCAATTACCTGGGCTTTGCTGATCTACGGCGTTGCCGGGGTGGCGGGCAACCAACTGGCTCGCTACGTCTCGCTGCGCTGGCCTGCAGAGCAGGCCGTCGGTGCGGCCTTGTTGCTGCTGATCATCGGCTTTGCCGTGATTCGGTTTGCGCCTCCCTGGTTTGCGATGGCGATCCTCGGCTTGATCCCCTGGGCGGTCGCGGTCGATGTGCTGCTGCCTTCTCAGCAGCGCCGCATCGTGGAGTTGATGCCTCATCTGCGCGGATTGGTACTGGCTCTGAACTCATCGGCACTCTTCGTCGGCATGGCGGTGGGCGGCACGATGGCCAGTCATGTGACGGCGTTGTGGGGCCTTAAAGCGCTGCCAGGCGTATCGATCGGACTCGCCGCGTTCGCATGGGTTGCGTTGCAGGCAACCAAGGGCGGGTTGGGGCAGGATATTGCCCAGCGGCGCGTGTTCAGCTGACCACGGCGGCCCGGTATGGGTGTGGTAGCACTTTGGGGGGCTCGGCTCTAGTATGAAACCTGGGTTTCCTTCTCCGCCGTCTGCACGCCAATCACCGGGCCTTCTACATTTGAGCACGACATTTCGGCGCTTCGCCGCCAGCATCGTCACTCGCCTGATTCTTCTGGGCCTTTGCTGCGTCATCGGGGCTGCCGCGGTGCGGTACTACTTCGTTATCGGCTTTGTTCGTGACGATCTGCTGAGCGTGGTCCGCGCCCAGCAGGAGGCGCTGGCGCAGGATATGGCGCGCGATGTGGACTACAAGATCGTTGAGCGGCGAGACCTGCTCAATCACCTGGCGTTGACACTGCCGCCCGAGCTGATTGCGAAGCCTCAACAATTGCGTGCCTGGCTGGCCACGCGACATGAGCTGGCGCCGTTATTTTCAATCGGGCTCTTTGTGACCGACCTATCTGGGAAAGCCATTGCCGATTACCCGAGGCTCAACGAGCGCATGGCCACCAATTTTGGGGACCGGGACTATATCGTCGGCGCCTTGGCAGGGCATTTCAGCGTGGGGCGCGCGGTGATCGGACGCATCTCGCGCCAACCCGTATTGCCGATGGCAACGCCGATCAAGGATGTGGATGGGCATATACGGGCCGTGCTGGCGGGGGTTACGGCGCTTGATGCGCCGGGTTTTCTGGAACCGATCCACCGCGGCCAGATCGGAGAGACGGGAGGCTTCTTGCTGATTTCGCCCAAGGACCAGATCATCGTGGCAGCGACGAAACCGGAACTGACCTTGAAAGCAACTGCACCACCTGGCGTGAACCCCTTGCATGACCGGGCCCTGGCGGGGTTTAGAGGGAGCGGTATCACCACCAATGCACAAGGGGTGGAGGAGGTATCTGCTATCGCCTCCGTTCCCAGTACGGGTTGGTTTGTGGTGGCAAGGTTACCCACCGAAGAGGCGTTGGCGCTGCTGACGCATACCCGGCAGCAGTTCTATCGCACGACCGTGGTAGGCACCCTTTTCGTCATCGGTGCCTTGTCGATCATCCTGCTGGCGATCTTCCGCCCGCTCATGCGTACGGTGACCATGGCCGAGCGAATGACGCGCGGCGAGATTCCACTCCAACGGCTACCGGTGCGCTCGTCCGATGAGATTGGCTACCTGACCGAATCATTCAATAAGCTGCTCGACAAACTGATGGCGAGCCAGGCTGAGCTGAATCAGATGGCGCGGCACGATGTGCTTACCGGCTTACCGAATCGCTTGCATCTCACCGAGCAGATGAACCAGGAGTTGGCGCGTGCACGGCGCAACGGTACCCGCGTCGCATTGTTATTCCTTGACCTGGACGGGTTCAAACCGATCAACGATGAATTTGGGCATGAAGCAGGTGATGAGGCGTTGGTTGAGATTACACAGCGTTTATCGGCCATCGTGCGCGAGGTGGACGTGCTGGCCCGCGTGGGGGGTGACGAGTTTGTGGTGGTATTGAGCGACTTGGATGCAGACCGGGCCGACGCCGAGGCGGCTGCGTGTGCCGTTGCGGCCAAATGCATCGCCGCGATGCAACAGCCAATCTTGTTGAAAGGCGGTGCGCCGCGGCCGGGATTATCCATCGGCATCGCGATCGGCGATGGGCTGAGTACGCTCTCGGCGTTGATGCAAGCGGCCGACAATGCGATGTATTCCGCCAAGAAAGCCGGGCGCGGCCGCTATATGCTGGCAGCGCTTCCCTAGGCTGCCTGCTCGCCCAGGGTGAACAAGAAGCAGGCGCCTTTCCCTGGCTGGCTCTCGGCCCATATGCGCCCGCCATGGCGGGCAACCACCCGCGCGACCGTGGCAAGCCCGACGCCAGTGCCTTCGAACTCGCTGGCTGGGTGCAGCCGCTGGAATGCCCCAAATAGGCGGCCGGCATATTGCGGGTCAAACCCAGCGCCATTGTCCTTCACGTAGAACACCGTCTCCTGATCGTTGCGCATCGTCCCTATGCTGATTTCCGCATGGGCGACCTTGCTGCTGTACTTCCATGCATTACCGATCAGGTTCTGCATCACGACTGAGCAAAGATCCCAGTCTGCTTGCGCGGTCATCTCGGGTTCGATCTGTACCGTGACATCGCGATCGGGGTTGCTCTCGCGCAGTTCTTCCACCACGTTTTGCGAGAGTCGCGTCAAGTCGACGGTACGGCGCTCCAGCCGCTGTTGGTTGATGTGCGAGAGCATCAGCAGTGCATCGATCAGGGTACCCATCCGGGCACTTGCGAGTGCGATGCGTTCCAGGTTGTGCTGCGCTTCTTCGGGGAGCGTTTCACCGTAGTCTTCGCGCAGGATCTGCGTGAAGCCGTTGATCGCACGGAGCGGGGAGCGTAGATCGTGCGACACGGAATAGGCGAAGGTCTCTAGCTCCTTGTTCGCAAGCTCCAGCGCCTGGGTACGCTCGGCCAGCTTGTCTCGCATGATGGTCATGACATACAGCAGGCTCGATTTGTCGCGCTGATGGAGTGCGATCTCTGGGGTCAGGTCGCCGATGGCGATTTTCTTGGCGATATCGGCAGCGTATTCGGGCTCGCCTCCGAGCTGCCGCAGCAGCGAGCGGGTGATAAACCAGGTGATGCCGATGCTGAGCAATACGGCTGCGATGGTGACGACGATCATCAAGCGCCGTGCGGCGAGGTGCGTATAGGCAACCTGGCTGCTTGCATCGTCCATCAGGCGACCCTGGCTCTGCCGTAGCTTTTCCAGCAGGTTGAAGTAATTGTCCTGATACTCGTTCAGGTCCACCAATAAGAGATTCTTGGCTTCGCCAATCTTGTTGGCGCGCACGAGGTGTATGAATTCCTCTTCATTCACGATATAGGCGGAGTTCACGATCTTGATCTGTGCGAGCAGATCCTTGCCTGCATCGTCCTTGATGCTGTGCTCCAGCTGCTCAAGCGCCAGCGTCATCTTGTCGCGTGCGGCGTCGATGTCGGTGAGCTGCGCATCAAGTTGCGCATGGTCGCTCATGATGAGGGTATTGCGCATGGCCCGTGCGATGATGCTGAGATCGTCGGTCACTTGCGTCACCAGCACGGTCTTGGGATATTTGTCCTTTAGCGCATCGTCCGAGGTGTCGTTCAACACGCCCAGCTTGTCGACGCCGACGGCAGTCACGACGATCAAGAGCGTGACGACAAAACCGTAGCTCAATGCCAGTCGCTGACCCAGACCTAACTTGGCAAACGGAAATCTCATAGTCGATTGGGCGTTTCGCGCATTTATTTCTGTTTCAGCGTCTGTGCAGTCACCAGCGCGGCATCCAGCTTGATCTCTGCGGGTACTTGCTCGCCGCGTATGGATTTGAGCGCCGTGACGATGCCCTCGTAACCCTGTTTGTCGGCCTGCTGATCGATCGTTGCCATCAAATCGCCCGCACGGATGGCACGCTTGGCGTCATCGAGTGCGTCGAAGCTGGCAATGCGGACATCGTGCCGGCCCGCTTCTTTCAGGTATTTGATCACGCCGAGCGCCATCATGTCGTTGGCGCAAAAGACCAATTTGAGCTTGGGGTGTTCGGCAAAGCTACGCTTGGCAAGCACGTACGCTTCGTCGAGGCTCCAGTTTGCGGTCTCGCTCATGATCAGGTTGATCTTCGGGTTCTCCTTGAACGCCCGCTCCGCCCCCTGTTTGCGTTCGTTGGCGTTGGCCGCGTGGCGTATCCCTTCCAGGATGGCGGCCTCGCTGGGCTCGGTGACGGCGTCGGCGATGAACTTGGCGGAATGATAAGCCGCCATTTCATTGTCGATGCTAATGAAGGGAACGGGCGCCATCGCACGTTCCTGCATGAAGGCGTGGTCGAGGTGGTTGTCCAGGTTCACGATCTTGATGCCCGCGTCCTGCGCCTTTTTCAAGGCAGGCACGAGTCGGCGTGAATCGACCGGTGCGATCACGATGGCGCTGACGTGGTCGGTGATTTCGTCATCGACCAGCTTGATCTGCTGCTCGATGGCGGTTTCCTCATCGGTGTCGCGTACCACCAGATCCACACCCAGCTCGTGCTGCGCCTGTCGCGCGCCTTTCTCCATCTCTGTGAAGAAGGGGTTGCCGTGCGCCTTCATGATCAGTGCGATCTTGACGGGCGCGCCGGGCGCATTGGTGTGGGGGGGCTGGTCGGCTGCGGATGGGCCAGCCGGTGCGGCGGGTTTCTCGCCGCACGCGACGAGGGTCAAGACAAGGGCGCCGAGCGCCAGGGTGCGAATGGTGGTCATGGTCGTCTTCCCTACGCAATCAGCATGACTCGAGGCGCGGGCAAGGCATGCCACGCGCCAGGCTAGTCTTCCTTCCCCCGGATCTATTTGGTACCAATACCGAATACGGTCTTGTTGGCGACGGGCAGCAGCTGGTTGATATTCTTGCCCGTGGCGACGAGGATAGGCACAAGGATCTGCTTGGCCGGCGTCTTGCCGTGAATGCTGGAGATCAGCGCCTCGGCGGCCGTGCTGCCCATGAGATAGGGCTGCTGCATGCCCACCGCGATCAATTCGCCGCTATTGAGCAGCTCCGCCACACGCGGCATGGCGTCGAACGACACGATCAACAGCTGTTTGGTCTTTTTGGCTTCCTTGATGGCGCGCATGGCGCCTTCCACCGGCTGGTCGGTCTCGATAAAGAGGCCGTGCAGGTTCGGCGTAGCGGCCAGCATGTCTTTCACATAGCGGTAGGTCTCGTCGGCCGAGTAATCCTGCATCTGTTTAAGGGGCGATTCATTGCTGATGCCGCCGTCTTTCATTGCGTCGCGAAAGCCGTTGGTGCGGTCTTGGCCGTTCTTGCGGGCGAGCTCGATGGTGATCTGCGAAAACGGCCCAGACGTCCAGCCTTTTTCCTTCATCACCGCAGCGAGGGCACTGCCGATCTCGTACGCGCCGCGGTAGTTGTCCGATTTCACATAGGTGACGTATTCCCCGCCGGATGTCCCGATATCCGAAATGACCACCGGCACCTTGGCCTTGAGCGCGACGTCGAGTACTTCTTGTGCGGTCTTGCTGTTGGTGGGGGAGATCACGATGCCGGCTACCCCTTCGTGAATCGCCTCCTGGGCATTCTTCAGCTGCGTCTCGCCACTCAATTTGCTGTCCATCTCGCGGAATACGAAGCCGTTTTCCTCGACGACTGACTTGATGCCCTTGCCCATCGTGTCCCAGAAGGGGAGGTCGGCCTTGGCGGTGAGGTAGACGATCTCCTTGCCGGCTGCACCTGCCGTCGTATGGAGCAGCAGCAGGGCACAGAGGGTGAGCGCAATTGCGCTGACGTAATGCAGCGCCCGGCGCCATTTGGGCGTCAGCGGCCCGATATGTGTAAGAACGCGCATCACAAGGGCACTCCGGCGATGGATATGAGGCACCTGTATTGTCTCAACCAACTGCGGCACAGGTCCGTGTAACCAATGGGTCGGTACGTCAGCTACGGTCGCCCGCTGCAGAGAAGGCAGCCTGCTGTGAGTCTAGACAAGGATGCTGTCACCGCAGAGAAATTTGATGGAAGTAGCTAGGATAGGCTGACGGCTCGGCGTGAGCCCAGTCTTGGAGCATGAAAAAGGGACTTTCACTCATGAAAGTCCCTTTCTGGATCGAACCACGCATAGCAGAGTTGGGTATGGAACGATCAGGCTGTTCCGCGCCATCTCTCCTGCGGGTTTGATCGGGCTTAGCCCAGGCGCTTCGCCACCGTGTTCCAGTCCACCAGCTTCCAGAAACCTTCCAGGTAGTTCGGGCGGCTGTTGCGGTAGTCGATGTAGTAAGCGTGTTCCCACACATCCACGGTCAGCAGCGCGACGTCGGCGGTCGTCAGCGGCGTGCCAGCAGCGGTGGTGTTGACGATGTCGAGCGTGCCGTCGGTCTTCTTCACGAGCCAAGTCCAGCCCGAGCCGAAATTGCCGGCTGCTGCAGTATTGAAAGCCTTCTTGAATTCGTCGAAGGAACCCCACTTGGCGTTGATGTCGTCAGCGAGTTTGCCGGCCGGAGCACGGGTTTCGCTGTTTGGGTTCGGCGCAAAGCCGAGCCAGTAGAAAGTGTGGTTCCAGACTTGGGCTGCGTTGTTGAAGAGACCGCCGGCCGGGGCCTTCTTTACGATTTCTTCGAGCGTGGCGTTCTCGTGCTCGGTGCCTTTGATCAGGTTATTCAGATTCGTGATATAGGTTTGATGATGCTTGCCGTAGTGGTATTCCAGGGTTTCGCGGCTCAGATGCGGTGCGAGTGCGTCGATTGCATATGGCAGTTCAGGCAGCTTGTGTTCCATCACTTATCTCCAGGCATGGGGCGCAAAATGGGTAGCCCCTTTGGTTGTTCGAGCACGCAATAGGACCCGATTCATGTTGCATTCCGGTGTCGCAGGGCCCGTTCGTACTGGGACGGGACTCTGCCGCTAGTGCGCGTCGGTTTGGACCCATAGAGCATAGCGCGAGCGCGCGCATACGCCAATACTTGACTATTTTGCTTTGCTATTGGACGGCCAGCACCGTACGCGCCAGCCATGAGTTGGGCTATCATGCTGCCCATACCCATTGCACTGTCTGTTGACCATGACTTGGCTTGCTCTCGTTCTTGCCCTGCTGCTCGAGCAGTTCCGTCCCATCTCCCGTGGTAACCCGTTCTACGCCGTCTACCGCAGCTTTGCCGAAGTGGTGGAGCGCAATTTCAACGGCGGCGAGTACCAACACGGCGTTGTCGGTTGGGCGATTGCAGTGGCGACACCCACCGCCATCACCATGCTGGTCTGGGGCGGGCTTTATCTGGTACACCCGATTGCGGCGTGGCTGTTCAGTATTGCTGTGCTTTACGTGACCATGGGCTTTCGCCAGTTCAGCTCTTCATTCACGGGCGTGGCAGAAGCCCTTAAAGAAGGGCAGTTCGACGAAGCGCGCGCCATGTTGGCCAACTGGACGCGCGAGCCGGCAAGTGAGCTTGACGAAAACGAGTTGGCGCGGCTTGCCATCGAGCAAGGGCTGATCGATGCCTATCGCCATGTATTTGGCCCGCTGTTCTGGTTTGTGATCCTGGGCCCGGGCGGTGCGGTGGCCTACCGTGCGGCGACCATCCTGCAACTGAAGTGGGGTGCGCGCGACCGTAAGCGCGGCGAGCAGTTCGGCGTGTTTGCCGACCGCGCAGCGGACGTGGTGGATTGGTTGCCGATTCGCGCGACGGCGGCGAGCTTTGCGGTGGTTGGCGATTTCGAAGATGCGGTGTACTGCTGGCGCCAACAGGCCGAACAATGGGCGAGCGAGGCCTACGGCATCTTGCTGGCGGCAGGCGCAGGCGCGATCGGCGTGCGGTTGGGCATGCCCCTGCATCAGGAACATACGGTTAAATTCCGGCCCGAACTCGGTCTTGGCGAAGACGCAGATGGCAATATGCTGGCGAGTGCCGTTGGTTTGGTGTGGCGTACCTTATTGTTTTGGTTGGCTTTAATTCTGTTGGTCACGGCAACTGCAATTTTTTGAAAATTCTTGTCAACCGATGTATCGGGGGACGCGTTATTGCAGAGGTCGGCTAGGTGTTTGCAAAGACATCGACCGGACACAGATTGAAACCACCCTTATCGATAAAGGATTTCACCATGAAGCTCGTTGCTGCCCTGATCGCTGGTCTGTTCGCT
>Ga0213872_10001599_pt1 | contig 14394 bp, 9 predicted proteins | sample VelepicomBERX_R2_FD_160071 | JGI IMG/M metagenome (GOLD analysis project Ga0213872, IMG submission 160071) | Rhizosphere microbial communities from Vellozia epidendroides in rupestrian grasslands, the National Park of Serra do Cipo, Brazil - RX_R2 | ecosystem: Host-associated > Plants > Roots >...
CAATTCGGCACAATTAATATGCCGGAATGAAAACCGAATCGGTTTATTCCTTTCTGGTCTCGGGCATCTCGCCCTGTGTGGTCGACGCATTTCGGCAACTCTCTGACGAGGAGTTGAAAAGCCGCCGGGTGGTCCGGCGGGTTGTCGATGCTAAACCCGGATTCCCTTGCCGAGTTACTCTCGAAGACGCCGACATTGGCGAGACGGTGTTCCTGCTCAACTTCGAACATTTACCGGGGCAATCTCCCTATCGAAGTGTGGGACCGATCTTTGTGCGTGAATCGGCTACTCAAAGCTATTCGAGAAAGAACGAAATTCCTGGTGTACTCCGGGTCTCGAACCGTTTGTTCTCTATGAGGGCCTATGATCATAAGGATATGTTAGTCGCTGCAGAGGTCATTGAAACTGCGGAGGTCGACCAATCAATCCAGCGGCTGTTTAACGATGCTCGGGTGGCGTACATCCATGTCCATAACGCACGTCCGGGCTGTTATGCGTGTCGCATTGACCGTGCGTGACAGGCGTTACCGTGACGGGCTGGTTGCCGATGCGCGTATGACCCACTAGGCGCGGAGTCTCTACCCATAGGTCCTATGGGTCCTATCAGTCCTATCAGTCCTATGGGTAGAGACTCCGCGCCCAGCACCATTACGGGGCAAACCCGATTTCCCAGCTCTGTTTACATTTCCTGGGTTCATGCACGTAATGGCCGGGAATCGCATATCTCATATGTGTCGAACCAGGGTCTCGCCTGCTCGAATGCCGCGCTCGCCCTTAGTACGTCTTCATCTGCATATCTTCTACCTATGATTTGCATACCCACCGTTTCCAGTCAGTGTTGAGACGAGTCACCGAGTATCAACAGTGAACCAAGCTTCTGCGAAATGAAATCATCCTCGATTCAGCTTTTTGCCATCGACGTAGACGGCACGCTTCTCGACAGTACGCATCGACTCCGCATGGACGTAAAGGATTCAGTCTGCAGACTAGCTGCTTCCGGACTCGAGGTTGCGTTAGCCACCGCCCGCGGACCAGCAGCTGTCCGCGAAATCGTGCGCCAATTCGATTTCTCCCCGTGGCTTATCTGCTTTTCGGGTGGATGGATTGGCAAACTAGGCTCACCGTCTTTACAACCGAAGGATGTTCGACTCGATCAGCGTATCTCTGGTACTGCCGCGCGCGAAATTCTCGAGACGGCTTTCAGCCACAACGTGGAACCCAACGTGCTCACGCCGGAGAGCTGGCGAGTCAGAAAAATGACCACCGAGATATTGCAGGAGAGCAAGATCGTCAATCTTGAGCCATCGGTTGTGACCGATCTATTGGCCGATGGGGAAGAGCCCAGCAAGATTATGTTGATCAGCAGCCTGGACGAAGCAGCAGACGTACTTCGGAGGATTCAGGAATCGATCCGATCCTTCAGTACGGCGACCTTCTCAAAGACAAACTATCTCGAGGTGCTTCCTGTTGGCGTGAACAAAGCCAAGGCGTTAGCGCTACTCACCGCAGCGCTCGGCTTCGAGCTTTCGCGGGTAGCAGCGATTGGCGATGCGCCTAACGATCTGGAGATGTTGAAGGAAGTAGGTCTGGCCATAGCCATGGGAAACGCTTCGAGCGAAATAAAGGTCTTCGCGAAATGGGTAGTTGGCACAAACGATGAAGCAGGTGTCGCCCAAGCCGCTCAGCGGCTGCTCGATGGTGTTCGCGAAACCTGAATGCCGAAGTTGGGGACTCGTACTCGTCCTCCTGCTCGTGCTCGTGCTCGAGCATTCTGCATATCTCGCGGTCATGTTTCGCGAAAAACCAAATAATTCTTTCGACGAACAGAATGGGTTCGTTTCGAGCCAGGACGCACAGAAGCGCGTCCCTACCGAACGTTAGGCCAACATCTGGTAGCAACAAAGCCGGCCTATTGGGCTTTGGCTCCGCTTTCAGCTTGAATAATGCGATCAATTAACACACGCCAGTGCGGTAGACTGGGCGCTAGAAAGTGGCAGTCCTCACCGTTCAGATCCTCGTCACCCCAAGTTAGAAATATGTCTAAGTCAAACTTGGAATAGATCCATATATCGGAATCACGAGGGGCTTGTAAAAGGTGCAGTTGATAGGCGCTTCCAGTCGCTGCACTAACCCACTCTAAAAGCCAGTGACTTGAATAATAGCTCCCAAGTTCCGGACAGTATGGGCGCCATTTATAGTAGCGAGTGACATTTGGGTTACCCTCAGCGTAGGGTGTTAGATTATTATAAAGAGCCGGGCTAAAGCCCAGCTCTTGAACTAGAAAAAAGTCAATCATAGTGAGGGTAAATCTATCCGGCCATTCCAATCGCCAGAACCAATTCGGACAAGGGTCCGGGTCAAGATTGCAGCCAATAGAGGCACTAGTGTCGCCGGTGTGAACTTGTAAAATTCGTTCGAATAGGTCGTCTACTGTCATTGGACTTCTTTCAAAATCTCCCTCAGCATTTCCTCCGTGAACCTGCCTGCGGAAAACGCGCAGACCTTGTACACCGGCATATCATCCAGGAACGCCCTGGTTGCCATGTCAGATTCGTCAGGGTTACCTAGACCGAAAGCTTCCTTCAGTTGAGGATAAAAAGCCTTGCCTTTTGGATGATTCTCAAAGTCTTTGAGCAGTGAATACCGAGTCAGCGGCGCACAATCCGGTTTGGTTAGTTCCACCTCAAGCGTCTGTCTGAGTGGCAGGTTCTGGGAAGAACTGCCGACCAGAATTTCAAATTTACCCGGATTGACAATCCAATCATGACGGAATGTGTCGTAGTAGGCGAAGTCGCGCTTCGTCAACTGAAAGCTCACAGCACGTTCTTCGCCTGCTCGCAGAGCGACTTTCGCAAAGGCTTTCAACTCCTTCTCCGGGCGCACCACCTTGGAGCGTTGTTCATGGACGTACAGCTGCACTATCTCCTGACCAGCCACCGGACCGGTGTTCTTGACTTTCAGTTCCACTTTCACGCCATCCGTTTCCCGGATGGCTGTTGCGCCGACCCTCAGTTCTGAGTAAGCAAATGTCGTATAACTCAGGCCGAACCCGAATGGGAACAAGGGAGCAATCTTGCGGGCATCGTAATAGCGGTAGCCAATAAAGACCCCTTCCCCATAGTTCGCCTCTTTAGTTCGGGCAGGAAAATCCGGGAAGCTGGGAGTGTCTTCTATCCGTGCCGGGAATGTTTCTGCTAATTTCCCGGAAGGATTGACCCGGCCGGCCAACGCATCGGCGATGGCGCCTCCGCCTGCCTGTCCGCTGAGCCAGGCTTCCAAAATCGCTTTGACCTTCTCGGCCCACGGCATCGTCACCGCCGACCCGTTCATTAGAACAACTGCTACATTGGGTTGGGCAGCACTGACCGCCGCGATCAACTGATTATGACCAGCGGGCATTTCCAGAGAAGAGCGATCAAGGCCTTCGCATTCATAGTTGCTTGGCAAGCCGGCAAACACGATCGCCACTTCAGCGGCTTTTGCTTGCAGCTGGGCCTCCTCGATTAAACCCTCGGTGGTAGTTCCCTCTTTGGTGTAGCCCGCCGCGTAGCGGACTATGGTATCCTGGTCCATGAGCTTTACCAGTTCGTCATAGGCCGTAGAAATCCGGGTCGGGTTAACTTGCGAACTTCCGGACCCCTGATAACGCGGGGCTTTGGCAAATGCCCCAATCAAGGCGATTGTTTTGATCCGTCGGAAATCCAGTGGTAAGAGGCCATCCGCATTCTTCAACAACACGAGACTTTCGCTGGCAGCCCGCCTGGCCAACGCCTCATGGCTCCCAGCGTCAAACGCGACTCCAGACCGCTTATGATCCTTGGCCTTCAGTATCACGGTCAGTAACGGCACGACTGCTTCGTCGAGTCTTGCGGGCGAGAGTGTCCCTGCACGCACCGCTGCAATCATTTTGTTCCGGAGATAGTCGCCGCTGCCGGGCATCTCAAGACTTAATCCGGCGTTAACACCTGCCACGCCGTCATGAACGGCTCCCCAGTCGGACACCACAAACCCCTCAAAACCCCATTTCGCGCGCAAAATATCTTGCAGTAACAAGCTGTTTTCGGTGGCGTACACGTGGTTCACCGGGTTGTAAGCTGCCATGACCGACCAGGGCTGGGCCTCTTTGACGGCAATTTCAAACGCGAGCAGGTAGAGTTCGTGCAAGGTGCGCTCGTCCAGGTTGGAGCTCGTCGACATCCGTTCGAACTCCTGGTTATTGGCGGCGTAATGCTTCAATGAGGTGCCGACGCCTTGACTTTGCACGCCCTGGATGTAGGCGACGGCCAGTTTCCCCGCCAGGAGCGGGTCTTCGGAGAAATACTCGAAGTTGCGGCCAGCTAATGGTGAGCGCTTCATGTTGACCCCCGGTCCCAACAGAACGTGGACATCATGCGCCTGGCATTCTTCGGCTAGAGCGGCGCCTACTTGCCCCACCAGCTCCGTGTCCCAAGAGGAAGCCAACGCCGAAGCCGTCGGAAAACAAGTCGCCGGTACGCTGGTGGAAAGACCGGCACCCTCAACTTTACGAAGCCCGTGCGGACCATCAGAGAGCGACAGGGCGGGTATCTGCAAGCGTTCAACCGGATGGGTATGCCACCAGCCATCGCCGGATAGCAACAAGGCTTTTTCCTCCAGCGTCATTTCAGCCACAAGCGCCCTGGCTTTGGCCGTGTAGTCCTCGGACTGTTGAGCTAAGGGGTCTTTGGTAAAGATCATAGGATATGTTAACCGTTTTCGCACAGTTCCGGGTAATCTCGAATGGAAAAGACACCACGGCGAAGCCGAGACCGAGGAAAGCCCGACTCCACAAGGCTTACGTCGCGGCCGCATACCAGACGTTCCCTACCTCTTGGCTGTCGAGGCGCGCCGCAGCTTGCGAAGGCGGCCTAGGAGTCCGTCGGATTTTGCCGCGAACCGGTTAATAGATTTTAGCCTAGGCTGAGTTTGCGAGGCCTAGGAACAGGTTAGTTAAAAGGACGCAAGCGCTCATAGGGCGACACATCGGCGCCCAGAGTGAAAAACACCCGCGGCGCGCGGGTTGTAGGTGCTGAAGGCGCGACAGATGCGATTCGGCGGGTCATGATCGATTGCATGCCACACCAAACAGCCTCGCATGGCGGTTGCCGCCGGCCCGATCTTCCGCGCCTTCAGCGCTCGACGTCTTGGGCGGCCTGTTCCTAGGCCTCGCAACGGTCTTCATTTTCACCCGTTCCCGTCGGTCGCCCCTTCAGGGCGCATTTCGATGGAGCTTCCCCAGGCCTGAAGGCCTGGGCTGTTCTGTTAAACCGCTTCGCGGTTCACGGCTCAAGCCCTGGACTGTTCTTTGTCGCACCCCGTTGGCGCCACAAGGCCAAGGTGAAACTTGGCCCTACCGGATCATCCTCCATACTGTGGTTTCGCTTGACTTTGCACGTTAAAGAAAAAGGTTTGGCAAACCCGCCAACGCATACAACGCACTAGGGCCTATGGCGAGAACCCAAAGCAACCCAAGGAGGAGCATCGGTAGTGGCTGAGCTTTCCAGATCCCCCCTTGAGACACTAAGAAGAGATGGGGAGCTTGTCCTTTACCGGAGTCGGATCGAAAGCGACGAATCTCATTTTCTGCTGGTAGAGTCCGCGTCAGCTCCGCCCAGTGTGGCAAGCCTAAAGCGGCTGGAGCATGAATATTCACTGAGCGGAGAGCTTGATGCGGGCTGGGCGGCTCGACCTGTCGCGTTGGAAAACCAGCGGGGACGGACGATTCTCGTTTTGGAAGACCCTGGTGGCGTACTTCTTGATGGTCTTCTCGGGCGACCCCTGGAATTGAATCAAGCCCTGCGCATAGGCATCGGGATCGCCGGTGCACTCCGTGGGCTCCACGACCGGGACATTATCCATATGGATTTGAAGCCGGCTAACATCCTGGTCGAGCCTGAGACCGGCAAAGCTTGGCTCACGGGATTCGGCATCGCCTCCCGGCTGTCGCGAGAGCTTCAGCCCATGGGCACACCGGGACTTATGGCAGGCACGCTTGCTTACATAGCTCCCGAACAGACGGGGCGCATGAATCGGTCGATTGATTCCCGCAGCGACCTTTACTCTTATGGGGTCGTTCTCTATCAGATGCTTACGGGCTCACTCCCATTTGTTGCCTCGGATGCACTTGAGTGGGTCCACTGTCACTTGGCCAGACAGCCAGTGCCACCCGTCGAACGTACTAAGGCTATTCCGCGGTCCGTCTCAGCCATCGTCATGCGGCTGCTTGCCAAGACCGCCGAGGAGCGCTATCAGACTGCGGCGAGCGTTGAAGCCGACCTCAGAAGGTGCCTGCACGACTTGGAATCGCTTGGCCGCATTAGCTCGTTCCCGCTAGGCGAGCACGATGTGTCGGACCGGCTCCGAATCCCAGAAAAATTGTATGGTCGCGACCGGGAGGTTAAGAGGCTGCTCGACTCCTTCGAGCGCGTGGTCGCCACTGGCAGACTCGAACTGGCGCTGGTAGCCGGTTATTCCGGCGTTGGTAAGTCTTCGGTGGTTAACGAGCTGCAGAAGGCGATCGTTCTGCCGCGCGGCTACTTCATCGCGGGAAAATTTGACAAGCACAAGAGCGACATTCCGTACAGCACCCTGGCGCAAGCGTTCCAAATGCTGATCCGCCAGATCCTGGGCAAAAGCCAGGAGGATGTTGATCAGTGGCGAGGAGCTCTCTTAGAGGCGATCGCACCGCATGGCCAACTCATCGCCAACCTCATCCCTGAGCTTGACCTGATCATCGGCAAGCAGCCGGTTCTTTCGGAGCTTCCTCCTAAGGAGACGCAGCACCGGTTTCAGGCGGTCTTTCGGCAGTTCCTTGGTGTATTCGCTCGGAAGGAACACCCGTTAGTCATATTTCTTGACGACCTCCAGTGGCTTGATGCAGCCACGCTGACGCTTCTGGAAAGTCTGGTCATCCAACCTGACGTTCCGTACCTCTTGATCATTGGCGCATACCGGGACAACGAAGTCAGCCCGTCACATCCGCTGATGCAGACGCTGCACTCTATCCGCCAAGCCGGAGTGATCGTCAATGAGATCGTTCTCCAGCCTCTCTCCATCAAGGATGTGAACCGGTTTATCGCTGATTCCCTACGTTGTGAGCCGGCGCGTGCCAAATCACTCGGGCAGCTCCTGTATCAGAAGACAGCAGGCAATCCCTTCTTTCTTATTCATTTTCTGACAGCCCTCGCCGAAGAACGCCTCGTAAAATTCGATGCGCACGATTCCGTCTGGAAGTGGAATTTAGCCGAGATCAAGACCAGAGGGTTCACCGACAACGTCGTGGACCTCATGATAAGCAAGCTGAGGCAGCTGCCGGTCGCCACCCAGGAAGTGCTCAAATTGCTAGCCTGCCTCGGGGCCAAAGCGGAGATTGCCACCTTGGCCATGGCAAACGGAGGATCCGAAGAAGAGATCCATTCGGCCATGTGGGAAGTGGTCCGCGCCGGACTTGTTCTCAAGCTGACCGACTCGTACAACTTCTTGCACGATCGCGTCCGCGAGGCGGCGTATTCGCTCATACCGCCGGAGTCGCGCGCCGAGGTCCACCTGCGCATCGGCCGGCAGCTCATGGCGAGAATGGCCCCAGGCAAGATCGCTGACGCGATCTTCAATGTCACCAACCAGCTTAACGTTGGCGCGGCACTCATTTCTGATCAGGAAGAAAAACAGCGCGCCGCGAAATTAAACCTTCTGGCCGGGAGAAAGGCGAAAGCCGCAACGGCTTACGATTCGGCATGCCTTTACCTTTCCACCGGGATGAATTTGATCGGCAGCGAGTGCTGGGATAGTCCGAATCACTATGACCTCGCGTTCGCATTGTGGATCGAACGTGCGGAATGTGAGCTACTGAGCGGAAATTTTGAGGAAGCCGAGCAGCTAATTTGTCAACTGATCCCTAGAGGCGCCTCGCGGGTCGACAAAGCGGCAGTTTACAGCCTCAAAGTCGTTCTTCATCTCGTAAAATCGGAAAAGCCACAGGGTGTCGAGACGGCGCTTGATTGCCTGCGCCTTTTCGGGATTGAGATGGCGCCGCATCCTAGTCGAGAGGAGGTGCAGGATGAGTATGAGCTGGTCTGGAGGAATCTAGCCGGGCGCACGATCGAAAGCCTGGTCGAGATGCCGTCGATGGCCAACCCAGAAATGCACGCCGCCATGCGCGTCCTCTCTTTCCTCACGGGTCCGGCACTCTACACGGACGTCAACCTTTACCATTTGCACTTCTGCAAAATGGTGAACTTGAGCCTCAAATACGGAGTAAGCGACGCGTGCACTTTTGGCTACGCGGGCTTCGGCGTCATTCTCTGCTTACCCTTCCAGCGGTACAGCGACGGTTACCGCTTTGGCAAACTGGCTTGTGATCTCGTTGAGAAATATGGGTTCACGGCTTACAAGTCGAAGGTTTATCTCTCGATGGAGATGGTCGTCCTCTGGACACAGCCCATAGAGGTCGGGATCGATTTGATCCGCGCGGCCTTTCGGGCCGGGGCCGAGTCGGGCGACCTTTCGTATGCCTGTTACAGCGGCATGCATCTCGTTACGGACCTCCTCATCAAAGGAGTGCACCTCGACGATGTCTGGCGAGAATCGGAGATCTGCCTGGAGTTCATTCGTAAAGGAAAATACCGGGACGCCGCCGAAGCTATCGTTAGCCAGCAACAATTCGTCCGGAACCTGCGGGGACAGACTGCGAACTTTTCCACCTTTAGCGACGGCGACTTTGACGAACAAAGCTTTGAAGCGCAGCTCACCGAGGACCGGATGACCGTCATGGTCAGCCGATACTGGATTCTCAAGGTTCAAGCCAGGTTCCTGTCCGCGGACTACGAAGCAGGCCTCGCCGCCGCCGACAAGGCAAAGAAGGTACACTGGTCTTCCGAAGCCTTTTTCCACTCGCTTGATTACCACTATTATACAGCGCTGACTATTGCCGCGGTGTATGATACGGGCAGTCCTGACCGGCAAGCCCAGTGGCTCGAAGCTCTTAGGACGCACCTGAATCAGCTTCGACAGTGGGCGGAGAATTGTCCATCCACGTTCTTTGACAAGTACGCTTTGGTTGCAGCCGAGCTCGCTCGCATTGAAGGCCGTGATCTCGACGCCATGCACCTGTACGAGGACGCCATCCGCTCGGCACGCGAGAACGCGTTTGTTCAAAACGAGGGCATTGCCAGCGAGTTGGCTGCGAGGTTTTATTTCAAGCAGGGTCTGGACAAAGTGGCAGGCGTCTATCTCCGGGACGCGCGTTCCTGCTACCAGCGCTGGGGCGCGCTCGGCAAGGTAAAGCAGCTCGATCAATGTTACCCCCGGCTGGAGGAGCCGGCAGCTCAAAATGCCCCTGGCACCACGGGTACGCCGGTACAGCAACTCGACCTCGCGACCGTTATCAAAGCGTCGCAGGCCGCTTCCGGGGAGATTGTCCTCGAGAAACTCATCGAGACTCTGATGGTAACCGCTCTCGAGCACGCGGGCGCTGAGCGCGGACTTCTGATCCTCTCGCGAAAAGAAGGTTACCGCATCGAGGCGGAGGCCACGACGATCCGTGATAAAGTTGCGGTTCGTCTCCGGCAGACGCCCGCGTCGTCGATAGAACTTCCCAATTCCATTCTCCACTACGCAATCCGGACCCAGCAAAGCGTAATTCTGGATGACGCCCTCTTGCCTAACCCGTTCTCGAACGATGAATATATCCGCCGGAAGGGTGCCAGGTCTATTGCGTGTCTCCCACTCGTGAAACAAGCCAAGCTGGTTGGAACGCTCTATCTCGAGAACAATCTGATTCCGCGGGCATTCACGCCGGACCGGTTCGTGGTGCTCGAATTGCTGGCCTCTCAGGCCGCGATCTCCTTAGACCACGCCGGGTTGTATGCTGATTTGATCCAGGAAAACAACGATCGGAGGAAGGCTGAAGAAGCTCTGCGCGCAAGTGAGGAGCGATGGCGCAAGTTGTTCGAGAACTCGTCGGCGGGAATTGTCCTGACCGCTGCCGACGGCCATTACCTCGCTGCGAACCTCGCCTTTCAGAAAATGTTGGGCTACACGGACAAAGAACTCCAAAGACTCACCGCCTTAGACATCACTCATGAAGAGGATCGTGGCGAAACAGCAGCGCGTCTGGCAGCAGCGGCCGACGCTGGGCGGCGACAAATGCTTCGGATCGAAAAGCGTTACCTGCGCAAAGATGGCGGGGTCATTTGGGCGGACGTCAGCACTGTCTTCGTCCCGGCAACCGGCAGCACACCCCCATTTTACTCGGCAGTCATCGTAGACATCACTGAGCGCAAGCGGGCAGAGAACGAAATCCGCCAGCTCAATGCATCGCTGGAGAAGCGCGTCGTAGAACGCACGATCGAACTCGTGCGCTCAGAACACCTTTTGCGCGATAGCGAGGCACTTCTCCGGGAAAGCGAGCAACGCTTCGGCACGGCTTTTCGGGCCAGCTCGGCCGTCATCACTCTTTCGCGGATGAGCGACGGCAAGTTTGTCGAGGTGAACGATTCGTTTGCCAGATGGTTCGGGCTGGACCGCGAGAGCATTCTTGGGCACGACTCCTGGGAGTTGGGCTTATGGCTGGACCTCGAGGCCCGCGACAGGTTTTGGGCAGAGCTGACCCGCAACGGTTCGGTGCGTGAAGTCGAATGCCAGTTTCGCACCAACAAGGGCACGGTCCACACGGTGCTGGTTTCTGCCGACATTGTCGAAGTCAACCGCGAGCAGCATATGCTGGGCTCCTTCATCGACATCAGTGAGCGCAAGCGGATCGAGAGCGAGTTGCTCCGCACGGTGGCCAGAGAAAAGGAGTTAAGCCGGTTGCGGAGCAATTTCGTGTCGATGGTGTCGCACGAGTTCCGGACGCCGCTGGGCATTATCCAGTCATCCGCGGAGATCCTGGAGGATTATCACGATCAATTGGAGCCACCGGAGCGCGAAGAGCATCTCCAATCCATTCGTAACAATACGCGCCGTATGGCTCAGACAATGGAAGAAGTACTCCTTATCGGAAGTCTCGAGGCGGGCAAGATGGAATTCAAGCCGGCCGCGCTGGACCTGCGAGTATACGCGCGAAAGCTCGTGGAAGAGGTCCTCTCGGCAACCCAGCGACGATGTCCGATCGAACTGTCGCTTTCCGAAATGCCTGCGGAGATCCATGTTGACGAGCGGTTGCTACGCCACATTTTCACGAATTTGTTAACCAACGCGATCAAGTATTCTCATGCCGGCCGAACGGTGCGTTTCGAACTTGGGCGTCTCGAAACAGAAATCGTCTGCGTTGTCCGAGACGAGGGTATCGGCATTCCAGAAGCCGATCGAGAGTGGCTCTTCACAGCCTTCCATCGTGCGCAAAACGTCGGCGGCCGCCCAGGGACGGGTCTTGGTCTCGTGATCGTTAAGCGCTGCGTCGATTTGCACGGCGGGAAAATCGACGTGGAAAGTAAACTCGGCGAAGGAACGTCGGTGACTGTAAGGCTGCCGATCCTTGGAAAGGGATCAACAGAGTAGCCAAGGCGCGGAGCTCTACCCATAGGACCGATAGGACCGATAGGACCCATAGGACTCATAGGACCTATGGGTAGAGGCTCCGCCCCGGTGGGTGCATACGCGCATCGGCCAGCAGCCCGTCGCGGTAACGCCTGTCATGCCGTACCCTACGGGACGGGCTTGGTGGCGCGAACAAATGCGCTTATAAACTTGCCATTCAACTCTCTCGCCAAGTCCTCCACATTAACGCCCCGGCCTGACAAGAAGTCGCGCGCATCATCGACATCGTAAACGCGTGTGGCCTCGATATCGATTTTTTCGAAACCGGCTTTAACGAGCTTCTCGACGTATTCGTAATCGCTCAAGGCGCCGGCGACGCAACCCACCCAGAGCTCGATGCTCTTCTTGATCTCAGCAGTTAACTTGCCTCGCACCACAACGTCGGATACGGCAAATCGACCGCCGGGCTTTAGCACTCGAAAGGCTTCCTTTAGCACGCGATCTTTGTTGCCAGAAAGGTTGATGACGCAGTTCGAAATGATCACGTCCACTGCATTATCCGGCAGCGGAATATTCTCAATTTCTCCCCTCAAGAAACCGACATTAGTGAGGCCGCTAATGCGCTTGTTTTCCTCTGCCAGCGCCAACATCTCATCAGTCATATCCAGGCCGTAGGCTTTCCCAGTCGGGCCGACACGGTGTGCAGAAAGCAGGACATCAATGCCACCGCCTGAGCCAAGATCGAGCACGATTTCTCCGGGTTTCAGCTCGGCAAGAGCAGTGGGGTTACCACACCCAAGAGAGGCTTTCATGGCCGCTTCCGGCACTTCGCCTTCCTGCACAGCGTCGTAAAGGTTTGATGTAATTGGGTCGTCAGACCTTTCCGAAGCGCCAGCACAGCAGCAAGGATTGCCGTCGCCTGATTTCACGCGCAAGGCGGCCTGGCCGTACTTTTCGCGGACAAGTTCTTTAACATTTGGTGTGCTCATTAAATGGGCCTTTCGTTAGTTACAGATCGAAGCGATCTTTCGAGGCTCGATCGCCTTGTTACGCGTGCAGCACTCGGCGTACAGAAACCCAATCAATTCTTTGAGTGCTTCGGTGTTGGCCGAGTACCACAGAAATGTCCCTTCCCGGCGTACGTTCACCAGATCCTCGTTCTTCAGCTTTTCGAGATGGTGCGAAAGGGTAGAGCTGGGGATTGCCAGCTCATGGCCGATCTCACCGACGACCAAGCCGTCAGGGTGTGCTGACAGAAGTAACTGCATGATTCGCAGCCGTGGCACTGTTCCCATGGCCGAAAGCATGTCGGCATAGCGAGTGACATGTTCGAGGTTTTCCTTTTTTTGCATGAGCGTGTAGTTATTTGTCCGTATTTCTACAACTATGGAAATATCTCAGCGTAGTCAAATAGTTTTAAACCCGCTAGATCCCGTAGACGCGCGTCTTTCCCACGGTCTGAGGACCACCCGCTGTTGCAAATCTTCTGCCGCTCCCTCAGAGCTTGATCGATTTTTTATCTATTCCTGGGGTTCCGCCCGGCTGTCGCCGGACTCCACCCCAGGCTATCCTGTACCGCGCCTTCGGCGCTCAAGAACGGTGCTTGGGCGCACGCGTTAGCAAGAGGTTGAATCCAACCAGCGAACACTCCGAATCGAGATTGTCTTAGTTAGCAATTTAGGTGATGGACGCTTCAAAGATGCTCTGAATCGTTGCGTCCAGCACGGCGTTATACTCCGCATCAGATTGCTCGACCGACAGGCCTTCCACCAAAGCCCGTGAGAAGCTCGCCACAACGCCGTGATTTCTACGAAGGCGCTCATCCCCTTCTTTCAGCGAGTACCCCCCGGACAGCGCAACCACTTTGAGAACCTTCGGATGTTTGATGCAATCAGTGTAAAGGTTGTCTTGGTCCGGCAGCGTGATCTTGATCATGACCGACTGACCGGCCGGCAGTTTGTCGAGCTCTTCAAGGAGGGCCTCTTTAAGCAATGTCTCAGCCTTGGCCTTTTCCGGACAGTGAATATCCACTTCCGGCTCGATGATCGGCACGAGCCCCGCCGCGAGAATCTGCGCTGCCACCTCGAGCTGCTGGTTGACCACCGCCTTGATGCCGGCAGCGTTGGCCTGGTTTATGAAGGAGCGCATTTTGGTTCCGAAGATGCGCTTTGCGACGGCCCGATCGAGCAGGGCAGCCAGCCCGGGTATTGGCTTCAACAAGTGGGCGCCGTCCTTCTCCTCGGAAAGCCCTTTGTCCACTTTCAGGAATGGCACAACGCGTTTCACGTTCCAAAGATAGTCCGCGGTCGGCTGTCCCTCGACGTCCCGGTCCATCGTGCCCTCGAACAGGATCGCGCCGAAAATTCGGTCGCCGTTAAAGCTGGGGCTAGTGATGATGCGGGTGCGCATCTGATGCACGAGCGCAAACATCTCCTCTTCGTTGGACCACGCGCTTTCCTTGATTCCGTAAGCGCGCAACGCCTTGGGCGTGCTGCCACCGCTTTGGTCCAGCGCGGCAATGAAGCCGGGCTGTGTCTTGATTTTTCGCTGCTGTTGTTCCTTGATGCTGGGCGTGTTCATTACGTGTCTCTCATTTTCCGGTAACACCGGATCAGGCTGTTGGTGAACTGTCTTGCTTGAGATTCGGAGTCAGTTTGGGACCGGGCTTAAACTCCCGGGGGTCTTTCTGTCCCTGCCCATAATCTTCACGTGGATTGAGCCGACATCAACCGTTAGCAGGTCCATAGTTGATTGAGCAGTTCTTGAAGCCTCGGTTGTCAATTGGACAGATCATTGTGCGGCCAAAAGTTCCTTCGCCACGGCGACAACTTGATCGGGCTCAAAGCCGAACTTCTTTTGCAACTCTTTGAGCGGCGCAGAAGCCCCAAATGTGTGCATGCA
>Ga0213872_10001600_pt1 | contig 14378 bp, 11 predicted proteins | sample VelepicomBERX_R2_FD_160071 | JGI IMG/M metagenome (GOLD analysis project Ga0213872, IMG submission 160071) | Rhizosphere microbial communities from Vellozia epidendroides in rupestrian grasslands, the National Park of Serra do Cipo, Brazil - RX_R2 | ecosystem: Host-associated > Plants > Roots >...
CAAGGACACGCCGTGAAAGCAACCGTCCCATTCGATTTTGCAGTAGGCAACTCACATCTTCCAGCCGGCACTTACACGATCAGTTCGGCGGACGATCGCAGTTCGACCGAATTAGTGATTCGGAGCAATTCAGGCAAGGTCGCCATTTTGACCACCGCTTATGCCGACGGGAAGCAGTCGAACACCGGCAAACTGGTTTTCGACAAGTACGGTGATCAGTACTTCATGCGTGAGATTCTCTGCTCGAACGCCGATATGGACCTGGCGCTTCCGGTTTCCAAGGCGGAGAAGAAGGTTCAGCAGCAGCAAGCGAGCGTGCAAAACAGCAACAAGGATCAGGTTCTTGTCGCCCTCAACGAGGTTCGATAACGAGAACCCAACCCTGTTTAGAAAAGCCCGGAGACCGAAATCTCCGGGCTTTTCTTTGTGGATAAAGTTGACCCGGCTCACTCACTTCGCATGGATCACCTGCAGGCGGAAGGAATAGCCCAAGCCGATCTGGTAATCCGGAGTCGCGGCCGAAAGCCCGAAGATCACGTGAAAATCGAGCTGCTGGTGCGGCGAAAGCTTGTATGCCATGCCTGTATTGATGACGTTTTGCGGGCCTCCGCGCTCGGGAAACGAGCCGGAGTATTCGACGTAGGCATCCCATGGCGCCGTGAGCTGGCGATCGAAGTACATGCTGGCCTGTCCGGTCCGATTGCGCCGGCCCGACTGCGTGGGCCATGCAACAGAGAACATGCCGGCGATTGTCCAGTTTCTGGGCAACCCGCGCGACCACGGCAGCTGCACCGTCGGATCGTAGTCGTGGCTCGAGATGAGATGGGCCCCGGTTGGCAGGCTGACCGAAGGGATGAGTGAGACGTTGAAGTTGCCAGGCGTCGGTCCGAGCTGCTGTTTGAAGCCCACGCTCATGTCGCCGAATCCGTTGGTGAATCCCGACCCCGTGTCGTAGTTATAGAAGTAGTCAGGCACTGCGAGGCGCAGTTCCGTCTTGCGCAGAATACCGAAGCGAACGGATGTTTCGGGAAAATCGGTCGTCTGCTGGCCTCCGTTGCCGGTAACCAGAAAGCCGTTCTCGAACTGAAGACTTCCGCAGGGGACGACGATGCTGGACGCGGTGTTCTGAGGCCGGTCGGTGGCGATGGTGCTTTGGGCATCTGAGCCGCACTTCTGCGCGCCGGCTTCGTGGGCGAGAACAGCCATTATCGCGATCAAGATCAGCGCAGACCCGGAGCGGGGCATGACGAGGATCATACCGTGCCGGCCAGGGGCGATCTTCAGGAGCCGAGGCTATAATCAGGCTGCTTTCGAGAGCTCCGCCAGCGAACCTGAAATCAGCGAAAAAAGAAGGTGAACGATGCCCAGAGGCCTGACGATCGTATTTGTCAAGGACTTCGTCAGGAGTCTCTGGATGATGTTTCCACTGCTGTTCGCTCTGCTGGCGGCGATTATGGCTCTGGGGCAATGGGTGGGCCGGATCGAAACCTGGTCACCTCTGGACAGTCTCTACTGGTCGTTTGTTACCGCAACTACGCTCGGATACGGAGATTTGCGGCCCTCACATGCGAAATCGAAGGTAATTGCGATCCTGATCACATTTCTGGGGCTGATCCTGACGGGCATCGTGATCGCGGTCGCGGTGCAGGCGACCAGCCTCGCCCTTTCCCAGGTTCGCCGCTGATGTAACGCTTTTAAATAACTGGCAGCGTTTCGGGTGCATCCCAAGGGATAAGTCTTGGGCAAAGGCGGGCAGCTTCGTGAAAGAAACATGGACGACCCCGGAGGCCCCCTCATTCGTGAGGAGGCACCGCAGGCGGCTCCTCCGGGGGCTGGTTGTGTGTGTGCCCGTGATGATTGTTCTGGTTGCCGGCATTTACATCATTGACCAGCACTGGCCGTATCGATATCGCAACGTGAGGCCCCTGCTTGAGCAGGTGTTGGCGAGCCGGATCACAGTCAGCGCGTATCATCGGACCTATTTCCCGCATCCGGGATTCGTAGCCAAAGCACTTACACTGCGCCGGAACACGGCGCCCGATCTTCCACCAGTGGGATCGACGGAGGACCTTATCGTTCAGGGCAGCTGGCTTGACCTGCTGCTGTTCCGGAGGCGGGTGCGGCTGGTGGATATCAAGGGGCTGCACGTGGTCATTCCGCCGGTGGGCAGCCGGGCGATGCAGGAGGACTTCCCACCAGGCAGCAGCGGAGACTTTACAGGCCCGGAAACGGCAGTCGAGAAACTGGTCATTCACAGCGCTGTGCTCGACCTGATGCGCAAGAATGGCGGCCGCTATACCTATCCAATCCGCAATCTGGTCATGCGCAATGTGCAGGAAGGGCAGGCGGCTTCCTACGTGGTTGATATGCAGAATGCGTGGCCTGCGGGGCAAATCCATGCGAGCGGGAGCTTTGGGCCGGTGACTCCGAAGAATTTGGGAGAGACGCGGCTTTCGGGCAAGTTTACGTTTACGGGCGTGCGTCTGGATCAGATTGGAGAGCTGCACGGGACGCTGACATCGGAGGGCCGGTTTTCCGGCGCCCTGGCGGCGATAGAGTTGTTTGCCACGGCGTCGACGGGTGATCTGGCGATCGAGGACGGACAGCCGTCGCAGGTAAACGGATCGATACAGTGCACGCTGAATGGCCTTACCGGAAACATGGTCCTTCACCAGATCGAGGTGAAGACCGGCAAGAGCATAGTGACGGCCGCTGGCACAGTAACGGGGCCGGCGAACATGCCGAAGTCGGCGGATCTCGACCTGAAGGCTACGAAAGCGAGGGCGCAGGACCTGCTGCGACCCTTTCTTCACATCGAGCCGCCGGTTGCCGGCCCGGTCGCGCTCAAGGCTCATGCACATCTAGCGCCGCAGTCCGACGGAGCGAAGTTTCTTCAGAGGCTGACGATGGATGGAGGCTTCGTTCTGCCTAATGATCGTGTGACAGATCCTGCAAAGGAAAGCACGCTGACGGCTTTTAGCGAGCGAGCGCAGGGACTCAAGCCCTCAAAGGATGATCCAGCTAAAGCCGAAACAGATCCGGCGGTCGCGGTTCTCTCGAGCCTGGAGGGACAGGTAAATGTTCGCGATGGAGTGGTCTCGACTGAGCGGCTGACGTTTGCGATGCCGGGAGCCTCGGCGGATTTGAAGGGCACGTTCGATCTGCGGGACGGCAACGTGCACATGCTCGGCGAGCTGAAGATGGAGTCCGACATCTCGCACGCGACAACGGGGTTCAAATCGCTGCTGCTGAAACCGCTGGCGCCATTTTTCAAGAAGAAGCATGCGGGCGTGGTGGTTCCCATTGCCGTGACAGGGGGACCGGGAAATTACAAGGTGAATCAGGACCTTCTGCACGACAAGTAGCGGCGTCTCCAATTCCGGGTTGATGCTGTTCTTTGACGGCCACGGCATGACATCGCACCCATTCCTGGGAAATCCATCAAATAAGAGGAGCTGTATGGCACACGAAGCGCACCGTAAAGCAGCCGAGCATCACGAACATGCCACCAGGGCCCATCACGCCGCAGCGGAGCACCATGAAAAGGGCAATCACGAGGAAGCCCACGAGCACTCGAGGATCGCCTACGAGCATTCAACAAAAGCTCACGAGCACTCCCATGGGGCTCACGAGCAGTCGAGTGAGGCTGTGGCTAAGTAAAGGAGCACGGCCGGGCTCCTCCAGCAGCCCGGCCTTTCTCACGGCGGCCGACTTACGCTGCCCTTGTCTTCCTTCTCTATACGTCCTGCACGCTCAGCGTGCGCGGATCCCTCACGCGCTGCATCAACGCGGCGGCGATCAGCATGAAGACGCCTCCAGCGATGATGGCGTAGATGCGGTTGTTATGCAGAAGATGGATCATGATCCATCCGAAGAAGAGAGAGGCTAGGATCTCCGGCGTGACGATGAAGAAGTTGAAGATTCCCATATAGACGCCGGTGCGATCGGGCGGCAGCGATGCGGCCAGCACAGCGTACGGCATCGAGAGCGTACTGGCCCAGGCGATGCCGACTCCAACCATCGTGAGCAGCAGCACGTATTTGTTGTGGATGACCGCGACTGACATGAGCCCGAGCGCGCCGCAGATGAGGCATAGCGTGTGCGTGTGCTTGCGGCCCAGCTTTCTGGCCAGGCCCGGCAGCGCGAACGAGAAGGCGAAGCATACGGCCGAATAAAGGGCAAAGCAGATTCCGCCCCAGTCGACTCCTGCTTCGTACAGCGGAGACTTCGGGTCTTCGGCACCGAAGACGTTATGCGCAACGGCGACCGGAAAATAGAGCCACATGCAGAAGAGCCCCAGCCAGGTGAACAACTGCACCGGTCCCAGCTTGCGCATGGTGTCGGGCATCTCGGAGATGGCGGCAAAAATCTCCTTCACATTCGCCGCGAGGCCGGTCTTCTGCGCTTTGAGAGCCTTGAACGCCTCCATGTCTTCGGGCGGATATTCCGGCGTGGTGATGATGGTCCACAGAACAGCGCCGATGAAAGCAGCGGCTCCTATATAGAAGGAAAGCCGCACCGTGCTCGGGACGGCGTGGGGGTCTCCTGAGAACTGGTGCATATGGAAGACGTTGGTCAGCAGCCAGGGAAGGGCGGATGCGACAACGGCTCCGAGGCCGATGAACAAGCTCTGCATGGCGAAGCCGCTGGTGCGCTGGCCTTCGGGAAGAATGTCGGCAACGAAGGCGCGGAAAGGCTCCATGCTCACGTTGATGGAGGCGTCGAGAATCCAGAGCATGCATGCGGCCATCCACAACGCGGAGCTGTTCGGCATGAGCAGCAGCATCGTTGAGGCCAGGATCGCGCCGGCGAGGAAATAGGGCCGGCGGCGGCCGAGGCGTCCCCATGTGCGATCGCTCGCGTGGCCGATGATCGGCTGAATGATCATCCCGGTGAGCGGCGCGGCGAGCCACAGGATGGGAATCTGGTCGGCGCGGGCTCCAAGATACTCATAGATGGCGCTCATGTTGGCCATCTGCAGGCCCCATCCGAACTGAATGCCGAAGAACCCGAAGCTCATGTTCCATATCTGCCAGAAGCTGCGGGTGGGCTTGCGGAAATGCTTTGTGCGCTTCGTCTGCACTTCGGGCGAAATAGCTTCTGCTCTTTCGAGGCCGGGCGCTGTCTGGGATGGGTTCATGGCTGGCCTCCAGGCACCTGCGTTTCGAAGATACGCGCTCCGAATGCGTCAAGGGAAACGAAAGGGAGAGCCCCGGTTTCAGGCTTCGCAATCGGCAGCTCGATTTCCTTCCAGCTTCCGGCCGGAGCTTCGACGGTTCCGCGAAACGGCGTGTTCGACAGATTGATGGCCACCAGGAATTCGTCCGTTCCGGATCGGCGCAGGAAGGTGACGACGTGCTGCTCGTTGGAGTTGTGGATCCAGATCAGCTCGCCCTGCTGCAGCGCGGGATGCGTCCGGCGAAGTCCGGCGATTGCCGCATAGAACTTCGGATACTCGGGATGCCACGTCGCCGCCTGCCAGAATATCTTCTGCGGCTCGAAGAGCGCAGGGTCGCGCGACTGCGTAGAGTCGCCAACCTCCATGCCGTTATAGATAAGCGGCGCGCCATCGAGCGTGAAGATGAGCGCCGCGGCGGCGATGCTTCCGGGATAGCCAAAGCGGGTCGTCGCGCGCAGCTCGTCGTGGTCGTCGCTGATGCGCATGTGCAGCGCGCCTTTCGGGAAGCGCTCCTTCTGCTGCTCGATGTTTGTACGGATCGCGGTCGCTGGTTCTCCATCCATGATCACGTCATTCAGCGTGTGCATCAGCGGCCACGAGTAGTCCATATCGAAGGCGCTGCGCAGCAGTTCAGGCTTGTCGGCTTCGGCCAGCAGCATGATGTTCGCTTTGACCTTCTCGAGTGCTGCGCGCGCCTGCTCCCAGAAGTCGGTCGGCACCTCGCCTGCGGCATCGCAGCGGAAGCCGTCGAGGTCGAACTCCTTGATCCAGTAAACGAGCATGTCGATCATGTACTGGCGCAGCCGGGGGTTCGAATAGTCGAGCCATGCAACGTCGGTCCAGTCGTGCGGATAGGTGATGTGGCCCTGCGCGTCTTTGTGGTAGAAGTCGGGGTGCGCCATCATCACGCTGTCCCACGCGGTGTGGTTGGCGACGATATCGATGATGACTTTCATCTGCCGTCGATGCGCCTCCTCGACGAGCCGATGCAGATCGGCTTTTGTGCCGAGCGCTGGGTCGATTGCGTAGTAGTCGCGCACTGCATAGGGGCTGCCGAGTGAACCCTTCTTCTTCACCTGCCCGTTGGGATGAATCGGCATGAGCCAGAGGATATTCACGTTGAGCGTATGCAGGTCATCGAGACGTGCTGTGACGCCGTTGAGGTCGCCGGCTGGCGAGAATTCGCGCACGAAAATCTGATAGACGACTCCGGATTTGAGCCAATCCGGCGACGTGCGTGCGGGCTGCGATGCAAGCGCCGAATCCGGCTCCTGAGCATAGAGACAGTTCCCCGCCGCAAGCGCTACGGCGAGAAGCAACCCACGCGCGACTCGCCATCCAGGCTTCCATCCGGGCTTCATGGAGCGAGAAGGATAGCAGGCGCACAACCTATCGCGCCACGAGGCAAATTTGACCAAAAATTGGACAGATCAAGCTCCGCGCCTCTTTTTGCCTGCAGGGACCGAGAGCAAGCGGTGGTCAGCTCGCAATTCTCCTGTCCATCAACAAAAACCTAGCCTGCAAAAGATTGCTCAATAAAAGCAAATAGTTACGTGCAGCATTTGACAATCGTGTTGTTTGGTAGTTATCATCTGATTGCGCTGTCGGCCTGCTCTCTTGACGTCGTAGGGTATTTACGAACCAAGATCAAGAACTTATTCAATCCGGCCCGCTTCGCGACAAGGAGATCTGTTGAATGAAGAGCATCGCCCTGAAATCTTTAGTAATTTTGGCCGGAGCTATATCGGCTGCAAGTGCCTTGGCACAGGACAATATGGTCACTGCGAATGTGCCTTTTGCGTTCAACGTGCAGAACACAGTACTACCCGCGGGACGTTATCAAATAGAGCAGACTATCGATCGGCAAGTCCTCGACGGAGTCATCATTCGCAATATTGATAATCCGAAATATGCGGTTCTGGCGCTGGTTCCGGAAGGCCCCCAGGCGCCCAGCCAGGAAATCACGAATGCCCGTCTCGTTTTCGATAAATCCAGCGGCCAGTACTTCCTGCGTGAAGTGCGGGGCCCGGTGAATGGTGTAAACGCGAAATTCCTGGTAACCAAGACTGAAAACAGCGCAAAGCCATAACAAAGCGTCGCGGCCCACGAAGGCCGCCATCACTGCCGGTCTTTAGCAACAACGCGCGAAATTGGGTTGTGTTGCCGCGAGGTAGAAAGCCTGAACCTCGGATTCCCGACTGCGAAAGCTGAAAAGACAGCCGAGCGCAGCACGCTAGCGTCGAACGCAACACAGACCACCGTGTTGTAGGTGAATAAGCAACCGGCTCTGATGAAAAGCGCGGACTTAGGTCCGCGCTCTTCTTTTGCGGACTCCGCCAGCCTGATTTTTGTAAAATTCTTGTGACGTCACTTTATCCGCAATACCATGGTCTGCACAGGGTAAGGGCACGTCTTTTGCTGGCTTCCCGGAGTCGTATCCCGAGAGTCGAACTGTTTTGCTGGGCGCGCCTTTCAAGTAAGCCTGCTTCTTTTGTTTCCAAGATCGTTGGAGGGTTGGCGCGCGTTTCTGGGTACGCTTAAAAGCAACGGTATCTTTACGGTTAGCCGCTGGTATAGCCCGGCAAACCTGAACGAAACGGGCCGTATGGTTGGCCTTGCAACAGCGGCATTGCTTGATAGCGGGGTGAAGGACGCCCGCCCCTACCTCTTCGTGGCGACCGCCAATCACATTGCCACCCTGGTGTTGTCGAAGACACCTTTCACCGAGGAGCAACTGCGTATACTGCATGACGTGGTAAGTACCGGCGGCTTCAAGGTTCTGCTGGCGCCCGACACTCCCCCGGATTCGACCCTGTTGCGCCAGGCAACGGAGAGCAGTGATCTCAGAACCCTCAATCGCGCGCTGAACACCTCCTATCTTGATCTCGAGGTACCTACGGACGCCCGTCCGTTCTTCTTCAATCAATTGCGTATCTTTGATATCCCTCAGTTGGTCACGGTCGTGCGCCTGTTCTTGAAGGGCGAGATCAAGCAGGGCATTATCTCGGGCAATCTGATTGCTTCGTGCGCGCTCATCATGATTCTCTTCATTTCAATCGTCGCAGTCATTGCGACAATTCTGATACCGCTCCGGGGGGCGGTGCGGGAATCTCAGCCGCGCCTGATTACGACCGGCAGCCTGTATTTTTCGTTTATCGGTATGGGCTTTATGCTGGCTGAGATCGCACTCCTGCAATATTTCAGCGTGTATCTGGGCCATCCCATCTACTCGCTTGGTGTATGCCTGTTCAGTTTGATTCTGGCATCCGGCCTGGGAAGCCTGACGTCGGACCGGCTCAAGCTCAACACGCGCGGCAGGCTGTTGACATGGGGAATGATTGTGACAGCGTACCTGGTCATCATGGAGCAGATTCTGCCTATCGTCTTCCAGTCCACAACCGACCGCGAACGGTTGGTGCGCATCGGCATCGCGCTTGCCGCGATCATGCCCCTGGGATTTCTGCTGGGATTTGCTTTTCCCACTGGTATGCGCCTGGTAGAGGCGGTAGATAAAGGACCGACCCCGTGGTTCTGGGGCATCAACGGTGCCACCGGCGTGCTCGCGTCCGTGCTCGGGGTGATGCTGAGCATGTCTTTTGGCATCAATCTGACACTACTGATTTCCGCGACCTGCTATTTCATGCTCATCCCGGTCAGCTTCGCTCTTTTCGGTCTACAACAACAGACCACGGTCCTTGGGGCTGCTTCCGGGGTGCAACTTTCGCGGAGCGAGGGCTACGTGGAGCCGGCGAAGTAGATTGAACTGCCCTATGGATTGACAATGTGGCGCGCACGCAATGAACTGACCGGGGTTCGGTTCCCCACCTCATTGCGCCGCTTCGTCACAGAATGCTTGCTGCCATGGTTTTGCGCCTTCTACTGTTTGGCGCATGCCTCGATCAGTGAGGACATACTTCGTCCTGGGAATCGGGCTTGCTCTCGCGTCCCTGACGCATACGCTCGGTGGACAAGAGCCTCACAATACGGAATCGGTCTCAACGCCGCAGAATTTTCCGCTGACTGACACGAAGGATCTCTCGGAGACGGGGGCAAAAGCGGAAGCGGTGGAGTACAAAGGCCGTAAAGCGATCCGCCTGGCCAAAGCGGAGGGAGATGAGGCTGGACTGGCGTTCGTCAACGGAACACAGTTTCGCGACGGGACCATCGAGGTTGATGTCGCAACGAAGGTGATCGCTCCGCCTGGAGTACGACGGCCCGGATTTACAGGAATCGCCTTTCGCGCGCGTACTGATGCTCAGCATTACGAGCTGTTTTATCTGCGGCCCGGGAACTCTCATTCGGAAGACCAGGCAATGCGGAACCACTCAGTTCAGTATGTTTCCGAGCCTGGTTTCGGATGGGAGAAATTGCGCAGGCAGTGGCCGTTCATCTATGAATCATCGACGGATCTTCAGCTCGAAGAGTGGACGAGGGTGAAGATTGAAGTTCACGGGCGCCGGGCGACCCTGTATCTGAATGGATCTCCCAATCCGAGTCTCATTGTGGATGGACTGAAAGGCGAAGAGCTGCAGGGCGGTATCGCCTTGTGGAGCTATGCAGGAGAGGAGTCGTATTTCTCGAACCTGAAGATCACTCCCGCTAGGCCCGAAGTCGTAGAGAGCGGCGGCGAAGCAGCCGGCACGTGGGATGTGCAGTGCGCGACCGATGCGGGCGGTTTCGGAGGAACGCTGAAACTCGTGCGCCAGGACAGCACATTGTCTGGCATCTGGTCGGGAACTCTTGGCCCGGATCAAGCTGTCAGCGGCATGTGGCGCAACGGCTACCTCGAACTCAGCTTCGCGGGAACCTGGCCCGAACAGCCCGGCAGCGTGACTGTGACGCTTGACGGGTGGATCGACAGCGATTCAGCAAAGGGCCGAATCAAGGTCGAAGGCCGCGCAATGGGCCGATGGACCGCTGTCCGGAGGAAATGAGCGGCCAGCGGTTCGCTTTATTTCCATTGGGGAAACAACGGGCGCCTGCTCTTCGATGACGTTCTAACCTACCCCGACTTCTGACACGGATAGAACAGCGTCATCGCCGTCCTGCAGAAGATCGAGCCACTCATCGACGAGCAGATTGAGCCTATCCGATTCTGCTACAGATAATGCGTCCGGACCGAAAATGCACGAAGCGCAAGTCCGCCAAAGCAGCCTCAGGTCGCTTCCCAGCGTAGCGGTCCGCATATACTCAAGGTCGAGCTGCGCTTTCCTGGGCTTGATGCAGACCTCGTAAAAGGCATCGAGGTGCTCGCGGGGAATGCCGGCAAGAATCTTTTCTTCGTCACGGAACGCAAGCGTCGCCACCCCGGTAATCCCCGGCCGATACGCGAGGTCAAGGCCCTCATGATGCGGCAGCTTTGGGCGCGGGCCAACCAGGCTCATGTTGCCTTTCAGGACATTCCAGAACTGCGGCAGCTCGTCCAGTTTGTAGCGGCGGAGAAAAGCTCCGACCGGCGTAATCCGGCAATCGCCGCTGACGGTAATGGCAGGTCCGCAGGGATCCTCCACGCGCATCGACCGGAATTTGAAAAGGATGAATTCGTCGCGGTTACGTCCTGCGCGGCGCTGGCAAAAAAGCGCCGGTCCGGGCGAGCTCAGCCGCACCACAAGCATGATTACCAGCATTACCGGAAACAGCACCAGCAGAACGATGGCCGCCACCATGCGGTCAAGGCAGCAACGCGCCCTCGACATGACCCACGGACTGTCGGACGAAGTCTGTTCAAGGAGTTCCGCGTCGGACTCCGCAATACTGGCAGCTCTGGATGAATACCTGCCCCTACCCTCATGCTCTTCGAGGAGCCGTTTCGCGTCTACCAGGATTGGTTCTACGTCCGAGCTGTTACCAAAACGAGGTTCTGCTATTGGGTGTGCACTCATTAGCGGCGAAAATCCCCCGGGGTGCCTATATGGCAAGTTGGTCCGCTACAACGAAGATCTTATATGTTTGTTTGAGGCTACTCACTTCTGACTGCGAATACAGTAAAGGCACTGCTGTGACTAGCGATACTTGAAATGTAATTTCCACATGATCTTACCGGACAAGCTGCAAGCGGGCAATCCATAAGCGACAAAATTCAGTGCCGCTCGTAACCAAACCGAAACCGGAGCATCATCTCGGGAACATTGACGAATTCCTTTTCGAATTCCCTTTCATGATAAGGCTATCTTTCGGCCAGCTGGTTGCACTGTGAGGTTCCACCGCCGATTGCCCCAGCGCGCATGTCATCGTCTTGTCTTAACATTGTCTGCCGTTGCTTGGTCTGGCGGTGCAGCCGCACGCGCGTGTTATCCTGCTGCTTAAATGCAAGTTAAGCCGCGGCACGATCGTGTGGGGCGTTGCCTTCCATCGAGTGGCGCAATCCAACTTCTGAATCCCGCAGAAACATCTCTGGCATGCTGAATCGAAAAATCTGTTTGTTGGTACTGTCAACGTTGACGGTAGCCATTCACGCCCAGGACCAATCCACCGGGGGCCTTCCTTCCGTCAATCCCCAGCAGCCCTATGGCACGGTCGATTGCACCGACCCGATGATGGCCGGTTCTCCACAGTGCACCCAGCAGACTCAGGGATCGCAATTCAACCTCCCGGCGGGCGGTCAGAACGTGCCAGGAACTCTGCCCACCGGGCAGCTCCCCGGCAGCACAATCTATCGTGACAACGGAACCCTCACATCGCAGTTCCCGAACCAGAACCTCGCGCTGCGAACGATCCTTCCCCCCGAGCCTCTGACGGAGTTCCAGAAATTTGTCGCGTCCAGCACCAGCCAGGTACTTCCCATCTTCGGCGCCGATCTCTTCCGAAACGTGCCGTCCACTTTTGCTCCGCTGGATATGACGCCTGTGCCGCCCGACTATGTGATCGGCCCGGGCGATGAATTGCGGATAAGGGTTTGGGGCCAGATCAACTTCAACGCCGACCTGCGCGTTGATCGTTCCGGCGAAATCTATTTGCCCCAGGTCGGCAACATCCATGTAGCGGGACTTTCTTTTTCCGGTCTCGATGAGCAGTTGAGAAAATCCATTGGCCGCGTCTACAGGAACTTCGACCTCACAGCGAACGTCGGCCAGATTCGAGCCATTCAGATCTACGTTGCTGGCCGGGCGCGGCGCGCAGGAGTCTACACCGTCAGCTCACTCAGCACCCTGGTCGACGCGCTCTTTGCCAGCGGCGGACCCTCGGTTGAGGGCTCGATGCGCCACATCCAGTTGAAACGCGAAGGCGAGGTCGTTACTGACTTCGACCTCTACGCCCTGCTCATTCGCGGTGACAAATCCAAGGACGTAAAGCTGCTGAATGGCGACGTCATCTTCATCCCTGCCGTTGGTCCGCAGATCGCCGTCACCGGGAGCGTCAAAACTCCGGGCATCTATGAAACGACGGACGGAGACACCATCGGCACCGCTGTCAATAACGCCGGAGGGCCGTCGACCATGGCTTCCGGCGCGCGCGTCTCGGTGCAACGCATCGCCGACCATCGTGACCAGCAGGCGATGGAGATTGCGATGGACTCGGCCGGTCTGGCCACTGCGCTGGCTGGCGGCGACATCGTGCGTGTTCTTGCCGTAGTGCCAAGGCTCCAGAAGACGGTGACGCTGCGCGGCAACACCGCGAATCCCGGACATTTTGCGTGGCATGAGGGCATGCGCCTCAACGACCTGATCCCGGACCGGGATTCGCTGATGAGCCGCGATTACTGGTGGAGGAGGACGCAACTGGGATTTCCTTCTCCAGAGTTCGAGCCGGTGCCGGCGTTTTCGACCATGCGCCAGCCGACGAATCCGGTGGATTTGCCCAGAAGGCTTTTCCAGCCGCCGCAACAGCTGTTTGGGCAGTTTGCACCTCCGGGCCTACCGACTTCGCCATTTTCGCAGCAGAATCAGGCGAATCAATCGGGACAGTATCCCGCCGGACAGCAGCCGCAGCAGCAGTATCCGTTGCAGTCTCCGGATCAGCTGCTGGGTCAGCAGCCTTACGATTACACCAACTACCCTCCTGACTATTATTCCAATTATCCAAACCAGAACCCGTATCAGTATCCGTATCAGCAAACACCGCAACGGGCTGCGAATTCGTCTCTTGCGGCCCAGCAGGCGCAGTTGCAGACGCAAAATACGCCGCTGCAGGTGGAACGCACCGATGTCCGCATCAGCTCGCCGGAAATCGACTGGAACTATGCGGTCATTGAGCGGCTTGACCCCGACACGCTGAAGACTTCGCTCATCCCATTCGATCTCGGCAGACTGGTGATGCAGCATGACCAGGGACAAAACCTCGAACTGCGGCCCGGGGACGTTGTCTCCATCTTTTCGCAGGGCGACATTCATGTTCCGCTTGCGCAGCAAACAAAATATGTGCATCTCGAGGGTGAGTTCGCCCACGCGGGCATCTACAGCGTGAACCCGGGCGAAGGTTTGCGCGATCTGGTGCAGCGCGCGGGCGGCCTTACGACCAATGCCTATCTGTTCGGATCAGAGTTCACGCGCGAGTCCACCCGCGTGATCCAGCAGGCCAGGATCGACGAATATGTCCAGAACCTGGAACTTCAGATCACCCGCGGGTCTATCCAAGCTATCGCGGCCGCCACTTCGACTGCCCAGGACGTCACCGCAGGTTCGGCGGCAACGGCCAGCGGCCGGGAACTCATAACGCGTCTTCGTCAGATTCGGGCTACTGGCCGGATTGTTCTCGAATTCGCTTCAGACGCCACCGGGCAGCAACTGATTCCAGACATACCGCTTGAGGACGGCGACCGCTTTGTCATACCGCCGGTTCCTTCAACCGTAAATGTGGTGGGCGCGGTTTACGATGAAAACTCGTTCCTGTACCAGCGATCACGGCCCAGCGGTGCCTATCTGCATCTTGCCGGCGGGCCGAATCGCAATGCAGACAAGAAGCACTCCTTCATTATCCGTGCAGATGGATCGGTTGTGAGCTGGAGTGCGGCCAACGGTCTATGGGGCAATACCTTTGAACAACTGAAGATGTTTCCAGGTGACACTATCGTGGTTCCGGAGAAGGGCTTCAACGTCTCTGGCCTCCGGAGCGTGATCGCGTGGTCGCAGTTGTTCTCGCAATTCGCCCTCGGTGCCGCTTCGCTCGCTGTAGCTACCGGACGCTGACGCGGATTTTATTCAGGCGCATGCCTCTGCGCCTTCTGTAGCCGCCATTTGGTGCGCGTATAGGCGACGCGAAA
>Ga0213872_10001601_pt1 | contig 14362 bp, 9 predicted proteins | sample VelepicomBERX_R2_FD_160071 | JGI IMG/M metagenome (GOLD analysis project Ga0213872, IMG submission 160071) | Rhizosphere microbial communities from Vellozia epidendroides in rupestrian grasslands, the National Park of Serra do Cipo, Brazil - RX_R2 | ecosystem: Host-associated > Plants > Roots >...
CCCAGGGTGGTGCGACACCGATTTCCCGGGGCGCAGCTGCCCCGCCTCCGCCGCCACCCACTTTCAAGGATTTAATGCAGCCAGACGGCGCTCGGTTCCCGTGGCGGGACTACTGCCGAGCGTTTGCCTGAGTCCAATACCCTCATGAAGGAGTAATACAATGCCCATATCCAGCACTCAACCCGACAAAATCCTCTGGACCTGCCTTCCCAATGGTGTCAACCAGAACGCGGCCGGCGGCCCGAACCTGCGCATCGCGGTCCTGGTGTCGCCGCGGCTCGGTTCGTTCGCCCTTTTCTCCGACTGGCCCGAGATCGTCCCCCGCTTAACTTTCGCCGTCGAAATCAAGCAGGATCCGGCGCGGGCCGAGACCTTCCACGTGCCGGCCACGCTCATCACCCTCGACCCTGCCGCAGCGCTCGATCCGAAGCTGTGGGCCTCGCTTTTTCCGCCGACGACCTTCGTGCGGCCTCACGACCCCACAAAGCCCGGGCGCTATGCCGAAAGCGTCCGCAGAAACGGCATCCAAACCTACGGCCTGCGCAATGTCGCCGCGTACATCAAGGAAGCGCACCAGAACGTGGAGCCATCAACGGCGCATCAGCTACCGACGGCGCTGCATCCCACTCTGGCGAAGATGGCGACGGATATCGGCCCAATCGCAACGAATGAAGGGGATGTGCGGAAAACCCTCTTTGCCGCGATGGCGCGCACACCACGCATCACTTCAAGGACAGGGCCTGAAGAACTCAATCTGCCGTCGGCAGGGCAGTCGACAGTCAACCTCGCCACGGTCAACTTCGCGCGCTTGCACGCCTATCGCACTCGCGCGTTGAGCACGCCACCGGTGAGCGCAGGACCCCAACCGCCGCCGACGATGCCGAAGCTCGACTTCCACCAGATCGTCTCAAGCCTGGGCGATTATCCTTTGCTTCTGCGACGCCTCGGCCTGATCCTTGACCTGGAGATCCCGTTCACTGTTGCCGTGCCAAGCGATTCGCAGCTACGGCTAGTCGTCTCGGGAGGTGGTCTACCCCCGCAGGATCCACAGCCCTGGACATGCTATCTTTTGACTGACGTCTTTCTTGCCAAGCCCGCTTCCCCCGCAGGTCCAGGAAGCTTGCACGACGGCGTCATAGACCTCAAAAGCGTCAACGACAATCACGCGCTCAATGCCGCCAATCCTTTCGAAATCGTGCAGATCGACCCGGAGAGGGCGGGCGCAAAGTTGCTCAATTTGAGCGTTGCGCTGGCTCGGGGGGGCCTGGCGAATCAAGAGGCTGTCGGAATGCCCGCAATGCACTCCGCCGGTCTCAGCCTTGCGAAAACGGACCGGCACATTGATGTCGAGAGCGCGATCACCAACGCCGAGAGTTGGCATAAGCCGGGCGCTCCACTTCCAATCCTTCAGGCCGAGGACCTGTTGCGGGGCTATCGCATCGACGTCCTCGACGAAACACAAGGCAACACCTGGCACTCGCTCTGCGCGCGCCAGGGCACATATAAGCTCAGGGACGGCTCGCTGCTCGACCTCCCAGCCGACGAAGGCTACGTCAAGGCCGCCTCGACGTCATCGCAGTACGCACCCGTTCCCGAACACGCTAACCCGGCCGACCCAGCCAGCCTGCTGTATATGCACGAATGCATCTTCCGCTGGACCGGATGGAGCCTTTGTGCCGGCCGCCCGGGAAAAACCATTATGGACCAGGGAACCGCGCAGGTGTCTAATGACGCTCAGGCGAATGACGATGTTAAGAATGCCAACCCAACAGGCCTCAGCGTCGATTTCCAGCCAGTGCCCGGATCGTTGCCCCGGCTCCGCTTTGGGCACAGCTACCGCATTCGCTTGAGGGCCGTGGACCTGGCAGGCGGCGGCCTCCGCCTGCAGGATCCGCCCAACCTCGACTCTTGCTCGGATCCAGTCGTCTACGCGCGTTTCGACCCGATCGCTCCGCCGACGGTAGTGCTGACAGATGTCGTGAGCGAAGGCGAGTCCCTTGAGCGCTTGGTCATACGCAGCAACTACAACGAGACGGCCACGCAGTACGCGAGCGACCCGACAGTCCAAAAAGCGTTGGATGGCCGCCAGTACGCGCCGACTAACGATCGGCACATGGTTCCGCCCAAGTCGTCGCTGCAGATGGCCGAAACGCACGGAGTTTTCGATCACTTCATAGGGCCGGGGGCGAGCGACCAGTCATGCGACTCCGGCTACAAGCTCGCCCTACGCGAGGCCGGGACCCTCGAAGACACGGTCATCGTAGACGTGTCGACAGGCGCGACGAGCATCCAGGTCCAAGGCCTCAAGATCGTCAAGACCGACGCGTCGGGGCGATCCGTGATCCACACCGAACCACAGCTGCGCACGCCTTATCTCCCGGATGTCATTGCCCGAGGCGCGTCCCTGTCCGGAATCCCCGGTGCGGGGCCCGACCTGCGAGGCGGTGTCGCCACGGAAAACCTGACAGCCTCTGTGGCCCTCTCTTGGGGTGGCCAGGTTCCGAAGAATGCGGCAGACGCTGTGGTCGTGAAGGTGCCGTTTTCGGGGACATGGCCTGACACGCAGCCTTTTCGCCTGCGCATCGCCGAACGGCCGGGGACCGTGCCGCTAACCGCGGCCGGCGTAACTCCCGAAAACTACGACGAGACCTTCTCCGACGCAGGCCAGCCCCAATGGGATCCGGCTGCACGGGTGCTCACTGTCTTTCTCGGCAAGGGGCAGACGGCCAGGATCCGGTACAGCTCCTATCCGGACCTCGAAGATGTGCTGGTGTCGCAGACCCCGGCAGTGCCGCAGCTTGGGTATCTGCACTGGTGGGTGAGCCCCGTCCCAGGCAGACCCCCTTTCACGCAGCAGCAGGTTTTGGCCTTGGCCGAGTTCGCCGCAGTCGGCGTCAACTGGCAGGTCAGCCCCTTCCGCGAGCTTGTGCTTGTGCACGCCGTGCAGCAGCCCTTGTTCGCACCCACGATGATTCCGCAGAATCCACCTGTCTTCGCCACCCTGGGCAACACCACTGTGGCGCTCATCTTCACGGCACTGTTTAATGCGCTCAGCACCGGCAAGCTCGATCTCTTGGCCTCCTGGACGGAAATGGACGACCTTGACGAGCATGGGCCGAAGCAGATTTCGCGAAACGCCCACGTCGGGGAACTGTCGCTCGAGCCGCCACTCACGCCAGCCGGCGGCGAGGCAAACTCTAAATGGGTCGGCCCGCCGTTGCCCTTCTTCGGAGACACCTTCGCAAAGTTCCGGTCGCATCACTTCGGCGACACCAAGTTCCGATCGGTCGACTATTTTCTGCGCGCAACCACGGCATTCCGAGAGTACTTCTCCCCTGCAATCACTGCTGATTCCAGAAACATTACACGCGATGGGCCCAAGGTTACGATCAAGGTGCCGAACCGGTCGCGGCCGGCGGCGCCTAAGGTACTCTACGCCGTGCCGAGTTTCCGCTGGGATCCAGTCCGCCCGCGACCACCCCTCGCGGCGGGAGCCAAGTTATCGAGCCGCCGCACGGGCTGCGGGCTGCGGGTTTACCTCGATCGGCCATGGTTCTCTTCTGGCGATGGTGAGCTCCTCGGGGTCGTCCTGCTGCCGGCCGGTATGGCCTATGGCCAGGACAACCCGATGAAGAACGTCGTCACGCAATGGGGTGGAGACCCGATCTTCCAGACCTCCGCTCCGCCGGAGAGCGAGAAAACCATCCCCATTCATGAGCCCAGTGGCACGGGTCAGTTGATAGTGTCGCGTGGCCCGGGGCCGACGGTCGCAAACTTCCTGGGGTACCGGCAATCAGGCACGGCCCTCAAGCTCGACGAGGAGCCAGGCAACCCTGTTGGCTGGACACGCGTCGACGTCGTCGGGTACGAGGTCGAGTACGACGACCAACGAAAACTCTGGTACGCCGACATCCAGATCGACCCGGGACTGTCCTACTGCCCCTTCGTCCGGCTCGCGCTCGCCCGCTACCAACCGGACTCGGTCCTTGGCGCTGAACTGTCCCGCGTCGTGCTCTGCGACTTTGGGCAGCTCCTTCCCAACCGGACCACGAGTGTGGCCGTGTCCGGAGACGGCAGGGTTGTCCAGCTCGACATCGAGGGAGTGGAGCCGGAGCAGACCTGGGTTTTCGTAAAATCCGACAAGCGATTCGGACGCAATTTCGTCAGGGTGGACCTGGAAATGAGGGATCCCAGCAATCCCGATAGGGACATCGGCTGGCTGCCAGCCGGGACTGCCAAGATCGCTGGAGGCCGGTCGGGTGCGCCGTCGACTCTTTGGAGCGGGACCATTACGATGCCGGAGCCAGCCGGGTCCGGCAAATACCGGATCGTCGTACAGGAAGCCGAATGCTACTACGATGACAATAGCCCGGAGGCCGATCCTACGAAGGGCGTGGCGACCCGTCTTGTCTACGCCGATACCATCGACTTGTGAGGCGTATTAATAGACGCGTGAGGCGACGAACTCAGAAGGCGATAGCGATGTATCAGTCTCTGGAATCCTACGGGTTTGAACATCGGCAATCACAGACAAAAACGTCTGGTCCGGTCAAACTCGAACAAACAAAACAACTACAAAAAATATGTCGAATTCAAATAGTGCCGATTCCACAACATCTGTAGCAGGCATCAAAGGAACCGCGCAAGTCCATCACAGGAATAACGGCGTATGGCTGGGGCATGCATACGTGACAGCGCAATCGTATGTCGATAAGGTCGCAACGCTGGCCCAGGATATGATAGACAGTTACAGTGTTCTTTACTGGTTCGTGAACGTTGGCAAGGTGAACAGTTCCGGCCAACTGATCGGTGGTGCCAATGGTCTGAGCAAAGCCGTCGCTTTCCTTAACGCGCTCAATGACTGGGAGGCCGCACACGGGCATAAGTTTAAGCTGTTCGCCTGGATTAATGGGACGCTGACGAAGACCGACGCGGATTATATTGACGTCAGCAACGCGATCGTGCGCCAGGCGATAGTGGACGAGTGCAAAAAGCTTGTCTCGACGGCTGTGGCGGGCAGCTACATCGGGGGTGCCGGACGCACATTTGACGGAATTCAGATTGACTTCGAACCCAGCGGCCAAGATTCTACGCGTTTTGATAATCTGAAGACGTTAATGGATGATATTCGTCGTGCCATTAACGCCTACCCCGGAAAGTTCACTAGCTTCGTCGCACCTAAATATAAATCTGGTACACCCAGTCAGTGGTTTTGGGATTCCAGTTTTTACTACGTGATGGGCCGCCACGTCGATATCCTGGCCGCAATGACCTACGACTCCGGAGAAAAACCGGGCGACCTTTATAAGAACTGGATGCGCGACCAAACGACCAGCATCTTGCGCTCCGTGTCCGGTAAGTTCTGGGACAATGATCCAGATCATCCGTTACCGAAGAATGGTATTAAGGTGATGCTTGGTTTCCCGGCATACCCGGCCAATGCTCATCATGATGTTGAGGCAGAAAACATCAAATTTGCAGCGCCTGGGGTCGATGCTGGGTTAAAAGCTTTAGAAAAGAGTGGTGATCCTTCCCGCGACTATTTTCAGGGCGCTGCGGTCTTTCTTCACACCGACGGAACCGGCAAGGATGATTTTGCCGGCAAGTCCACCGACTGGTCGTGGTTTGATCACTACTGGCTGCGAGCGTGATAACGTTTATCCCTCCGACTGAATGCCACGCCTTCGACAAATGCTGGCATCTTGCCTTCGGTCCGCGAAAATCTTTCGTAAACCCCGCAAAGCTCCGCACATTCTGGAGAACAAAACTGAGTGCCGCGCGCAAAACCAAACCAATCTCCAGTGTTGGGGGTTCTCCGCTAACGCTTAACAAATGAAAATCTTTGCTAGCAGTAGTAGCGTAACTTTTTTCTCGTGTGTATATAGTAAACAGTCTTGTGTCTAATTATGTCAGGTTTGTAAAATTGGCACACTTAGCCTCAGCGGGCTCGCTGTCGGACCCTGCTGGACTTTTGCTGAGAGTGCCACGGGAAAATGTGGGCTTTTCTCTAGCCGCTGATTGGCTATTTCAATGTATAAGTCCGTCGATAGCGTTGACGTATGCTCCTATTTTGCATTATAGTATAGCTCATCTTACAGCATTCAGGTAAAACTACCTATGGCATCCGGTCGCGGAATATATCAGCGCGGCGTCGAACACCTGGGTGAGCGGTACGTTCATGTACTCGTGCCCAAGGATGACGGCAGTTATCATGGTCCCTGGGATTGTTCAGAGTTTGTCTCCTGGTGTGTTTATCAGGAATCCGGAATTCTCTATGGGTGCGACAATGATCGTGGCCACCCCGTTTCAGCTAAAGCCTACACAGGCTATTGGCATCGCGATGCTGAAAAACTGGGGCGGAAAATCTCGTGGCAGGATGCCGCAGGGATCACTGGAGCGGTCGTTCTGCGATATCCACCTGCAGGTGGAATGGGGCATATTGTTATTTCCGACGGAAAAGGCGGGACCGTCGAAGCAAAGGGCACGCAATATGGGGTGGTGAAGGACAGACTCAGCGGCCGCCGCTGGGATACCGGCATTCTCATTTCCGGGATCGAATACGAAAGCGCGGTGCCGGCCCCGATCGGCGCGCCACCGGTGGTTTATCACGCGGGCGCAACCGGCATGGATACCAGGGTCGTCGAGGAGATACAGAGAAAACTTTTGGAGGCGAAAGCCAATCCCGGTCCGATTGACGGGATATATGGAACGCGAACTGCCGCTGCTGTCGTTCTTTTTCAAAACGACCACGGCCTGGTCGCGGACGGTGAAGTAGGCCCCCAGACCGCAGAAAAACTCGGCATCCAACTTTCTTACCCGCCAACGGCAACTCCGGTATCTGGTGTGGCTGGCACCAATTCGTCACCGGCAACCACCGCGAGCGGTAGTCCGTCACAACAGCCGATATCGTCTCCGGCCGGCCCCATTGCGCTGTTGCGTTCAAGGCTTTTTTCAGTCGAATCTGCGTTGATTGCTGTTGCCGCCGGGCAGCTCGCTATCCGCCGAAGCATTCCCGCCGGTCTGGTGCCGGGCACAACAGCCATTCAGGAGGCACTGACGCGCTTAGCGGCTAAAACCCGGGGGTTCAACCTGACGCTGGCTGCGCGTGACCAAGGCTACTATGGGCCAAAAACTGAGGCCGCGGTTCGAGCATTTCAGTTGCAAAAGGCACTCAACGTCGAGCCTGGAGTCGTAGAGCATCAGACGCTTCTCGTGCTGGATCAGGAGATGATGGCCTTAGAATCTCCGTCCCCCGCAGGGCAGGTGAACCCACCGGTGCCTGCGCAACCGATGCCACCGACTACAGGCACAGCGCCGGCTATTCAAGACCGTAGCCTTATCATTACACTCCGGGAAAGGTATAAGGATTCGCATCAGAACATTGACCTCTTTCAATTGCCCGGCAAAGCAGCATACTTTTTCCGGGCCAACATGGCGATTGACGTGGATGGATCTCCGAAAGCCTACTTTCCGCATGACGCAAAGCCGGCTCTGGACAAAGTTGCGAACGCCGACGTCCAAGGCAGCTCAACGACTTACATTCAGGGAAAAGTCAACCCGCACACCGGCATCACGGGACAAGGTCCTCACGAGGGCTATTACGTTTCTGCGACATCGCTGCGCTATAATGGCGAAGTCCACAAGACTACGAACTTTCTGGATGCAGAGGAAATACCTTACATCGTTCTGCCTAAATCTTTTCCGTCTGCGAGACTTGGCGACCTTGCTTACGTAATTGATTTGCGGACTCTTGAGGCAACTCATGCAATTTGGGGCGACTGCGGCCCCCGGGGAATCTGCGGAGAAGCGTCGATCCGTGTAGCGCGTAATCTCAGACTCCACCAGCTGGATGCGCAGAACGGTGAGGACGAGAATTACTTTGTTTATGTCGTTTTTCCGGGGACGAGGTTTGATCCCGACGCGGAACCTCCGCATTGGACAGACGAAAGGATTAAGGAAGAAGCCAGCAGGCACTTTGCGGCTTGGGGAGGTCTTGACCTAGTCACGGCCCTGTATGAAAAGGTGACCTAACTTATGTTGTGGTGGCAACTGTCGAACTTACAGCAGTTCGTAAAGATTGAAGTCGTTATATTGGTAATTGCGCTCTTACTGAGCGTCGCGTACCGGCTAGCGACAGGATCAATTAACACCAAAGGATTGCTTAAGGCGAAGACCGAAACCGGCGGCATAAGCCCGGCTCGGGTGCAGTTGCTGATGCTGACTGGTTCGGTCGGGCTCTACTACCTGCTGCTGGTGCTCCAATCCCTGAAGACTCAGAATCCACCTTCAAAACTGCCTGAGTTGCCGCCCGAACTGCTGTTCGTGCTAGGCGGCAGCCATACTTTATACCTGAGCTCGAAAGCAGTATCACGTGCGCGAAACAAGTCCGCCGGGCCGCTTGAAAAGCCCACATTCTTCCAATGAATCCTAAAAATTCGTCTTTCGAAAAAAAATTTCTTCCCTACTTCCTTTTCTTTGGGATAGGAGTTGCGGGCTATTTCGCTGCCAATTGGATATTTCCAGGCGGGACAGGCGCTACCATGCAGAATCTGGCGGTTGCGGTAGGCTGGGGCGGGGCTCTACTGGTCGGGCTCATTGGCCTTGCGGTGGTCTATCGTATGTTCAATGGAACGATTAACCTGACCCAACTGATAAGCGAACCGAGTGGCGAGGCGAGCATATCACGGTTTCAACTTCTGGTTTTTACCTTTGTGATCGCGATTAGCTTTATCCTCCTCACGGTGAGCAACCAGCGGCCCGGCTTTCCTGAAATTCCTGCGACCGTTCTTGCTCTGCTGGGGATCAGCGCCGGTTCTTACATTGTTTCGAAAGGTATCCAAAAAGACATCACGATCGCACAGATTCCACCAACGATCAGTGTCTCTCCAGACAGCATCACCGCGGTCCCGGGCCAATCTGTAACCTTTACCGCTAGCGCCACCGGAACCGGGACACTGACATACCGATGGCAGCGAATCGGTCGCGGACAGCAGGTTGCGGTTGATATCCCAGGTCAGCAGCAGCAGTCCTTACGGTTGACAGCAGACTTTGCGTACGATGGTTCGGAGTTTCAATGCAAAGTCTCGGCCGACTCCGGCGAAGCGACGAGCGCTCCAGTTAAGCTGCATGTGCAGGAAGATCGCGGCTAGCGAGGCGGCGCCTCAGACGGACGTAACGGCAGAATGCCCGGTATGGCGAGCCTCCCAGCGAGCCGCGGCACCTGCGATAAGCAACAACTTAAGGCACGCGGCGATGGTTTGCTCAAGGTTTTCGATACTCTTTTCTCGGCAAAGCTCGCAACCGGCGAGCGCTTGATGCGGCCATTCAGTCAATGATTGCGGCAGCCGGAACGAGAAAGGCCGGTCCGCAAGGTTTCTGAGTTCTATTGCCCCCAAGCAGATTAACGTAAACGAAAAGACTCGCTTTATGCCAAAAAAGAATCCGATCAACGCTGCTCAAACGACGCTGAAGATTACAAATCGCTCCGGGGCCGAGGTCAAAGTCTATTTGACGCTGGGCGCCGCCGCTGGGTGCGTTCAGGACATAAAGGCCATACCTCTCGTGACGCATCCGGTGAACCGTCTGCAAGGCTGGTTCGTCCTCCCCCACGGGGCGACGAAGACCTACGCCCCACCGCACGGGCAAGGCATTAGTGGCAACTTCGCCTTTGGCTCGCCGCCGCTGAACTGCCCGACCGACGAATACAGGAAGGGCGTCAACCTCGCAGAGTTCATCTTGAACAACAGCTTTCAAGGGTCCGGCGCGCAGGAAACGATCGACATCAGTTGTGTCGCTGGGGCCAATGCCCTGATCTCCTTCGCGATGAGCGGGGGCGCCAGGTGGAACGCCGGGTCTTCGCACCCCGCTGTCTCACAATTCGCCAACAAGCCGCTTGGGCAGAATACGGGCCTAGTGGGCGTCTTCCCCTGCGGATGCGACAATTGCACGTCGCGGGCGAAACCGCCTCAGCCCAGCTGCCCTAAGTCTCCGCCCCCGCCCGCTTATGAGCATTTCCAGTCCCAGCCGATCTGCAATGTGCAGCGCGACGCTGCAAACTCGGGTGGCGACGTCGAAGTGATCTTTCACGCCTTCCTACCGAACTAATCCAGGAGGTCATCCATGCCTACGATCTCGTTCCGCAATCCCGGCGTCACCTATAACGGCCTGCATTCCACCCAGAACCCGACAGAGCGGGATGTCGCGACGGATCTCGCCACGACCAAGCGGCACTTCGGTTCTGCGCGGACCTATTACCCGCAATATGGCGGAGGCGTCGTCGATGTCGGCAAGGTCGGCAAGGAAGCCAACCTGAACCTGCTGTTGGGCCTCTTCCTGTACCCCGGCCACGACGATTGGACGGCCAACGACTACCAACGCTTTGTCAAACCGGCCGTGGCGCGGGGCAACATCGAGGGCGTTCTTATTGGCAACGAGGACCCGGACATGATCGGCTCGAGCATCATCCCGAAATACCTGCGGCAGGCGAAGAGCGACTTCCCGCACACGCCCGCGGGGACGTCTCAGACATCGACTTTCTGGCTCTCCGACAGACGCGCTGAGCAACTCCTCCCCCTCGTCGACTTCATCGGCGTCAACATCTACCCGGCCTGGGACTGGCAGCGGGCCGACGCCAACAATCAGCCGATCGGGGTCAGCCCGCAAACGGGCTTCGAGTCTTTCAAAGCAACCTACCACCAGATCAAGTTGAAATATCCTGGCCGGCACATCGTGGTCACCGAGACCGGCTGGCCCACCACCTTCGGCCCGATCGGCTCACACCAGTTTCCAGTTGGAATCAGCAACGCGCGGGACTATCTTCACCGCGTTATCGCGTGGGCTCAGGCGGAGCAAGTCGTACTGTATATTCACAACATGTTCGACGATCACCTCGGCGCCAATTCGACCTCGCCATTCAATTACCACTTCGGCGAGATTACCAATACCGGTAAGCCCAAAGGAATCTTGTTCTGACAAACCGCAGCTAGGAGCCTGTCGGACTTGCAAAAGGAGCTAGTCAGTCGCTCGAGCATCCAGCCCGCAGGTCCGTGGTCGCTCCCGACAGGCTCCTTAAGCTCCGCTTCGCGGAGTAAGCTTAGCCCGGCTGCTGTAGAGCTGTCACGAAAAGGATTGCTTGTGCAATTCGCTGGAATGGAATAGTTTTGGGCTTTGAGTTGGCCGATGGGAACGCGTTTCGGCGCCGTCCTGTCCGAAGGACCCCAAAACGCAAAACGCAAAACCACTTTTAGCTAGGCGCCAGTTCGCAGACCTCCGAGGTGATGGCTCTCTTCGATTCTAAGTTAACTGCGCGCCGCTTCCGGAAGGGAATGCGCATAGTGACCGTGGTACCCTCTCCAATCTCGCTCCGCACCTCCAGCTGAAACGAGCGACCGAACAATCCTTGCAGCCGCCGGCGCAATAGCACCATCGCATGGGTCCGCGGGCGCTTTCCGAAGAAAAGTTGTTCGACTTCGGTCGAAGGCAAACCTTGCCCGTCATCGCTAACACGCATCTCTAGCCACGACCCGGTCGGACGGACCGTCAACTGCAGCCGCCCAGCTCGCGGCGACGATTGGATTCCGTGTTGGACCGCATTCTCGACCAGCGGCTGGAAGGAGAAAGGCGGCATCAGAGCATCCAACGAACCTGGAGCGATCGTCTGCTCTACCTTCAACCGGTCGCCGAGTCGTAATGACTCGATGTCCAAATAAGCGCGCACTACCGCCAACTCTTCTTCCACCGGTACGAACAGTCGCTCCTGTTGATCGAAACTGGCCCGTAGAAATTGACGTAACCGGCCGGTGGCCCGAGGAACCTCCCGCGGCGCGACTTTCGATAGGGCGCCCAGTGCATTCAGGGCGTTGAACAAAAAATGGGGATTCATGCGCGCTTGCAGGGCGCGTGCCTCGGCCAGCGCCGCTACGCGTGTTTGCTCATCCCGGTCGCGTACTCGCCCGATGATAGCCAGGATCAGTGCTGTGCCCAAACCTTGTACCAATGCACCGATCGCTATCTCCAGGCGACCGTGGAGGGCTTCGTACGAATGAGGTGCGTAGAACGAGATGAGTGCGGCACGCAGTAACGATACCCCCGAAGCCAGGCAAAATCCTGTCAGCGGCTGTTGCGCCAGCCTTGGGCGCGAGTGATGGAGCCACCCTCCGGCCAAACCACCGAGCAGCATAGAAGGTCCGATGGAGCCGAACGGCAAGCCGTGGAACCCGACAGCCAACCAGGTCACAAACACACTGACAGCCAATCCTACCCAAGGACCTGCCAGGAGCCCGGCGGCGCATACCGCCACGATTCGTTCGTTAAGCCAGCCGGCATGGGAGGCAGTGGCTTCTTCGAGGAGGCCAAGGCTCATAAAGACCAGCAGAGCCGTTCCTTGATCTCGTCTCGATAGCAGGGAACGCGCCGGTTGTCTAAAGCTCGGCACAAGGGTGACCGCGAATGCGGTGGTTACGAGCACGCAAACGTCATTAAATATTGTGTCCATCGGCTGTCTTTTATTTTATAAGCCAGGAACAAGCCGCGCAAACAATTGCGCAAACGATTGCGATACCTAAGCGACGTTTGGCAAATTGTCAAGAATGAGACTTTGCCATTGGCACGAATGAAGAGGCTGCGCGCCTTCCCGGCATCGAGCCGCGCCCAATTAAAACGCGGTATTTATCATCAGTGGCGCTCTCTCTGGTGTCGATGCAATGGCCTATTGCCCTGACTCAAAAAACCTAGTTGACCTGATCAGGCCCATGCGTTAGGGAAGATAACGTTTGCGCAATCGATTGCTCAACTTTCCTCGATTCCTTACTCAAGTGCCATCTAACCGCATAAAGTCTTCCCGAACGCCGACCATGAAGGATGTGGCTGAGTTGGCCGGTGTGTCGGTGACCACCGTTTCCCATGTGCTAAACAAAACTCGCTACGTAGATCGGAGTTTGGTGCGCCGGGTTGAGCACGCTTTTAAGAATCTTGGCTATCAACCGAATGCGTTGGCGCGTGGCTTGCGTCGAAGCGAAACACGGATGCTCGGTATGGTTGTTCCGGATAACTCTAATCCATACTTCGCCGAGCTTGCCCGGGGCATCGAAGACACGTGTTTTAAGTGTGGTTATAACGTCATCCTCTGCAATTCCGACGGAGACTGGGCTAAGGAACGCGCCTATCTATCTCTGTTGGCAGAGAAGCGGGTCGACGGAATTGTTTTCGTAGCCTCAGGCGACGATCGCTCAGGGGTTGAGGCCGTTCTGCAACAGAAAATCCCGATAGTCTTGTTGGACAGGGAGCTCAAAGGCACGAAATGCGATTCCATTCTAGTAGACAATCGTTTTGGGGCCCGTCAGGCAACCCTACATTTGATACGCGGAAATCACCGACGTATCGGTTGCATCTGTGGCCCCAGGAATCTGACTTCGGCTAAGGAGCGCCTCCAGGGCTATCAAGACGCTCTGATCGAGGCACGCTTACCGATAGATGCAAAATTAATCCAACCTGGGAATTTTCACATCGAAGGAGGATATGCCGCAGTGCAAGCTCTGCTGGATCTTCCAGACCGGGTTACCGCTGTGTTCGCTTCGAACGACCTGATGGCTGTCGGCGCATTACGAGGAATCGCTGCCCGCGGCTTGCGCGTACCAGTCGACGTCGCGGTTGTCGGCTTCGACGGCGTTTCGTTAGGTAAGTACACGGAGCCACCGCTAACGACGATGATGCAACCAATTCGTGAAATTGGTAAACTGGCGACCGAGTTAGTGCTGGCGCGAGTCAACGGAGAGCGCAAACAACCGCAAATGCATTGCTTGGAGACAAGCCTGGTTATTCGCGAGTCCTGCGGAATTGAGCCTGCAGCTGAGAGCAGACCGAGCGCTAAGCAGACGAAGAAGAGAGAGACGATTGGCTCAATTCGCTGAGCGATAGATAAATCTTCAGCTTAGACGCCCGACGCTGGACGAGAGCTCGGCGCTTTGGCGGAGCTCTAGAGTGGCCTTTTGAGGATGATGCCAGTAGACTCAATAACCGAGTTTGCTCATTTTCTTTAACAACAGCTTGCGAGCACGATAAACCCGCATTTCGACCGCCTTAATCGAGATGCCGAGCAGTGCTGCGGCTTCGGCCAGCGGGTGCTCTTCTAATGAGACTAGTATCAAAGCGTCTTTAAGCTGTCCGGGCAGTTCCCTGACAGCCTTTTCCAGAGCGTCTAACTCCTCGAGCCGTTCCACTTTTTGGTCAGGCCCGGACTCGTTCGCCAAATGCAAACTTGGAACTCTAAGTTCATGCGTAGGAGCATCGAAGGATGCCCACTCCTTCGCCAGATGCAAACTTGGAACTGCAGATGGACACTGCGGATTCATCGACAGAAATCGAG
>Ga0213872_10001602_pt1 | contig 14361 bp, 11 predicted proteins | sample VelepicomBERX_R2_FD_160071 | JGI IMG/M metagenome (GOLD analysis project Ga0213872, IMG submission 160071) | Rhizosphere microbial communities from Vellozia epidendroides in rupestrian grasslands, the National Park of Serra do Cipo, Brazil - RX_R2 | ecosystem: Host-associated > Plants > Roots >...
CATCGACGTATCGCTCAAATGGGCAGCGGCGGGGTATCGTTCGGCGCTTGTCACCGTCTTGTCGACCTTTGGGGCCAGCCCGCGCCCGGCAGGCTCGATGGCGGCGATCCGTGAGGATGGCCTGGTTGTCGGCTCCGTTTCGGGTGGCTGCGTCGAGGACGACATCGTGCGCTCAATCAAGCAGCCCCATTTTTGGCAGACAGCGGCCCCGATTACCTTGTTAAGTTTCGGCACCACTGCCGATGAGCGTGCCCGGTTCCGCCTGCCGTGCGGCAATGCCTTGAAAGTGGCCGTCGAAGCACGCTGGGATGTTGAACAACTAGCACAGGCCTACGCGATGATCCGGCAGGGTAAGCCGGTAACGCGCGTGATTCATTACCAGAGCGGCGTATCGTGCCTGGAAGCGCCTACGAGTACGGTACCGTTCACCGATGACGAAAGCGGCTTTCGCAATTGTCTGGGGCCCCGCTATCGACTCTTGATCATCGGCGCATCGGAACTCGGTCAGTATCTCGTCAATATCGCCCAAACGCTCGACTACGCCATCACTGTCTGCGATCCGCGCAGCGAATACGCCGATGCCTGGACCTCGTCGACCGTGACCTTCACGCGCGAGATGCCCGATGATGTCGTGCTCGCTTTCAACTGTGACGAACGTACTGCCGTGGTGGCGGTGACGCATGACCCGAAACTGGATGATCTCGCGTTGATGGAGGCTTTGCGTACCCCCGCATTTTATGTGGGCGCATTGGGCTCGGTGGCCACAAACGCACGTCGACGCGAGCGTCTGATGCAGTTTGACGTCAGTGAAATGCAAGTTGCCCGTATGCGCGGACCGGTTGGTCTGCGGATTGGCTCAAAGGCGCCGGCCGAAATCGCCGTGGCGATCGCAGCCGAGCTGATCCAGGTGCGCCACGAATTATCTACACCAGTTACCAGCTAGGCACTTGGGCCCTCGAAAACCGTCAGTTTGACTCGACCATCCTGGCAGGCTTTATGGAAGTCGGCTTCGATCATATCGAATACCTCCGCGCCGCCAGGCGCTACGTAGGCGATGCCACAGGCGCGGTTTCTGCCGTCAGCCTTGGCTGAATAGAGCGCCATATCGACCAGATTGACGGCGCGCTCCCAGTCAATCCAGTAATGCGATTCCGACAAGGGAAACTCGGCGTAGCCGATCGAAGCGGTGATCGAAATACCTTGCGAGCCATAGGTGATGGGGGTGCTGGCAATCGCAGTGAGCAGCCGCTCAGCCAACCGGTCAAGCTGTTCGCGCGGCATGCTACCCACAACGGCCAGGAATTCCTCGCCGCCCCAGCGCACTACGAAATCGCTGCCGCGTGTGGCCTCCTGAATGCGACGGGCCACCTCCACAATGACCGCATCCCCGGCGGTATGGCCCATCGTATCGTTGATGCGCTTGAAGTGATCGATATCAAAGAGCAATAGGCCACAACGCAGCGTGTCTTGCTCCATCAGCGCGCGAATGGCGGTTTGAAAGTAGCGGCGATTGTAGAGCCCTGTCAGGGCATCGCGTTCGCTGGTTACCTTCAGCATGGCGTTGCTTGCCAAGAGCTTCTGATTGGCCTTGTGTGCCCGACGGTAGAGAAGGCCGATGGCGATCAGGCCCAATGTCAGCAGGCAGGCGCCAAGCAACCAAACCCAGACTTGCAGTTTCTGGTTCTTGAGTTCAGATGCCTTGAGCGCGTTTTCACGGTTCAGTAGGGCAATCTGGCGTTCCTTCCGCTCCGTTTGAAAGCGGGTATCGAGCTCCAGCATGGCTTTCTTGCGCGCATTGGCGTCGAACTCTTGCGAGAGTTTGCGTTCGCGGTGATAGACCGCGACAGCAGTCTTATAGTCGCCGACTTGTTCGAGTATGGCGCCGTATTCGATCAATGGATCGATCAAGGACGATGAATCACCGGTCTTCTCAATCAAGGACAGGCCATGCTCGACCAAGGCCTTGCCTCGCGCGATATCGCCACTCAGTATCCGTGCCTCACCCTCGTTGTCCTCGGCGATCGCGCTGCAGCTTGGGTCGACCTTGAGTTGCGTCTTGCACATCTCGATGGCCATCTCGGCATTGTGGATCGCCTCAGCATAGTGGTGCGCCTTGAGGTCGATATCGCTGAGATTGGTCAGGGAGTCTGCAATCAGCGTCGGCGAGCCGGATTCCCGAGCATATTCGATGGCTTCGTTCGTCGCCTTGTGTTCGTCCTCTGGCATGTTTTTCAGCGCAAAGATGCTGGCCCGCGTCGTCCAGAGGATCGACAAGGTGCTGGTGTCGCCTAGCGCCTCGGCCTGTTGGAGCGCAAGATCGCTGTGCGCCAGTGCCTTGTCTTGTTCGCCGATGGATGAGAGCAGGTTGGCAATGGCGTCATGCACGCGCATCAGACGGAATGGGCTGTCGACGCGCTCTAGCTCGTCCACCATATGCATGTACTGCTCAAGCGCGTCTTTAAGCTTGCCTTGCCGCGCCATGACTGAGGCGCGGACCATGATGACATGGTACCGCTGTGAAACGGGTGCGTCGGGCTGCATCTCAGCAAAGGCCCGCTCAAGGTAGTGCTGTGCTTGCGGTATGTCGCCATTGATCCATGCTGCATTACCGCGAATCAGGTCGGCGCTGGTGCGCTCATTTGGCCGGCCCCGCTTTTCGAGCTGGTTGGCCAGTTGCAATGCTTCTGTCGTGCGTTGTGCGTACGGCAGGTAGAAGCCGTGCAATTCCTGTAGTAAAGGCTCGACCGGATCGTTGGGGCCGACATGAGCCAGCAGCGCTTCTACCTTGCTCAGCGCTTTCAACGGGTCGCCTCGCCCAACGAGCTCGATCGCGTCGATCTCGGCTACTGTGCGTGCCGGCAGGGGTTCAGATGCAAGCGCAGCGCACCCGAGTACGACGCAGCATGCGAATACGCGCACTGCTCTCAATAAACCGTTGGTTTGTCCTGGATTGACGCCTGTTTCGTGCACGCAACCGGTTCTCGCAAAGCGCTCCATATGGCGGGTGCCGCGGAGCGAGGGTCATACGATACATGAAGTTGCGGCGGTGTTGGACTGAGCACGCCGCATGAAAACGGAAGCCATTTTTACCCTTGCAAACCATTTCGTGCCTCAATATCGGCGCGGTGCAAGGCTCGCCAGCCTACAGCACAAGTATGGCATATCGGGATACAAAGGCAGCGGCGCATAAATTAGACGCAAGAAGCCGGCGCGTGCTGCGTCACCTGAGCAACAAGGAGATGTGCATCTGGCTGGTCGGAGCCCTCATGGTTCGTGCCGTGGCGACGTCAAACCGCCCCCTCGCCGGTACTGCGAAACCGATCACGAAAATCCGTGGGCGAAATATTGAGATGACGCTGAAAGCAAAGACGCATGGCTTCGGTTGATTGAAAGCCACACCGATCCGCGATGCGGGAGATGGGCATATCGCCTTCGGTCAACAAGCGCCTTGCCGCATCGACGCGAAGGGCCTGCAGGTATTTGCCCGGCGTCATTTTCATCGCCGCTGCAAAACAGCGTGCGAAATTGCGGGGGCTCATGGCTACGCGTTCCGCCAAGGTTTCGATCGATAGATCCTCCGCGAGATGGTCGGTCATCCAGCGCGTCAGGGTCGCAAAGCGGTCCCAATCCTTCGCTTGGCCCTCTGCAGCCAATTGGGCGCTGAACTGGGACTGTCCACCCGGGCGTTTCATGAATACAACCAGTTCACGCGCCACTTTTAACGCGATCTCCCGACCCAGGTCGTGCTCGACCAGTGCCAGCGAGAAATCGATGCCTGCGGTGATACCGGCCGATGAATGGAATTTCCCGTCGTGGACAAACAACGCATCGCGATCGATTGCCACCTGCGGAAACGCGCCGGCGAGCTCGTCGAAATGCGCCCAATGCGTCGTCGCGCGGCGGCCGTTCAACATGCCGGTCGCGGCGAGCGGAAAGGTGCCGGTGCAGATTGAACCCACGCGCTGCGCACGTGCGCAAAGCGCCGTTAGCGCGCCGATAAGCGTTTGATCTCGTATTGCACGGCGTGCCCCACGGCCGCCAGCCAGTAGCAGCGTGTCGACGGGGAGAGTTGTGTCGTAAGGGGTGCTCGATGTCATCAGCGAGACGCCGGACGTCGTTTCCAACGGCCCTTCGTGAGGCGCAATGACGCTCACTTCATAAGGGCGCGGCAGGCCCGCCGCCTCGCTTTCGCCGTTTGCGACGGTAAAGACCTCCAGCGGCCCGGTGACGTCCAGCATCTGGGCGGGGGGAAATCCGACGATCACGATACGGTGGGGCGTGTGGGGTGCGAGCGGTCTCATGCGTAGCCGGTATAGCCAATAAGCGCCTAATTATTGCACCGTCGGCGCCGGTTGCATAAGCCGACCTGAAGCCGGAGACCCAGGCCCACACTATTGGCAAGCGCCTGATAGGGTTGGCGAACCGGAATGGGGTGGTGCGTATCCCGATAAGGCCAGCGTCGCAGCCGCGATGACCCGCTCTTCATCGGTAGGTATCACCCAAACCGATACCTTACTGTCTGCGGCGCTGAGCCGCCCAAGCTGGATATCGCTTTGGCCTGGATCGAGGCGAATGCCAAGCCACTGTGCCAACTCGGCGATACGCTGGCGTACGGGGGCGCAATGCTCGCCAATACCACCGGTAAATACCAGCGCATCCAACCCACCAAGGGCCGCGACCATTGCGCCGAGCTCGCGATTGACGCGATAGCAGAACAATTCGATCGCAGCTGCCGCCAGGGGAGAGGCCGACGCTAGCAAGGTGCGCATATCGGCAGACTCGCCCGATACGCCCAATAGGCCTGCGCGGTGATACAGGAGATCTGTGATTTCGGCGTGCGACATGCCGATCTCTTCAGCCAGGTAAAGCACGATGCCTGGGTCCAGGGCACCGCTTCGCGTGCCCATCACCAAGCCGTCGAGCGCGGTAAAGCCCATGGTCGTGGCGACACTATGCCGATGATGCATGGCGCACAGGCTGGCGCCGCTTCCAAGATGGGCGACCACCACGCGGCCTTCTGCCGCCGTGCCGAGATGCTCCGGCAGGCAGCCTGCGATATAGCTGTAGGAGAGGCCATGAAAGCCGTAGCGGCGGATACCGAGCTCGGTGAGCGATGAAGGTAGTGCGTACTGGGTCTCGACCGCAGGAAGCGACACGTGAAAGGCGGTATCGAAACAAGCGACTTGAGGCAGGCCGGGAAATCGTCGCGACAGGGCACGAATACCTCCCAGGCAATAGGGTTGATGCAGTGGCGCCAAGGGTATCAGCTTCTCCAGGTCGGCCAAGGATGCGTCGTCCGTGATGATGGGCGCCCGATAGTGGATACCGCCATGCGCGACCCGATGGCCGATCGCCGCGATTGAGCCGATCCCGGCTTCGGTCAGTGAACGCATTACCGCGTCGAACAATTGCTCGTGAGGGTCATTCCCGGTGAGTGCCAGCGTATCGGTACGCGCGTCACGCCATCGTGTTGCCGGTACATGAACCACGATATGCTCGTTGTACAACTCGGCCGACAAATGATGCTGAACGTCGCCCAGCGCACCGTTGGGTGAGACTTCGAACAGTGTTGCCTTCACCGACGATGAGCCGCTATTGATCGCGAGGATGGAGGAGGTCATTGCGCGCTCGCCAAGAGAGTCTCTGCCGCGCGGTGGATAAGGAGTTGCGCAACTGCGCAAGATGCCATGCGCACATGCGCGTCGTCCGCCCGGCTGGTGAGGATGATCGGTACCCGTGCACCCAGTACGATGCCGGCGGATTGCGCGTCGGCCAGATATTGCAGCTGCTTGGCGAGCATATTGCCGGATTCGAGGTCTGGCACGAGCAAGATATCTGCGCGGCCAGCCACGCTGGATTGGATGTCCTTGATCGTGGCCGCCTGCTCCGAGATCGCATTATCGAATGCGAGCGGTCCATCGAGCACGCCACCGGTGATCTGTCCTCGATCGGCCATCTTGCACAATGCGGCAGCGTCGAGCGTCGACTGCAGTTTGTTATTGATGGTTTCGACGGCAGACAAGATGGCGACTTTGGGCATTGCGATTCCCAGTGCCTGCGCAAGGTCGATGGCATTCTGGGCAATGTCGCGCTTGGCCATCAGATCAGGCGCGATATTGATGGCCGCGTCAGTGATCAGGAGTGGGCGAGGGTATCGCGGCACATCCATCACAAACACATGGCTTACGCGACGCGCAGTGCGTAAGCCTGCCTCGGTAGCGAGTACCGCTGACATCAATTCGTCGGTATGCAGGCTACCTTTCATGATGGCCGCGACCTTGCCCGATTGGGCGAGCTGGGCGGCTTGGGCCGCCGCCGCATGGCTATGCGGTGCGTCGATGATCTCATCGGATGCAATATCGAGGCCGGCTGCTTCTGCGGCGGCAAGCATCCGACTCCTGGGACCGATCCAGACTGGTACGATCATGCCGGCTGCGGCGGCCTCCGCCCCACCGCGCACGGATTCAGCGTCAACGGCGTGGACCACGGCAACACGAGATGGTGCCAGCCCAGCGACACCGTCGATCAGACGGTGGTAGTAACGGTCTTTCTCGATCAATTGCACCTCGGGCAGGGCCACGCGCGGCCGGCGGACCTTGTCGCGCGGCGCGATGACTTCAGCAGTGCCGTCGATCACGACCAAGTCGTCCTGGTTGGTACAGCGGCATGTGAGCACCAGATGCCCGCCGTGGCTCAGTTTTTCTGCCACGGTGACACATACCGTCACCGTATCGCCAACCCGGACCGGGCGTACAAAGTTGAGCGATTGCCGTACGTAGACCGTACCTGGGCCTGGGAAGTGTGTGCCAAGCACCGAAGAAATCAGTGCGGCACCCCACATGCCATGCGCGATGACTTCATGGAAGCGGCTGTCGCGTGCGTATTCCGGGTCGACATGGGCAGGGTTGATATCGCCAGACATGACAGCAAAGAGTTGAATGTCGCGTAGTGTGAGGGCGCGTGTGATCTCTGCGGTGTCGCCAACAGCGATCTCGTCATACGTGCGGTTTTCGATGTATTCCATGGATGGGCTCAGGCCTGAATGTTGTAACCGCCGTCGACATAGTGCACACCGCCTGTAAGACCGCTCGCGGCCTCGCTGGCGAGGTAGGTGCTGAAGGCACCGACTTGATCGATGGTGACCAATTGATGGGTGGGTGCCGATGCGATGGCGTGCGCCATCAGCTCATCGAAATGATCGATACCCGATGCGGCGCGCGTGGCGATTGGGCCGGGTGATATCGCATGGACGCGGATGCGCTGGGCGCCGAGCTCGGCTGCCATATAGCGGACCGTACACTCCAGGGCAGCCTTGACTGGCCCCATGATGCCGTAGTGAGGGACGACTTTTTCGGCCCCATAGAAGCTGACGGTCTGCAGGCAACCGCCATCCTTCATCAAGGGCTCCGCCAGCGCCGCAATGCGAATGAAGGAATGGCACGATACGTTCATGGCCCGCGCGAAGTCGGCTGCGGTGCAGTCGATCACCCGGCCGTGCAACGCATCTTTCGGTGCGTAGGCAATCGAATGCAGGACGAAATCCAACTTGCCCCACCGGTGGGTGATTTCGGCAAATAGCTGTTCGAGCTGCCCCGGTGCCTCAACGTCGCAAGGGAGAAGGATGTCGGCCCCAAGCGATTGCGCCAACGGGCGCACATAGGGCTCCGCTTTGGCGTTGAGATAGGTCATGGCGAGAGAGGCGCCCGCTGCCTGAAATGCCTTGGCGCAGCCAAATGCGATCGATTGTGCATTGGCGATGCCGATCACCAGCCCTCGCTTTCCACGTAGATCCATGCTCAACGTCATTGAATGCTTCCTCCTATTACACAGCGCATCAGCCCATCTTCAGGCGTTTGTAGGTATCGTAGGCCGCCGATATGTCATTTGATTCCATGCCAAGGACCGCCTTAGGTGAGAGAAATCAGGCAGACAAAGGGTCGCTGATCCAGGCTAGTACCTCGGGTTCGCGTCGTGGACTGGGTGTACCAGGTGTGGACGGCCATCCCACGATGATGGGCACAACGATCTGTATCTCAGCCGGTAGGCCGAGCTCGGCTTTAACATCGTCCTGATTCAAGCCTGCGACGGCGGAGCCGATGACGCAGCTTCCCAAGCCCATCGCATGTGCCGCAAGCATCAGGTTCTCGGCGGCAAGCCAGCAATCTGCAGGAACGAAAGGCCCCATCGGCTGTGCGCCGATCAAGATGAGTGTGTCTGCATCGTAGAACAGGTTGAAGTCCTCCGACGGTTCTACTGGATGGATGCGAGGCGCGTGCATCGCCGCCCCAACGGTACCGGCAAAAGGCGTTCGCGTTTGGCCGGACAACCGCTTCAATCGTTCGCGACCTTGTACGACGGCGAACACCCACTGCTCTTCGTGCAGCGCAGTAGGCGCACGTACGGCAGCTCGCAGCAGCGCTTGGATCATCTCGCGGTCGACGCGTTTGCTTGTATACGCCCGGACCGAGCGGCGTCCCTCGATGGTAGAGAGGATGCTGTTGGTATGGCTGCTATTCATGATGGGCTCCGATCGCAATTCGTGTATCGCACTGTGGTGCATGGCATGACACGATTCTGCTCGGCTGACCGAGCCGCTTGCTTGATCGGCGTCAATCAACATGGCGCCACTACTGTCTCGTTATGCCCACAGGCGGCAAGAAAATCAGAAACCCTGTAGCTGACTTGACCTTAATCAAACTGGATGGGTTCGCCTGATCATAAGGTGGAAGCAGTCTCGTTCGCTTGAGGTGAAAGACCATGAAAATGCAGCGAATCGTACAGTTGCTTGGCGCGTTCAGCGCATTTGTCTTGCTGATGACCGGCACGGCACAGGCACTACCTTCCTATGCAAGGCAGACTGGGCAGAATTGCGTCGCCTGCCATGTTTCATTTCCCGAGCTCACGCCCTACGGCCGAATGTTCAAGCTGAATGGCTACACCTTTGGTGAGGCAAAGATGCTGCCATTTGCCGCCATGGCGGTGGCATCCGATACCCATGTGGCAAACACACAGGGGAATAGCCTCGCTTACCCAAAGAGTGGTGATCTGGCGTTTGAAGGGGCGAGTCTCTTTTTTGCCGGGAAATTCACTGACCATATTGGCGTGTTTTCGCAATGGACCTACAACAACCTCAATCCGGTTACGCAGCCGGATGGCAGTACAAAGTTCGGCGGCCAGACAACGGTCGACAATAACGATTGGCGGATCGCCGATCGAATCACCCGCGCCGATCTCGACTTGATCTTCGGGCTCAGCCTCAACAATAACCCGACCGTGCAGGACGTCTGGAACAGTACGCCGGCCTTCGCTTATCCCTTCCAGTCCTCGCGGCTTGCAGGGGTGTGGGGGATCGGCACGCCGGGTACCTTGATTGAGGGTGGTTTGGCGCAGCAGGTCGCGGGTTTCAGCGCCTATACGCTCTACGATAAGCAGTGGTATGCGGAATTGGGGGCTTACCGTGCGGCCGACGGGGCATTCCGCCTGCTTAGCCATGGCATCGATTTGACGCAAGGTAACCGGCTCAAAGGTAGTGGTAATCCGTATTTCCGATTTGCCTATAACCGAGATTGGGACCAGCAAAGCATCGAGGCTGGCTTGTTCGGTTTGAACGCCCATGTGCTGGTTGATCCCGCCAATACAAGCTCAAGCACCAATCGCTTCAATGACATCGGTTTCGACGCACAGTACCAATGGCTGGGTGACCCGCACATTTGGACAGCCCAAATCTACTACGTGCATGAAAAGACTGATTGGGATGCATCGCAAGTCGGATCTGCGGTAGCCAATAGCCAAAGCACGTTGAATTCGCTACGTATCAAGGGTAGCTATTGGTACAACCATCGATATGGCGTAACGCTCTCTTACTTCAATCAGCGTGGTTCGACCGATTTTGTGGCCAACCCTCAAACGGGTACGCCCGATACCGACGGCTACATTGCAGAGCTCAACTATATGCCGATGCAGAACTGGCGCCTTGGTCTGCAGTACACCGACTACAGCAAGTACGCCGGCGCAAGCAGCAACTACGACGGCAACGGCCGCAACGCACACGACAACAATACGCTCTACCTCTACACCTGGATCGCTTTTTAGGGGACGACCATGAACAAGACCTTGTTACGTGTATGGCTGGCGGCGATTTTGTTGGCAGGCCTCTGTCTTGCAGACAGCGCGCCGGCTGTCGTAAGCAAGCTTTGCGTCAATTGTCATGGCCTTGATGGCAATAGCGAGTCACCCTTGTTCCCGCGACTGGCGGGGCAGCGAGCCGACTATCTGGTCAAGCAACTCGGCGCGTATCGGGAGCAGTCACGTGCCAATGCCGCAGCGCGTGACTATATGTGGGGCATGGCCCACTTACTCAACGACGATGAGATCTTGGCGGTGGCAAGCTGGTTTGCCGCGCAGCGGCCGAGCGCGCGAACGGTCAAGGTGAGCGCCGACCAGCTGCGTCTGGGCGACAAGGTATTCCACGAAGGTAAGCCCGATGCCGGCGTTGTCGCCTGTGCAGCCTGTCATGGTGCAAGTGGCGAGGGTACGCCGGCCGCACCTCGACTCGCGATGCAGCACGGTCCCTATGTGATTGCACAACTGAAAGTCTTGAAGACCAGTGAGCGGCCCGCTGCATCGGTGATGCAGACATTTGCCCGAAATCTGACCGACCAAGAAATCGAGGCGCTGGCCGCCTACGTCGAATCCCTCCACTAGTCTTACGCATTGCAAACGGCCCCCGCTTTGCCGCCGAGCATCGGCTGCGAGGTGGGGGCCATTTGCGCCATCGCGCCGACAGACGCGGTAACAGGGGCCATGTAACCCAGTGTTACTTTCTATGCGGGGGCTAGAGGCATCTAATCGGCCGCACGTAGCGATCAGAACAGGTCGCTGCGGCAACCACCGATTGTCACCGCGAGATTATCCTCGACCGTGCATAGGCACAGACATACTGATTCATCGGCGGGTGCGGATTATCCATGTGCCGGTATATCGCTTATCCGTATGCAAGACGCGGAATTTCAAGAGGAAAGGAATCTTCATGAGTACGGCTTATATCATTCAGAGTGCACAAAACCCCAATTTCTGCATTGGGGTCACCCAGGCTTCGGCGGGCAACACCGTTGTGCTCAGCTTGTTGCAAGGTGTGGGTAACAAGAACACGCAGTGGAATATGGACCCGAATACCGGGTCGATTACGCTCGCCGCCAATCCGACGCTGTGTCTGGATGTGAAGGGCACTGTTGTACAAGGCTCCCAACTGATCATCAACAACTTCGTGTTGGGTCGCCAAAGCCAGAGCTGGAACTGGCTTGGCAATGCGCCATTCATCAACAACAACGCGGCCGGCAATATGGTCGTCGACAACAGCGGCGGCAATGTGAGCGCCGGCAATCCTGTGCTGATCTGGCCGCAAAACGGCGGGCAAAATCAGCAATGGACCATTCTGGCCGTACCTGCTCTTGAAGCTGCCAATGCAGCAGCAGAAGCGGCCTGACAATAGTTTGTCCCGTCGCCAGGCGGGACCGTAGCGCACTTGACGGAAGCGATGTGGTTACCACTCATTGCTTCCGTTCTGCTCCACAACTTACGACTTGATTTCCAATGCTTGGCACGATCCAAAACGACTGTCTGATACAACCTGTTAGCGACCTTATCCTTGCCCAAGGTACGCGAGAGCTGGCGAGCAACGAACCCGTCAACCTCATGTATGCGCAGGGCACGCCGCCGCTTTGGAATCATTGGCATCTTGATGCAGAGACGGGACAGATTCGATTAGGGGAAGAGCTCTTGCTGGACGTCGCGGGTACATCTCCGCTTGGTTTACCGATGATCCTGGTCGCACGTTACGTATTTGGCCGTCCTTCGCAACGTTGGTCGTGGCCCAAAGATGGCCATGGAGCGATCGTGAGTGCCGGTTACCCAGGCTATTGCCTCGACTTTGGCGATGCACCGCTCTTCGCAGGGCGCGGCATCATGCTAGCGCCGATCAAGCCCGAGCGGGCAGGGCAGCAATGGCGAATCTCCTGCCTAAGCGAGCCCAAGGGCGATGGTTTGACGCTTCGGCTTTGAGCGCGAAGGCGGTAGGGCTAGAAAATGAAAACGCCCGGCCAGATGACCAGGCGTGATGGCTCGACGCCAAGTGCGTATCAGTTGCGAATCTTGCCCTGAGCGTCGATGACGCTCAGATCGACAAAGCCCGAGCCATTGTGGCTGCGGTCGGAGAAGCGGACATGGAAGCCGCCCATATCGAAGTCGCCCAGGTTTTCGAGCGCGCTGATCAGCTTTTCCCGTGTCGGGTTGCTGCCTGAGCGCTTCAGACCTTCCACCATCAGGCGCGCCGCCATATAGCCTTCCAGGCTGACGTAATCGAACTGCGTGCTGCCTGCCGCTTTCATCACGCGCTGATAATCAATGGTGGCCGACTTGGTCGCATTGTAAGGCGTCGGCAGGACTTGCGAGACCAGAACACCGGTGCCGCCTGACTTCAGTTCACGCACCAAAGCCTCGGTGCCAACAAAGCTCACGTTATAGAACGGGCCCATATAGTGCTGTGCGTGAGCGGCATCGATGAATGCGGCGGACGACTTGTAGGCACTGACAATGAACACCGCATTGGCCGGATTCTTGGCTACCAGCTCGTTGATTGCGCGCGATACGTCGGTGCTGTTCCGCTCTACCGTGGCGGTCGCGAGGATATTGATGCCCTTGGCGGCGGCGGCCGCCTGCATGGCCTGCAAGCCGGCATTGCCATAGGCGTCGTTCTGGTAGAAGACGTCAATGGTCTTCATGCCCATGCGGGTCATGTGATCGGCGACATACAGCGCCTCGTCACGATAGCTTGCACGCAGATTGAACACGTAGTGATTGAAGGGTGTCCGCATCGAATCCGCACCGGTATAGGGTGCGAAGAAGGGGACCTTGGCCTGCGTTGCGAGTGGCAAGGCTGCATTGGAAGTCGGTGTACCCACGTAACCGAAGAGCGCGAATACGTGCTCCTTGTCGATCAGGTTGCGGGTGTTGGACTCGGCCCGGTCAGGTTCGTAGCCATCATCCTGCGCTACGAGACGGATCTTGCGCCCGTTGACGCCACCGTGCTGGTTCACCCAGTCGAAATACGCCTTGGCGCCACGGTTCATGCCCTTGCCCAGTTCGGCAGCTGCGCCTGTCATGGCTGCCGATTGGCCCAGCACGATTTCGCTGTCTGTCACGCCCGTTTCTGCGTGCGCGGCAAACGGCCCCAATGCGAGAAGGGCCAATAGCAACCGTTTCATCCGATACGCTCCGACAAAAGCAACATGGCGACCTCTGCGGTCGCCATGTCGTGTGTTTAATTTAGATAATCATTATACACGAATGTCATATACGCTCAAGTTTTCAGTAGCTTAGGTCACTTTTGAAGTAAATGTGACGGCGATTCCGATGGTAGGCACCTTTGCCGTGAACAAAAAAAGGGACATGACCACAAAGCCATGTCCCCAATACTTTCGGCGATTGAAACGAAATGAGGCAATAAACCTCGACGCGGAATTTACCGCTGTCGGATGTCAACCAAAAGACAAGCCGGCCGTCGACAAGGCTCGGCTGGTTAGAAATGCTGGTCGAGCTCCAGGAAGACCCCACGTCTTGGACCGAATTGCGGCGCGCCTACGCCGACACCCGTTCCATCCCGAATTTCGTAAACCTTGTCGAAGAGATTGATTGCGGCGACCCGTATGTTGAGCTTGCCAAGCCGGTCGACCATCGTGGCGCGGTCCAGGCTCATGTTGACCTGCGTATAGGCGGGCAAGTGGTCGGTATTGGCAAAGCCGCTTCGCAGGCCCGAGCCGTAGATCAGGTCGCCAGCCAGCGTGTACGGGCCCCACTTGTACGATGCACCTGCCGATGCGGCGAGCTTCTGGTCGTGGTCGAGATGAATCCAGTTGTTCGCGATGTAGGCGAGGTTTTCTGGCGCAAAGTTGTATTGCCCGGTCACGATATGCTTGCCCATCGCCTGGCTGCGCGCGACGTTGGCATAGGCCGACCAGTTGGCGTGCTTGTAAGACAAGCTCAGCTCCAGTCCCTTGACGCGGCCCTCGGCGTAATTGAACGCTGAGTAGACCAATGCATTGCCGAACTGGCCTTCATCCTGCAAGTTTGTCACTTTGCGATAGTAGGCATCTAGGCCCAGTGTCAGGTCGGCTGTCAGCTTTTCTGAGAGGCCTGCGTCAAAATAGTGAGAACGCTCGGCTTTGACCGCCGTATCGGCGTCCGTTGGCAGTGCGTTAGTCGTGTTCTGGAATTTGACTAAGGATGTGGTACCAATGATTTCTGTCGGTGGCGGGGTGAAGTAGCGGGCGTAGCCTGCATGAATGCGCGTATCGGGCGAAAAAT